>Ga0268249_1000058_pt1 | contig 68251 bp, 47 predicted proteins | sample AgamicAtPe_FD_200257 | JGI IMG/M metagenome (GOLD analysis project Ga0268249, IMG submission 200257) | Agave microbial communities from Guanajuato, Mexico - At.P.e (v2) (version 3) | ecosystem: Host-associated > Plants > Phyllosphere > Phylloplane/Leaf | place: Guanajuato, Mexico | collected... | reverse complement strand
GCCGCCGCCGAAAGCGGCCAGGAGGCGGCCGACTCGAACGGGCGCACCAGGTGCAAGGCCAATTCAATTAGCTCCTGCGTAACCGGAAGCCAGCAAGCAATCAGGCTGGCGCATTACACGTTGCAGCCGAGGTGCCTGGTGTGCGAGCTCGCCGCTCACCTGTCCGCAGGCCCAGCGGGCAGCCTGGGCAGGCCGCTCGGCTGCCAGCAGCTGGCGCGCGAGAGCGCCGACAAGGCCAGGCGCGCGGAGGAGGCGCCCGGCCAGGTCAAGGAGGAGAGCGCCGCCAGGGAGGAGGCGACGGGGACGAGGACGAAGAAGAAGCGCCAGTCGGTGGACGCGCCAAAGAAGATAGACTACCTGAAGCCGGGCGACTGGTTGTGCGCAATGCCAGCAAGCAAACCGAAGCGGCGCCACTCGTGGATTTGCAGGTAAGCGGCGCAGAGGAGAGGGTCCAGTTCGTCTTGTCAAACGCAATTTGCGCTCGCCTTAATGGCACAGCTCGCTTTGGCAGCCTAAGGATAGCAATCGCTCGATGCGCTCGGTTCGCCCATCAGCCGACATCAAGTCGAGTGGGCGGCGCTGCAAGTGAACGCGCGCCCAAGATGGAGGCGCCTAACTGGGTTTTCTGTGCGCAAAAGGCTCGCATTGGTTCAGCCTGAGTCCAAGTGGAGCCTGCGCCGGCTCAACGCGGCCCAATGCGCCAGCTTCACCAGCTTGGCCGTCCTGTTCCTGCCGGCCAAATTGGTTGCGTGATTCTGGAGCCGAGAGCGCCGTGCGTGAGTCTACGGGCTCGGCCGGTGCATGTTGCGGAAATTGTTTTCATTTGCGACTCGAACTTTGAGGCCCAAACCAAATTAAGGTCGGCGGGGGCGCCTTGCTCGAGCTGGCCCGAAAGTGGCGGCCGGCAGGCGAGCGGGCTGCTCCAGTGGGCCTCAATGCAGCCGACTGAGAGGAGTTCTGGTCGCCGTCTTGGCCCCAGCAGCTCCTCTCGTCCGAGTCTCAATGTGATCCGTCGCCTCAGGTGTCGAGCTTGAGCGGCCGCGCGCTGACTCGCCCCTTTTGGCCCAGCTTACAGCCCAAAAACGAGCGCCGACATCAAACGGACGCGCGTGACGTCTTGCCGGCGCTCAAGCACTCGAGTTTGAGCCGGAACTCGAGCGGGCGCCCTCCTGGCCAGGCTGACTGAAAGAGCGCCTCTTCTGTCTTGGATGCGAGCCTTTGTTTGTTTGTCGAGTGAACGAGCGAGCAAGCGATCGAGCGGTTTTCATTAGGGCGAGCAAATAGAAAATTGCCCGCCACTCGGCGCGCTCAGCCGACGCTCGCAACCTTTCGCGCCGGGAGCCATCAAGATGGAGTGGCGCCAGGTAGCGTGGCAGCCAGTTGCGTTGCATGATTGGCGCGAGTTAAGCCGAATTCAATTAAGTGTTAACGGTTACCCGGAAGCCGGCGCAAACTGAGCGAGCCTGGCCGTCCTAATGGAGCCACACAGCCACCGCAGCGCGCGCTTACACGAACGTTGTGCCCGAAACCGCCAATCCCGGCTTCATTTCCATCTGCTCATTACTTGCCACCCTCGTTTGTTAGGCGGTTTATGGCACAAATGGAGGGGCAACCAGTTGAAACAGGTGAGTGTGTTTAAAAGCGCGCGAGCTAATGAGCGATTGGGGGCGCCGCCTCAAAGTTGACGCAACTTCAGGGGGGCGCCCCATTTGTGTGCGCAAGCGGGCGAAGCGGCGGCCATGACGTACTGCTCGCAGTCAGCTCGTTTGGTTTTGGTGACTTTTGCGTGGCATTTGTGTGTGGTCGGGGAAAAGGTGGGGGAAAAATGGGAGATTGATCCAGCTCACTGGCGCTAGCTTTGGCTAGCGAGTGGAATTGGCTTTCGGTTAAGCGCCCACCAATCTTGGCCAAAATGCGAGATGAGATCTTTTGGCTGGAACAACCTCGCTGAGCATGGGCGCGCCAAAAATCGACCCGCTCCAGCCAATGATCACACCTCAAGCCGGTGATCTAATTGAAATTCCGCCATTATTCCAGCTGCACTCTCTTCCGGCGGCCGGATTAATCGAATCGGCCGCATGCATGGACGTGACCGGCGCCGTCCTTGGAACTTGAGTGCATAAACGTCAGCTTGAATTTGATTGTGGCGCTGGCTCACAAACAGGTGCCCCGGCGTTTTTGTTCCATGGCCTCCGCCGCCAGGGCTCGATGGGCTCTCGCTCTTGGCCAACAGCGAGCCCAGTGAGGCCAAGTCGAGCTCCCGTTCCGCTCGCTCGAGCTGCCCCAAACGCTCGCTTGCTCAATCGCGCGAACCAAGCAACAAAGCAACGCACCAGTTCCGGTTCAAACGCGAAGAACGAGCAAAACGAGCCAATTGGAGGGAGAGGAACCCGATCGATGGCGCACAACAATTGATCTGAATATTGAGTGAGCGAACTAGCGAGCGGATGTGCTGGCCGGAAGTAAGGCGCCAACTCAAGTGGCTAACGAGAATAATAAGTGAGCGCTGGAACAAACAACGGCTGTGAAGGCCTAATGGAGCTAGCTGCAATTGACCAAGCTAAATTGGGCCGAGCGAATTGCTCGTCCAACTGCTAGAGCTAACTAAGCGACTCCCCGAATGAGCTCCACTTGTCATTCAAAGCAGAGCTGCAGTCTACCTGTCCGGCTAAGCGTTGGACGGTGTTGCGAGTATAGTTCCGTGCAGTCTAATTGGCGAAACGCGAAGGCCTGGCGCTCGGCAAGCGACTCACGCCGCCCACTGATTGGGCTTGCGCCGCCGGAAGTCGGGGCGCCCCAAAAGTGGGAGAAGATTTTGGCCAAAGTTGGGCGAGCGAGCAGTTGGGTGGACACTTGAGTTTCCGGCGGAAGTGGGCTGGTGATCGCTCGAATTTGATGCTTGAGCGCGGACAAGACGTTGCTTTTGCATTCATGAGAGGGGGTTGGTTGAGGCGCTCCGAGTGCCATCTAGGTGCACTGGTTGCAAGATTAATAGTTAGTTTTTGCTCGCACAGATGGAGCCACCAGCAGCTCCCAAACGGCGGCGGTGGCGGCCGCGAGCTCGTCGCCATCGCGCCACGAGTGTAAACAAAGGCGCCCACTTGGCCCCCGAGTCAATTAGCTGAGTGGTGTTGCCTGCGCTGACCGGCGCGGCGGCGAGCGTTTAGTCTCCGATAGGACGAGATTAGCTTGGCGGCTTTCCGGCCACCGTTGGCCGGCTGGCGCTGGTGAGGCTTGAATATGGAGCAAGCCGAGCATTGCGGCGCCAGATTCAGATTCAATTTCCGCCGCCAGAGGGGCGAGTAGCGAGAGGAAGGGAGAGGCGGCCATTTATTTTAATGCCTCTGAATAAGGGTAGCCTGAGACTAGAGGCTGCTGGCTGGCGGCTGGCAGAGGGTTAGGAGTTGCATCAATGGGCCTGGGGCATGAAAATCTTGGCCAAGCGCGCAAAGTGGCTGGCGGCTTTGCAATTTGCTTTAAATCCCGCGGGCTCGACGACAGGCGCCTGACCGAAAGGGGGCCACCGAGTTGCAAAGTGTCCGCTCGCCTGGACCTGAGGCTGGAGCTTGAGCTTGAGCGCAATAGAGAAGCCGCTACACTCTCGCAACAAATAACGCCGCTTGGGGGCGGGCAGCGGGCGCAAGCGAGCCGGCCTCGCTCGCACTCAAGGTCGCTGCGGCCGGCGGAAGTGAGAGGAGCCTCTGCGATGGCTCGTTTGTCTGCGCGCCCATTTGGCCGCCCGCAGAGTGGCGCCAATCTGGCCGCCCGATCGGCTAATTGGATGGCCCTCTGGCCGCCAAACCAAAGTCCACGGACGGGATCCAATTTGGGCGCTCACGTAGCGGCCGTTGGATCTGGACAGACTCGAACTCAAACCTTGACCACGATCGGCGCAACCAAGACGCCGCCAACGCTGTTTGCCGCCAACTGAATACAAATCGTCCCCTTAGAACGAGCTCGCTTGGCTACACACGCGCTCCCCTTTCGACACTTCCGCCCAAACCGCTGCTCTGCCCAGCGGGGCCAAGCCAAGCACAACAATGCTAACTCAAGTATCTAATTTATTTTGTCTAGTTTTGTTTTGTTTTGTTTTGTCTCGTTTTTAAACAGAAAAGTTGTTGAGAAATTTGAACGCCAACAACAATTGCAGTCGCGCACGGCTGGTCTTAGTGGCCGCAATCGTTCGTTGCCCGATCGTGGCCGTGAAGCTGACGAAGCTGGCCGCTCCTCTCTTCGTGCTTCCTACCTTGTTGCTGGCTGAGCCTAATCTTTCCAATGGCCGAGCTCAAGCGCATAACGTCGTTCTTGATTTGTTCCGCGTACGAGTCGAGCCGATCGAGCGAATCTAAAACGCGCACACTGCACGAGTATGGATCGTAAGCGAGCTCAAAGTCCCTATTTAAGTGCTTGTTTGCGTACTGTTTGATTTTTAACTTTGCGTCGTCAAAACTTTGCGCAACGTAGTAGGAGACCTGATAATCGGCGTCATCGTAACTCTCGGCCGCCGTCTCCTCTGGTACGAACTCCTTCAGCGCCGGCTTGTTAGATTCGAGCGCGTGCTCCATCTCGCCGTAGCTTGAGAGCAAGCCGGCACCATAACACTTCAGCTGGCCGTCCTCGCGACAGAGGCCAAACTCAACGGTGAACCAGTAGAGTGTTGCAAACTTTTCTATTTGCTCGTCGCTTGCGCCTAACGAGGCCAAGCCAAGCTCCTGCGAGAATTGGGCAAAGCTTGGATCGCAAAGCATTGGAATATGGCCCATAAGTTCGTGTATACAATCTGGCTCAACTGAATGCTCCGGATTGCCCCAATGGCGAATGTATTGGGTTGTTTGGAAGACGCGAAAGGCAAGCGAGGCGAGAAAGTCGCGCGCCGAGAGGAGGCCAGCGGCCGGCCTTAGCCGCCAGCCAGTCTTCCTTTCCAAAAACTCCGAAACCCTCTGCAGTTGGGGTATTGAGTCGGGCGAGTAGCCGCACTCTCGCTCGAGCTGCTCGATGGCCATATTATGCTGCTTACAGGCATAGCTTGCGTAAGCCTCCTTGAGTCTGGTGTAAATAAAGCGCCAAGTTTGAATCTCCTTCTCGTTGTACTTCACCTCCGGGATTGGCTGGCCGTACTTGTAAGCGAAGGCAATTTGGGCAACCTCCTTGCGCCGTTCGCGGTATTCGGGATCGTGGAAGCCCGGATGCGTTGGATCGAGTTCGGGTTCGTACTTGATCAGCAGGTGGTTGCACTGGTCCAATTGGCTTATGTGCCGCGGGAAGTCAACCTCCGTTAGGCCGGCCAGAAGTTCCTTGCTCTTGTTCAGTTGCTCGATCGTGCAATCGTCTATGGAGCCGTCCTTGCTTTGGATTCGTTCGACCAGCCAGCGCCTCTCCTCGGCCAATTCACGATTTCTAACGGTGTCGAATTTTGCATCCTCAACGAGCGATCGTGTTCGCTTCGTGTACTGATCGTCCGCGTCAACGTTCAACGATGACGAGGACGACGATGAAGATTTGGACGAAAGTTGGGACGAAGATGAGGATAGATTTGATGAATTTGGAGTCGCAACGTTTTGTTCGCAAACCATTTGGAGATCGAATTTTTCATCATTGCCGAATTTGATTCCATTTGGGGCACGAATTAAGTTTGATTGTGTTTCGACAGTGTTTGATTTTAAGTTTGATTCGAGTTTCAAGCGGGAGGATTCATTTTTATTTTCAGACATTTGAGAGTCGCGAGTTTGGCATTCGAGTGACAGGTTGATATTTGCAGGGTTAAGATTAGTTTTGTGCGCTCGGTTGTTCTCTTTGTTCTCTGTACAATTTAGTTGGTGCAACATATTTCTGTTTGGTGTCAACCAAGTCAAACCGGAATCGGTGTTCGATTGGTTGGATTTGGAGGAAGGCGATGGGTCTTGGCGCTAAGTTCGATCTGGCTGAACGAGAGCGGGCGGCCTGGATGCTTTGCTGAAACTCTGCCGGCGCCACCAGCAGCTTTTATACCTGCCGCCGACCGGGCAAACTGGTGCCCGGCTACTGGTTAGTGATAACCTGAATTTAGGGCGCAATTGGCCAGGGTTTGCGAGCAGCACAAGGCGAGAGCTATGTGCGCTGGGCAAGCTGGTCCAGGCGGCGCCATTTAGCTTGTGAAAAATCGCGCCTGACAACTGGGCAAAGTTTGCTCGCTAGCTTGGCCGGCCAAAGTTCGTGAGTCAGAGGCTGGCTGGCTGGCTAGCTGGCGAGCAGCGGCTCACTTGAGGCATGCGAGCGACAGATGTAGAGAGGTCGGCTATGAGTCAGCGTGGGTGGCGCCAGTTAGGCAAATTACAATGTAACATGTTCAAAAAATGCACTCGCTTTCTCGCAGACAGACGCTTGCATCCGTCCTCGCTGCTTGGCTAGAACGGAGCGCAACTTGGCTCCCACTTGCCAGGCTAAGCGGCCGGCAAAGCACGTGTTGATTCGATAGGAAGCCTCCGAGCGCGCCGAGCTCCTCGGCCGGCCTTATTCTCGAGCCTTGCCAGCGCCTAAAGGGTTGGCGGCAGAGGCGGCGCCAGTGGCCAAGCAGGCCGCGAGTCGCTAGGGCGCTCGAAGCGCCAAAGCCTCCCGAATTGGGCAAAACTATCGGCGAGATTTGCATCTAAGCGCGACGAGAAGCGACAAACAGTGCAATCGGCGCAATCTATGCGGATCTTACGCAGTTTGGCCGCCATTGTTTGAGCGCTTGATTGATTGCTGCACCAGCGGCGCAAGCCGAGAGCAGAGATCGAGAGTCCGCCCCTCTCGATCTCGAGTTTAACTGACGGCCGCGCGCAAGTTAAACTCAAGAGAGAGGCAGAGCAACTAGCCGAAGGGATTCGTCATCATCTTACTTGCGGAGAGCCGGGCGCCTGGTGGCCGCAGCCGGCGCCTTGCCAAAGTCTTGGCGCCGCTCCCTGTCTTAGTCATGGGCGCCGCTTAATGGATTGCGGAGGAGCCCGCAAACCGCCCGCTCGTCCACTTTGCGGTAGTCAGTCGAGCCAAGTCCAGCCCCATTAGCTGCGCCGGGGCTGGACTTGGAATGAGGAGGCGACCGCTGCAGGCAATCTACTTACCCCAACCGTGTAGCTTTTGATGGCGAACTTTGCCCGATTGATGGCCGCCTGCGACACGAGCGCGCTCATGGCCTCAAGCTCCTCTCTCCGCCTCCTCTGGGCCCCAAACTCACCTGTCAGGCGCAAGCAGGGCGGCGCGCACTCGCTGCAGCCGCACTCACCTCAAGCAACAAGACTTAGCCCAAACTCGACCTGGGCAAAACTAAACTTTGGCCCACCTTCTAACTGACAACCTGGTTGGCGCGCGAGCGGCCAGCTTATATAGCCGCCGGTTGAGTGGACAGGCCGGCCGGCCGGCTGACCTCGAGCGGGGAGATTGCGCGCCCTTGGAATATTCGCGAGGGCCGAGCTTAGCCGGGCGGGGGAGTCATTGGTGGCCGGCCCATTAGAGTTGAGTGGCCCCTCAGCTCGTGTTCAATGCGCGCGGATGATTGATGCAGCCTCCATCCAAATTTCCCAATCAGAGCCGGCCGGCCCATCAATTGAGCCGGCTTCCAGTTCGGGCCGCCTTCAAGTTGGGGGCGCTCGCCTGACAAGTCGTTCATTTTGCCCATTAAAAGTGGCCAGTGACTTGGGTCGGCGGCCAAAGGGGAGTCCCTTAAGTGGGAGTGAGCAGCGAGCATCGAGGAGCCCAAAAATCTAATCCAATTTTTCAGCCTAAAACTGGCGGCGAGAGGCTCGCTGTTGCTCTGAGGCGACGACAACGAGGCGAGCGGCCAAGAGCTGAGGCTCAGCCGCCAAGAGGCGCGCCGGTTCTTGAGCCGACTCTCGTCCGCAGACAACAGACGAATTCCCCCCTCTCGCGGCTCAAAACGGGGGCTTTCTCGCCCTCCGTTGGGCTCCCGTTATGAGCGGGCCCATGCAGAGTCATGGGCTCAGTCTCGGCGGAGAGTGCGGATTTGGGCCGGCCGCCTGGGTGAAGGGCTCGATGTTGCGCCTGTGTTGCCTGTATTGCCGCCGCCGCCGCCGCCTGTGTTGCCGCCGCCAACGGGGCAAGAATGCAGCGCCGCAGCCCCAGCTACAACTACAGCTACAGCCCGGCCGCCATTCCAGGCGGCTGAGCAGAGAGCGCAGCCCGGCTAGTGGCCGCGGCTATGCTTGTTTGTTGCCGCCAGCTCTGAGCCTCGGCCGCGCATAGCGGCATTGCGAGCTTGATGTTTCCATTGGAGTTGGCGCATTTAATCTGTCCGCCGCTTTGAATCATGCCACTCGCTCGGCCCACTTTGGCGTCGCCGCCAACAACGCAAACCAATGGCCGTTTGGCGGATGGGCGGACTGTTGGCCAAGTTTAAGCTAGTTTTGCCCAGAGCGACTGGCCAAAGGTGGAGGAGTTTCAGGCGGCGTTGAACAATTGAAAAGTTGTGCGACTTGCGAGAGGAGTGCGCAATTCGAGCTTTGTTTGTTGGCGCAAAGCAAAGTTCAGGTGGAGCGTCTAGGGTTTGTCAGCGAGCTGGCCAGTGAGCGAGTTTGGGGTTTTCCGTTTGCGCGCGTGATTTGAATAGAGAGCGAGGCAGCTGCTCGCTGGCCGAGCATAATGCAGTTGTCATCCGTCCGCCAGGCCAGTTAATCGGCCCCCAGTCGGCCGGCCAGTGCGCGCGCCTCTTGGCCGCTTTGTTGGCCGCACCTTTGCGACACTGGCACCTGTTTGGTGGCTGACGAAACCCGTCCGTTGCAGAGTGCGAGAACAGGTTGCAGCGTTGAGGTTTGTGCCGATGGGAGATAGATTGGCGAGCGATTCAATGGGCGAGCTGGCCGAGAGTTGCGCCGACAGTGCGCGGCCAAACAGTTGCAGCGGCTCAGAAGGATCAAGCAGCTCCACGATCAGCATCATAGAAGCGCTCGACTCGAGCAGAGACACAACCCCAAGTCCGAGTGTTACAATCGAGAGCGGCCACCTGGAGCAAGGCGAAGCTGAGCGCGCGCGCGAGATGCAAGGCGAGCGGGTTGGGGCGGCCAGCGCGAGCGGCCTCCAGGTTTGCGAGACTGGCGCCGGCCAGCAGCGACACTCGCTGCTCGGCGGCCGGGCGCTCTCAATCCAGGAGCGGGCTGGCAGCCCCTCGGAGGGACAGAGCGAGCAGCAGCAGCAGCAGCAGCAGCAACTCCAGCAAGTCGTCTACCTCCACCGCCACTCCTTCCAGAGTCCGCACCTGCTCAGGCGGCGGCCCTCGCAACGGCAGCAGCAGTCGCCTGCTGCAACGAGCCCGCAACCGGCGCGCCAGCTGAGCGGCCGACGGGCAGCCGCGCGCTCCTCCTCGAGCTCGCTCCAGCTAACGAGCGAGCGGTGGCCGCCCGCTTCCGGCCAAGCGCCGCATCCCTCAAACGAGGAGCAGCCGAGACAGGCGCCCAAGCACCAGCAGCGCCAGCACTCCTGCCAGTCCTTCTCGGCTCGCCGCCTGACTGGCGCCCACTCGTTGCGGCTCCAATTAGTGGCCACTTCCTGGTTAGCATCGCGCGCGCTTCCGCCCGCTCGAACTCGACCCAGCTCCTGGGCCATGTGCTCAGTGTCGCGCCCAAAGCTAGCCAAAGCAACCAGACTAGTCCAACTAACCAACCGACCAACCAACTCCCGCCCCCCGCCAGCCTGGACACTAACGAAAACCTGATCGGCCCAGGACAGGCAAACGCGGCCCACTGCTCCTACGGCGGCGGCCACCAGCAGCCGGTGGGCTCGTTGCAGCGCTCCAGCCAGCAGCAACTGGCAAGCGAGCAAGCTTGCTGTCCGCACTCATCCATCATTGGCAGCCCCTCCACCGGATTGGTGCTGTCGCGCGACTCGCAGCGCCGCGAGTCCTTCCTTTACCGGGCCAGCGACAACGATTACGAGGTCTCTCCAAAATCAGTCTCGCGTCACTCGAGCATTGGAAGCGAGTGGTAAGTAGCCAGATGGAAGCGCTTTGGAGGGAGTGAGATGGAGAGAGAGAGGGTTACCGTTTTGAGTGGCCGGCCGGCTCGGTTTTCGCGCGAGCCGGCCAGTCCACGAGCGCCGCCCAGCGAGCGCGCAACGCACTCCGATAGTTGGACGGGCGCCCGCTGGGTGGCACTGCGAGCGCTCAGCACTGTTGAATACGAGCCTCGCTGGCCCCCGCTAGCTCGGCGGCGGCGGCGGCGGCGACTTAACCGCTCCAGGCTGAGGTGATTTATGGGCGCCGGCCCATAAACTGGGCTATGCCGCTGGCGGCGGCCGGCGCGCGATTCTCGGGCCGAGATAAGCGCCGTGCCGCCGCTTTGTGGGCCAACAATAGTTCATTAGAGATTCATGCAACGATTGTGTGTATGTGCGCGCGCTGCCCTTGCGACAGGAAGTGGGCCCACCGAGTTGGCCGCGACTCGTCTGGCCGCCGCCGCTGCCGCCGCCGCCGCCAACGTGACAAACAATTGATATTTGCGCCCCTCGAGCGGACGAGTCGCCGCTGCACTGCTTGCGGCCGACCGCCGCCAGCTCCACGCCCACACGCGAGCCTCCGCGCGCTCGGACGGCGCCCGCCCGAGGGGAGCGCCGTCTGCGCGCGGGCGTGTCTAATGGGGCCCGCAAGGAGGGCTGCTGATTAATGGAGCAAACGGTGGCCGAACTAGGTGAGCGGGCGGCTGCGGCCAACTTTAACGCTCGCCGGAAGGGACTATATAATTTCATTAGCGGCAGCTGGAGTTTGCGTCCGGCTCGATGGGTTTGGCTTGGATCACGCGACAAGTTGGCGCCTTCATTAGCTGGCGGTCGCGCAGCTAGCAAGCCGGCCACCTGTATGCAATTTCGGGCCAATTCAATCTAATCCAGCTCGCTGGCGCCAAGCTCTCGTGCGGCCGTCGCGTCAGAGGGCCACCATCGACAGGCTCAGGCAGGGGGCGCCGCCGAGGCTGGTTGGCGGGCCAGCAGCAAACGAATGGCCACCGTTGGTTGCGTTCATTTGCGAATTGCGTTTGGCGCCGCCTGCACGCAATCAGTGCCGCTTGTTTACGAGCTTGGCCCAGGGGCAAAACTCTGGCTCTGCGCCGCCATTGGCCGCTCGCTTTGCGCCACTGACGGCCCCCTGTGCAAGCGGCCCGTCGGACGGCCAGTGTTAATGAACAAAACAGGTAATTGTTTGCGTTTGTTTGTTGGCCAAGCGCGCAAACAAACCCGCGCCGCCGCCGCCGCCACTCACGGGACCAGCCGAGCCGAGCGGACCGAGACAACCAGATGGTCTTGTGTCGCTGCCAACTCATAACGACTAGTTGTCAAGCAAAGTTGCAAGGTTGCACCTCACCAGTCCACCGGGAGCTTGGGCCAACAAAAGGGCATTTTGAACCCTTTGAAAGGTGTCGCTGGCAATTTCTTTAGACAGCGAGTTGAGGCTGTCCGCGCCGCGCCCGCCAGATGGCGCCACTCGAGCGTCGCCCCCTCACCAAGCGCCGCAAAACGTTGGAGGCCTCTGCGGGCGCACTCGCGCAGCCTCAGAGAGTGACGCCACAGCGAATGGGGAGGGCAACAAACAAAATTGGGGCCCCAGTTAGCGAGCTGCGTTAGCCGGTTGTGGCGGCGGCGCCAATTTGAGCCACGGAGTTGCTCATATTGTTGGCTCGCCCGCTGATGCGTTTGTGTTGTTGTTGTTGTTATTATCCTTGTCGAGATGGAAAGTTTCGAGTGTTTGCCGATGCTAAATGTGCGGCCGAGCTTTTCCTGCGAGCGCCGGGAGTTGCGGCCAGTTGGCCGCGCGCAACGAGAGAAGCCACTCTGAGCGCAAGTGGGCGAGTTTTGGCTCCTCTTGAGGCGGCTTGTTTGCGCGAAGGGGCGAGAGTTGAACCGGATTTGAGGTGCCTCAAGTGAGCGCGTCTATGGAAGAGGGCAGCGAGGAGGGCGAGCAGATTCGAGTTGGAAGCCAGCCGAAGGTTCAAGACGAGCAAGGGGGCCAGCAGAGGCGAAGAAGGGTGGAACGGAAGTGGAGAAGGCGAAGCACAGATCAGGAGGCGAAGGAGGGAGAGGAGGAGGGGGCTGAACAAGGGGATGCCGGCGAGATCGTCTGGTTGCGCGGACAGCAGCGGCGGCGGGAGTGCGCGAGCCCAGCGACTGGGAGCCAGACGATGGAGCTGGCCGAGCATTTGGCCCAATGGCAGCGCGTCTCAGAGTCGCGCTTTTGCACGGACGCAAACTGTAGCTTCTGGCAACGAGTTGCTCTCCTGTCCGGCTGCCAGAGTCTCGAGCTGGCCTGCTGGCCGGCCGCAGCAACGTCGCCTGCCCGCCAAGCGGCCGGGCCGAGCGGCTTTCTGGGCAGCGAGCGCGAGCAAGGCGGCAGCAGGAGCGCCGCGAGCAGTCCAGACTGCGACGGTGCCGCAAGCCAGGGCTCGCAAGCCAGCCGGGCCGCTTGCTGCTCGAAGGCGGTCGCTGGCCGGCAGCAGCCTGCACTCGAAAGCCAGGGCCAAGCGAGTGCAAACAGGCTCAGCTCGCCCGGTCAGCCGTTGCTGGCAACCACGAGGCTCTCGTTTGCGCGCCGCAACTCGAGCTCGACGGTCTCGCTCGCGCCTGTTGGCCCGGCCTCAGTGGGCGCGCTCGCAGCGCAACCACAAGCACCTGAACGCTCGGCCAGCTCTGTCTCGCTTGACAGGCAACAGCCGGGCTCAGGTGGCCAGTTCAGCGAGAGGGCCGCTCCGAGTCGGGGGCTGGCGGCGCTTCCGCTTGCAAGGAACAGATCCGCTTTGAGTCTCAGCTCGGCGAGCCTCGGAGTTGGCGAGCGCACTGTTGCCCGCCGCTGCACCGGCGGCCAAGCCGACTCGAGCGCCGCCCGCTCGCGCCGCCAGGGCCGCTCGAGGGGGTCGGCCGAGCTGGCTTGCTGCGCGCGCAGCACCAGCGACAACCAGATCCGGCCAGAGGAGGAGGTTTGCGGCGACATTGAGAGCGGCGTCGCCATCTCTGTGACGGACACGAGCGAGGCTTTGCGGGCCAGCAAGCGCTCGAGCAGCTCAGACTCGAGCAGCAGCCAGAGCTCGAGCGGAAGCCTTGCAAGCGGCTTGCACCAGTTGAGCAGCGAGTTTGAGGAGAACTCGCCGGCAAGCAACAGAAATGGCGACGACGAGCTGGAGCCGCAAACCTCAACTTCAATTGTTAGCTCGCGCTCCGCTTCGGCCCTGTCGCCTGAGCTGGGCTGCTCTGGTTTGCGCGAGCTCGAGTTTGCGCGGCGCCGCCACCGCCAGTCGCCGGCAGCGGCGGCCTTGGCTTCGGGGCGCCCGATGCGCCACCACTCGGTGAACGAGCGGCCCCACCAACTCTACGTCACGCCCTCCTTCCTCCTCCAACACAAGCAACAAAGGCAGCAGCAGCAGCAACAGCAACAGCAACAGCAACATCTGCTCCGCTCTCCCTCTGGCTCGGCCACCAGCGGCGCCCCAACTCGCCGGCCTGGCTCCCACTCGCCGTCGCGCTTCAACTTTGGCGGGTAAGTTGCACGCTCTTACGAGGAGGAGGAGGAGGAGGAGGACAACAACAGCTCTTGGTCCAGTCCATTTGTCGCCAAGATTAGACTTGCTCGGTCGGTTGATTGAATTTGCGCGGCCTGGCAGGCAGACTGGCCGGCCCGAGCGCGCGCACGCCAGCTTGCAGGTGATGGCTCGCCGGTTGGCCAACTTGCGGGCGCCCAACTCGGCCGGCCCGCTGAAGCCGGCAACCTAAATAGAGGCCAACAAGGGCCGCCCATGCAAACACGGGCTCATTGTGCCTCCGCCGCCCGCTCGCTTCCGGCAGCGCCCGCTCCTCCCTCCTGCTGGCAGTGGGGCCCCTCGGCTGGCTGGCTGGCTGGCTGGCTGGCTGACTGACTGGCGGGCGGGCGGGCGGCCGCCTCTGCCGGCAGCCAATTGGGGCGAAACTTGAATCAACTTGCGAGCAGCGCGCTTGATTGATGATGGACTCGGCTAGTCTGATCCAAAAGCCCCGCCGCCCAATCGTCTGGCCGCGAGCTTAGCTGCGGATCCAGCCGCCGGCCAGCGCTCACTTTGTAATAACCCGCCCCCCCCCAACCAACAACTCGAATGGGGCCACAATTTTGCAGGTTCTCCGCGCCGCGCAAAACTGTCTCGCTTGCTGCTAGCTGAAGTGGACAGTTTTAAGAGCGAAGCCGCCTCAAGCGAGTCCACTTGAGGCGGGCATTAAGTGGCGGCGTCCGTTTCAAGTTGCGGCCGCTCACTGCGCGCCGCCCAGCTGGCGGCCAATTTGCTATTGTGACAGATCCGCCGCTTGGAGTCTTGGGGGAGGCCCAAGGGGAGATAATGATATGCGCCCGCCTCTCAGACCACCTAGAGCCTCGCAAAGGCGGCGCCCAATGAAGCGGCGGCGGCGCCCCGAGCTTTCTGGGCCAGCGCCCGGCTAGAGCGCTATCAAAATGTTATTGTTGTTTTGTGCCGCCAAGCGACGATGCGCCGTTCAGTTGGCTGGCGGCCAGGCCGCCCGCTAGCCTCACCTCGCCTTGCCGAGCGGGCCGGCCGGCCATCAGACTCGAGCCGCCTTGAACAAAGTATCCGCCTCTCGCCCAGCCATGACCGGCTCCCTTTGGTGCGCGTCCACTTCCGCGCTGCCTCCTCGCCCAGCCTGCTCGGCGACACATCCAAAAATCGCTGAGAGATGCGCCGCTCGCAAGTCTTGCAAACCAAAACCGCAACTCCTCTCTCTCAAAACTTGGCCACCCTCGACTTGGAGCAAAGCTGGAATCTCCGAGGCAGGCGGCTGTAAATCATCGGGCGGATAATTAGCCGCCTTGCTTGCGCTGCCCCAGTTAGTGCGCGAAAGTCGCTAGGCGACCGCCGGCCAGTGCGCCCGCGCGCCAACAACGTAGCGGCGCCTCTCCCCTTCGCTCTGGCTGCCATTTTGGCTCCCCTCTCGCTCGGCTCGCCTCCGCTCGTTTGGCCCGCCAGTCGGCTGGCGCAAGCGGCCAACACCTACCATTGTCGCCGGCGAGCAGACAGACCGACCCTGTTTGCAAGCGGCTGGCAAGCGAGCTCTAGGCGCGCAAGCTGAGCCAAGAGGACGAACGGGACTGGCTGCAGTCGAGCTGTTGCTCTGCGGCGGCGGCGGCGGCGCCGCTAGCGACCCGGCCAGAGCCCCTGCCATGCGTCTCAGCGCTAAATTTGAACTTGGCGCCAAGGAGCGCTCTCCTCGGGCGGCCAACTCGGCTTCAGGCTGGCCAGCTCACAACGCGGCCAACTCCGTTAAAACTCTGGCAGACAATCGGCGCCAAGGCCCAAACTCGGGACTCTCTAGCCAACTCGAACCTCCCACTCAATCAAGCAAACTTCCCCCCGAGCGCAGAATCGCCTTGCGGCCGGAACTCGGCGGCCGCCATTCGCGAGAGCGAGCCGGCACAAAAATGCGCCAACTTTCGCTCCAATTCCTTAATGCAAATGCTGTCATCAAATCCAGTTTCCAGATCCGTTGCTGGCCCACAGTTGCACTCTAATATATCACAAAATCATCCCTCTGGCTCGAACCTCCAATTGAATTCGAATCCGAAATCCTGCAGCTGAATCAATCAGCCGGCGAGAGGCGAGCTCGCGCCCAAGGCGCTCGGCCGCTAGGTGCCGTTTGCTCGCGCGGCCAGACGTCATCGAGCTTGTTAAATTGTGTCCCCTACCAACAAGGAGCGGCCCACTCTTCCGGTTTGCCGAGCAGCGGCCGGTCGGCTGGATTTGCTCGAGGCCGAGAGTTTGGCCCAAGGAGGTGGCTGGTTGCAAATCCTGCTAACACGACAAATGGCGACCGTTGACGTCAATCTGAATTAATTGCAGCTTTCGCGCTGACGGCCAAGATTGCGAGCAAGCCTCGAGGAGCCGGCAAGACTTTGGCTGACACATCCGACAAGCCCAAAGCGGCGAGCCAGCCGCAATCAAGTTTGACGAAATTTGTTGGGCCCCATAAAGCGCAATTCCATCGCTGGGGATATGAAGTTGGCGGGCGAGTAGCTTGTTTCTCGCTAAGCTCGAGTTGAGCTGCCAACCTCCAACTTTGGCCGCCAGATGGAGGCTCGAGCGGCGAGAGGCTTGAGCCGCGCTCGCTTGTAAGCGGCCGCAACGCCACCTAGCTTGCAGCTCAATCTCAGCAGCAAGCTTGTCGCAACTGTTTATCGAGAGAGGCGCGCCGATAGCTTGATTGAAATTCCACCCGAACGGGCCACCTTTCCAATTAGCCGACCCTGCGCTCTCAGGCGGCCAAGAGTGAGTCTTCGGATGCTGTTTTGGTTGATGCCCGAGGAGGGGTAGTTGTTGGTTTTGCGCGGCAAAACTGGGGCGGCCCTTGGCCTCGACGCCGGCCGAGACAGCATCAAGCTAGCAAATCATAACAACTTGCGCCCACTTCTGCCAGACTCGTGCTCTGTAAACAAGAGACGGGCCCGCAGGCGGGAGCCCTGGGTTAGGTGGCGGCACGCATGCGCCCCATTGGCGGCCACTTGGCGCCCCGTTGGCGGCCAAATGGCGAGCTCGCATTTGGCGAGCGGAAGCGCGAGAGAGTAGGCCGGCCTTCGCTTGGCAGAGCAATGGCGCAGACGAACCACCTGGTTGGCCGTTTGATGTCGCAAAGTGGGCAGCACAGGCGCAAGTCGAGCGGGGCCGCCACACAGTCTGAGGCTGGCGCTCGAGGGGCGAGTCGGGGTTCTGGGTGCAACGTTTGCGAGATTGGAGATGCGAGCGGAGGGCTCGAGTTGGACGGTGGGCGCAGGGAGTTGAGCTGGGCGCGAGGAGAGGAGCTTGAGGAGGGGGGAAGGACGAGAGGGTGTTCAGGGCCAGTTAGTGTTGAGAGCGGCGGTCGGGTTATGGCGGCCGAGGGGACGACGAGTAGGCGGCCGAATTGGCTTTGCGTGGCGAGCGAGTGCTCTGGTCCAGGCTACCTGCTTGTGCCCGAGAGTGGCCGCAACATTGTGATCGCGTCGCCAACAAAGCAGCCGCTCGCCTCAATGAGTGCGGCCATGTGCGTTGCAAGCAAGAGTCAAGCAAGATCGTTGAGCTCCTCAAAGTTGGGCCCCTGCGAGTGCTGCCACCTGGCCGGCGGGCGAGCGGGCGGCTTGCAGGCGAGGGCCAACTACGCGGCCGGGCAAGCCTGTTGCGAGCGCGACGCCAAGGGCGGGCTCGCACTGCTCAGCGTCCAGCAAGCGCAAATACCGCGCACCTTCAGCGCCTCCGCCCTGGGCCAGCACGTCGTGCGCGGTCAGCACTCGCTGGCTGGCTCAGCGCGCGACCAAGGCGCCTCCGCGCAACACGGCCGCTTCTCCTTCTGGGACTCGCTCGTTGGCAGCGCCCAAACTAGCTCGGCCGGCTGCAGATTCCAGCAACTCGATCACAAGAACAAGAGCCTCCAGCTCCAGTTTCAACTCCAGCAGCAGCAGCAGCAGCAGCAGCATAGAAAGAGGTGAGTCAAGGTGAGAGGGGCGCCTCGATATCAGATTGTAGCCGAGTGGGCGCCTTTGGTGTGGCTTCATTTGGGCGCGCTTTAGGCCGAAATCGATTTTGCAAGCGAGCGCCAAAGTGGCTCTCAAGCAAAGAGCTGTAAGCGGCCGCCTTTGCGACGCAGAGGGGCCGAGATGGCGCCTGAAAAGGGGACCCGGAGAGCCGCCCTCTATCCGGCCGGATAATGCGGCGCCATAGAGGAGCGTCTCCTGGGTCCTTGGCTTGGCTTGCAAGAGGGCGGAAGGGTGAGAGGGAGTTCAATTGGGCTTGAAGTGGGCGCGCAGGTGGCTGGTGAGGCGCGCACTCAGCCGGGCGACGCCCCCAATTAACTGCGGGCCACTCAATTAACGCACCTGGCCGCCGGCTCCCGCCAAATCTGCGCGGCCAGCCCGGCGCTCAGGCTAATGGGCGCCGGCCGGCCGGCTCACTTCGGGCCGAGCCAGATGTCTTGCGCGCCCGGAGAAAAGCCTCCCAAGAATCCCCCGACTCGCCCGCCCGCTCTCAGAGGCCGAGATGTTTGCTCCACTGACTTCGAGGGGGAATTAATTTGCGAATCGGGCGCCAGAAGGAGCACATCGAGTCTCTGAGGGCGCAAAGGGGCCGCTTTGTTTGCGGCCTGTTGGCCGCTCGAGCTAGGGCTCGCTAGCAAACCCAACGAGAGGGAGCCTCCTCCATTTATCACTCGCCCTCCTCCTTTGTGCGCCAAGTGAGCCGAGTCGGCGGGCCGGCTGAGCCGAGCGGGCCGCCGAGCTCGCTGACCGCGAGACCATGATGAAGTGCGATGATGGAGTGAGCGACCTGGCCCAATATGCGTCCAGCTGAGCGGCTAATCTCTGGGCGGCCGCGCGGCCAGCAAGCGCCGCCAGAAATTGGCAATTTTGTCCACGAGCAGCTCGTAATCCATTGGCGGGCGCCAAAGCCGAACTGGCGAGCGAGCGAGCGGGCAAACAAATCTGGCGAGCAAACCGCCCAGCGGCCGACAAAGGTGAGCTTGGAAGCCGCTGTCAATTACAAGCGCAAGTTTGGCCGGCTTTTCTTGTCAGCCGGCCCGAGTTTGCCACTTGGAGGAGTGTCTGCGCGAGAGGCGGCGCATAAATTATGCCCCTTCCGCTCCAAGGCCGAGGGTCTTCTCGCGCTCGCATCCGCCCTTGTGGGTGGGTTGGCGCGTTCAAGTTTTGCAAAACTTGAAAGCCCCAAAGAGCGCAGTTGGCCGCCTTGGCCGCTCCTCGCCCTCCACTCGGCCCAATGGGTCAGTTTAAATTGGGCGCCCAAGGAGGCGGCTGGGGTGTCTCGCTGAGAGTGGTTTTGGCCGCGCCACTCCAACTTCAGAGCGAGTTTCGTGATCGGCATTCAACTGGCACCCAACTCCTCAGCGAGGACGGTCGCCTTGTGGCAGCTCAGCCGGCCACTGGCGCCCCTCCCTGGACGGAAGGCAGTTTGGTTGCTTCATTTGGCTACCGATGGCCGTTGATTTATCTAAAATGTGTAAGACAACACACTTCTCAAATCTCTTTCCGCCCGCACGACTGAGTAATGGGCCCTTGGACAGCCAATGGCCGGTGGCAGCGTGTTTATCCTGCCACCCAATGCCATTCCGCTCGGCCCCAATTGGCCAAGCAGCAAACTGAGCCAATCGGATCTCGGAATGCATTTGCTCTGGGCCAGTGGAGCCATTGCGCCCAAATGGGCGACTCAACGCGATCGCGGCCAAGCGACAAGCCGGCGCCCATTGGTCACGAAGCTGACACTCAATGGGAGACAAAGCGAGCCAATTCCAGTGAACAAGCGCGTTGCAATCTTGGCAGAAGGAACCCTAAACTAACCCTCTTATATCCCCGCCCGCGCGCAACGCCAACAATAAACACGCGCCCCACTGCCTCCAGCCACGGGGACGAGCTCATCGTGACTCCCTTCGCGCAAATACTCGCAAGCCTGAGGAACGTCCGCCACAACTACATTCACTTGACAAATTTGCCCGCTCCCATAAACAGGTAAGTTAAGCGATCGATCACACACACACATTTTTCGCGCTCATATTGCGCTCGCACATCAAAATTTGAGAGCAAAAGTTTGCACTTGAACTTTAGCTCGAGCCAAAGTGGGCGACTTTGGGCCCGGAGTTGCAATTAGAGAGTAAAGGTGCATAGAAGTGGAGCAATTTTGTAAACTCTGCCAGCCGAGCTCGGCGCTTCCCTACGCTGCCACCGGCTTCCTATCGAGTGTGCAAACGCGAACGCTCAGCAGGCGCCCGCTCGCACTGCTCAGGGCCAAGGGGGGCGCACTGTTTGTTGCAAACATGCAAGCAGACAAGCTTGTCGCTGTGTTTTGGCTAGCTGGCTGGCCGGCTGATGCAACCATCGATGATCATGCGGCCGGCGAACATCGATCTGGCTAAAGCAGCAGCCAGTCGGCGTGTAAAAGTCTCTGAGCAAACCATTGGAATTAAGAGTCTGTGTAGAGGCTCAGTTTGGGGCTCAGGCGGCGGCGGCGGCGGCGGCGGCGGCGGCGGAGAGAGAGAGAGCGCGAGTTGTAGGTTGCCGCGAGCAGCCTTGTTGCGGCCTCCTGCTCGCGGGCGCTCCGCTCTCTGGGCCAGCCAAACCGGCTTGAGCTGTTCAGCCGGAAAACTTAAGCTCGGCGCATGTTTCCTATCGGTAGCCTGGCGCGCTTCGTCTTGCCTGCAAGGGCTGCAAGCGGGCCGACTGATTGCACGTAAGCGGCCTATGCGGCTGCGGCTGCGGCTAACGCGGATTGAGGGCCAATCGAGCTGCATTAAGCCTCGTTCATTTCAAGGCTCCGCCGGGCGCCCCGAGCTCTGGGCCGGCCGCCTGCCAACCGATGGATGCGAGTGGAGCGCGCGCGCGAGCCCAGGTGAAAGTGAGCGAGTGGGACTCGGACGCAAACTTGAGCCAAAACTGCGGCTCAAGTGCCCAAGTTTGCGGGCGCAATCGAGATAATGGACTTGCTTGAGGTGCTCGCCCATTCGAGCCAAGCAACTGGATGTGATCGAGCAGGGCAACCTGGGAGCCAGTTTGGCCGGCTCGCGCGCGCGTCCATTGCTGCCAGTGCACGGCGCTGCAAAGCGCTCGGCCATAATGGCTGCCGGAGGATCCACCTCCACCTCCACCCTCCCACCTCCATCTCCAGCCAACATCCCTTCTAGCTAAGCCACTTCAGCGGTCCTGTTGATTGTTTATCAAACTAAGCCATTGCGCTCGGAGTAAATCATCATCTCTCGCAACTAGTTTCCATTTGCGCCGTCGCTGCTCGAGCTGGTGGCGGCACCAGATTAGCTGGCAACATCTCGGTGGGAGCAAGTTGCGCCGGTTTGCTCGGTTGCATAAGCGCGCTTCTGCGCTCAGCTGGCTGACGAGTGCTCGACGGAGGCAGCCAAAGTTGCAGTGGCCCCTCCTCCCTCTCCTCTCCTCTTCTCGCTGCCGAGCCGCCTCGGCTGGCCCCGCTCGCAAACCGGCCAACCGGCGCCCAGGCAAAGCAAATGAACTTGCACTGGCGCCGGCCGGCAGGCGGATTGGAGCTCGAGTGTGACAAAAACACTGGATTAGCTTGAGGCAATTTAGTGGCCGCAAACGAGAGCAAGTTAGCTGAGAGAGCGATGGAAAGTTTTGGCCAGGTGAGCGTTGTTGTGGGGCTTGAAATGGGAATGGAGGCTAACTGCTCGCGCAAATCCACCGGCGGATAGCCGAGTGTGGAGTAAAACAAAGGCAGAGGCAGCGAGGCAAAGCAGAGTTAGAGCAACTGGAGCCAAAGCTGGCCAGTAATCCAGCCGGCGCCGCCAATTAGAGGCCAGGTGGAGAGACGGAGAGGTGGAGTCGCGTCAAAGGGCAAACAGAATCGGCGTCACAGTTTGCTCAAGTCTTGGCAACCTGAGCTAGCAAGCGGCCCACTTGCGCCACCAGTGTCAAGATTGCGCCAACACTTGTTTGGCTAAGTCTAATTTCATCACGCGCTAAAACGCGAATACACCTCCAACGTAGAGAGTGGGGCTAAAACATTGGGCCTAGAAGGAGATTTAACAATAGGAGAGTAACGGGCTGGCGCGGATGTGGCAAGGATTGCAAAACGTAACAAATTTGCCGAGCTCTGCCATGATTCTCTCCAAGAGGAAACGCAACCCCAAATTATCAACTCAGCAACGCAAACCGAGCGACGCCGGCCAGCCGCAAACTAGGACTCTTTGCGCCCAATCGTGTCCGCGAGAGCCAAACAATGGCCGACCGGACACTCTGGGCCCGAGTTCAGTGACTCCCATCGGCGATCACCATTCGGCCAAAAGTAAAACTCTTGCCCAGAGGCCGAGTCAAGAGGACGAGTCGAAGTCTGTTGGTGGAGTTGCGCAGAGTAGGAGGCAGCAACAAGCGAGGGGAGCCGCGTCCAGGGGCAAGCATCTGAGGCGCCTGGTTATGGTGCAACGGAAGACGAGCACCGGAAGCAGCACGAGCCAGCACTCGCTTGGCTCGGCCGAGTACTCGATTGCAAGCGCGCCAAATGGGGCCAAGCGGCGGCTGGTGCGGCGCCGACGCCCAAGCAGAGGCGCCACCCTTCGGCCGCTCGCCTCGTTCCAGCGGCCGGGCGCCCATTCGCTCGACTGCGAGCCAACAAGCCGGCCGCTAAACCTGTTCCAGCTTGCGCACCAAAGCGACGCCAGCGGCTCGGGCCAGCAGCAGGCAATGCTGCTCGACGATGACGACGACGACGACGGGCAAGACTACGAGGATGTCGCCCTCGCCCGCGATGGCCTCATGGGCCCAAGCCAGCAGGCGCAAGCAACCCGCTCAAACCCCTTCTTCAGCAGCGAGCACCTCGCTCCAGCAGTCAACCTGCCCCATCTCTTTGAGGGCGCCACTCAGAGGTCGCCCTCTGTTGTCCAGTCGAGAATAATGGGCAAAATGTGCGCTCCCTCTGGAGCAAGATTGTTCTCAAGAGAAAGGTAACGATTGTTTCACTACCTGGCCTCTCGGTTGTGTGTTTACGTGTGTGTATCATACACAGTGTATGTGTCTCGCTCGCGGGGCCATCTAGTGGCCGGGCGAGCACTCGACTAGTTCACCATCTCGTGGCAACATTTGACTCGAGCAACCGCGGCCCTGGCGAGCTTAAGCTGAAGGGTGGCGGCTAGCAACGGGAACAGCGCAAACTCTACACTCTGCCGCCTCCTCTAGCCGCAAGCCTCCCTTCAGGCCGAGTTCGCTTTCAGTCGCGCCTCCAATCATACAATCAACCGAGCAAATCGCACCCACTCGTCATGTAACTCGATTGTAACCTTCTTGTCCTCACTTCGCCCGCTGGCTGGCCGGCCGCCCGGTCAACCAACAATCGCCATTGTTTGCGCCAAAACTTGTCTGCCTGACACTCGACGCCAAAACGACGCCGGCGCCCCTACATCCGACTGCGCGTTGAATCGGTCTTCGCAAATGCAAACTTGCGCAAACCCGTAGAGCACGAGATGCAAGACGCCTATCGAGCGCCATCCACGCTCAGCAGCCTTCGCCGCCGCCGCCTTTGGCGCAGCAGCAGCAGCAGCCTCAGGCGCAGCAGCCGCAACAACAAGTGGCGCTGCCGCCGTCCCAAGTCCAGAGCCAGCAGTCGCAGTGTCAGGCCCAAACGCAGATCCAGCCGCAGCCGCAGCCGCAAACTCAGGCTCAGGCGCAACAGCAATCCCAGCGCCAGCTCTTAAGGGATCATTTGGACGAGGAGACAATGTATAGATTGACGGTAGACACGCTCGAGGAGCTTGACTGGTGCCTGGATCAGCTGGAGGCCATTCAGGCGCACAGATCAGTGGGCGACCTGGCAACAAGCAAGTTCAGACGGATGCTCAACAAGGAGCTGAGCCACTTTTCCGAGTCCAAGTCTGGCAGCCAGATATCCGGCTACATACGTTCCTTTTTAGGTAGGTAGAGCGAGAGCGAGAGAGAGAGCAAAGGCGCCTCTCGTTGGGGCGGCGGCGGCGCAAGCTCGCGGCGGCCAACTGCGGCGCGACAGGCGCAGGCGATACGAGTGTGGGCGCAAGTGGACGCAATCGCGCGCCTTGGTGCTGGCGCCGCCGCAGCCGCCAAGCTAGATGCGCCGGCCTGATAAGAGGTGCCGCTAATTTGGGGCGCAGCGAGCGCGGCCAGGCCTGACATAAGCCGTCCACATGACTGCGAGACGGGCAGCCTCCAAGCCTCCTCCTGCCCCGGCTTAGCGCGCCATTGTGAGCCTGAGGGCCGAGCGCCGGCAACAGGCCAAAAGGCGAGCGCGACACCAACGGCTAACCAAACCAACATCTCGCACCCTCGGACACGAAACCAAACCCTCCGCTCGAGCAGATAAGCAGCAGGAGGATCTTGATTTGCCGTACCTGACAAACCAGCAGCAGGAGCTGCAGGCGGCCGAGCAACTGCCGCCGGCCAACCAGCTAGCCTCGAGCCAGAGTCACGCTTCCCTGCACCAGAGCAGCGCAGCAGCAGCAGCAGCGGCGGCAGCACCAACAACCACAACCAAAGTCTCCGGCTCAGCGGCCAAACGCCAAGCGGAGGTTTGTGGCGCGCAAACTGGCGATGGAAGTTGCGGCATGTCGGGCAACCTGTTAGCTCAAGCAGCTCCGCCGGCCCCAAGCCCCGTCCAGGTGTCGAAGAGTGCCTCAAGCTCGAGCGTGCTGCTGTCGGTGTCGCTGGCGAGCGGGGCCCAGATGAAGCAGCACTCGGATCCGAGCGACAGGCTCAAGCAGCTCGCGAAACTGGCTGAGCCGGACGAGCGGCGAGCGCAACCGGACGAAAGCGAGTGCAACCAGATGGGCCAGCAGCAGCAGCAACAGCAGCCGCAGCCTGCCGCTCAGCTGGCCAAGCTTGATTCGGCCCAGGAGGCAGCGCTGGTCGAGGATGGCGATGGAGCGACAGGGAGCTCGCTTCTGCACGTTGCAAGGGATCCGCAAATACAAACCCCAAAGCCGAGGATAACCGAGCTCAAGAGGTTGCTCAGACACACTAACAGCTTGAACCAAGTGCCCGAGTTTGGAATAGAAACTGAACACGAACAGGAGCTCAGTTTGCTGATGGACCAAATTGATGTTTGGGGTTTGAACGTGTTTGAGGTGCATAGATGCTCAGAGCAACACTCGCTCACTGTTGTCATGTTCAAGATATTCAAGGTTAGCTTTTTGGCCCCTCAGTTAGTCGGTTTTACTCTCCCGCGAGATGTGTCCTAAATTAGTTTTGTCCACTCACGCCTTCCGCCTCTCTCACTCTCTCTCAACCCTCAACCAAACTAGGAGCGAAATTTACTGCAAACCTTCGATATACCGTCGAGAAAGCTTGTAAACTATTTGCTCACACTAGAGGCCCATTACCTGAATGTTCCATACCACAACGGCATACACGCAGCCGACGTGTCGCAGGCAGTCCATGTGCTCCTCCTGTCGCCAGCACTTGATGTAAGTCTGAGCTTTGCCCTCCTGCGACAAGGTTGCCCGCCTAAACCAAAGCCACCGACCAGACAACTAACAACTCGCCCAAAACACACAGTCTGTCTTTACAGATTTAGAAATCATGACAGCGCTCTTCGCAGCAGCAATACACGACGTCGACCATCCGGGTGTCACAAATCAGTACCTGATTGATTCAGGAAACGAGCTAGCGCTAATGTACAACGATGAGAGTGTTTTGGAGAATCACTCGCTGGCCGTTGCGTTCAAGTTGCTACAGGAGCCTGGCTGCGACTTTTTGGAAAACTTGAACAAGAAGCAGCGTCAAACTTTGCGAAGGATGACCATCGATATGGTGTTGGCCACCGATATGAGCAAGCACATGAGCTTGCTTGCTGACTTGAAAACAATGGTCGAAACGAAGAAAGTTGCGGGCAACGGATTCCTCCTCCTCGACAACTACACTGAACGAATCCAGGTGCTCCAAAACATGTTGCACTGCGCCGACTTGAGCAATCCAACGAAACCGCTCGACATCTACCGAATGTGGGTGGACAAGGTGATGGACGAGTTCCATCAGCAGGGCGACAAAGAGCGGAGCCAAAACCTCGAGCTTAGTCCAATGTGTGACAGGTTGAACGCAAACGTGGAGCGCTCACAGGTAGGTTGTCTTTGCAGGACAAAATTTGTTTGTAAACTAGTTTGGAACAAAAGTTGAACTAACTCTTGTGCGCAACCAACCTCGCAGGTTTATTTCATCGACTATATCGTTCATCCGCTCTGGGAGACTTGGGCCGATTTGGTCCACCCGGACGCCCAGCGGATTATGGAGAATCTTGAGGACAATCGGCAGTGGTTTGCGAGCCAACTGCCGCCCGACAGTCCGTCATCGGACGAGGCCCAGCCAGTTGGCCAGGAGAGTGTGATTGTGGAGAGCGAGGATCATGCGCCAAAGGCAAACGAATCCGACGGCGACGAGCCTCCGCCTGGACGTGTGGCCGCCTCGCCGCCCGGCTCGTGTAGGCCAGACGGCTGGGAGGCTGGCGAGACGGGAGCGGCGGAGGAGGATGACGAGGAGGAGGAGGAGGAGGACAGAACGATATCAGATTCCAGGGGCCGGCAGGCGGCCGGTCGGACGAGAGCTCAAAGTGGCCAGCAAGCGGCCAGTCCCCCGTCTGGAAGTCCCAGTTTGCAGTCCATACATCCAGAGATTGCGGACGTTTCGCGCCGAGAATCCGAGCTCAGTTGTACCATCCAACAGCAGGCTGCCAGCCTACAGCTTTGTAAGCCAAGAGCAATCACACAAGACTTGGCCCCAAAACCCGTTGGCGCCGACGGGCTCCAAGTTCAAGCGGAGCGAATCCAATTTCAGATAACCCTGGACGAGCCAGAACCTGAGATGATGACTCACACTAGCGGCGGCTCGCAAAGGCGGAGCAAAGATTCTGCTTGATTTTGGCTGTGATAGTAGTTTGAAGGAGACTGGACCACTTTACTGGGCTGCAACTAGAATGACCCATCCAACATGGAGTTTAGCACAAGTTTCGCGCGCGCTTCAACACCCCCAATCAAACCTTTACCTCAGATTGTGATGTAGAACTATAGTATTATTGATATTGTTATTACCATTGTACCTGACGTCCAGCTCTGACGCGAGCTCAATGTGCCATCAGATAAACAGAGCCGACAAACAATGCAAATGTCTGGAACTAGCGCACTAGTGAGGATAACAATCAACCAGCTGGCCTTATTGCTCGAGTTTTAGCTTGAACTTTGAGCTTTTCTGCTCAAGGAGACAGTCAAGGAGACGATCATCTACCAGCTAAGCTCGATCGCCAAATTAAATGTAAAATTTTGATTGTGATCTGAATTCAAACGTTTTCAAATGGAAGTGAGAGAAGTCTGATTTTGTGAAATTAGGTAAAGACGGAATTAAAACTCCCTTTTAGCCAACTGATCGCCCGAAAGTTGGCGAGATTCAAGAGTCCACAATTTTATATTGGTTTCCCTCTTTTGCAAACAGCAAACTTCCTGTTGGACTCGTGCAGCGTCTCAACTTGGTTGCATCATGCAGAGCACAGATTAGACGACCTTAGAGCCCGAGAGTATTAATGTCCGAGTAGTCAAAACTATCGATATTGAGCCTATTCTGTCTGTCGGTGACGCTAACCCATGAAGCCTAGGTCTACCTGTGGACCAAAATTGAATACAGATTATCTCCATTGTTGGAGGAACATGATTTTAGGCCGCATGTGCCAGAGTTTCGTCTCGTCGTTTAATTCTTTCCTAGTACTTCGATTTTGTTTTTCCTTGGCCTCGAGAGAGGATGAGGATTGACTGATTGGCCCGAGTAACCGAGAGCAGATACAATCAATTCTCGTGCCCCAACCACCGTGGTGCAGCAGCGAGGATGTATGGTTCAGCGTCTCTATTGATCGAACTGAATCTGAGCCATGCTCGCTCTTTATCTATCTGAGTTCTACCCTCAGACTTGAATCGTATAGCTGGCGGCTATCCAATTGCAATAGCCGCCAAGTACGGCCGGTGAGACAGTGGAAAGGGTTGCAAATATTAATCGGACAGTCCCTCATGTGTTGAAGAGGCAAGTGAGACAACACTGTCGTCAACAGGTTGCTATTGGTGGAGGCTAGTTAGGGTTGCTCGAGGCTAGCTGAAAATTAACCGCTCCCGAAAATCTCGCCAGCTTCGGGTCTCTCCTGTTCCTCTCCTGGCTTTCACTTCAATGATAATTGTGCGGTCTCGTTCTTGTGTCACTAGAGGTCTCCATACAAATGAGAACTATGAGTGACAACGATAACCAAATCAGCAATAGCTAGCCTTGATGTCTTGAGTAACCCAGAAATTTGCCGCGAACAATTTAAGCGCAAATGAGCGCTCCTTTCATACCCGACCACCGGCCTCATCATTACGGACCCAACTTTCTTTCAAAACAATCATATCATGACTGACTCAATTTGGACAACAACAGAGGAGGAAGAACTCGGTGTTGGGTAGGACAGATCTTTCGTTTGTCTTGACAATTCTGAACATTCACTGAACTCGGAAAAGATGAGCGTGAAGTTTGTTTTAGTTCATCATCTCGTATCACAGTAGAGGCTCCTGTCATTGTTTGACGTTCTTGTCGGCCATTTGGCTGGGGTACAGAGTGAAGGGGGGGGGCTGAGCGTCAGGTAATATTCACGTGAAGCAAATTCGATGATCGGCTAGTATGGTCAGGTGGTTGATTGCAGCGGCATCTTTCATAGGCCATACTGACTCTGATTTTGGCCAACTCGTGGGCAACAAACAACATCCTACTGCTGACTGTAAGTGCGAAGATCCATGCGATGAGAGATGGCCATACACTGAATTTGCGTGTCTACAAATTGGTGAAAAATTCTCTGGCATCACTAGGTTACGTGTCATTTGTGATAACCAAGCATCTACTCCACAACTATTGGAGAAACGTTGTTTCACCGAACTGCACCCTGTTGATATGACAATCTGACTGACCAAAACCAGATTACCACAGAGAGGGCAGAGCATGTCGTCTTGGAGGCAACTGGGACATTTTTCTGAGCCGTCTAGCCTATACTCGCAACAATCATTGATAGACTCGCCACACTAACAAGCGTTGTAAGCGAGAGTACGCAATGGGAAGGCGCGGCCCAATCTGGTGTAGAATCTCCACCCTCATCTTCGTACTTGTTGGTTGTGATTAGCAGGCAAGTGGTTTGGCAAGGAATGCATATGATTCGATAAGGGTGTGATAAAGCTTATACCAGGTATGATACATACTGAACAGCCAGCGTATCGAAGCACTAGCAGCAATATATTGGATAATAAACAGCTATTCCGTAATTTATGGTAAGATCACCACGCGCTGCATGTTGATTAAGGACTATATTTCGTTTCAGAATATAATCGTCAGATAGCGACTGTTGGGATCCTGACTGGGCTTGACACCATCCTGGCCGATAGGAATTTGTGAGGAAATGAGTGAATCGATCGGGATGCAGGTGATGGCTCGCGCGTTCACATGGACAGATTGTAATTGCGGCTTACACTGTGTAGTTGGTGCATACAATAATTCCGCGCACATGGTTTGACTTTGACTCGTAGCCGGTGAATCGCAACAAATCCCCCTCAACAAACAAACCATCATTTTCACACCTAACTCGCATGTTGTCTACTCAACTCCATCCAACTATTTAATTGTAGGGGATTATTCGCCGATCATAGCGCCGCTATCATGAATCTGGCTCAAAACGATGCCGAAATCGACACCCTGGTCGAGTCCTACAAGGATCTTCAGGATGCGAAACAAAAGTTCAAGGAATCTCTCGATGCAATCAAAATCCAACGAGAACTACCGAATGACAAGGAAATCCTGGTACCTCTAACCAGCTCAATGTATGTGCCTGGGCACATAACAGACACTAACAGATTCTTGATAGACATTGGGACTCAATATTTGATTGAACAGAACGCGGACGGTGCCATCGAGTATTTCGAGCGGAGGATGAAATTTATTGATGTCCAATTAGCCAAATTTTCTCAACTATTACAAGTCAGGTTACAAGCGAAACAAAACGCGACAGCGGCAGCTCAGGCAGCAGCTGCCGCCGCAGCGTCCTCCTCAACATCGCGACTCATGAAATCGTAATAGAGCTCTAGATAGCTTGCAGTCAGACCGATGGCTGAGCTACTTGAGACTAGCATCAGTGGCAAGAAGTTATACTTGCTTAGAATCAAGTGGTGAAATAGAGTGATGTAAATTTCAACCAATATAATCAGAGTTGTGTAAAGATTATCGAGCCGGTTGTATAGCGAAGTTGACCTTTTCTCATCACTAGGCTTCAAGGACTTGAGGAAACAGTATGAGGCTATAAGGATGGTTACTTTGGTTACATATTCGGCTGGTCTGAAGAGAAGAGGAAGTAATGAGTAAGTTCCGGCGAGAGTCAACCTGAGGAGCACATTGTGCAAGTTTCGATCCATGAAAGCTGCAGCTGCGAGAGGGATCGTAACAAGAATGATGGCTTTCTCGTGCACATGCCATCCAAACATGAATGATGTGAATGCAGCTATAGTGATACCTTTCAAGAATAATACACTCGAAGTGACATTAGTCTTGAGTAGGAATCTCATGACAAGAGGGGCGGTGAATAACCCCACAAGACAAAGGGTAGTCAGGGGCCGTATTGATGGCAGATACTGATGCTCATACTCTTGGACAAGTCCACTTGTCGATGAAGACTTTGATATAGATTCCAGGTCGAACTTCGCCTTCAGAGTATGCTTGGTAAGAGTTGCCAGGATTTTGTCTGCAGTGTTATAAAGTGACCATACATTGGGGGCCCAGTAAGCATGGGTCAGGCCGCGTTTGAATGGGAACAATCGACTCAGTATTTGCTTCAAGGTGTCAATATCCGCAAATGGTGCATAGGTTATAACGAAAACAATGACCACAATAAATCCCAGCCCGAGAGTTCTTCTGATAAAACTTCCGACTCTATTGACACTTTTTCGTTTGTGCATACAATAACTTGATATGAAGTACATCCCATAACCTGGTGCGTAATAGAGATATATGTGCTTGAAATTTAATAGTAAGGCAAACCAGAAACAACCTGATGCATACCTGCGCCGGATGACACAGGTCATCGAAAGAAGCAGAATGCTAGTGAGGAATCCATTGTATTGAAAATGCACATGGTCGACCAACAAGAGCCCAGGTTGTAATGTCAAGACCAACGCGACCATAGTCACCCGACTTGGTCTGACGAAGGCCTGATAGAGATCCAGATCCTTGAGCGCATACGCGCTTTTGGCGGGGTCATTTTTCTTCGTTTTGTTAGACCTAACCTGAATAATTGGTTCCAATGCGCGACAGAACTCATAAATAGCGTAGTAGTATGCAAAATCACTAACAATAACTGTAAATTTCTGGTACGCAACAGTAGAATCATGTCTAACTTCTGAGTCTGTGAGATTCAAAGTTTCATGCAAATTTAAAAGGCTCGCTACTTGAGCTAGGACGAACTCGAAAGCTGCGAATAAAGGAGGATAATCTAGGGTCCATTGTGAGGTAGAATCATAGTACCAATCCTTGATGGGCAGGTTGTAAGTTATTGCCTTCCAATTCCGGTGCACGTCAAAGTCTGTCGATATGCTTTTGTGGGACTGAGAGTTTTACTACTTGAGTTCAAATGAAAATAGGGATCAGATTTACAAACTTACTATGACTTCAAGAAGAGTAGCTTCAGGGTGGAGTAGCAGATACATAAGTTGACGTATGACGAAAGTTTGATCATCCCGAAGTAGTTGAGATAGGCCGTTTAAATCAGTAGTGTATTGTTTTTGCTGTCCGAATAGGTGTTCGTTTGTTTTCATTAGCCATGCATTTCATTTCTTGTGGGCTGACTGCTAAGCGGACCCCAGCTCCGTTTGATTCTCACACAAAATATTCTAAATCTGGTGGCATGTATCTATTCTTGCATTATATTAAACTTTATCCGAGTAGAGATGGTTCGAGTCAAGAGGCGGTACATTTTGTTCAAAATTAAATGTCATGGCAATCATCAGGTTAATCGTGAGTCGTTCTTGCAAGAACTGAGGGACAAAGTCACACAAATGTATGGAGACTTCGGAATTGCTTGTCTCAATCGTGGATTTTCGATCAAAAAGTTCGATCCGCGAGATGGTTACATGATTTTCAGCGTTCGAAAAGGAGTCCACGACATGATCATGTCGGTTGTGCCAATCATCACAACTGTAGATAAGAATCTCTGCAGTGTTGCAATAGTTCACCTATCTGGAACTATCAGGGGCTGCCTGAAGCATTTGAAGTTAGACTATTTGATGGACGTCAGGGCTACGATTGCCGCCAAGAATTCCAAAGCTCAAGTCTTTGCGTGAATCAATAGATTCACCAGTCTCCATCTCTTAGATTAACATCAAACAAGGATTATTTTGTTCACATCGCAAACCACCATGCGAGCTTAATGTCGTCTGAATGCTATAGCATTGATTTTTAGCTTAGAAGGGTCGCGCTTGCCAAGTGTTCGCGCCAAGAAGTCTGAGCAAGCTCGAAAAGTCAGGCCAAAAATATAGTGAAAGTCGATTAAAATGAAGGCTGATTGAAAGGGAAAAGAACGAAACTGAGAATTAAATCTAGTCCAAGAAGGCAAGAACAAATTCAATGCATTGATATATCGAATATTTTGTCTTCCCCTCTTGGGACGAAGAATTATTATAGTCAACTCATTTCTTCCTTCTCTCACTTTTTATTGACGTAACATGCTACCCCCAATTCATAATTCGTCATCTACTGATCAACCAGTTCCAGCAACTCCACCATCTGAGATCAGTTTCGAAGATGATCAACTAATACAAAATGTGATATCACCAACATTCCATAGAGTGCACTATCATGATGAGATAGATAGTCAAGTTGATGCGCTAGATGGTGAATTTGCACGTAACTATCAAGCTCATGGTCCAATCAATACCGATTACGAGTCCTCAGCGGCTGAAGATGGTGAAACGTTTTCGACGGGAAAATACGAAACTGCTGAGTATGCTTTCTTATCTTATTCAAGAACGAACAAGATTGAGAAGCTACAAACATTATTGAATGCCAAGCTCAGAAACGAACTCGATCTCAATCTCAACTTCAAGGGTCAACAAAAACAGAATTTTAGCTGGTCTGCTCTGCACTTAGCATGTTACTTTGGGCACGCTAAAGTTGTTGAAACTCTTTTGTCGAGAAGACAATTTCGAGAGGAGATCGATATCAACATTCAAAATAATACGGGCGACACCCCCCTCCACAAGGCAGCACTAACGAATCGAGCCAATCTAGTGCAGTTACTACTGTCTCATAGGGCCAGCGTTTTCATCAAAAACTGTGATGGTTTACTGCCAAGAGAATTGACCAACGATAGACACATACTTGGCATGCTAGAGGCCGCTGAGCAGGCTGACAAGAATCGAACTAAACGACAAATGTTTGAGGCTGTAGATAATGGTGACTTGACTAAGCTTCAAGAGCATTTCAGAAACTATGCTACGGAACTGGATATAGTAGACGAAAGGGGCAATTCCCTTCTACATCTTGCTGCTATGCGTGGTTTTAAAGCCATCTGTATATTCCTGTTGGAGCAAGGCCTAGATCCTTACAAAAAGAACAATCTTGGCCAAACTTGTGTCGATCTTTCCTCTTATCAGTTGAGACAGCTTTTCGCTAATGTGAAACCAGCAGACAACCAATTGAGAAGGCTGTCAAACCAAAAGGTTTCACGATTCGAGGGCCCTCTACTCAAGAAGGTTCGCATCCTTGGTTGGAGGCAAATTTACGTTGTTGTGGAGAATGGGGTTATTTTACTCTTCAACAACCGAAGAGATTCTATGAATAAGTCGAGACGTGGTTACAAGTATCTCGAATCTGCGATTTGCGAGCCAGATTCAGAGCAGCTGGGTATGTTCACCTTGTTGTTCTCTGACAAATCCAAGGCTGTATTCTTAGTGACCAACGAGCACTTAAGCAGTTACACCTCATTTAGGAATCCATCTGCAACTAGTCAGATTGAGCTAGTCCGCCAAAAATGGATTGATTCCATTAGAGATCACATTCGTTACTCTACACAATTTATAAGGAGTGGCCTCAAATTGAATGATACAGATGAAGCTGAGGACGGAGATGGCACAGATCTCGCAACTCTCAATCATCTCCTGCCGATGGACACAATAAAATCGTTCATACATGAGGCTAGAGCTCATTATAGCATACTAGAGAGACATGCCGAGTCTTTATGTAATTTGGTCCAAGCAATCAGTTCGCCTGCTAGGCTTTCTGAATCTAGAGAGGATGAAATTCAAAGCTCAGGCCGAGCACGGGAGTCCTCATCCAACGCTGGCGGTCGGCTTCTCGGTTTCATTATGCCATCGAAGCAGACAGATGGAAACCAGAGCGTTGATGATAACTCCACCGCAAAAGGACAGCAAGTAATGGCCAAGTTGCGAAGCAATAATTTGACCAACGAGTTTTTCCGAGATGATTGGCACTGTTTGTTGTTCCATCTGCGTCTGCTTGTTGAAAGTACCGAGAACACGAAAGTTTCGATGGGTCAAGCTCTAGCTCTTATGGACCATCAAGAGCAGTTGCGCCAAAATCGTATTCAGGATCAAGATGAGAGATGTAGGGTGCTAGAAGATTCACTTCATGCCCTTGCTCGCGACCACCATGAGTTGGAGAAATCGATTTCTCAGTCTCAGTTGAATCACCTTGTCAGCGCAAGATCCATCACTATGTCCACCGACTTGAATGAATACTTCGACGCGTTCGAAGACTTTGACGACGAAAAAACCATGACTCCAAACTCGATGCCAAGCGATGATGATCTTGAGACAGATATTGATGAAGCTGCCGAAACCAAGAAGGCAACAGGGTCAACCATGAGCGCCGGTCAACAGGGAATTAAGCTTGCTAACCAAGTTCAGGCGATTAGAGAGGGCCAAGTCGGTGAACCAGTCAGCGAAGAGGACAGCTCTGGCGAGGAGGAAGACTTACAAAGCAACTGTTCAGCACTAACTGTTGGAACAATTTCAGAAATTCATTCTCTTGTCGCTACGAACCAAGATCAATCAGATTCTCAATTTAACACTCTTCGATCAGATAGGCCTCAGAAGCAATCCCATAGGTAAGCAGGAAGTTGATGATGAGTTATGAGTGGCAATGTATCCACTATAGGCAGCTATTAAGGCTATACTTTATATCCTCATCCAAAGGGGAGAATGTTTCCCAATGTGTCAAACAAAACAATCAGTTTATTTCATCTCGTTAGAACGAGTTTCTTAGCTCCTTTTACAACGTCTCGGCAGAGAGCATCATCGACTCATGGCTGGACGAAGGATTCTTGATCTTAAACTAACTATCGATTCTCATCTGATTCCCTTCTAGAACCAGACTCCCTAGTCCTATGGTGCCCAGGGACCAAGTCAGTATCTGGAGTATACTGAAGAATTGTATTGGCAAGGAGCTTTCTAAGATAACCATGCCCGTGGTCTTCAACGAACCTCTGACAATGCTTCAGCGCGCTTGTGAAAGCATTGAATACTCTCACTATCTCAAGATGGCTGACCTCAGTGATGACCCGGTCCAAAGGATGGAATTCGTATGTGCCTTCATTGTTGCTGGATTGTCTGCGAACTGCCATCGTATAATCAAGCCATTCAATCCTCTATTATATGAAACTTACGAATATGAGCACGAACTTAGGGATGGATCCCATGTCAAGACTGTTGCCCAACAAGTTTCCCACCATCCACCGATCACCGCAGCTTACACAGAATCTGACAACTTCCTATACAACGTCAGCGTCAATCCTAAGATCAAGTTTTGGGGTAGGTCTGTGGAGGTCCAACCGGATGGCCAGTGTAGGATCTACTTGAAACGTCATGAAGAATCTTACATATTCAAAACAGTCTCCTGCTCAATCCACAATATTATTGTTGGTAAGCTTTGGTTTGAGCACACAGGCCCGCTCAATGTCGAATGCAGTAAGTCTAAAATTCGAGCAAATCTCGTTTTCAAACAAACAGGCTGGTTCAGTAACGATTTGCATCGATTTGATGGGTTCATTGTCGCAACAGATGAGACTTTGATGGAGAAAGCTAAATTACGTTTTGTTTATGGCAAGTGGAGTGACTATATTAAGTCAGTTGACTATTCAGAGTACGAACTTTACATGAGGTCTAATCAGCAAAAGAATTTCAGAATACCTGATAGTCCCGGTCGATCGCATGGTTTAGCTTCAGGATCGAGAAATTTCAGCGCTTCACATTCGCAGAATTTTTCTGAGACAAACAACATTCCTGCAAGCACTTATGAAGAAACTATATCTAATTCTATGGATAAACTGCAATCAGAAATGTCGAACATGGATCCACTAATGGATGCGACCGAGGGGACCGCCAGAACTGACACTTCTGCCCGGAGACTTGATATACCTAACTCTAAAACTATTTGGAAATTAGAGTCAGAGTATCTAGAGGACTACTACAATTTTACGTTGTTCACTATGAAACTAAATGAATTGACACCCCAGCTTGTGGGTTCCTTGCCCCGAACGGACTCTCGTTTCAGACCGGATGTGAGAAAATTAGAAGAGGGCGATCTGGAAGGAGCAGCTAGTGAGAAAGAAAGGCTCGAAGAAAAGCAGAGAGAAACACGTGCCAAAGACGATAGATTCAAGAATCCCTCGCCTGATCTCTTATGGTTTGATCTGAAAACTGTGCCTTGTTCTAACGAGAAATTTTGGATCTACAAAGGTGGCTACTGGGAAAGCAAGCGCAATCCAGACAAGTTCCCAGACCTGTTTTAGATACTAAATAAATGTCGATAACCTTTCCATTTTCCTCGTATTGCTTCCATATCGGAACTAACTTTTCCAAGATTACTACGATTTAACAAGAACAGCCTCTCCTGGGATATCAAACACCAAGTTCAAAATTGTGAAGCCTGAACCCTAGTCCGAGAGGCCAAAAACAGATACATGGACCCTCCTGACAGCTCGTGAATCTACGAATGCATCATTCACTGTGCGTGTTGTGTACGATGATTTTCACATTGCCCTGATTTCCCACGCTCAACATCCCCGAGGGGAAAAAACCTTACTTCCCTTCAGGCCCTGAAGTTCAGGGTAGACAGAGATATGGGAATCTGCTCTGCAGCACATTGGTTCATTGGGAAATTTCGGCTGGATGCCTTTGCTCTTCTCTGCTACGCCTTGACCGATGGAGTCTCACGAAGACACAATAAAGCAACAATATTCGCGATTGGAGGATTCTTGGAAGCTGTAATTAGAAGTATGACTAGTCCACTCTATCCCTCACTTATTCCAAGATATGTCGACGAGAGCTGGTTTGCAAGCGACCAGCCAGTAGACGAGGCGGCTAAATTGAACGAACTGGAAGCAAATCACGAGGTTTGGATCAGAGAATCTCAGTATAGGAATGCGGATGTCCATACTCCTCACATTGAGCCTCTAGATGACGACGGCAACGACGATGAAGACGAAGACGAACTGAACGAGGATGACGAAGAAGACGACGAGGATTTAGAGGAGGGCGATGATAATGAGGAAGAATTCATCGCGGATGGTTCGCCAATATGATTCTGAGAAACCCTCGAGATTATAGTTATTTATTATTATGATTATTAGTTGGCATGTCGCATGTTAACTTTGCACATTTAGCACACAACTCTTGATCTCAATGAGCTAACTGCAACATGTTGGTCTTCAGTCAAAGTAGAATACAATCTACTCAATACATTGAGTGCCTTCATTGGGGCGGATTGTGGATCTTATTAACAAAGATTAAAAACTAGCGAATCTAAATTTCATCTACCCTTTTTGGCTCATTTGCATATGAATTTGAAGGCTGTAGCGCATAACTACGAGTATAGTTTGTCAAAACAATCATGGCAATAGGGTTTGTCGTTCTCTTCCTTAAAACTCTTGGTCAGAACCTTGAGACAATAAGTACAGGTGAAGTGGTCCGGATGGAACTTTCTAAACATGGCTGTGGTGCATTTTCCAATGATTGGTTCCCTGCATACGGCACACAAGGAACCACGCCGGGCATGGTAGTGAATCTCACAATAGGGCGCTCCTTCAATGTCGAAGAATTTGCCGTCGGCGAAGGGGCAATGGCAATCGGAGCAAACAAAACAATCTGGATGCCATTGGGCACTCAAAGCCGTTATGTAATTTGCTGTTATTGGTAGGTTACAGCCGACGCACTTGTTTGCAAACAGCTCGAAGAAGTCGTTCTTGCAGTAGGGCCTGCCGTCCTTCTCGTGGAAACCATCGTCGGCATCGAATTGGCAACCACAATGGGCGCAAACAAAATGTTCCGGGTGGAAGGTATCCTCCAATGCTATAGTAACTTTCTGTTCGTATTCATGGTTGTCAGAGTTTGTTAGTCATGATTGAATCTGATTCAAATCTCTAAACAGACTTGCTACTTACATCTAAGATTGGCTCGCCACAGGCGCCACATTTTGGTGAAAATAGAGCCTGGTAGTCCTTCTCGCAATATGGCAAACCATTTCGTTCGTAGAAGTTTCGCGTACCCAACTCCTGGTTACAGTGAGCGCAAGTGAAATGCTCCTTGTGATAATTCTTACCCAGGGCTGTGATCACCTGGCCAACTACTCGACCGCCACAAGCATGACAATTGATGACCTTGCTAGGGTCTAATATTGAGGATGTGTCAGTGAACTCAGATTGATCTGTCGTAACGGAGTTCAGGCTTTGCATGGAGGCTGATTGGTCCTTAACATCTCGCTTAGCTACGTAGCCGGCCTCCTCTGTGTCTGTGTTATCATATGTCTCGCTATCATCTTGAGGATAACAGTTGTCCTTCAGGTTTTTGAATACAACCTGGCGTTTTGCTCGCTCGCTCTGCTTGCGTTCTGAGGGTCTCGTGATGAACTTCTTGTCGGATTGCTGCGTCTTTGGTTGGATCAACACATGATCCAGTAAAATTTCTTCCTCAACTACATCCTTAACGAACACACCACGTGGAATTGGGTCTTGAGCTCTGCTCAATTCAGACTCGAGTCTTGATGTATAAGTGTCAACTTCTTGCTGAGATGAGACCAATGAATGAAGTGGGTTAGTTTGCGATGTCGATGATGACGACCGAGTGCCATATTTGCTCGTCGAGTTAGCTGGCACATTGAGACTTGATGTTGAGTCATAAAAATGGGATTGTTGGTCCAGCCTCTTGCTGTAGCTTCTCTCATCCGTTACCTGTGCCTTTTTCAAATCTTCCAGCAAGTTATCCAACTCTTGGACACTCTCATGGAGCTCGCGCTTCTCACCTAGAGGCGTGTTGGACCTGCTGAGAGTCATATTCCAATGCTGGGTTTGTTTCAAGCTCGATATACCGGCAACGGATGAGGCCTACGAAGAAACGCTACTTGAGAGATTCAGCTGAAACTTGCGGGTTTAATTTGAGAGAATGACGGTCATTAGTTTCCGGTATAAATCTCATCTATCGTGGAGGCTAGTGCTTCCTCTCTTCATATCTTGGTCTAGCACTGCGGACATGCGCGACCAAGCCAAACAAACTTAGATCGATGCCAGAAGGAGACCGCTGTGACTGAGTTTTGGCTCAGCCTTTCGGGGGCTGCAAGACTTGAATGCAGTTGAAACCATCTGTGATTGCAGTGAGCCCATGAACTCCTACATAGGATCTCGCTCAGGACGTGCCTGCTCAAAGCCTACATCCATCAGGACGAGTCTGCCGTTGGGGAAGCTTTGGAGACTTCCAGCCCAACTTAATCAACGGGCAACTCTCATCTGTGCACTGGCTCAACGTATTGTACTTGCAGGGCGAGCTTCAGGTTCGCCCAGCATAACCAAATATGGGATGCAGCTGGAAGCCTTGCGACTGCTTAGCCTGATCAAGCCCAACTGCGTTCGATGATACGGCCTAAGCTTTTGCACAATGCCAGGCTCAAGAGAGACTCGAGTTTAGCCTAAAAGTTGGAAGTCGTCTTGTTGGCCCAGCAGCTCGCTAACCAGCGCTCGCTAACTCAAAAGCACTGCGAGCGCGCGCGCGCGTATTCCAGCAACAAGAGCCAACTCAAACACCCACGCGTAACCTTGCTCACCAGCCGAGATACTTGGCCGCAAAGTTGGGAGATAGAAGAGCAACCGTCCTACCCGAAACAATTGTTTATTTCTTGGTCTTTAATCTCTTGTTTGCTCGGCCCTTCTTTGGCTCTGCCTCCTGCTTGAGGTGCTTCAATTCAGCAATAAACAGAACACTCGTCGACCAGCCGGCCAGAGGCCCGTGCAATTTGTTGAAAAAGTTTCCGATAAGATCGTGCAACTTTATGGTCACAGTTTTACGCTCTTTCGGTAACGATGGCATGTAATGTTTACAAACAATCTCGTAGATGTGACAATCAATCGGAACTGAGTTCAAGTGGTCCATCGACATCAAACATATACAATCAGCGACCTTACGTCCGATTCCGTGCAGCATCATCAGGCTCTTGCGGGTTTCTTCGTAGGGCAGCTTTCGCCAGGACATTAGAATCTCTCTTGGTGATCTCAAATCCTCGATCAGACTTCTTTCGATGAGACTTCGAGCTGAGCCTCTGATGTACTCAGCTCTGTAGCCAAATCCAAGCTCGTGGCGAAGGCAATGGAAGACGTCATCTTGGGCGAGTCGTTCGATCGTTGGGAAGGCGTTGAATGAGTCGTATATTGAATGTTCGTCTCGATTCTGAAGTATAACGCCAAATCGTTTGCACATTTTGTCCACCATCTGACTGATGCGCTTTATGTTATTGTTGGTGGCGCAGATAAAACTGAAAACATTTTCTACAGGATCTTGGCGGAGTATCCTGAATCCTTTATATTGCTGGCAACACTTCGATAGGTGCTCATCTGCTCTCGACCACTGCCTGTACAGATCCTCTAGTTTATAGTTGAGTTGGAAGTAATCATGGAGCATTATCTTAATCTTTTCGGGTCCAATCGTCTGAGATTCTCTGTTTAAAGTTCTGAACGCTATCTTGGATGATGAGACCCTCCAAAGCTGTAGAACTATTCTAAGTACGACACCAGTGAACACAGTCGTCCCCAATTCAGGTCGGTGCATCTTAGTCCACCTAAATGACTGGCCACCCAAAAGGGTCCGCTCAAGATCCAGTTCCTCCTCACTCACCTCGAGGAATCCCTCCGGTCGTGGTAAGATGTCTGAGACCGATAGAATATCACTCTTCTCTGAGATCGGATTTTCTTGCTTGAAACGCTTCCTCCCAGGAACATCCTCCAACAATCGACTCTCTTTAGGATCCATTGTAAGAGCTTCCTTATTCTTGGGATTCCCTTCACCCATCTTGGTGGGCCCCTCCAATGACATGAATGGAACTCCGTCAGGAATTTGAGTCCTCAGACGAGAGGATCGACGCTGTAGGCTTACTGGTAGATTCTCTCCTAGTTTGTTGACCATCTTGAACAGTTTTAGGACATTTGTTGCTGAAATCATCTATTGAAGGCTGGTTATCCATGGTGTGATAGAATGATAAGTTTATCTGACTGCCATGTGATTCTCGTGTGTGATTATTTATACTGCGCATGTTTAAGATCTGTCTGCGTGAAGCGTGAATCTTTCGTCCACTTCCCCAGATTGGAACATCCTATACATATCTTGTCTAACGAAACCCTACGCATATTTAACTATCCTCAGAGGGTCACTTTGAGCCAATAACCATACTCGCCTCAGCACCAAGTTCATCATGACCTAATTGCGGAATACTTGGAAGAAATCCTCTCTTTTGATCATTTGGCACCGGCAGCTGACCTGTCGAGTATTTGAGCCTTTTCTGCTTCTGTCTTTGATTGCAGAACCAAACTCTAACTGTATTCTTGTCCATCTCAAGCTTTTCCGCAATACTCTGCAACTGTTCACTTGTTGGGCGCGACAATCGCTCGAAATGAGCCTCGAGCAAGCGTCTCTCCCGGGCAGCAATTGAGGTCCGTCTACTCGCTCGCTCTGACTCATTCAAACCATCTAACTTTTTCCTCTTCTTGCTTGGAGCGTCCGGATTCTCGCTGCCCCTATTTATTGCACACGTTTCACTGTCAGTGGAGGATTCCTCCAGTTCATCACTCGGGTAGACGAGATCCTCATAGACTGATTGTGGTGACCTATCTGGTTCTGCTAGGTGCCCATCAACGAGCTCATTCTCGGCTGGCTTGTGCTGCTGTGCTTGGGCCGCCCTCTGCTGGTATTGCTCGGGATCAGGCTCTACGCTCCGAGCGAGGTTGGTCTTGAGCTGGTTCGAATCCTCCACCTGGAAGGTGGACGAGGGTGCCACTTCAGTCGCGTGTTGGTTTAGGGTGACTTGGCAATTGGTCTCAGGTTGAGCTTGTTGGCTCGGTTGGTATATCGAGTGGAGCTGTTGCTGTTGGCTCGAGCGAGCTTGACGGGCCTGATTCTCTGCCGTCTCAAGCCAAGCTTGCAAGATGGGTCTTAAGGCAATCATGTTGTTGTGCGACAGAGTTAACGACTCAAAGCGGCAGATTGTGCTTTGTGAGAGGGAGCCAACACCAGGCAACTGGAGCGTTGCAAGTGCCTTGCCAACATCCGCTTGGGTGACGCCAAGCTTAATCCTACGCTGCTTGAACCTTTCTGCGAAATCCTCCAGCTCACAAGGAGCTAGATTATTCGCGGCCGCCATTCCAGCTCCAATTCCAGCGCTAAGCGCATTGTTCATCTGCATACCTGTTTGATTCCTCGCAACCAGCTGCTTGTTGCCATTGTTGACGCCATTCTTTGGTCTCGCTTGGGGCGCCGCCTTGGATTGGTTGGCCGATTGAGGTTTGCTTGGGGGTCTCAGTGCTTGAATGGGCAGTTGGGCCTCCTTCTTGGGCTGAGTTGGCGCCGGTGGGCGAGCATTTGGGGGTCTTGTGGCTGAGTAGGCGGATGAATTTGGCGGCCCGATTGTTGTGGGCACTGACGCATTCGTCGTCCCGTAAGCCTGTCGCACCTGACTATGCTGGTAGCTCTGGGCCGAATAGTGCGCAGATCCAAGTCTATTCTGAGAGACGCATGTGATCGAGTAGGAGCCACCGGTGGCGCACCAGCCCGAGTGGGTAGTTGGCGGCGCGTACAATTGCGGATATTGGCCGTGAGAATCCAAGCTCGGGTTTAGGATCTGATCCGAGTTTAGGTTGTGCCAGTAGGTTTGGCCGTGATTTGTCTGCTGCCATTGGTCGTGTCTCGCTGAGTTGACCTGGTTTGCGGCTTGGATGTTCGGGGGGTTATCGGGGCTCTGCACTAGAGTGAACGGGTGCTGCATTGTCTCATAAGTGGCGCTTTGCTCCGTTTGGCCAACTGGCGACGAGTTTTGGTAATAGTTGTAAGCCAATGAAGTCGCTCCCTGATGATTGTGCGACGAGTAATGAGGGGCTGGAGTTTGCTGGAAGGTGATGCTGTTTGATGGCACAGTTGCCATAGGTTGTGGTGCGAGATTTGAGCCGAATTGCGGAACAAAACAGCCGCCACCAGTAGGAGCGAGATCTGATGTTGCGAAACGACTCTCGCCCATCAGACTCCTCTCGCCGCCGAGCTGAGATTCAGCGCTAACCTTGCTCAAGGGACCCAGCTCATTCATGATATCAGTGGCCAAACAAATCGAGCAACCGAGTTGTGATTGTGTATAGATTCAGAGCGAGTCGAAGTAGATCAGAGTTGGCTCGTTCCAGTTTCATGAGCGGACGAACGTGTTGAGCATTGGAGATTTGCAAAACCAAATGATTCGGAATTAATTAGAGACTTCCTGGTTGAGTTTGTTGCAACGTGGTTGCCAATGGAAACGAAGCTGGCGAGCTGAATCCAAGCTCAAAACTTTGCACGTGAAACTGGCCACTGAGGTTGCAAGAGCCGACGAGTAGTTTTTGGAGGAGCAACGGAGCTTTGAGGAGGCCTGCAAGCGAATGGTCGATTTGCGCAACAGTCAGCTGTTTGTATGATCATGCCAACTGGTGTTGCCGAGTCGAAGGCATCAGCGATTTGGCGTGATTGGTACCAGTTTTCTCCACTCCAACAACTACAACAACCAACCCTGGCCGGCCTGGAGAACCTGCTGAAGTTGGCCCCCAAACTGAAGACGGTCGCTCTACAAACTGGCCCTCCGCCTCTGGGAGCCAATTCAGCGCACACGAAAGTTGGCGCTGTTGAATGTTGGCCACTGACAGCGCCTAGCGCCTTTTGCGACTTTCAACTTGCAACTTGTTTGTTCATTAATGAGCAGCGTGAATTGAAACTAATATGAATGAATGAATGAATATGGACAGATTATGTTTTGCAGTTGTTTGTTGCGCCATTATAAGATCAACTGTTTCTTTCAGATTTGATAATATTCTATGGATATTCAGGCTGCCATCGTGAGCCTGCCTCGTCTACTTCCGTAATGCACTCGATCGGCTCGCTTGAAGAGTAACTCGCTCGAATCAGATATTTATATCAATATTAATAGCCAGTTTGAGGCTCCCTGGCTCTCGATTCTGCAGTTCGAAGCTGACAGAATTGTTTGCAAAGGAGGGTTAGCTGGTCGCAGAGGACGAGTGCCAACTGCTCCTCTCTCTCTCTATCTCTATCTCCCCTTTAAATGTGCACTCGTCCCCTCTAGTCGCTCGTCTGACTTCACCGTTGGTTTTGGAGGCCAATGCGAAACGGACAGCCGACCTGCCAACGATTGGTCTTACCCCCAACTGACCCACTGATATTAGCGCCCCACTGCCGCCCACTCGAACGCGCCACCTAAACACAGGCCTAAATACAGGATCAATGCTCGTCCACGAGGAGGGTCCGGCCACTTCCGGTTCCAGTGGCGCCCCAAAGTCGCAATTGCGCAGTCCTGTCTGCAGTTTGTATTCACGAGCTTGCTTGCATAGCGACACATGCACGAACAAAACGACAGCTATCACTATTATTCCCGGCCCTCTCATGAATTGCGCGCGCACCCCTCCTCTTGTGGCGCCACTTTGCAGCAAGCAGCCGCGTTGCCCGTGGAAGGCCCTCGCTAACGAGTTGCGCGTTTGCTTGCTCGCCTTAGTTGCGCAACCAGTCACCTAGTTGCCCTCCAGGTCGGCCGACCGTCCAGCCGGGCAGGTTGCCTGTTACTTAGCAGCCGGCAACTCTCATGATTGACATCAGATGGGCGGCAAGCGCGGCGGCCAAATCAAGCTGACCGAGTTGGGGGCGCTAAAATTGGCGCGACACGCCCCTGAATTGACGTGCCGCCCTCGAGTTGCAAGCCCCGAAAACTGGCCACGTTGTTAGGCTAAACCTCATGGGCTAGCCTCACTCTCTTTCGGTTGCTCTGGAGCTGGCAGCTGTGGGCAAAGTTTTTACAAGAGATCAAATCAGCAATCTCTTGCCTCTGAGCAGGTGAGAATGCTCTGCGGCGAAAAAACTCTTTTAGATGAAGTTGCAAGGCAACTTAAATTTTGTATAGCAACTTTGTAGACCGAGCAGGGGGCCCCATCTGATGGTCCGCCCATCTGCGAGTGGACGCTTGCTGGTTTGCCAGTTATCGATTGTTTGATCGTTTTGCCTTTGATCTAATATGCCTGCCAGCTCCTCCAGCTGAACAGTTGGGTCGCTTTGCAAAACTCTGGCTCGCGATTGCGTAATCAGCCATCTCGTGAGCGGCTAGCTTTAGTTTGGGTTTGCCGCCACATCAGGTCCATCAGCAGACGCTGCAATCGTTCAGCAGATCCGCTAGGTGAGCACGGGGCTGAATTAGTTCAAAAGCGACCAATTTAGGCTCAGCAGAGAGAAGGGGGGGGGACCAGCCAATGTTATGTTTGGCCACTTGCAGCCATGTGACCGGCGCGCCAAGAGTGCGCAAATGTCGGCTTTCATTAGAATTGAAACTTGGGGTTTGGTTGCAAGCTTGGATGCAACTCGGCGGCCTCCCCAAAGACAGCCCGATCAGGAAGACAAATTGATGTTGTGCCTCCGAGGGTTTTGCAAACTTGCGCGGCGACCCTAAATGAGGGAGGAATTTGGACTGGCCGGAAATGGCGTTTGTTTGCTCGAGAGGAAGTTCCTCTCTTTGGTGTCACTTAGGCAAATTGAATCCCCCCCCCCCACTCCTTGGCTCGAGGTTTTGAAAAGTAACACTTGCGGTTTTCGTTTCCATCTGTGTGGTTAGAGTCTGTTCATGTTCAATCCAAGAGAAGTTTCATTTTCTAATGGACTTAAAAGTCAACAAGCCAAGACTATAGAGTTGCCGCTACCTATAGTTTGCGCGGCCCCTGCAGGATGTTTGATTGGCTTCGGCTGGACCGAACTGGACGGGAGTAAAATGGCGCCAAGGAGCTGGGTCCAACTAACAGGCGAGCGAGCGCACAATGCTCTAAACTCGGCTGCCTGTTGTGATTAATGGAGAAATCCACTTTCCGGTCAGCCACTCTAATGGCGCCAAGTGACTTGGACAGTGGTAATGGACGCAAGAGGTAATCAGGCTCGCTCTCTCCCTTCGGCAACAAACGGGCAACGGAAGCCCACAATTAGACTTTCATTATAAGATCCAGTTGGAGTCCACTTCAGCCCTCTCTCATTGCCAAATTAACGCATTAGCTTACCTAATGAAGATGGTAGCCAAACTGCGCTGTTTCGGCCTTGTTTGAGTGTGCAAACAATGGATCCAAACACAGATCATCGTCACCAAAGCAAACGAAGCTTTGCCTGTCCAAGAACTGCAGGTCAAAGCCATCCAACTGGTTTGAGCTCCAATAGGCGGTGCAATTTCTTCAACTGTCTCTACCTCTGCGAGCTCCCGCAAACGGGAGTCTTGCTCGCCGTCCAGAGTTCACGCGAGACTTGCCGCTCGCAAAGCACGAGCTAATCGTGCAAAAAATCATTCATCACAAGCCAATTAGGGGCCAGCCGGGCTCGTGCATCCGGCGTCCATTTAAGGCCGCCGGCCAGCCTTCAGCTGAATATCATCCAGGTGAACCCGAGGGCACAATCAAGCAGATAAACGATGGGAGCACATGCTTTCGAGGGCCCTCAGCTCAGCTCGCGGATGTGCGCTGATTATCAATTAACCTGCTCGAATAAGGGAGCGACGTTCGAGGTTCCCATTTGCTGACTCAACTGCGGCCATTGCTTTGGGCGGCCAAGGGCGCTTGGTGCCCGCGACTCGCGAGTCGCGACTTGCGAGACTGGAGCGCCATCTGAGCGATGCGGTTGTTTGTCTGATCAATGTTGCCGTGCGCGGGTCAACAGGGCTGCGGAAGGTTCGCGCCCACAATCCACATTGCAGTTGTCGCACGGATGAAAATAAAATATTTCTCCACTTTGCTCGTATTCGATGCTTGCAAAATTATCACCATGGTTGTAAAACTTTCCAGCCCACATATTCTGGCATCCATTCCCCACAGCCTCACATATGCCCAACAACCCGAACCATATTCAGTCTATTGTCAACGATTGCACAAGTAGCTACCTTTCAAGGGATGCCGCCGAACAAGCGACCCAAGAACTTACAGGCAACCAACTAGGCAACCAACTCTGAGCCGTTAATTTAATCAAAAAGGGCGGACGAGTGTACAGAAACTCAAGCAAATTTCCGAGAAAAAATTATAAATGACCATTGTTGTCGCCAGGAGACAAAATAGGATAACCATGGAGGGATCTGCCTCGTCGATCAATAGCAGGGCAACCGCAATCAAGACGATCCTTTTGGCAGCTTGGCGGAGCAAACTAAGTGATGAAGAATGGGAAAATAGAATTAGAAAGGTTCTACCTAAGGGTGTAAATGGGGACGTGTACGATCTAGCTGATTGTTTACTCAAACAAGCCTTAGTTGGTCCAGTTCCAAATCAACTATTCATCTCATACCTGAAGCATGCGGTTAAGTGCGAACTTGTTTCGCATGCTGCCGTGCTCACCTCAATGGCGAATCAATCTATAAATATTAGACAAGCCAATCTTCAACCGCATAGAGCTTCTTCAGTTGTTTGCCTGTTAGAATTTATAAAATCATTTAGGGATAGAATATCATGTGATGGCACCGAAATAGAGTGTCTTAATCTTTGCTACTCACTCAATCAGCTTATTAATTGGCTATTGAAATGTGTACAGAACTCTCTAGAGGTAATCGTAGGTTTTACTCCAGCTATCAACGTTAACGCAACCCCTCTCAACACAAATCCAACAAGCAACAACCCCACAGTGCTCACAAACATAGCCCAACAAGAACAAATAATAGGAATGATAGATCTTTGTACGGAGACCATACATTATTTCATCAATAGGCCATTTACGAAATCTCTGCTATTCATTAGCAAGATTGAATACAGCACAGAATTTGATGAGATTCTCAGAACTGTTCAGTTGATTCAACAGAGATTATCTACCAGCTCGTGTCCGCAGCCGATTCAAGATAGGATACAACATTGCAAAACTTTACTACAAGTTAATACAATATTCAATTCGAGGGATATGCATCCGTCAGTGGTTGCAGCACACCAGCTTAGGTGCCTGCAGCTTCATCGAATCAGATCAACCCAGATAACCTTGGGCAGCAAGAATCAACAACCATTACTTGTTCATGATTCAACATCAAACCATGCCCTGTTCAATTCATTATACTCTCTGATTGCCTTCGATGTCGTCCTAAGACCCGCACGTTCGCACAAGCTACTAGCCCGCCAGATAGCCACTATCAGCAGCTATAATTCTGCCCCAGTCCACATGACCTACTGCGAGCTCATTCGTGTTTGCATGATTGGTCTCATAGATACTGATGGAACCTCAGCCAAAATAAAATGGGCGTTCTTTACCTTCCTGAAAATTCCCAAGCTCTTGATAGAATTAAGCAAAATTTTCAGATGTCACCCGATCCAGCTCCAAGCCGAAACAAGTGATTGCTTCAATTCCAATACTAATACTACTACGTTCATTAACGATCTCAAATTAGCCTTTGAACGACTATGCGAATACTCGCCTCTTTTAGATGAGGCAGAATACAAGTGCAATTGTGATTTTTTCAAGTGTCTAATGAAGGAGCTGATCAAGAATGATCCGAGTTTAGCTCAGTTGAAGAATCTGAAGTTTACAGCAAAACGCACTGTCATTGCTACTAACGACAACTCTGTGGGAGGCCATATGATGCTTAAAACTGAGCCATTTGTTACCTCAATGCTGGAAACTTTTGACTCCGAACAAGACCCTGTCGAGCTTTTCGAATTACTGAGTAAGATGGTCTCTGGTAGACAATTTGAATTCACTCTCAGTGCTGCTGCATCTACCGGAAGATTGCAGATGTTTGTCAACAAACTTGTTGAACATAACGAGCTCAACCGGGCGCCGAGAACCGACTCTCCCAAAAATCCTCAGATTCAGGCCTTGATATTTGATATAACTTTTCTTATTCTCACTTATATCGCACAACAATTTGGACCTGACGTAATAGGTTCAGAACAACAGACGCTTTTCAACAAGTGGTTCTATGATTGTTATAACCCTGCTACGCGCGTAAACTGCCCCAAAGAGATGCTTAAAGATGCCAATGAGGATGTCGTGTCGAGTTTGATCAAACAAATCGCGTCCCCTTATGGTGCAGGTGTACAGGTGAAATCGGTTAACTGGGAGGAAGTCTGCTCTAGCTTACCCAAAGTTATAAACGAGATTCTTGTTGCTTGGAATCAGGGATATCTTAATGACATTCAAATGAGTGGCATAATTGAGCGTATCAAATCAAAGATGTGCTTTTTTGCCGTTGTGACTGCAACATGGCTGCAATGTCATATTAGAACCACTCCAGAAGCAGACAAAGCAAAACCTCTCAGTTTATTGCAGGACCTTACCAAAGCTAGTCAACAAGCCAAACAACAAAAGCAACAAATTGTTGAACTTGGACAAAAAAGTGATTACTACCCTGAACGATCATCCTTAATGTGCTCCATTACCAGAAAGATATATTTTGAACTGGTTCCTAAGACAAATCCACCTAATCAAAGCACTAACACTTCAGCTCTATATGGAAGCTCAACGGAGGGAGACGAATCTCACGACGAATCAGCCTACCAATCTACAAACGACAAATTCATATCCACCCTGACAACTCAGGAAATATTCCTAGCTAATGTTAAGCAATGTCTAAGTCGTGGCTGGATTGATCACAAATCTCTCAATAGTTTGAATAGTTTGTTCAAGATGATCGGAAGCGAGTGTTTCACCAATCTGATTGTCGAACAGATTTTGACAAGCCACGATTCACCTAGCGACCTTGCTAGGGCTGTCAATATAACCTTTGGACTCTTTCATTTAGACATTGAAGCTTGTGCATTTGCCCTCTTGAAAGATACAATACCTAGTTGGTTAATGGGCGAGAAGAAGCAAGTTCTTCTTAACCAACCGAGAGCGTTCGCATTGGCCCACTTAACTGTGATGACAATCATCGAAGTATTCAGCAATCTCAAGGCTAGTCAAGATGGTACTATCCAGAATGAAGATATCAAGAAATTCAATCTCAATGGTATAAAGCAAAGCTCCGGTGGACAAAAGCTAAACGTTTCGGAATCTGATGCGCTCAATGGCCCTAGAGAAACTAAGCGACTGAAACTATCTCACGATTCAGGCGATCGAGAAACAAGTCAAGATGTTTCAAATCGTTTGAATCAACTCAATGGTTGCGTCGCCAATTTGATGCGCCTGTTCAAAGAGATCATGTCCGATTCTGTTATGAGTCAGAGATCACTATTTCCTGTTCTTTTCTTGCAACAAGCAGTCGTATGCGCTCGCGAGGGCTCGACGGTGGTAACTGTTCATCTACAGCCTGAAATATTGTTGGACATAATTGACATGTTTTCTAGTGACCTGACCTTCGAATTAGTGCTTGCAATAAGCAATCTATCCACTACGAACAGTCGTAGGTATGCCGCCAAGGCCGTGTGCAAACTTGCTCAAGTGAAAGAATCCAAACAGAGCCAATTAGTATTATCGCATTCCTTAAGTCTCAATGCAAAGCTTGGCACATCTCAACACCAAGCAACAGCTGGATCCTGCTCGAGTGGTAAGACGGCTGGGTCGACGCCTACGGTGACTGGGTGATAAAGCAAGAGAAGGATCACGTACTTGAGCCCAACGGTCTCAGAGGATAATGGGCCAATCAGCTATTAAAGATGAAAGTAGATTTGAACGATTCTGCTCGAATTTGATCGAGGGCTATGCGACGTTCGATAGTCGATTTTACTGGTTTTGATATCACAAATAAATTTGTTATTTTGTACTGTTGTTGTCCTGGTTAAGTAGCATACTGGTGATTTTTATACTATCGTTATATAACCTGATTTTCCACATGGTGGAGACAGTAAAGCTGCGTTAAAACAAGACCATCACAAGGGGGTAACCGGATCTTTATATTCTCTCAGTCAAGTTAGATGTTTCGAGTTTAGGTGATTTCCCTTTCCTCTTGAATGATAACTTTATGCTTGACATTGACTTGACTTGAGCTCAGTTAACTGAAGCTCAGCATTGTCTATCCTATCAGCAACATCATGGGTGTCCTTCAGAAGAAGAGATTTCAGCCTTGTAAACTGTTTGAACTCCGCAATTTCACCATCTTCGCCATTTTCGTCATAATATTTTTTCAATATACGTTGGATGATAATATTGTTCCTATGCACGATGCATTCCTCTAGTTGATGCGCTTCCTCGAGTTGTGAGATGAGTTTATTACGTTTGGCAATCAGAATATCGGCATCGGTGAGAAGGTGTAATGTGGAATCATGCGAGCTGATGTTTTGTTGGCAGTTGCTACTGTTGTTGTTGCCGTCGGACTTGCAGCCCAATCCGGCGGAGAAAGGTCCTAACGAGCTTATGCTGGAGTTAGCATTAGACTCTATGACACTCTTTGATTGAGAGGCTTGGCTAGTGGGCGAGCAAGAGAGTTGACGTGATCCTGGTTGCGTGCTGTCGATAGGAGTGGAGGCAGTAGAAAGTGAGGATGATGTGCCAATACAAGTTGTGCTAGCTGGAGAAACTAGTGGAGGTGAGATAGGCACGGAAGACATCGAGCTATGTGATGAAACTGAAATGTTTGATGACAGGTGCGATTGGGAGGGTGAGTTTGGTTCAGCATGATGATGATGATGATGATGATGGCGGCGGTGATTTCGATTGGAGGAGGAGGAAGAGGTTGATGAAACGAGCGATGAGTGTGTTGATGAGCCTGAGGATGAACTTAATGACGACTGACTAATTGCCGGCTGCTCGATGTTGGTGGTGCTCCCACCGTGACCGTTAATGGTGCTACCGATCGCAGAATCCGAGCAATTAAATATGGAATCGCTGGAGGTGCTGGCCGTTTTGGTTCCATCTTGTTCGCCGTTCTTTGTTTCGCTTATTTCCACCTGATTAGTCTCAGACGAATGAAGGCGAAAGTTGGCTGGTTCTCTGGGCGAGCAAACACGACTAGATCCGCTACCATCGCAGCTACTATTAGTCAAGGACAATTGATGCCTGGCCGAAGTAAGAGGGTTGCGCGGCTTGTTGAGGCTGCAACTTTTAGCTGGAGCATCTGGGGTAAATAGTCGCCTTGTGGCAAGATCATTTGCCTTGGTGTTGCTATGGTCTACTGGTCCCAGTTGTAGAGAAGCATGATGTTGATGGTTTCGTTTTGGGAGTCCAACAGTGGAGGTTGGATCGCTAACTCCACGGATGGTTTGCAACTGCGAAGTTTTCAACGAATTTGCGGCCTCCTCCTCCCCTCTAACCCTAAGCGATGAAGACTTCAGGTGCTTCTGCGATTGACTAGTTGAGTCTTGATTATCGTCAAGGTTTGTTGTCGTGTTGCTTGTTTGCGATTTCTGATTTAACAGGTGTCGGTTTGCTCGCTCACTATTTGACTGTCTCTCCTTCAATTCAGCCTCCACCCTCTTCAAGCGAAGTTTTAACGAAAGTATTAGCTTTGTAACCTTCTCAATTTCGTTTGCATGTAGAGCTATTTTCTCGTACTCGTTCACTGTCAAATGTTTCTTCATGGATTCGAACAAACGTTGGCCTGTTGTTTCGTTGAGCTCAATTTCGCGCATTAAAGTCAGCTGTTCCTCTTTCATCACAATGAGCTTCCTATCAAGCCGTTCGATGAGCTTTGGGATGAGCTCGGTGGAGTTCATTGCAGCCTCCGTGATTAGGGTGGTTGAATCGCTCATGATTGAATGAGCCGGAGTGCTTTGGGCTGAAGAGATTGAGTCCGAGCAGGAGATGTCCTTGATTCGTGGGTTTTGCATGCACTGGCTTGTGTTCGTTAGGATAGACAATTCGGCTTGAAGGCTCTGAGAGTTGGCTTGTTGGTTTGTCGGGGGCCATTGGCTGGCCCTTGGCGTTGGCACTGGGTCCCTGGTAGCAACTTGGTCACCATAAGAGAGCGCTTGATGTTGTTGGTCGGTCATACCTTTGACAAAACTGTCCTCCACTCCTCCATGGGCTGTTGTCAACAAACTCTGGTTCCCATCTGCATTTGTTTGGCGTTCAAAGCTCGTTTTTGGGGAGGCTGAAGCTGGCAGCTGGTTCTCATCACGGTTTTGGCCAACATAATTATTGCCGGCTTTGCTCTCGTCTGAGCGAGATTCTTGGTGGCCACTTGGCGAGCTAACAGGTTGGGGCGCTAATAGCTGGCTTGTGGGGCATACTGTTTGCTCTGTTTCCATTTTTGAGGAGACGGAGGCGGCTGTTGGTGGAGGGGCTGGCGCTGCTGCTGCGTTGCTACGCCAACTCCGCTGGCCGCTGTCTGCGCTCTGGCGCTGTTGTCTTTGTTGCGCCATGGCGGCCGCCGCGACCGTCCACTGCTGCGTCCGCTGGAGTTGCGGGCTCGGCTCGCTCCTGCTTGCGCCGGCCGCCCGCTGCTGGAGCTGGATTTGGTGCTGCAGTTGCTGCAGAGTGGGCAACTCCTGGCTTCGGCCTGAGTTTATTATTGGCCGCTGCTGCTGCTGCTGCTTGAGTCGCATGAGCTGCGCCAGCTCAGAATGGCGCTGCCCCTCCACCTGCAGCGGGCTCGACTTGCCGGCTTCGGCGGCGGCGCCGCCACTGGCCGGCTCAGAGCTTTGACCCGGCTGCCTCGAGTTTGCCTGCGCCGGCCGCGGGGATGATACCCTGTGCGCTGCCGAGCCAGCTGCTGCCGCTGCACCTGTGGCCGGCCAATCGGCGCAAGTCTGGCGTGTAGATGTTGCACAATCAAGTGCCTCCTCGCTCCGCCGCCCGCTGCTCCCCCCGACGCCGGACACAATGGGCGCCGCCAAGCCCCTTTGAAGGTCCCCCAGAGGAAGGGGGCACAATAACTCTCCAGCTGCGGCCTCCTCTTCCTCGCTCGGCTCTGCTCCTCTCGGCTGCCGCTGCTCCTCGCTCAGCCGCTCTTGGCGGCCGCTGGGCTTGGCATTGGTTGCGTGAACTATCCTCCGCTCGGCCTCCCTCTCTCGCTCGCCAAGCCTGATGTCATTGTTCTCCTTCCCTCCCAGCAGCTCCCTTCCGTCCGAGCTGGCCTCCGATTGGGCCGCCCGAGTTGGCCGCCCGCTGCCGCTACTGAACGAGTTGGCCTGGCCGGCGCATTGCCTCATCAGCAGGTCGTTCGAGTGTTCGCTCTTGCGCCACAGCTCAGCGGCGCCGCTCTGTCTGCATACCTGTTGTTGTTGCTGCTGTTGCTGTTGCTGTTGTCGCTCGTTTGCCAGCTCTAGTTTTCCTTGCTCCTGCTTGCCTGCCTGGACGAGCAACTGGACTGAATCGGCGGAGATCTGCGCTCGGTTTTGGTTGAGTGTTTTGAGTTTCGAGTTTCGAGATGGAGTTTTGAGTTTTGGGTTAGCGAGTTGAGTTTGGTTGGATTGAGTTGGTTGGAGTCAGTTAGCGAGTTTAAGTGAGAGGAGGAGATGAGGCAAGAGGAGGGCTTTGCTCTGTGGCGAACTTTCGCCGACGGCTCATGCGTGAGCCCGGCCGCCGCCGCCGCCAAGCCAGCCGAGCGAGCGGCTAATTAGGATTGCGCAATTTCGGTCAAGCTGCGCGGCCGAGCGGCGGGGGCGGCAACGGCGGCGGCGGCGGCGGCGGGCGGGTTCGCGCTCGCTCGGCCCGCCGGCAGGATGGAGGGACAGCTGTCTTCGCTCCTCTCAAGCCGCCGCTACGAGCGCATTGTGAGCGGCCGGATCGATCGGGCGATCGATCTGGCCGCTCACCTGCGCCGATTGAATGCTTGGCCAGCTCGGGGGCGAGAGACAAGGCGGCCAGCTTGGAGGGATGCGCGCCGAGAAGAATGGCCGCCCTCGCCGCTCGCCCCTCGATCGGCGCCACTCAACTCGCCGCCGCCGCCGCCGCCGCCGCCCCCTCCTCTCACGTCAGCGCGCTCAGAGGCAGGCGGCCGAATGATTCAATCAGCTGGTTTTGCTAATCTGCGATGATTGCACCCGATTGGAGGCTCGCGAGTTGTGAGCCGCGAGCGTGAGCTTGGCCGCCCAGAGGTCTCCGCTCGGTCTTGCTGGCTGGCCGGCCGGCCGGCTGGTTGGCGCAATGGGAGAGCGGGCGCATAATGGGCGCTTGTGCTCGAAATTGCCCCTCGTCGCCCTCAACTCTGGCCGCGCCAACCAAAGGCAACGGGAGGGACGGGCAGCAAACAAAGGAGGAATCTAGATCGAGCTCGGGAATCGTGTCGCCGGGCTTTGGCCGGACGGGGAGAGGACGCGCTGGCATGGAAGTGCGCTGTGTGCAGGAGCGCGACCCAGCTCAGCTCCATCTCGGCCGGCCAAGTTAGCGCAACCTGAAATGGTGAGCGACTCGCAGCGCGCGTCCTCGCCAGATCAAATCTCGGCCGCGCTCGACTCTGGCAGCCCGAGCGCGCAAACTGGGTCAGCCGGGCCGAGCAGAGCAGAGCAGAGCCGAACCGAGAGCGCCTCTCATCGATTGATGGCCGGCCGGCCGAGAAGCCGGCCCTCTGGTGCTGGCGGCCGCTCGCTGGCTGCTGGCGCCGGCTAGCTGGGCGCCAGCGACACAATGGCTCGCGCCCGACACTAAAAGCCGCCCCACTCGTTTAGCCGCTTGGCCGGCGACAAGCGGAGGCTTCAGCGCTCGGCTCGCCTGTCCATTAATCGGCACCTGTGAGAGCGCCTCCGCTCGTCGCCCCCCTCCTAATTCAATTACCTGCAACGGCGAGAGCGGCAAAGGCGAAGCAAATTGGCCCGCCGAGCGCTCGTCTGCCGGCCAGGCGGGGCGAAGGCTTGTCATCGGGTTGAAGCCCGCTCAAGCAGAGCGCAAGAACAAAAGCGCCAGCCCGCTCATTGTTCAACCGGCTTGCTTGGATCGGATAATTAAATAAACAATCGACAAGAGGCAACAACAAGTGTTTTCTAAATCAACACAGTCGTGAATGGGGCAACCTGTGTGCATGGCTTCACCTGCGCGCGAGCTCGTCGCTGCTCTGCGCCTCTCGCGCACAATTGATTCTGGCCGGCAGAGCGCAGTTTGTCCATGGAAGGTGGGCCGCGCTCTCACTTTGCTGCACGCTTGTCGCCCACCCAGCGTCGTGCGCGCACACAAGAGCAGGGACAGCGGCCATGCACGAAGCTCGCCCGGCCCACCGGCCTCGCTGGCCGGCTCGCTCGGCTGCAGCAGCAGCAGCAGCAGTGGCGGCGGCGGCGGCGGCGGCGGCGGCCATCTAGTGGCCTCGGCTCATTTGCATGGTCTTGTTTCGTCACTCTCGCCGCGACCATTTGCATAAGCGAGAGTTGGAGTGAGAGCGAGAGTCGGCCGGCAAAGAGCTGGATCACGAGCGGAGATAAGATCGGCTGAACAGGTGGATATTGCACCTCGGCCGGTGTGGAGCGGCGAGCAAAGTGGGCCAGCCGCAGCCGCAGCCGCAGTCATGGTGGCAGCCGCAGCTGCAAGCAGCGCACACTCTCGCCAGGTGAACGCGCAAGTGGGCAACGAGGAGCGATATCAATCGATACTGCGTCTTGCCCTCGCCGCTTTCCCCTCCATTTGAAGGGGCTGACTGGCCGAGAGGGGGATTGGCGCCGGCTGCCAACAGGCCCATTGTTGTTAACATATAAACGATCTCGTTAACATGATATCCCACTTCGAGGCCCATTCATATGCATGGCCGACGGAGGGGTCAATTGGAGCCTGGCTCCAAGTTGCCTGCTTCCTCTCACTCTGACTGCAAGCCTTTGGCCTCGCGAGGATCGGGCAAAGTTTGCTCTGAGCGCCCGATCGGCGCCTCCATTCGAGGGGAGGCGCAACTCGCAGCTTGATTGTATAATTAGCGCACGTAAGCCAAATCCGATTAGCCTGTCTGTCGGCTTTTCGGGCTGCCGATTTGTCTTGTCATTTTGCTCGATCGGCGCCAACTTGAGCTGGCCCAAATCATTGCCAACAGCTCGGCGCCAGATTTAAAGGCCGAGCCAAATCGAGCTCGAGGATTAAAGGCGGCCAAGAGAAAGAGAAAGGGCTTTTGGTTTGGTTTGTTCTGCTCTGCTTTGGTGGGGTAAATTTAGCGCAAAGCCGACCTGTTGTTCTCGCAAGCTCGCCCTCTCCTGGCCGCAAGTCTCGAGTCTTAAAGGCCAGCTTGCTGTCACCTTGAGCGCTGCGAGCGGGCGCCATTTGCATGATCCAATTTGAGGGCCAATTTGAGCGCCATTGAGCTGGCCGCGCGCTCGCAACTCGGCAGCCGCAAGCCAGAGGCACGCTAATCAGGCCAGCCGGATTCATTAGGGCGCAGAGCTGCATTGTGCAATAGCAGGGCGGCCGGGCACCTGCGGGCTCAGGCGGAGAGACGCTTGGCGCGCGTCTGGCCAGCCTCAGCGAGCTGGCGGCCGAGCGGCAGCAGCAGCGGCAGCCACCGCAGCCACTTTGGGTTTGGTGAAGCCTCCGGGCGGCAGACTCGCTAAGGCTCCTCTCTCGCAATCGAGCGGCCGGCCGGCCGGGCAGCCTCTCAGTGGACACAATTTGGGCCGCTTAGTCCGGCCGACACCAATTCAAGCGGCCGGCCAACTTGAGTGGCTTCAACCTCCTCAGGCTGGCACTCTAGGCCGGAAGAGGGGCCAGAAGGGGGCTGCCGGCGCAAGCAGAGTGGCGCACTCGACACGCCATCCAGCCATCGCGCCAACGCTGGCGCCTCCTCGTCAGCGTCGCTAATTAAATCGCCTGTGCCTTACCTGGCCGCCATTGTGTGGCGGCGGTTTGCGCGTCCGGCTGGCCTGGACGCCCTCAGCTTGATTGGCGCGCCCTCTGCACTCGGCTCGCGGCACTGCCGGCTCGCTGCTCGAGTGACCAGCTCGGTCGCGCTAAGACGCGCACGAACAAAGTCCACTTTTGCCTCCTCCTCCAAACTCTTGCCCCCCTTCCCCCTCACAAGCTCTAGCGCCCTCAGTTGTCAGAGCGCGGCTAGCAGAGCAATGGATTGGACTCAATCTAATCCAGTCCAGTCCAGTCCAACTCCGGCCAAGTCGAGTCCAATCCAATCAGACGCGCTGCTTGTTTGGCCCCCAACTCGCGCGCCTATCGGCGCAACCGGCGAGTGCGGGCCAAACAAGTCCCATTCCAGGCTAGCCGCTCGCTCGCTCTCCAGCTCGAGGGGCCCAAAAGTGAAGTCAAATATTTGATCTGGGGCGGATTGCGCTGCAAGTGGGCGTGGCGCGGCCGCAACAACAAAGCGCCCCTCCTCGAGTCGGCGGCCATAAAACGGAAGTGAGCCCGCGGCCAGCCGGCGGGGACGCTCGAGCGCGCTCGCTGGCCGTGATTAATGGGCCTCAATTCAAGGTTTCGCCGGGAAAACAAGCGCGGCGGCGAGGAGAGACTGGAAGTGGTCGGCAACGAGAGCTCGATCTCGGACTCTCGCTTGCTCGCATTTTTGCGCCCAAACTCTCCCTCTCTCCATCTCTCAGCCGGGTGGCCAGAAATAAACATTAATATTAATACACTCGCCCACTGCGAGCCCAAGCCAACCAATGGCGCCGACTGGCCGCCAGGCAACACGAACACAATCCGCACTCCATTGTGCAATTGGCCGCCTTGAGATATCCGGCCCAATCGGCCTGAGACGTGGCCACCAAAACACTTGGCGCCCACTTTTGTCCGCCAGAACGCAAACATCGCGAACTGGAACAATCCGCTTGAGGAGACTGGCAAACGCAAGCCAGCGGCTACATCTCCATCCTTGCATGCAACCTAGCCAATCAAGCCTGAGAGCTCCATCCACTTTGAGGGTCAAGGGCTGCTCGTTTTCACTCCATCGAGTGGCTCAGTTTTAGGCAAACTCGGCCGGCCTTAATCCCGTGCGGACTCGTGCGCCTGGAGGAGCCGCCACTCCTGCCGATTGTGTGCGCGGCCGCCTCGGCGCTAATCAGACTCGACTGGCCACCAGCCGAGGGGCGGCCAGCCTACACGGATCGGCCTCGGTTTGGAGGAGAGCGCGTTTTGTGCTCGCAACGCAACCGGCAGCCCCCGATGGCTCCATTGTAACGGGCAAGCTCGCGCAACTGCCAACTGGAGCCGCGCAGAATGGAGTTGGTTTGCGCGCAAACAGCAAACAGCCCCCATTGGCAGCCCGTCCGCAGTCCAGCCGGAACCCCAAGCTGATCCGCATCCAAATTCAACCATTGCAAGCCCAAACAACATGGCAGCGCAAAATCTATCATCGCAAACTGGCAGCGGGCTGGCCTACACCTGTTCTTGCGCCTAAGGCTTGTCCATGAGTGGCAAAGAGGGAATTGGCCTGTTCGAGGTTGGGTTTTGCGGCCTCCCCCCTTCCTCGAGTCTCGCTCGTCGTCGTCATTGGCCGGCCAACGTGAGCCAGCAAGACTTGGCGGTTGCGGCGCCAGAGACGAGGAGGAAAAACAGGCGCTCGATTGGATGAAGTTGGTTGTCGTTTCCTTGCGCAAATCGAGCTGCTCCAAGCCGAGTGCTCGAGTTACAAGCAGCCGATGGGGACTCCAAGCAAAGCCTCTGCGCTAATGATTCGCATTGGCTCGCTGCTCCAAGTTGGCCGGCTTTGCGCCCGAGCCGCCGCCAATGACAGCGCCAACGACAAGCGCGGCCCAAGAGCGGCGCCCGAGGAGTTTGGCCGAAAGTTGCCGGCCTCGACGCTGAACGGTTTCAAGCGGGACTTTCGCTTTGGGTTTTAGCTCGAGATTCGGGGGCCGCTGTGAGAGCATCAATTTGTTTGTATTCGAGCGTCAAAAATGTTTCCAACCAGCTAGCTCGCTCGCCGAGCTTAATGGCGCCCGCGCACTCCATCCCCTTCTGCCGCCCCTAGGGGCGCTCGCGGCGGCGCATTGTGCGCTGCCGTCGGACGGAGGCCAGCGTGCAGTTGGTTGGCCCTAACGAGCTCGCTTGTAGTTGGCCCCTAAGCCGATCAATTGATTGAGCGGGCCGACGGAAGCGCCGAGCTGGAGCTGGGCAAAATTAATGTGACAGGCGGATTAGTTGGCGGCGCCCCTCTGAAAGCGGGCGCGCCATTCGCGGGGCCCAACGAGAGACAAAGGCGAGCACCTGGCCGGCTGACTAGTCCTGGCTGGCTGCTCGCCCGGATTATGGACTGATGATGGATCGCTTGATAAGAGGCGCCCCTCTGCGGCCGCAAGCTAGCCAGCCGGCGGGCCTTCCGCTCGGCCGAGGGCGCCCGTCGCTCGCCGGCCGGCCGGCTGGCCAAGAATGGCTCAGTCAGCCTGTTTGTGTGCGCCTGTGTGTTGAAGCGACACATCGAAAATAAGCTGACGCTTCAAAGGGGAATCCATCCATCCATCTATCTGCTGCCTCTACTTCCGCTGCCAGCCTTGCCGAAGCTCCCATTTGTTTTCCGCTAAGAGAGGCAGTTTAAATTCGCATCCCAGCGCAACTATAACTCGATTTGGGCTTCCAGAGGGGCAAGTCGCTGAACTCGCCGGGCCCACTCAAGGTTATGCGGCTTTGGCTCGCTGGCTGCGCCAGTGTCAGTGGCCGGTTCAGTGGCTCGGCGAGCAAGCAAATTGAATTTGCGCGCCAACTTTGGCCGCTAATTTGCATAGCACAGCAGCCCCAAGCTGAGCGCAGTCTCAGGCCCCCGGCTCAAAGCTGCCGCCAGCGCACAGCACTTTCAATCTTGGCCGGCCGGCCGGCCCGCTGGGGGCGGCAAACGCGAGACAAGTTGATAATCGAATTTCGATTCCAGTGGCCGGAAGCGGGAGCTGCCGGCTGAGCGCGGCTCAAGTGGCTTCCGCCGCCAAGACTGGCGCTTGGCTGTTTACATCTCGGTGGGCGGCTTGTTGAATGGGCCCCCAACTTTGGCGAGCTACTTCAATTGGTACCTAGAGGCAAGGTCGCTAGGCACTCTGGGCGGCATAATGAGAGCGCGACGATTTTTGCCTCCCTTCCCCCTTTTGCCTCTCGCCTGTCAGCCAAACTGGAGGCTGACGTTTGGTGTCTCGCGGGAAGGGGCGAGCCCAATTTGCGGGCCGCGAGGAGGGCCAGAATTCAATTCCAATATGTGCGCAAGTGGGGGGGGGGGCGCCAATCCTGGAGAGGCCCTGGGCTGGCTGCAACTCGCGCGGCCCGCCGGCCAGATTTATGGGCCCCAAAGGGGGCTCGTTTGTTTCAAAGTGGGCGCACAATGGCGCCTCCATTAATTGGATCGCGCTGGGCGGCCGGCTAGGTGGCGCCAGTTGGGCGCCAATTGGCCGCCGCAAAACTGGCACAACAAACGAGAGATATCATCAGCACCAACATGCGCGATGAGATTTGGTTGGCGAGATATGCTCGCCGGCCACGCAAGCCGGGCGGCCGGGCAGCCGAGCGAGCCTCCAGCGGGCGACCTTTGGCGGAGGGGGCGCGCTGCATGGAAGCGAGCGCGAAGGGCAACTCTGGCCACCCTTTGCTCTCGGCGCAAGCGGCCAGAGTAGAGCGAGAGAATGGCAGTCAATCATGGGAAAAGTGGCGCCATTGAGTCCGGCGGGCTCCATTGTGCGCTCGGGTTGCTACAGCGGCCGGCCTCCATCCGGGAACAGCGGGCGCCCTCTGCCTTTTAGGCTTGAATGGGCGGCCGAGTCAAGGTTGGAGCGGGAGAGTCGGGCAAAATTTACTCACAGCAGTCCCGCTCCCGCTCCCAACCTCAGAGCGGCCAATCGGTGTTGCCAATAAGAGCTGGCCCAATATGATTAATGAGCGGGCTGCGCATCCGCCTCGAGGCGGCCAGTCCGCCGGACGGGCGCGGGCCGGCCGACTGGCAGTTGCCATTAATTTGGGGCCAATGCAAGGCTCGCTTCCGTTGGCCAGCTCTAGCACGTATGCTGCAGTAGCAGCGGCAGCAGCAGCAGCAGCAGCAGCAGCAGCAACTCCCTAGCTCAGGAGGCTCGGCCAGCAAAATTGATTCCCATCATTAGCACGTCTTTGCCGAGAGTTTCAGCCGCCACGAAGCCAACACTCGATCACGTCGAGCTCGCTCGCAAACCGGAAGAGGTGGAGGAGGGGCCGCCTACGTGACCCTCTCTCGCTGCCGCTCAAACTAAAACTCTACTTACCAACCGAATTGCTGCCCTATTCCTCTCCTGATCCTCGCGCAAAGACAAAATTCGCGACCTGTTCAAGGTGCGATCGCAATCTCGCTCACCTGAGCCAAGCTCAGCCAAGCGACGCTTTGCTGCTCCATCGGCCAACTCTGCGTCCAAGCTCGCCGAGTTCAAGGGATTCTCGTGCAAGCCAACCATCGGCCAGGGGGGCAGCTCGCAAACTTTAGGCTCCTCTCCCTCCTCTCCAAACGGCCCACGCCTCTCCTCAAGCTCCTCCGGCCAGCCGCGCATCTCGCGCCAGCCCGACTCCAATCCAACCAGCGAGTTGCCGCACTCGCTGGTTCCGTTGGGCTGAGCCGAAAACAGGCCATGCTGGCCGCCTTCGAGCGCAAAAATCTCACTAAACCCCTCGTTGCCATCCGCATCCTGCAACTGCTCGTCGAAATCGCTCTCCTCGTAACAATAACACGCGCCCTCCTCCGCCCCAGGTGGGCCACAGTTGTGCGCCAACAACACATGCTCGCCATCCTCGCCCACAACAGACTCAACTGTCACACTCTCGGCCCCAGCACCGTCAAGTCTCGTTCTCCTTTCCCCTCTCAGGCGCCGCAATCGTTCGCGCTTGGCCCTCCTGACTCGAGCTAACCTGGCCGAATCTAACGTGTGCTGCTGGTAGTTCAGAAACAAGAGCCAACAGACGCACCAGCCGCAGGAGAATATGAAGAACAGGTAGACGAGCATGGCTGCCCGTTTCAATTAGCTACTTGACAGTTGATCTGTTTGCGTGAGGCTTGAAGATTTCCAAGCCTTGGCTGCAAAAAGTTAGGTTGAGTTGGGTTGGGTTGAGTTCAGTTTAGTTGAGCAGAGCTGAGCGCCAATTCGAACCGACTAGATCGCATTGACCGCTCAATTGATACTGCAACCGAGGAATTGCCAGCTTGGGGCCAAGAGAGCAAGTGGGGCCAACTGAGCGCGCCAGCGCATTGTCGAGATCGCTAGAGTCTAGGCGCTCGACTGTTGCGCCACCAAGTGGCGCGAAGAGCAACCTTGGCAAAGTTCGAATTAGACAAAAACATTTCCAGAGCCACGAAATTGAATTCAAACCTAAATCGTCATCATCATCGTTGCCCATCAACAAATAATGCACTTACCTTCTGTTTGAGCTCACTTGAATTGTTTGGCTTAGGTTGTGTTGGCTCCAAATGAGCAAGGCGGGAGCTAACTGAGATCGGCTGGTCCAAGGGCGAGAGTACGCGTCTTGGTTGCGCCGCCGACACTGGCGCCATCTGGTGGCTGGTGCTGGTGGAGGAGGAGGAGGTTGCTGAGGAAATGCTCGACATTGAGACGGACGAAATTGAGCCAAGATAATGGGGCCGAGCTGGCAAGTCTGGCGCCTGTTTCGTGTTGGCCAATTTGCGCGGCTGACTAAATTTTGTGGCAACGTTTTGGTTGGCAAGCTTGTTTGCGGATGGCGCCTGCGGTTGGCCGTCCAGGTGGCCACTCATCGGGTATCTTGAGGGCAAATCATCGATCACAAGGCTAGTCCGCTGATTCACCATCTCTTGAAGGGCCTTTGTTATGGGCGCGCGTGAGTTGTTGAAGCCTCTTGCGAAATTAGGATGCTGGACATGGCATTGTGTTGGCGCCACTTGCTGCTGCTGCTGCTGCTGCTGTTTCATGTTAGTCAGCGGAAGCATCAGCGACTGCCAGCAGCCAGCTCGCTCGCTCGCCGGCGCCACCAATTGCGGCTGGCGATACTGGTTGTTGCGAGCTGTTGCAAACATATGTTGTTGTCTCTCATTGTTGGAACCAATTGAATCACTGCAGCAGACAATTGTTGCCGGCGCCGGCGGATGTGGCAAATAATTTGCGCCGCACTGCTGGCCTGGGATGTGCTGCTTGTTGGCCAGGTAGCTGGAGTTGATTGATGTTTTGTGGGCGTTTTGATCCGACAGCGCCGTTACTGGTTGCATCAATTGATTTGCATGATGGAGCTGGCGAAGCTGGTGCTGGATTGCAAAGTGTTGTTGGCGCTGCAGCTGCTGCTGCTGGCCCAACGCGGCCCCCGTTTTGCCCGAGACGGGCTGGCCGGCGACGGGGTCGCCCCCTTGGCCGGCCGGCGGCTGCTCCTGGCTCAAGCGGCGCCAAGGCTGCTCCCGCTGGCCGCCCCTCCTACCTGTCGTCTCGAAATTGGCCGCGCAGTCTGGCTGCTGCCGCTGCTGCTGGCTGCTGCCTGGCAACGAAGGAGTTGCGTGCGTAACTAATGGAAGACACTTATTATCGCCCTCAGCGCTGGGTGCCGTTAGATTGGACGCGCTGGCCAGCTCGCCGGCTCTCGTCGGCTCGGCCAGAGCGGCCGGCTGGTCCGCGCTAACAAAACAACGGGCGCCCTGGCCGAGTGCAGGCCTTTGATGGGCCAGCAGCTGGCGAGTGGCCGGCCTGGCCTCACTCGCTTCCTGGCCGAGCGAGGACTCCTGTTTGCGCTCGCCTCTTGTCGCCGGCGTTAGTGATGAAAAGCGCGGCGGCGGCGTGGGCGCCAACGAGGAGCAGCAGCTACCTGAGGAAACGCTCGCCGAGTCCTCCTCCTCCTCCTCCTCCTTCTCTCTCCGCTCGTCCGCCTGGCCGCGCCTCTGCGCCGACGAGCCGGCCAGACTGGAGCCTTCCGCCTGCTCGCCGGTGGCGCCGCTCGCCTCCGACGGGCGCCACCGAGAGCCCCGCGCGGCCGCCTGTTGGTCGCCGACGGAACTCGGATTCAGCTTACTCTGCAACAACCTGATCTTCGTTTTTAGGTCGCAGGCGCTCGCGTCCAGCGTTTGGCCTCCCAACTCAGCAAACTCAGCCAACTCTGACTCCTCTCCTCCAGATTGATGGGCGCTGCCGCTCTTGGCGCAAACGGCCGTCCGCTTTCCGTTTGCGGCCGGGCCGCAAAGTTGCTTCCATCTTGTCTCCTGCATCCTCGCTTCACCTATCCTTGCATTGGAGCGCTCTTTGGAATTGAGTGCAAGCGTTAGAGTTTCTTGTCAAATAAACATAAAGGCAGGCAGCCAACTCTTTGCGCTCGGGCTGGCTTCTGTTTGGAGCTTGAGTTTGGAATATTAAGGGAAATAACAAAACGGGGGAGCCTTCAATTTGCGCGCTGCCCGCCAGAGCGGCCCGCTAATGCATCAGGTTGCAGATTGTTGAGACGAAACGGGAACGAGCCGCTGGATTCGGCGCATCGAGCGGCGGCGGCCAGCGATGAGCAAGCAGAGCGGCTCACAGTGCGAGCGAGCGAGCAAACAAACAAACAGAGTTCCAAAACAACACAAAATAAGCCAGTCAGCTCGCTCGGCTGGCAACCCGAATCGGCCACTTCAATTCCGATGAATCACAGTGGCGCTCGCCCGTCCCCAAGTTTCCTCTCCCGCTCGCAGCCTGTTTGCCCTCCCGGCTGGCTGACGGTTTTGTTTGCCAGAAGACGCCGCCTCGCGCCGGCAACGCAGGCAAAATTGAAAGCCCATATCGCAGAGTCAGATCGCTCTCTGCTGGCGGCGCTCGGATGCGGCCGGAGCGAGCGCGTTGCTTGGGCCGCCAACTGGGGGCTGGCCTTTGGCTGCGATGCGGCCCTCCGATGGGCCGGCTTGCGCAATTGGGAGCAGCGGCCGCTCGCACAATATGCTGGCCGGCAATGACACAGCGGCGCCAGTGAGCGAATCAGCGCGCCCGTTTACCTGTCCGTCGCCGAGGGACAGCAGCCGGCTCAAAGCTAAGCGAACGGAGGGAAGGGAAACGACAAAATCCCTTCCTTCTCCTTGGCCGACAGTCGCGCTCGTTGAATGCGAGCCGCGGTTGTTGTGCGCCAACAAGGAGGTTGGGCGCGCATTTGTTGGAACCTGTTGAGTGGCCGAACAGGCGAGCTAGTCGAGGTGGAAGAAGCGAGGGTGGCTGCAACACAAGCGCCGCCAAGCTCGCCAAACTCAACTAGACTCGACTCAACTCAACTCCACTCAAATCCAATCCACTGCAATCCAATCAACCCGACTAGACTAGACTCGACTCGAGCCCACGAGGGCGGCCAGTCGTTGCGCTCGCTCGGTGTGACACATTTCATTCGCAAATCGCATGTCCTATGTAAATGGCAACTCTAGGAGGGCGCCCTGCTTGCGCTCAACGCTCGAGCCTCCACGCAGAGCGGATCCATTTGCTGCACTGGCCGCCTAATGATGATCCGCGCCAAACGCAACAGGTAAGTCACACTAGCTCGGCGCCGCCCGCTGCTTTTGCTTGCGCCGCCGCCAAGGTCGAGCCAACAAGGTGTGACCTCTAATGATGAGTAATGTGCTGTGACGGGAGCGACGGCTTGGCCTCGCCGATTGTCGTTGTTGCCGTTGCCGTTGCTGTCGCCGTCGAGCTCTGCGCGCGCTCGTCTTGGCGCCAGAGAGCGCGCGCGCTCACTCCTGGCCGCCAAGGCGAGACCAAAACTCTCGTCAGCGGGCGAGACTCTCGGCAGCCCGTCAATGGCCAATAGCGGCAACAACACTAACCTGGACAAAAAGCAACAACTCCGATGAGTTTCATGGAGGAGGACAACTCGAAACTTACCATCTGCTTGTCTCCTTCTCTTCCATTCCCATTTCTAAGCTGTCCTGCGCCGCCAGCACTCGCCACTCTCGGCCAACGATCGGCGCAGTTGGCCCTCCGCCTGGCGCCAATGGGGCCGCTGCGTTCGGGCGCAAACTGGGCGCCAGGTGAGAGCCTCACTCAACTCCACCCCTCACTCCTCACTCCTCTCGCCCAAAACGAGCGGCTCCCATGTCAACACCAAACTCGCCCTCTCTCCTCCGCTCGGCAGCGCTAGTCTTCGCGGCAATTCTTCCTTCTTCTCCTCTTCCTCTTGCTCGTATTCTTCCTCTTTCGCCCCTTGGGCCAGCCGGCTTCACCTTCGTTTGAGTTGGCGGCTCGCAAAGTGGCACCTGTTGTGTCGTGTTGTCTTGTCTTGTCTTGTCTTGTCTTGTGTTTTGCTTTGCCGTGTTGTGCGATGGGAATGTGTGGCCCATGTGTTTGTGTTCGTGTGCCAGTTGCATTGGCTCGAATGAGGAGCGGCCAGTTGGCCTGCACTTCTCCGCTGCGCTTGCGGCCGAGTTCAGCTGCTGCGGCGGCGGCGGCCAGCAGAAGCCAAATTGGTCCGTCTTAGAATGAACACAAACACGGCAAAGGCACTCGAGTGTTCCGCCCAAAGCCGGCCTAAACGAGCCCGCCAGGCTAGTTCCAGCCGCCGAGCGTTGCGCCTCGCGCGCATGCGCACAACTCGCAAAGGTCGGCCCGATCACACGACTCCGCCGCTCTCCTCGTCCAAAGGGCCAAGCTAGTCGGCCCGGCTCAGTCCATGGCTGGCGAGACTTGGCCAGACTAGACTTTGCTTGGCCCAGCTGAGCAGAGCAGAGCAGAGCAGGGCAGAGCAAACTTGTCCGCCTCCCCGCTCGCTCTTGTCCGCTGCTTGACGAGCCGTCCTGCATTAGCATTGATGCAACCCGCTTTGAGCCGGCCCAGTCTCACACGGAGCGGCCACGCTGATGGACACAATGAAGGCGCCGCCAGGTAACCCAAGAGTTGCGCTCGTTGCATCCCCGCCGCCGCCGCCGCCGCCGCCGCCGCCGCTCGCTGCGGCCCAAATTGGCGAGCCGAGGAGCGCGAATTCGTGCATCGCCGGCTGACTCCACTTGTCGCTAGCGAGCCGCCAAGCTCGCAGCCGCTCTCGCTTCAAACCGGCCGAGGACGCACACGCTCGCTCTGGCGGTCGCCAAGCGGCCTCCACTGCGCGCTGGCCAATCTGAGGTTCGAGAGAAAAAACAAAGACACCCGGCCAGATTAGCACCCGGCGAGCGGCCAGTTGGTGAACTCTGCGCGCCGAGCGCCACTTCCGTCCGGCCAAGCAGCCCGGTGGCTTACAGGCAGCGGGAGGCTCGAGTTGGCCCATTGTTGGCCGGGCTCAGCGGCTCGGCGAGTCAAGCGCGGATTCCAAGTCGATCCTCAGATCTCGGCTCTAATTCTTCGGCAGGATTTAGGCGGCCAAAGCGGCGCAAATTAGCCAACTGCGCTGGCTTGCGGCCGGCCGAGTTTGGAGTTCAAGATGCGAGCGATGTCAATGGCAGAGGAGCAGCTTGTTGCCTCTGCCTCTGCTGCCGCCGCCGCCGCCGCCGCCGCTGCCGCTGGCCGCAGAGACAAAGCTAACTGGAGGGGCAGCAATGAGAGAGAAGCCAGTGCTTGATAGCGTTGCTCTTGCTTGACGAGTTAGCAAGAATAATGAT
>Ga0268249_1000054_pt1 | contig 69693 bp, 49 predicted proteins | sample AgamicAtPe_FD_200257 | JGI IMG/M metagenome (GOLD analysis project Ga0268249, IMG submission 200257) | Agave microbial communities from Guanajuato, Mexico - At.P.e (v2) (version 3) | ecosystem: Host-associated > Plants > Phyllosphere > Phylloplane/Leaf | place: Guanajuato, Mexico | collected... | reverse complement strand
GGCTGGCTGGCTGGCGCTTGCCTCCTCCCTTGGCCGCTTGCCTCTGTGCTCGAGCCCCTTGGATTGATGGGTAGCCAAGCAAGACACTTGTTGCTCCATCAGAATCTTGGCCGCTCATTATCGAGCTAGCGCGCGCGCGCTCTCGCCAGCTCGAAGCGAGGGGGCTGCTTTGCATGAGAGCGCTCAACCTGGCCGGATTCAATTGAGCCGAGCTGGCTCGTATGCAAAGCAACCCATCAGCCTGGAAGCAGGCGAAAGTGCTTGCTCATTGGCGCAAGTCCAGACACGAAGCGAGTGGCCCCACCTGTGGCTTGTCGGCAACAAAAGGTGACGAGGCAAATCATTCCCATCTGTTCGCATTTGTTGGGCAAACCGAGTGCGCGGCCAACGAGCCGAGATAACAACGGAGTCGGCAAGTTTTCAATGTTCGTGATGCAACGACGGCTCCATTCTAGTCCTCTATGCGCGCATTCTCGCTGAGCCAGATGGGCTGGCGGCTCGCGCTCAGGCTGGAGGGCTTGAAACTTGAATGCCTCCAGACGACGGTGCTGGCGACGGATCGACCCCTCTGGGTCGCTCGCGGGATGGAAAATACCCGCCAACGAGCAGCAGGGCCAGTGTTAGGCAAGCTTGCTCGTTGGGACTGCAGGCCGCTCTGTTGCGCGAACACACCTGAGATTTAGGTTGAGATTGAGATTTTTCTCACAAATTTCATCAAGCAACCGAGTTTGTTTATTTGAGCCTCCACAATCGCTCATCGAATTGTGCGAATCTTCGTCTACCTTCGTCTGTGTTATATAATCTGCGAGCCGATACCAGCACAATGTCCTTCCTCTTCAACGAGCAACAACCGCAAGTCGGCTTGCAAGCTTGACAACAAACGAGGGATCAAGAGGGCAATTCTAGTGGGCTTTATGGGGCACGAATTTGGCTCGGAGGGCCCAAGGTTGGAGGCGGCGGCCTCCGCCCGAGGCCAGTACGCGCCTACGACAGGTAGGCGTTAATCAATGGCAACGTAGCCGATTGGTAGTGATAGGGCGCATGGAGCTAGCTGATTTCTGATTCGGGCGTGAATGGACCAGCGATGATCTTGAACGCCGCTCAGGTGGGCTCAGGTTTGCTGCCATTGTGGTTATATGGGGGGGGGGAGCTCGTTTTTAAATCGGCTATCAATTCGAGTCCGAGAGGCCACATTGACCTCGCGCGTCCCATTGCTCAAAGGCCAAGCCTGGCAACCTTCTGATCAGGCCCAAGGAATGGGGCTTGCCGCTCTGGCCTTCCATTGGGATGGGGGAGACCGAAGTAATTGTGCCCGTTTGAACGACGCGCGAGTGATCCACATGGTTCGAGTGAGTGGCCGAGAAATGCAACCCAAATAATCAGTTCCAAGATAAAGCTTGATAGTCGGATACTGAGAGCTTAGCTGGGAGACGAGATCTTTGAAATGCTAATCAGATGGTGAACGTCTCGCGCTGAGTGGAGAATCCCAGATGTTATGGAGGCGATATCTTGCGCTGATGAGTCATTTCAGGTTGTTCAAAGCTCCTCAATCATTAGCGAGCTTAATAATCACGTTTTCTCTCGAGGAGTCCGTTTGTGGTGTTCGAACAAGTTTTAGAGAGCCTGATTATGTGTTCTGCTCTCACAAAACGAACGTCACTTTCACGATACAAGCGATTAATTTCGTCCACCCCCTCCCATTTCTTCGTCTCGACACAAATATGTTTGTTTCGCGGAAGCAAAAGCAGTAATTTCGGTTGGCTGAAAGGTTATAATGGGCGAGGCTGCTTGATTAGCTGACTCCCTCGGCGGAGATCAAGCGAGTTCGAAAGTCTTGCTCCAACATTTCGTTGCTGGCCAACGATTTGCGCACGAAAAATATACAAAAGACTCTCGAGTTCGAATCACGAAATGCTGACGCACTTCGATGGCAATCCACCTTTCGAACTTTGGCCCATCTGAAACCTTGAAACTAGTCCCTCCTTCTGGCTGGGCCAGTTCCGGCTCCCAAGTCAAGCCGATCGAGCCAAAACCTCTTCGCCCGTCACAGAGTCCAATTTGAACTACTCAGATCTACCGCAAACTCTCGGCAGGCTCACGGAAAGGGAGGTTGTAGCATTAGGCGGCTCCTCCGTCGGCCAATTGAACTATCCGCACGATAGTGGCAGGTGTAGCGGGCTCTCGCGATTGTTCGCACTGATTAGCTTACTCGATGGCTCAATCTGGGGGCTTGGCAACCAAATTGAGATCTAAGCCTCCCAGAAAACCTCCCAATATTCAGCTCCCATCAATCAACAATCTCTAGCGACACGAAGACTTTCTATTGTTGATGAGTGACATTTTTGCGCAAACTGCAATAAAAGCGCACCAAGACATATCAGTTGCAAGAGGTGAGCAGAACAGCTTGGTTGCCCAACCTTTCGAGCGAGAGCCTGGATATTGTTGGAATTGTTGTTAATACTATAACAAGCGCCATTAACTCGCACCTCTCATGTCGCTGCTTGCAATGGCAGCATTCAAACAACATTGTACCTGCAATCGAATCTTTAAACCGGCCAAAAGCACCAACTCCGCCGCACTCTAGTACGACTGCACCTGTTACACAAGCAAACACAAAAACAAACTGAATCCAGCACAACTATAACCGCCGCCAGTCGGCAACAGATGTCTTGCAAGAGGTCCAACCCTTTTGTTGAGCCCACATTCAGCCTAAAATTGTATTCCCGCTCGACAAGGCTTGTCAGCTTTTCAAGTTAGTGTTGCTCGCACCACTAAACAAGCAAAGACAGGTAGCACGATCGCTGCTGGTGCAATTGATTTACTTCAAATGCATATCAAAATCTTGCCACAATAAACAGGCAGCCTCCCTCTCTTTTTCTCTCCTCCCCCTCTCAATTTCTCATTCGTCTGAATCCATTTTATCCGAACAGATGATTGCTTCCAGCCGCAATGTGGAACTAATTGCCCTCCATGGGAGAGTGTTGCATCTCGCCAGTTCAAATGAGACAGACCTCGTTTGTTCGGGGCCAACCATTCATTAAGGTTCAAAATGCCTAGCAAACTAGAACACTGGCGCCCGGTTCAAATTGAGCTGCCACTTTATGCCACAAATGGTTAAAATTAGTCTTCCTAGAGCTGATTGCTTTTCGATGAGTTCACGGGGGATAAGTGCCGCTGTTTCTCTAATCCCTTGAGAGAATGAATCTAAATTGAGGAAATCAAATCGCCCCTGAAATTCAAGTGGCGACAGCAGGACTTTATCGAGCTGATAGAGCAAAACAGAAGATCGAACGCCGTTATACCTGCAAGAAAGCATCCCAGCAACATGGGTGACTCACAACGTGCAGAACTCTAACATATACCGGGTATCCTGGCTCGTCCCCTTGACACCAAGAGGGAACACTATTGGTCAATCCTTGATTCGTTCCAGGTGGTAGAGTATAATCATTTCAATCAAGAGAACTACAACCTGTTTCTACAAAATTAGGTATCGGTTTTCTCTGTTGTATTCGAGGCTGGACATTCAGCTCTGAAGACGCCCCATTTCATCAGAAATCTGGGCATCCAGAGTGTCCCTATGCATGCCCCTCTTGAATGCGTTAGTCAAGAACATGCCATATCCTCGCTGTACTTAATCGTGTTCGGCCAACTATGGAACCTGCACAATCCTCCATTAATGTTACCGAATGGTTTTGTTCATGGTGAGATAGGACTCAGATCGATGGACGCAAAGAGCAACGGTCGCATAAGATGCCTTAAAATGCAGGAACAGTTAAGTATCGACCGGATCGATATTGTTTTTGCCAGGAAACAGAGACTGAGCAATTTGGGCTCAATGTGTACGCAATCTCACAGTATTCGTTACCAAAACAGCTATGAGATTTGTGATAGGGATAAAAGGTGTGTGCATCAATCAAGCAGATAGTCATTTCTGATTGCTGAATAGACGATTGTAGCTGTTCTATGCTTCTCGGACTGGATTCGATTCTCAGTTGGCTTTTTTGATTTGACCTTTCTTGATTCGACAAGATGAGAATGTGACTATATTGTGTTAGACTCGATTTCCAACTAGATTCGTACACTATTCGAGCCTCACGCACAGATTGATGGGGCGAGCCAGTTAGATACAACTTTCCCAAGGCAACTGAGATCTAGTTCAGGATCGAGATCTTTGATTCTTAAATCAAGCGGCCGTAGAATGAGCTCAATTACTGAATCACCTCCAAGAGGATCCAGATGTGCCGACACTTCGAACACGACTGAAACCTCTGGACCTTTCAATAAGTTACGAGAGCAACGGCTGAAAGTACTGCTGTATAGATGTCGTGAAAACAAATCAACTATGTTAACCGAAAGCCAACTATACGGAGAAATGCTGCCTATAACGAGACCTATTATTCACCTTGACATGATGGGCACGTTCAAGATAGTTTTGTCAACTATATACCTGCAATCTCAATCCTACTTCGGTTACTTTGACCATGCAGAGTGATCTTGGCAACTGGATCATTCAGCTCTGCTCGAGGCCAGCTTCGACTGTGCGAAACGGTATCTCTGGCCCTTTTAATGACAAAGCAGCGTTACTGCGATGGGTGGTGGTTCTGATTTGGGTAGTGGAATGATACCTAGATTAGGGCTGAATTAGACATATTCTCTGATTTAGTGAAGTCTCAACACTGACTGATTCGTAGATCACTCGCAACACGGGCACATATCAACTGTCTGACCGCCAGCTCAAATTGCAAAAAGGTCGCTACAAGTGCACTATTCAGCGGTTCAATTGAATCTCGATGGAGAAAATTAGGTCAGCACACTACAATCGCCTCAAGATGGGCCCATAGGCGGCTAAGAGAGTTGAAGCACCCAAAGAACTTGAGTAGTCGCGCCATAAGGCAGTCCAAAGCTTACCTATTGTCCCACAACAGGCAACTATCTTGAATATCATTTCCTGTCTTCGTTTCCTATCGTTTTGTACTCACAACTGAAATAAATAAAGTTTCGAGGTTGGCATTCAGTTGTCCAGGGAAAAGTAAGCAGTGACGATATACACTATGCCTCCATAGGTAGCATATCTCGGAATCAGGATCTACTTTGGGTTTGATACATGGTCAATTTCGTACTTACTACTTACTAAGGCAAGGGGATGGAATGGGGTGAATGCTGTCGGCGATTTGCGCAGCACAGGTTGCACCCAAGCTATCAACATCTGTGCAGATCGCCAGCTGGTTTAACTCAAAGGAGTCTGAAATCTTCTATTTGCGCAAGAAATTTGTTATTATTCTAATTCATCACAACAAGTGGTGACAGGTGGATTTGATATTCGAACCTAGTTTGAGGCACTATTTGCCGGCGAGCGGTCGATTCAAGTTTAGTTGTGCCAGAACCAGCCTCATACAAGCCCCAGCGTAGATTGTCATCCCAAGTTATCCAAAGATGGCTTACTGTTTGGCAACAAAACTCTTCAATCGTCATGGAGTAGTCTTCAACAAATCCATAACTGACCATCGTCATTCCCTAGCCATTCGGAGGATGTTGGATTCACTCGACGGATTTTCGGTAAGAATCCTCCTGAACCATGTCCATCATTCTGGACCATCATCACTCTCTCTCTCATTTCTGCTATAAACTGCTTCGTCGTTTACCGAGTACACTGCCCTGTCATAACCTTTCGAAACTTGCACCGATTTGCTCTCGCTAAATCTCCAAACTCAAGTTAGCACCAAAGTGCTTATCCACTAGTACATCTAAAGTCATGAAACCCACCGACACCAAAGAATTTCAAACTATCCTGTTGACAAAGCCGGAAAAACATATCGTGCACGTTGAGTTGAACCGACCCAAAGTGAAGAACGCGTTCGGGTTCGAATCGGCCGAGGAGTTTGTGGCGGCCTTGGAGCTCTTAGAGGAGGATTCGAGCGCAAGGTGTGTTGTGTTGAGCGGAAAAGGGCCCCACTTCACTAGTGGCGTTGATCTCAAGAGTTTCATGACAGGTTTTGCTGAGGTGCAAGATGTCGATGACGCGGCAAGAAGAGCAAAGATTATGCAAAAGTTGATCGGCAAATTTCAGCTTCCTTTCAAGAATATGCATTCCTTTAGCAAGCCAATAATTTGTGTTCAGCATGGTCTCTGTTTCGGCCTCGGTATGGAGTTGGCGGCATGCAGTGACATTCGGTATTGTTCTAAAGACACACAATACGCTATACGAGAGGTGCTAATAGGCATAGCTGCCGATGTTGGAAGCCTACAACTAATGCCCAAGTTAGTCACGAATCAAAGTCTCCTCAGAGAGCTCATTTATACAGGAAGAGATTTGTCCGCCGAGGAGGCCTTAGAGCTGGGATTTGTAAGCCGTATCTTTGAAACCAAGGAAGCCGCAATCGAGAGTGCCACCGAGATGGCCAGCTTGATATCGAGACGATCACCTGTGGCGGTTCAAGGCTCAAAGAGGAATCTTAAATTTAGCGAAGACAAGCCATTTCAAGTGGGACTCGAGTACAATTCTACCTGGAACATGTCAATGATTCAGAGTGGAGATGTCGCCAAGGCTGTGGAGGCTATTTTGAGCAAATCCGATGAGGTTGCTTTCGACAACTATTAACATCTACTGTTACACATGTTAATCACGCCTCGTCCCAAAACTATTGAGTTATTTTTGGCTACCAGCGCTCAATCAGCGCGCCCGCTCTCGACTACTTGAGACACTGTTCAACTTTGTTTCTCATTATCAAACAGGAGCAGCTTGAGTTCGGCAGTCAACATGTTCAGAACACTATCATTTTTTGTTCTCATCACTGTGATAGGGCACCAAATAAAAGCCGATCATGTCAGTGATATCTATGAACTACCACAGGCTAGCGACGAGCATCTGGCCATAGATATGACCAGTAGCGAAGGGATGGAAATAAAGTTCCCCTTCTACTCATCCGACATAACCTCTCTCTTACCGGAACAAAGAGACCTCGTAAGTTCGCCGATCTACGATTTCAACTGTTCGGCCTTAATTTAGATTGTCCTATTCGCTAATGCTCTATCATCAACCGTAGATCCTTGGAGATACGAAGGAGATGTTCGCTTTCATCAAAGAGATTATCGCGGACATTCTAGATAACCCGTCTAGCAACAGGATATCCGGAGCTATGAGATGGGTCGGAATAACCAAGAAGTTTGTTGTGATCGCAAAAAACCAAGAGGATAATCGTAAGAAGAGAAAAATTCCGCCTGTTAAAGTTAGGAAGGAGTATAATATGAACATGCGTGATATGTTCAGAGAATTGATGCAGAAGAGTCAGGTCGTGGAAAAAGGCCTCAGAGACACACCAAAGGATCGGGCTGGGCTCAAACTTGAGGTAAATTCGCTCATAGACTCGATACTTGAAGGCCTCGAAAAGAGTCCTGTCGTGTGTTATGTTGATTGGACCAAGGGTAAGATTGACAACGAGCCATTTGTTGAGCGAGCCGCCAATGTCATGGGCCGTCTACGTCACAATGGGTTCGGAGGTGTATTGGCGTGCGTCGATGCCCTATTAACTCTTCTGACTAAATTTGCGAGCTGAAAGCTGATATCATTAACAAGTGAGTCGGGCAACGACAGGATGTTCGGTTCAGGCCGAGCCCAAATGAATACAAGACTAGAACGAGCCGCTCTCGAGAGTGAAAACTCATCGTGCAAGCTCTAATTGCAATTACAAAGAGGCACTCCTAAATCACACCAAGTATAGAAACGGTGCTTCCGCTGTCGATAGAATCAAAAATGAAAGATTCCATGGATTATATTTGTTCTAGGGCCCTCGGACCGAGTTCGACTGCCTCTAACTGTGTTGAATCTTGACTTTTTATTCTAGAATAATCAATAGTTTTATGATCACAGAAACGAGTAAATTGGTGAATAGTTGAGCCCTCGGCGATCGGTGTTCCAAGATGATGATGAGCAAATTACTCATTAATTCGACGTTCCAATCGTCGCATACTTTTACGGACACCATCCGCTCGCCTGTATGGCTCGACTTTAAGTCCCGTGATTAGAATCTAGATGATAGATGTAGGTCAGTCTTTGAGACTTTATGCACATTTAGGTGGAGACCGCTCTCATAATATGTGGAATACTTACATCTAAAGTCCCGTGCGAAACCTCGTCCTGGTGCAGAAGTCGGTTCTCTTTCAGTTCAGCACTTGTGGGGTGGTCATCAGGTTGCTCGCGAGCCGTTAGTTTCTTCTTTGCCCTCAATGCTTGCTGCTGTTGGATCTGTTTCCTTAGTTCTTCATCGAACTTCCTTTTCTCGATCATTTTGTTATCGATCTGGCATTGTTTGAAGTTTTTTAGAGTGCGTAAGAATATCGCAAAAAGAGACGATGATTCAATAGTTCGAGGATTCTCTCCGAAATATTGTGCACACTCGTTGAACTCCTTAAGCGCACGCTGAATAGCTTCTTTGATCTCTATTATATCGCACGACCTTGATTTGATGAATTTTTGGAGGCGACAGATCGATTCATCACCGGCTTGCTTAAAGGAAGCTTGATTTTCGTCGATGGCATGACTGCCTGTAGATCTGTCCAGAGCTTCGGCTGCAACGCAGCGAAGGTGCAATTCTTTGATACACAGCTCAATTCCGCGTTCGAATTCTTTAACCTCGATGAGAAGTGTCTCCAGAGAGACATTGGCCGCCTGCTCCAATTCAATCATCAATAGATCTAAATCATAGGGCATCTTAATTGATTCTGTATCAATTACCCCTGCTGGTGAAAGTCTTTTTCCAAGCTTCGGACGATCGACAGTGAGTCGATGGTTGCTATCGGATTGAGATGGCACTGATGCTGAGGGGTTTATCGGTGATAACTTAGCCTTCTCTTTCATGTTGAGATTTTTCAAAATAGTATCAACAACAAAGTGCATGAGATTGCGCGATTTATCCTGAGTAGACTTGGCCTCAATTACCATATCGAGGGCTTGTAATTTGTAGCCATAAGCAGGAGCTGAAGCAAGAGATCTGGATGAGCTATTAAGGTAATTACCGAAAACAAGAATGTATTCGAGCAGTATGCGAATGCCCTCTGATTTTCTTAGTGATTTGGCGGCACTTTCTATGCTCTCAATCTTGGCCTTGGTCGACGCTAACAAGTCACCGGAATCGGCATTTGAACTGCTAATTGAGTAGGAGGAGCTGATAGAGTTTGCTCCCTGGTTTACCTCGAGATTTTTCATGTAAAACATTATCCTAATCTTTTGCTCAAGGCGTTCAACCTTGCTCATCTGATATAAGAATTTATCCTCCTCTGTGATGGCATCAGAAGTACCACCCTGAGTCTCATATTCTTGGTAAGCTTTGATTTCTTGAGGAGTCGGAACCATACGTAGAAGTATCTCGATACTATCGAGCGACAATTGATCGATATCCAGCCGATTCAAGGTTTCGACGAGGAGCTCAGTAGATATTGATAGCTTTCTTAGACTAATAGCCATGTTTCTGAGTCGATTGTGTTCCATAAAAGTGATCTTTTCAGGCTGTTTAAAACGCTTGAGCTGAGCGCTCGTTGTACTGTTATCACTGTCTCTACTAGTTAAGGGAATTCCAGATGGGGTGTAAGATGGATCACTGGATTGTTGGGGTGTAGGTTCACGTCTTCGCACATTATCACTCTTATGTCCTAACTTGAATTGTTCCTCAAATTCACGGAAGTCTATGGATTTGATCAACTTATCTTCATCATGGAATTCACTGAATATCGTGCCTCGGACCTGATGAAGGTGTTGGAATTGATTTTTGATTACCATTAATGTTGATGTCGTGAATGTCTGAGTGAGGTCAATGATTTACTGAGTCTTTTATGGTGTGAACCTTTCAAAGAATCTATGGAGGTTTGCCCAAGGCAAGTGTAATCGTCGATTTAGTTGATGCCAAGACAACAGATGGCGATATCGTTGATAACAACTCGGTAGAAAGATGGATAGATCATTGAATCGATGTTAATTGAGTCTTAGGGCCTGTGTTTCACTCAGACACATATTCTGCCAACCTACACTTCAGACCTTCAACCCAACCAACGAAACGGAACCAAACCTAACACATGTTCGGTAACAGATGAGCTAGATGAGTTTCATCACATCTATCCTAATGATTCATAGTCTAACCAGCCAGTAACTATCTAGAAATCGAATAAGAATATGATTACTCTGAATCAAGAGACAAACCGGAACGAGGCGACGAAAGGCGCGTCTCAAACAAGTTTGAGCCTGCCGAACACAAACCTCCTCCAATGTTGATCTTGGATCAGCGCGGTCATTAATTTAGCGCAGCAATATCGGTCGTATGAAACTGAGGAGGAGTGAGCTTGCCGAAACTAATATAGCTTGCGGGCGTCGATAGCGTTTTACGATTGAATCTGGCCAACTGATCAAATGAAGGGAGAGACAATCATCGGGGTTGCTATTTTCGCTGGTTGGTATGAACCAACTCGCTGGATCAACTGCTATCGGGAGTTGATTATACTAGCTAGTAAAATGTGCAGAAAATTATACGCAATTTATTATCAGGGAGACGCTTGAGTTCGACACGAGATATGCTCATTATTTCGACCATTACACTTGTATTCAATGATACTTGTGATACCAACCTGCAAGACGTAATTCTAACGGAAACTTCATTCAGCCTCACAATATGACTGAAACTCTAGCTAGAGAAACGCAAGTTGTTATGTATGTTGAAACGAGATCGCAATAATATATAGAATTTGATTTGAGAAATTAGTTACGAGTTCCATCTAGCCGACAGTTCGAGACGAATGTGACACCAACTACTGTCGCTGGACCGAACTCACTAGATACGATGAGCAGAAGCGGGATTTACGACCAAAACGATGAAGTAGACCTTTTATCAGTCTCTCTGGCGAAAGTGGCGACCCTCAAGTTGGTCTTGGTATTGGGCCACGCTGACCAAAATAACGAGCCAGACTTGTCTGATGCTGGCTAGAGCAGCATAGGTGACGACCAGCTAGCTCTGTCCAGTACGTTCATTATCTTGTGGCAATTTAGATCACACCAGTTGCTAAAGTCGTTATCTTACAAACCAGCGGACGTTCCTATCAGCCCATCTACGAGTGGGATAAGCAATCTGGCACTGATGAAATGATCATCGCGAGTGTCCGTAAAATGAGAATGAGTTAAAAACACGCTCAACAGAATAAAAGAACCTTTTTGCCGTCAGGGCGATTGCTATTCAATTGTGTTGGAGTCCAGCCTGGTAACTTCCTACCTGAGCAATTCACTCAATCTCACTCGAGCAGTTCATAGCTTTGGTATGAACCATTCGTTCTCGCCGGTTGGAGAATTCCATATTGAAGATCGTACATGATCCGACCGAACAGACAGTAAGACTTATAAGTTCGATTATGTGATGGTTGACGGATGGTCCTCTCTACAGCTTTGACCACACTTGGGCTCACCGATTTCGGCTCGACCCCGCATGAGTGAAATTTGTAGATTACGCCCCTTAAGAGGATATGAAGACAAATGAAAACGATCATTTTGCAATCAGTCCTGGCAGTTCGATCATAACTTATGTTAGAATGATGCAGAAATATCTGATCGTGCATAAGTGGAATATACCATAAAAAATGGTACCTGGTAAGATTTCGATTCAAACGGATGTCGTAATGAGAGCGTCTGAACCGCCTCGAGATAAATTACCTTAATAAATCGTTATTTATCTTCTCGCCTACGTCTTTCCGGCTAAACCGCTTTATCTCAGTCTGACAGAAACTCGTCCGTCTCTCGACAACCAAGTAGGCATGAGCAAGTTCTTAATGGTCTCATGAATTAAAAATAGTTGCCGTAAACAAATACGGAGTGGAGAAAGGAAGTAGTGTGAGGAGCGAATTTGGGTTTTTGTGAAAAATCTTCGCTGAGTCGCCATGCGAACTTCCTCCCACCTCAAACTGACCGAGGTATAGATGGATCTGTTTGAGATACTTCCAATCTGAAAAACCGTGGGCTGAACACAATACGCTCGGTGATCAGACAGGTTACAGACAAGTTAGAGAGATTCCTTCAAGCCAGATTAGGTTGCGTCGATCAAGAAATGCAGGCAATGCAAGCAACTACAAGGAACTCCTTCGCCTGCCCTCTCTCTCTCCCTCTCTGTACCTTCCTCTCTCTCCCTCCCTCCCTCAGACCTGTAAACCAATTCCGGTGGTCCCCGCATGCAATTTAGAGTCTACTAATCCATCAATTCCAGATTAATGGGTTTCGAGGAAATTAAGCACCCATTGCATTGCTTTACATGCCTAAGGGCATGACAACTGTCCAGTTGAATCGGTGGAACGGTCTGATTGACTACACAATACTAATTTGATGGAAAACTTTCGTTCCCAGCATCGTTTATGCTCCCGCATCGAAAAATTATTCTCGAAAAGTAGGTTTCAATATGAGGACAAACGATTACTTACCTGATTGGGCTTCAGCGTTAGCCAATTGAATGTGGGTAGCTTATACTGGGTGCTGAAAGTCTTCTTGAGAGTCATCATATCACATTTGTTTGCATTCTGATTATTCTTGCCACGATTTTGCAACATACGAGTCGTCTGAGTTTGGTTTAGCTGATGTGGATCTGGCGGTTGTGGCGCTAATCCTTTCTTGTGATTCTCTGAGGCTGAGGGGGGGATGAGGCCAGTGGATGATGCTGGTGGTGGTGGTGGTGGAGGAGGAGGAGGTGGAGGTGGAGGTGGAGGTGGAGGAGGAGCTGTAAACTTGGGTTGTGAGTTCACATGAATCTGATGCGCCAAGGGTAGTGGTGGTGGTGGCGGTGGTGGTGGCGGTGGGATGACTGGCGATGAGTCTTTCGTGCTATTGACCATCACTTTCGTAAGACCAGCAGATCGATCATCTATTATATCAGATTTGTTCGATCTAATCGATGCTGGGTCTGAGTTTTTATACTTGACTGATATAGATTGCTCATTTAGGTCGTTGAAGTTCCCATCTTTTACTAGTTCTGATCCTTGAGCTGGCTGGCAGCGTTTTTCAACCAGCTCACTCAGGTGCGACAGCCTTTCCCTGTAGGCGGCATTTTCCTTTAGGAGCTCATCTTTTTGCTGATTTGCTTCCTGAAGCCGATAATCTAGCGCCTGACAATTCAGTTGTAAGTTGCTTTGTAATTCGTTGGCAATGGACAGTTTTTCAAGCAACTGTTGCACTTGTTCTAATGCGCTAGTTTTCGCTTCAGCCTCCTCTGCAAGAGCACTTACGTCGATGCGATTGTCTAGATAAGTCTGAATCTGAACTTGAAGTTCATCTGACTCGCTCTGCCTCAATTTGTCGAGATGCTCGTCTAGTGCTAAGTTAGTGAATTCGTACTGGAGATGAGTCCTGTAGTTCATGTCATCAACGGAATGAACAATGATGTTTATGAATTGTAAACACGATACCATGAAATCCACGTTGAACTTGTCGTGGTATTTGAGATAATAGATCAGAGTCTCAAAGCGTTGCCTCTCGTGGCAGGCTAGCTTAAAATTGTTGAAAGCAGACATGATAAGCTCATGGCCTCCTTTAACTAGACAAATAGCCGCCAAAAGTTCGAGTACCAAAGTCTTTGTTCTCACTGAAGTGTGATTCAAACTTAGTGCGAGACAGTTGATCGCTTGTGGGTGCTCCATTACCATATTGAATCCTTTCTTATTGTTCATGATTGATCGTAAACACATGATACAAACATGTATATCGTCTGCAACTGATCCCAGATTCAATTTCTGACTATGGTTTCTGGGAAATAGTTGGAGAGTTGAGCTGAGTTGCTGATTTGCAGTCGCTAGTTGTTGCAAGTTGTTCCCTGTAAGTTGATTAGCTGCCTCGTCAAGTCGACTTGACATTTCATGATTTAATCTGGTATTTGTAGAATGAACGAGCAGAGAGTTACTTAGAGCAGTATTAATTAATGTACTCAGGCTTCGTTTCTGCCTGAATTCAGAGGAGGAACCATACTCCACGCTGCTTAGGTGGTTAGACGAAAAAGTTGAATTTGTTGTGGTTGAAGATGATGAGGATGACGAGAGGGTTGATTTAGGCGATTCTGTTTTGCTGCTGGTACGCGGTGGAACTTTCAGTGTATTCAAGTGTCCGTTTGCATGGGAAGCCAATAAACTGTTCAGCAAAGTGCTTTGTTTTGAACCATTTTGGCCACACAGAGATGAGCCTGGGGAGGAGTTGTTAAAGAAGTTGGCATCTTCAGTGTTAGATATTGAATTCCGATCGATACCGATCGAGGTCGAGGTCATACTAGTTTCTTTCTGGGCTAGGTCCAACTTTTTTTCTATCAACTCATGCTGGAGCATCAGTAATCTGAATGTCAAGTAATCAATCAAAACATCTAAGCCGTTACTCTTTTCGGATAAAAATTCGCGGACCCATTCAATAGAGTTGGTTCTTAATGAGATCTCTAAATCACGTAAAACTTGGGTGGAGCTAGTTGAGGTGTCAACATGCCTACGCCTCTTGGATAGTCTGCTCGCCCTAGGATCCATGTAAGAGCGGAGTCTTGAAAGATAATACTTGGGTTCTTGTTTAGCATGAACCCTCTTCTGATCCCGTATAATCTCCCATTTACGTGCCTTGTCATAATTCCAAAGCACCTTACTTTTGTCAGGCGGAAGATCCATTGTCGCGAGGACTATCAGTATCGTTAAGAGGTATGGTTAGCCGCAATGTCGGTCGCTGTATGTAGAAGGAGAGTTTTAGCTTACCTTTCGAGAAGAGCTCCTCGATCTCCTCGTCACTTGGCATAGCGCCATCGTCGGTTGGTTTGTTTTGATTGGGCACGTTGCTCAAGTATTGATGTTTCATGGTTGGAGCGCCCAAGAATCCCATGTCATATTGTCAAGGTGAAGCACTAACTATGTGGGCTCTACACACAGTTAAAGCTGTTTGTTCAGAAGTGGAAAGAGTGGTTTCTGCTAAAGCAATCCAGTTTCGATTCAACGATTGGTCTCATGGTAGATGTTGTTCTCTTAGTTAATGCGAAGGATGATGTGTCGTTTCTAGAATCTGATCGTCAGTCACATGAAAAGTGTAATTGGATACGTGTTTCTTCTGTCGTTGCGCCGATTTATCATGTAGAGCACAAAAGTGATGGTCGTCAATAAGCTTGCTGAGATAAACAAATCTTATCATCAAGCCCTTCTGTAGATATTATATTGACTTCGAAGCGTCTTCGGATTGAATTTAACATCCAGAGATTAGCGTTTCACGTGATTTTGCGTGGACTCATCAGTATTGTCACTTGTCTGTCGATTCTCTCACCTATCGGCTTTGTCATCCTCGTAATCGAATCTAGAATAGTTCAAAACTCTTCAGGCCGCGATGCAGTCTTGTGATGGTTGCTTCATGAAATGCGTTCTGATGTATGTTTTCACTGACGAGAGGGCATGCAAGCTGGCAGATTGTCTGATAAAGTGTAGTCATGGGCACAAACAACAAGTTGCCAGACACTCGGTAGGGAGATAATCGGTCGCGCGAACTAACGCCTGCGCGTGGTAAGACGGGGGAATGGAGTAGTGCGGCGCTTCCTACAAATTGCGATACTTGACGTGACTCTCTTCGTTGGCTTGCCGGCCAAGGACGACAATGAAGTAGAGGCCGCTGAGGCCTTGAGTGTACTCTCAACTATAAACTGCAGCAACAGCTTGCCGCTGAATGCTTCGTTAACCAGCTATCCTCTTATTACCTCAGATATTTTCAATCCCACTTTCACGATGAGCATGCGTGTATATCTATTCATAAATGGTTATATAGTTATGTGTATATATAATTACTCATATATTGTGGCACAATGAACCGATGGCCAAGGATAGCGGACAATGTGCAGTTTATCGCTTCTGCATCAAGCTAACCAACTGCCGAGCCCAATCTCAGAGACCGGCGAGCTCTAGTAGAAATGATGTTAATAGCAATTTCACTAACAGGTTGGCAGACCAACGGAGAAAGAGCAGAGCTTCCAAGAGCGCTAACACCACGATGTTTAAGAATCACGACGACGATGATGAGTGAGCTCGCGGTGGAGGGGATTCAATTGGCTTATTGCAATCAACTGCTGGCGTCGATGTTGGCAGAAGCCCCTCCAAGCTCTTCTTTTCCCCACCCTATTCGTATCTATATATCTATCTATCCTGCTTTTTCGCCTCTGCCAGCGGCAGCTTTGCCGGTTCTTGATCTCAACTCTCCAACCCCTTGCGCTTGTGTTAGCCGCTCGATGCAACAGTGGCCTCCGTGCGCTTTCTCTCTCTCCCTCTTAGGCTCAATTTTTTTGGATTGATGGATTACAAGTAGGAAGGGCGCGTTGCCGCTCTTTCGTTCATTACTCCGCTCAACTGGCCTGCTGGTTCGCTGACTAGCCGTTTCAACCTTTCTCTCCCTCACAGCGAGCTAGCTGGGAGTTGGTAACGACGGCCAGGGCCGGATTCGATGGATGATTAGTTAGTGCGGCCAATGTTGTTGACTAAGCACCGACCTGTTGTCCCGTTCTAAGCTGGCACCGGTTGATCCGTTTTAGTTTCGAAATATGTCGCTTGAATGGTTTGATGTTGGAATGGGTTCCTTACTTCGGCCAGACGGGTGGCAATTATCGCCCACTTGCTCGCTCAACGTGCTGGTGTTTCATTTGATGAGTGGCTTCATTAGTGAGTTGCCTGGCAGTTTCGGCGCAGGAATATAAAGAGGTTGGAGCGCAATCTAGCGGGCGGGCTGGTTGGCTGGCACACTGGTTGGATATGGCGAGCGAGCTTGCTTTCTGAGAGGAGAAGCTTGACTATCTGTCTTGCCCTCTCCAATTTCTCCTCCTCTTTGCCTCACCACCCAAACTAACTCTCCCCCTCTCTCGCTCACCTCTCCCTGGGGCCTCAGCTTTATTTGCTTGCAAATTGTCTGAGTCGATGGCTCAGCTGCTTCTAGTGGCGATCAAAGCGACGATACTAGTGACAATTTGCGGTTACGACGCTCCTCGGCCAATCTTACTTGGCCGCTGCAACTTTGCTGATTTGGCTATCGAGCTACTCGCTGACTTTCGCTCTTGGTGTTACTTTTGATGTGTTCACTTTTGGTTAAGCTTGATGAGGAGATTGGAGTGTGTCTTCGAGGTGGCAGATTATGGGGCGAGATTTCTGGCTCCAAATTTAGCTGCAACAAATTATTTGAGAACCCTAAAAGTCTGTCAAGATGCGAACTTGAATGCATGAAATTTAAATTTAAAAGCAAATTCGAGCTTCAATTGTGTTGGATGATAATTTCAACTTTCGTGATTTATTAGCGTGGAGATTACATTGAAAGCACCAAGCAGGTAGGTTGGGTTTCATGCAAAGAGGTGCGCTCATGAAAATTCTCTCGATGGTCGTCGTCGTCGTCGCCGCCGAACGAGAAAAAGTTCGCCGAAATCCGCTCTCACAAGTCTGCGCACGATGGCGCCGAAGTCGAGTGAACAGAACGGTGGTTGCTTGCTTGTTGCATTTCGCCTCCATGTGAAAGTGTTCGCGCGGTCAGCAGCCACTCGATTCTCAAAATCACCAATCCGGCTGTGCTTGGGCGGAGGAGGCGAGGGGTAGTTGTATTGGGGAAAACGTGCGCATCCGACCCACGCCAACCACTAGCCCCTCCTTCGAGTTTGCCTCCCCATTCCCCCCGAAATTCCCTCCCCCCTCTCTGCCTCGCCCTCGGCCCAGCTGGCCGCTCCCACTCCCGCTCGCTCCTCGGTGTCGGGCGCCGCAGCCGCAAATATCCGATCCAATCGGGTCCGCGCGCATTCCGATTCCATCCAACCAAGCTCGCTCGCATTCTTCGCTTTCGGATCCCGGATTTCGCTCTTGGCCTTAGCGCTAACCACCACGCTAGCACTCTCGAGCCCAGTTCACCAAATCCGATTTGCACTGTTTGCCTTGTGCGTGCGCCGCCAGGCTGGACAATAGTACGCCTTGATCCACTCTCGCTTGCCTACGCAGCCGGCTGGCTCTAGTCTGCTTGCTCCTTGGTGTTGCACTCACTTGCTCGAATATTAACGCTCGCCAAGATAATAGTGGCGAATGCTTCCCCTTGTGCCATCGTCGTCTTGCCCGCTCCTTCGTATCCATCTCGCTCGCCTGTTCGTCCACTTTCATCCAGAGTCGTAGTCGGCGTCGCTGTCTTCGTCATGGCGCCATTACCTTCTCGCTATCCACCGGAGTCGTCAGTCGACCGGTTCGTCTCCCACCAATCCACCATTTCAAACACTATTGAGGGCACCGACGAGGAAACGCCGCACGAACAACTGCCAATTCTCTCGAGGGCAAACTTAACCAAGGCCGCCACCAACAACTATCTCAATTGAGCGCCTATTAGCTAGCCAGCTTACCTGGTTAGCGGGCCCATAACCAAAACACCCTTGTTCTTTGCCAGCCACAAATCTCTCGCTTGCCCCACTCATGCCATTGGGCAAATAAGATTGCTGCGAGCATGGCCGACTGCCTCTCCCTTGCTCCTTATCGAGCAAACTCTTGTTTGTTCAGTTGACTGGCTGAAGGAACTAGCCGTGAGCACATAATAGGCCAGCGCTGCCGTCTAGCCAGCTACTCGGGTTTCCTTCCTGCGGACGCTTGGTAGTCACTCTCGTTCTTAATCTCTGGAAACCCAAGTTCAACTTCCAGTGCCGCCCACGAACGCTAGCTCGATCTCGCTCGGAGGTTCGTTCTCTGCGACGCGGTCACCAAGGTAAACTGACTTGCTTCCGTGTTCACACTCCTGTTGTGTGCTAGCACGCCATGGGCATCACATCGCGCCTACAGTGAATTGAGTCCACTTTTTCCCCTCTGACAGTTGCTTCGAACCGCCCATCGAACGTAATGATGACTAGAAGTAGATCATATCCCACCTCCAGTGGACAACAGCACTGAAATTGGCTGTAAACGCTAGGGGCTGCCTCAGACTGATGACGCTATTGTCGGACCAATCAGGATAACACTCATCACCACTCGATTTTTGATCACTTGGGTCTACGCGGCTGAATCTGTCAGCTATCCAGACGCCCAACGAATCCTGGCATCCGTATCATAGATCTAAGGAAAATGTCGATCGGGGTGCCCCAGATACCAAGCTGGACTCTTCACCGGATGAGGTTCCCGTTGGCTTGGTCACTGTTGCTGGATTCGAACGTTCAAGTCCGCACCCTAGAACGCATAATCGATTCAAACTAGCATTGCGCATTTGCAGAGATTTGGGCTGCATTCAGGCGATCACACATTTTTACTGCGCATCAAACCGAGTTCGAGATCGCCAACCTGATCGGTGAAAATAAATAAATTTAGGCCAAATGTGGTTGTCTCGGACCGTTAAATTAAATTGGCTTATTGACCAGATAACTCGAGTACACCGATACGTTCTATTCTTATTATCATGAACAACTACTGCTAGATATCAACCGAACAACTAGCCTACGAACAAGCTAAAACTGAGGTCAGCTATGGAATCAGCTACAACCTTCAGTCCAGCTTGCAATTCGAGCGTCTCGAATTCCGCTAATCAGGATTCGAGCGAATCGATCTGGGTTGAGACCAAGACCAGTGACAACAAGGTTTATTATTATAATGCAAGCACTAAAGAAACTACATGGAAACGGCCGAGTAATGTACGTATTCTCAAATATGAGGAGCTAATGAAACGCTCCAGCAGTGGTACGAGCGTGGGCAACTCGAGACATAGTTCCGAACAAACTGTCGAGCCAGATAGCAGCAATGTAATCAACGGTCAGAAATCAGCTTTCCAGCAAACGACGACGCAAATATCATCGCCGAATGTGAGCACTCCCCAGACGTTTCAACCTTTCGGTTTACCCCCTCCAACACTGTTCTCTACCCGCCCGCCAGTTGGAATACCACCCATAGGAATAGGGCCTCCTAACGCCATGGCAGCAACAATGGCTGCCACATTGAGGTATCCACCTCTAGGATTAGCTAGCGCTCCTGGTGCACCGCTCCCCAGTATACCCGGTGTGCCTGGCGCAGCCGGCCTGGTGGGGTTAAATCCGTTCATGGCAGCTAGCTGGAGGCCACCAGGTTCTCCAGTCACTGCTGCTCAAGCAACTCGACCCATGATCTCGGAAACAGATATACAGCGTCGCATATATCTGACTCAGGTTAGTGCTGATTTGCGAGACCGTGCAGTTGATTGGCAAGAATATAAAACCCCCGATCAGAAGTTCTACTATTATAATAACAAAACTTTTGAGCGCACTTGGAACAAACCTGCAGTAATTCAAGAACTGGATGGTAAGTCTTTCACGGTTCTCGACAACTAACCTAAGTAATGGTATCCTAACTAACCCTGATTACCATTTCCCCATCGACAAACAGATGCAATAGCTGTGATAAAAGAGCAGAAAGCTAAAAAGGCTATTGAGGAGGCTAAAGTGCAAGAGAGATCGTTGCAAGGTGAAGTAAACAAGGTTGGTACTCTTAATGATGAAAAAAAGATGGATGATTCTATCAAAAAATCACCACATACTGCAGCATTATCAGCTTCAGAGACAGCCCAAGCAAAGGGAGGTCAGCAGCAAGGAACAAGTGCTAAACAAAGAGACGGGATGAAGCCTGTCTCAACCACTGCTATACCAGGCACTCCCTGGTGTGTCGTCTGGACTGATAAAAATAGGGTTTTCTATTTCAATCCAAGCACCAAGACCTCTGTTTGGGACAGACCAGCTGAGTTGAGGAATCGCGAGGATGTTGATAAGATGGTAAGCAATCCGATAAACCCAAACGCGTCCCATCAAACTGATGACGATTGTCGTAATTCTGTATCCAGCGATCAAACGTCAGCCCAAGCCGAGAAGAGGATCAAGTTAGACTCCAATTCTAGTGTTAGCTCAACAGTGAATCAAAACGCCAGCTCCAAACCTGCCATCGCGCCAAAGATAGTCAAAAAAGAAGTCGCCTCAGAAGTCGAGAAAGAAGCCGCTAAAAAGAGAGAAACAATCTCGTTCGAGGAGCGTGTTGAAACGTTTAGGAGGATGCTTGAAGAGAAGGAGGTCAATCCCACATCAACTTTCCAAAAAGAGCTCAGTAAAATTGTGTTCGACCCGAGGTACCTTCTACTTACCTCTAACGAACGTCGCGAAGTTTTCGAGAAATACTGTCTCGAAAAAGCTGAAGAGGACCGCAAAAAGCGACGCGAAAGGATTAAGATAGCAACTGATGATTTCAAAGCATTGCTCAACGAGGCAAATCTAACATCACGATCTGTCTATGATGAATTTCATGCACAACACTCGAAAGACCCTAGGTACAAGGCTCTCGAGAAAACGAAAGACCGTGAGATCCTCTTTGACGATCACTTAGCCATGTTGAGGCGCAAAGAACGCGATGAGAGGTCACAACACAAGCGCTCGGAGCGGCGATCAGCCGTCAGAGGTGTACCTAGGGAGGAGGCTGAAAACATCTTCCAAGCTCTACTAACAGAACTCATCACTGACCCAGAGTTTACTTGGCATGACGCGAAGAGAGTCATGCGAAGAAGTCACCAATGGAGTCTGACTGAAGACCTGCCCCGTGATTGGAAGGAGATGGTTTTCGAGAAGCATGTCGGCAAAATCTACCAAAGGCGAAAGGAGAAATTCCATCAGCTTCTAAGCGAAACGCGGGAAATCAATCTCGCAGCTGAGTGGCGCGACATAAGACGAATCATACGTGATGACCCACGATACATCAAATTCTCTAGTAGTGACCGAAGGTGTGAACGAGAGTATCGAGATTTCATCAAGAGGAAACGTGTCGTTGCTGAGGAGAACTTCAGACAGCTTCTTAGGGAGACGAAATTGATTGGAAAAGACACGAGACGTAAAATTGAGGAATCAGAGCATCAACATTTGATTGATATAATTGGCACACTACAGAACGATAAACGTTACGTCGAATTGGAGCCATTCAGCGAGGAGAGGCGCAAGATTTTGTTGAGCTATATCGAAGAATTGGCGGCTACTTCATCTGAAATCCCGGCCCAGGCTACACCAACGACAAACATCGGAATCAAAGAAGATGCCGCCGCGGCAGCGATTCAACCAGCAGAATTAACTAAAGAAGAGGAAGACAATCAAGCTTCTGGTTCGATAGAAACGAGTAGCTTGAGCTATAACAATAATACCAACGAGAATTCGAACGACTTTACAGGGGTCCACCTTGAGATGGGAAAGAAACCTGTTGAATCGACAGTTACGAGAAACGAGTCAGCCACTGTGACACCTGCAAGCCGTTGATAGTCGAGTGAGTTCATATCATCATGAGTTTTTTTGATTTACTGATTTAACATTCTTTCACCTAAAATAGGCAAATTAAAAAATAAAACACAGTTTACTTCTTGACAATGAGGCGTCTATAGTGTCTTGTGAAGTTAGTCTTTTATCAACTGATTGACCTAGGAAGAGCCTCGACAAACAGGGTCGACATACGCTTGGTCCACTCACCGCGAGGGAGAGTCCTCGCGCTCCCGGCATACTGAAGACATGTTTGCTGTATCAAAGTATAGGGATAGATCAGGATGCGGAACGACGAGTGAGGGCATGCTCGGTCATGGGGCCCAGCTAGTGTCGTTAGTCAGTGGCAGACGTGTTAACAAGTTGACTCGGTTGTAACCTAACACCAAAATCTGGACTTTTGATATGCATCAGGCTTATTCTGGAGGATTGACGATGTTGCTCACAGTTGGACAGAGGGCAATATGGTCACTCAAGCGAGATAAATTTTACGGCTGTTTCAGCCGAATCTGGGCCATCATCATCGACCCAAGCGAGCCAATAAGCATCCCTCACTATCTCTTTCTAGTTCATTTCAGCAGCAATGCCTCAGCAACGCTCAAGAGTCTTGCTGTGGCTGTATAGAATTCGATCTGTGGAGGCTTTGAGAGAGATTTTTCAGAAATAGAGGACGAATGCGAACATCCCATTCGGTAGCAACCCTCTGCCAAGAAAGATGGTTCTAATTGAACCTATGTCAGCAATCTATCTACTAGTCTCGATACAACTGCTAGACTACGAATCTGGCTCAAGACCAGCTTTTAGTATCTCTACTACTGTGCATGCTCTAACATGCTATAAATAAGAATGAAAGGCGGGATGGTATAGCGGTGGAACCCCGACGCCAGGGGGCTCCTGTCGTCGAGAAAACGGACGTCATGCCCCAGACGATAGACGCCGCCATTGCATCTCAAACGCAACTGATGCTGTTCAGGCTGGCGAGGGCCTTAAAAGGATTTAGTGGTGCAGCATCTGAAGCACTACTTGGGAAGCATCCGAGTTTTGGCTTGTGTTGGACTCACGCCAAGCTCTCATGTTCAGAGCCGCTTGGACTAGTTGAAAGAGTTTAGGTCTGATAGCAGTTTGTCAATTATTCTCGTGAAATAAATAAGAGGCAGGAAAGGGAAACTTTGAGAGGTTAAGCTACTGAGGGTTGAGTGGGGGCGCAAAAGTCACTAGCTTTCGTTTAGCTCGCTGATGCCAAGCGCAGCTGCTGAACTAGAATCAGAGTTTTTCGATCCATTTCGACCGTGCTTTGCAAGTGAAACTAGCTCGCCTTCCTCGACTTAAAAGAGCAGGACAAACAAATTGATTTATCTCCCAATCCTAACTCCCGCTAGAACCAAGAGTTAGCTCGGCCGACTCAAGTTTGACGGGACCTGAGCCTGAAATTAAATGAGTCCTGCTTGCTCCTCAGAGCTCAACAAAGAGGCCAAGTAACGTATCTGATTTACTGAAGGGCGGGGTCTCTCGTGAGAGAAAGTTGACTGTAAAGAATCTTCTCCTCAGCCCAGGCTTCTCGAGTAGCTTTGAAGCACTAGCGGTGGCAAAACTGGCTCTCGTCCCACATAATCGTTACCCTAGTAGGATCCTCAGTGTGGATTGAATGGAAGTGTAGTATCCTGCGCTCTACATGCATTGTTGAATGATATTGATACCCATCAATCAGAAAAAAGGGCCCTAAAACAGTCTCATCGGTTCGGTCAGAGCAAAATAAAGGACAATTGGTCAGTTCGTGCTCTAACGGGTTCAAGATTAGCCAATCAACCTGTTACAAAACTATATGCAAGTTTTATGATCAAGTAATCCTGAAAAATCATCTCGTCCACGATTCGACAAAGCTCCAATCCCTTCTAGCAACAAGAGCGCATTATCGTTTGTTTCTTTGAAGCCAGTTTGTCAAGTAAACCGCCAACATGAGTGCCGACGTAGCAGAATACGATGTAAGTACGGTTGGAGTCAATAGCGTTTGCTCGATGCTAGGTTTCTAACATCTATATCACACTTATAATATCTTCGAATAGGAGAAGATGCGCAAGAAGAAGGAGGAGGAGCTCTCCATGTGGGAAGAATACATGGACCAGCGCAACAAGGCTAGAATCAAAGAGGAAGAAGACCTCAAGAAGCTGAAGGAACGCCAGGTAAGTTGAGAAAAGTTCGATTAGTAAGATAAGATTCGGATAGTTCTATATGGTCGCGAGGCTAACAGATCACTGTCCATCATCTCCCATAGGCTCGCCGTAAGGCTCAGCGCATGGAGCATGAAAAAATCATGCAAGAGATGAGAAAGAAACAAGAAGAAGCCCGCCAACGTGAGCAAGAAGAGAAGAGGATCAAGGAAGAGGAGGCCAAGAGGAAAAGATTAGAAGAAGCTGAAAGGAAGCGGCAGCAGATGCAAGAGGCTCTCAAAAAGCAGCGCGAAGCAGCAAAGAGGAGCTTTGCCTTAAACAAGAAAACAGATGGGGTTGCTGGACCCGATATAAGCAACGTTGCCTCCTTGGGTCGAAGCGATATCATCAAAACTAAGGAGCAATTGGCTGAGGAGAAAAAGATTGCCATGCAGTTCCGTGTCAAGCCACTTCAAGTTGACGGTTTAGGTTTGGATGAGTTGAAGAAGAAGGCCAACGAGTTGTGGGAACAAATCGTCCAAGCTGAAAGTGATCGATACGATCTAGAGGAGCGCCAAAAGAGACAGGAGTATGATTTGAAGGAGTTGAGCGAGCGTCAACGTCAAATTAATCGCAACAAAGCCCTCAAGAAGGGTCTTGATCCAGAGGCTTTGAGTGGAAAACATCCGCCGAAGTTGCAAGTGGCTAGCAAATATGAGCGCCGCTTAGATAGGAGAGATTTTGGCGACAAGAAAGGCCTATTTGAAGGAGGCTGGGATAAACTGACCAGGGAGGAACAAAACAAGCTTTGGGAAGAGCGTATCAACTCGTTCAAGGAGTCGCATGGTGACAAGAAAGTCAACAAGTGGGACCCATCGACCTTGCGCTCTCAACGCCAAGAGGATGACCAAGGTAGGGCAATATATGATGGCGACGATGACGATCTAGACATGATAGATGCGTATAAATCGTTCATCCAGAAGGAAGATAGCCAGGCCGAAGATCGAAGACGATCCAGCGCTGCTTCCAATCAAATGGCGTCCAACCGTCGCACCTCTCAACCACAAAAACAAGAAGAGGAAGAGGAGGAGGAAGAAGAAGAGGAAGAGGAGGAGGAAGAATATGAGGAAGAAGAAGAGGAGGAGGAAGAGGAAGAATAGTGGAGAAATCACAATCTGCGATAAGATCATTGATTACAGCTGTATCAATGGTCCTCATGATCGCATCCTGCAGGTCGACGAGACTATCTGAAGGTCGGGGAACTTGATGACTCTCAGGATCAACACTTTACAAATTGGCCACGAGGGTAGCAGACATGCCAAGTGCTAGCAATACGTGTGCACAATCAACTTCCTGATGATCATACCGAGTCGCTAGTGGTGCTAGGTACATTTTCCTCGGGTTACCTAAACCATGATCATGGTTTATATCGATTCGCTGATAGCTCGGCTCTAACTGAGGAGACGCTGGCGAGAGACAGTCTCCATTGGAAACTTGATCGAGGCCAGTGAGGAGGCCATAGATCACGACCATGCAGAGAACCGGTCTATAAATATAACTTATATATACAAACGTTGATCATGACTTATCATTCATAAGAACACAAAGAGAGAAAAAACCGAGAGAGGGGAGGTGAGTGAATAGAAGCTGATGATCATAGGAAATCATCAGAATTGCCGAGTTATTGTTGGAGAATGTATCTGTTCTTGGCTTCTCGGACTTGGTTCGGATTAAAAATTGAACGTTGGGGAGGAAATCGATTTCAGTTCATTCATTTTACGATTAATTTTATCGTTATCAACCGTAACCTCGATCTAATCCATGTTGCCGCCGAATTAAAATGGACACAGATAATATCAGCAAAACCTCAAGTATTCACATATGTCAAAGAGTATTTGCTCAAATGAAGCGAGAACGTCTTAGATGGTGGGACCGGGTAACTCCGATTCTTGCTCATTCCTCTTTCTTGCGCTCGCTCCAGCTAATAGTGAAGGCTGCTCACGGTTTGACTGAATATTGCAAACACCGCGGTTCCTTATTGATTCTTGCGGGATTTAGTCTTCCATTGATAGATCGTGCGAACTGACCAGTTTCGCGATTCAAGGACATCGTTTCTGATTCGGGTGAGATTGAGATTTAATGTTGTGCCCATTTGATCGATTTCAAGTCAATACCTTCTTGAACCATCTCCCAGAGAGGACTGAGTTCTCTGAGTCTTGACGCGTGTTCGATGCATTTGGCTGCGGTGAAGTCGATTTCTTCCTCAGTGGTAAACCTGCCTATTCCAAACCTTATGGATGAATGGGCGAGCTCGTCATCAGCGCCTAGGGCATGTAGCACATAGGAGGGTTCGAGGGAGGTTGAAGTGCATGCACTGCCCGATGAGCAGGCTATATCTTTTAAGGCCATCAGTAAACTCTCACCCTCGATGCAAGCGAACGAGAGATTCACGCAGCCTGGATAGGAGTGTTCTGGATCTCCATTTCTAGTGACATTTGGTATCGATTCTCTAACCTTCTCAACAAGGCGATTCGAGAGTCGTGTAACATGCTCTAAGTCGTCCTCCATCTCTTGTTCACAAATTTCGCAGGCTGCGCCAAGGCCTACCACCAAGGGCGTTGGAACTGTACCTGATCTGATACCTCTCTCTTGACCGCCACCACTCTGCAGAGGCTCTATGCGGACTCGAGGCTTTCTACGAACATAGAGGGCTCCAACCCCCTTCGGTCCGTAGATTTTGTGCCCACTTATGGACAAAAGGTCAATATTAGATTTGTTAACATCAACTGGTATTTTACCAACTGCTTGGGCAGCGTCTGTGTGGAAAAACACCTTTCTCTCACGACAGATTCTCCCGATCTCTCCGATCGGTTGCGTGATGCCGATCTCGTTGTTGGTTGTCATGATGGAGACGAGTATAGTACTTGGTTTGATTGCTTGAGCCAATTCTTCGAGATCGATCTGGCCTGAATTCTTAACTGGTAGGTAAGTTACAGAGAAACCATCGTTTTCGAGCGATCTGCATGAGTCCAAAACACATTTGTGCTCGATTTGACTTGTGATCACATGGCGTTTTGTTTCATTCGAGTAAAATCTTGCTATTCCCTTGACCGATATGTTATTTGATTCAGTAGCTCCACTAGTAAAAACGATCTCTTTTGGGTCAGCGCCAATAAGGTGGGCGACTTGAGCCCGGGCTCTCTCGATGGCCCTCTCACCTTCCCAACCATAGTGGTGGGTTCTCGAGTGTGGATTTCCAAAACGCTCGATCATATAGGGTAACATTGCGTCAATAACTCTCGGATCCATAATCGAAGTCGCTTGAGTGTCCAAGTAAATGGGCCTACCTGTCGAATGCACGAGTCTGGCGGCTACATTGCTTATTAGTCTTTGGGCAACATTCGTTGCCGATTTAACTGAATGCATGATGTACTTGATCCAACGAACAATGCCTTGTCGCTTTGTTGCCTGTCTTCAAAAAATTGAACTCGTATCTATTCAATATCCTATTGTTCGTTGTAGATAATTATAACATGCAAATGGGGAAGGAATCAGGCGCTAGATTCCACATAGAGCACTTGGCATTTGTTAGATCACAGCTGACTGTTGGCGCTGATTCTCGCGCTAAAAGACCGCTCAAATGTCGAATTCAGAACCGTGCACAGCAAACGCGTGTTGGGACGAACGATCTCTCACCCGACATGCCACCCCAGTGACCCTGGGCTAGGCGTGACCACCGGGTAGCGTGCTACTTGTACCGTGCGGGCCAGGGCACAGGGGCGGTTGCCCGAAATCTCTTGTATATAGCCTCACAAAACTCAACAAACCATAGATGGTCCACTATCGTATCTCAAGAGCAGCCTCATGTAGTGACGATCACATATAGGTTTTTCATCGATCGAACCAACGGTTGGTGCATTCAGATTCTTGGATTGGTCACCAAAATTTCGAGCAAGATACATTGATAATGGACAATCCCACGGAGAACGACGACTCACTCGAGTTCGAGGAAGAGGACGGTGGACTAAAGGTCTGTGACGATATTTTCATACCCCCACCCCCGAGCCTCGTAGGCCCTCAGGATGGCCGACGGTTGGTCATCACCAAGATCGAAATATTCAATTTCAAATCCTATGGGACTGCTCAGGTTTTGGGCCCATTCCACAAGTGTTTCACATCGATCGTTGGGCCTAATGGTAGTGGCAAGTCTAATGTCATTGACGCTATGCTGTTTGTCTTCGGATACAGAGCTCAGAAACTACGACTCAAAAAGCTATCCTTATTGATTCACAACTCTGAGACTTATCCGAACTGTACCTCATGCTCTGTCAAAGTTCACTTTGCCCTGATTTACGATAAGTTAGAGGACGATATGGATATAATCGAGGGCTCTGAGTTCACTATATCAAGGACAGCTCACAAAGATAATTCTTCGTACTATTGCATCGATGATAAGAGGGTCCAGTTCAAAGAAGTCTCGAGCCGCCTCCAGATGCACGGTATCGACCTTAGATACAACAGATTCCTTATCCTGCAAGGTGAGGTAGAGCAAATATCGCTCATGAAACCGAAGGCTGAAAACGATGGTGAGTCCGGAATGTTGGAGTTTCTGGAGGATATCATCGGCACAACAAGACTGAAAGCACCTCTCCAAAAGATTAACAGTCGTGTTAATGAACTCAACGAGCTCAGAGCTGAAAAGATCAATCGTTGTAAGTTGGTTCAAAAAGAGAAAGACGCCTTGGAGTCCGTCAAAAACGAGGCTATCACTTACTTGAAGATGGAGAATTCCCTCATGAGAAAGCAAAAATGCTTGTATGAGAAACAAAAGCAGAAATCGATGGAAGTTCTGCAGAATGTACGAGAGGAGTTTCTCGAAGCTGAGAGAGTCTTGAAAAAAGCCATGACAGAGTTGGAGATTATAAAAGAGAAACAGACACAGAGACAAAAGGAACGTGAAGAGATCAACTCAAAATTTGAATTAGCAAGCAAGAAGCTCGAATCAATTAATGAACGCTATAACTCCTTAGAGAAAGAAGGTGAACAGAATCGCTGTAAGAACACAAACACTTTTGAGAAAGGAAAGAAAATACTTTCTGATAAGATTGGTATCGAGGAGATGTTAAAAGAAGCTCAACGGGAACTTCCGAAACTCGAGGAGCAAATACTTGCTAGCTCCAAGAAGCGTGAAGAGCTGCAGGGGGAGCTGAGCAAGGCTGAGGACGATCTCGCTGAATCTAGAGGTACTCTCGAGATCGATTTGAAACCGTTACGTGAGGCACGAGGCAAATCTGAATCTGAGCTTATGGCAATGCAAAAAGAAATCAATGATGCTAGAGCAGCTCTCGATATTAAAAAATCTGATCTCGATCAATACCTTCTCGTTGAGCGTCAAGAAAAATCGAAGCTCCTATCGTTAGAATCTGACTTGAAAAGTAACTTAACAAAGCTCGAAGAGAAGAAAAAGCTTGTTTCCGGGTGTAGCTCTGATTTACCTGAAAGTGAGCGCAGAATTGAGGCAAACTTGGTTCGAGCTAAAAAGTTGGAGTCCAAGAGAACTGAGATCGAAGCTAAGCTCAATCAACAGAATCAGATATTGATGGATGCAAAAGGTCTTGTGCGAGAGAAAGAGTCTCGAAACAGAGTGCTGACGAAGATCATGGATCAAAAAAGATCTGGTAATATTCCCGGAATCTTCGGCAGACTTGGTGACCTAGCTACGATCGATAAGAAATACGATGTTGCCATTTCTACTATAGTCGGTGGTCAATTAGACAAAATACTCACAGATTGTCCGAATACTAGCAGCAGGTGTATTGATTATCTAAAGAAAAACAATATCGGAACAGCAACATTCTCTGCTCTCGATCAGAAACAAAAGCATAAACACGCTGACTTTGATTTCGATCACCCTGCCGAACGATTGATTGATCTGATTGAAGTTCAAGATGACCGTTTCATCCCAGCGTTCTCAGATATCTTGCGCGATACTCTTGTCGTCGAGACTTCGGACTTGGCGAACAAAATCGCCTTCTCAGGACGAGGTTGGACTGTTGTGACATTGAATGGGCATATTTACAGAAGTTACGGTGTCATGACTGGTGGCGGCAGGCCGATTTCCGGAAAGATGAGGACAACCTCAGACGATAGGCGTGCATCTCTAGCAGCGGGGTTGAGTCCAGAGGATATTGAGCGGCTAGAGAAGGATGTTCGGCGATTGCGCGCAGAACTTATAGATACCACATCGGAGTGTGATCGACTACAACAGGACGCAGCTCAGGCGAAGAAGGATAACGATTTTATTAGATATCAACTACCTACTTTTCAGATGGAAGTGGTAGAAATTGGTAAAATGGTCGAAAGTTTGGAGAGGGAGATCGAGGACTCCAAGTTACGAATTGAGAGAGTACGTCCTGACCCAGAACGTGTATCGAAACTTGAGCAAGAGGTTGGCAACCTTCAAGAGAATTACGACAAAGTCAGAGACAGAGCACGCGTTCACGAGTTAGAAATCGCTGACGTCGATCAACAGATTAAGAGCATCATATCGAATAAGATTGGTCCAACAGAACGAAAGGTGAATAAATTGAAGAAAGAGATTGAGGACATGTCTTTCGCTACCTCCAAAGCCGAGGCAGGTAAGAAGAATCAAGCCAGGACGATCGAGAAGTGCCAAGAAAAGATAGTACAATATAAAAAGGAGGTGCAAGAGAGTAACGATCTCTTAGCCCAGCTCAAATCGAGGCGCCATGAGATTCGTGCTGAGCTCGACTCTCTCGACAAGGAACGCGAACTTGTGAAAGAAACCCGCGATTCTCTGGCAGAAAAAGTGAAGGAAGAATCTGGAGAGCTGGCAAAACTCAAGCTTGAGGAGGACAAATTCCAGACTGCTAATTTGGACATAAAGCATAAGTCGGAGTTATTAGCGAAGAGAGTTCAAGATAGAGAAGCCGACGTGTCGAGATGGAATTCCATGATTGAGGCACTCAAGCCGAACACGCTGGAGGGCGTAGATCTCGATAGTGATGAAGAGACAGTTGATTATAAGACCGACATCAATCAGCTGCAGAGGTCCATTGAGATCCTGGACAAGGAAATTAAAAAGATAAAGCCAAACTTGGGCGCAATAGAGGAATACAGACGAAAGCACGCCCTCTATATAGAACGGACAAAAGAGTTAGACGCCGTTACCAAGAAGCGCGACGAGCACAGAGAAGCGTATGAGGAAGTCAAGAACATGAGAATGGAAGAGTTCAAAAAAGGATTTTTGATTATAAACAGGAAACTCAAAGAGATGTATCGTATGATTACTCTTGGCGGTGATGCAGAACTTGAATATTGTGATAGTTTGGATCCATTTCTGGAGGGTATCGCCTTTTCAGTTAGACCAAACAAGAAAACGTGGAAGCGAATATCTAATCTGTCAGGCGGTGAAAAAACTCTATCATCTTTGGCCCTGATATTCGCACTTCACTACTACAAACCCTCACCCTTGTATGTGATGGACGAGATAGATGCTGCCTTAGACTTCAAGAACGTATCCATTGTAGGAAATTACATCAAAGAAAGAACGAAGAACACTCAATTCTTGATTATCTCGCTTAGAAACAATATGTACGAGTTGTCAGATATGCTAATAGGCATTTACAAGACTTATAATTCGACCAAATCCCTACCTTACCTCTTAGCCTGATTTCAGAGCAATGAGATTAAACGAAAAGTCGTCATCAGTTGATGCCTCCTGATATCTGCTGCGATGGTGAAAAAGTATTGCCTTGCTAGGGATCTTCACAGTTGACTGAGGGTCTGGGTTGACATTGTTTACTGGATTTCGAATGTCAGAATGAATTGTGCTTGCTCTCGACGGAGTTGAATCAACAGGTCCATGAGCGAGTGTTGAACTTCCGTTGTAATTCACGTGATTGTTTTTTCAACGTTTTAGGGATCCGCATGAGATCTTAGCGGTTCATATCAAGTCAAGTGCGTGTCAGTGCTCTGGGTTTGTTCAGATTAAGGTGGCCTGAAATTGCAAAGGTTGCGTTACGCACCATGGGATTTTGCCCCTCAGAGATAGGACATAGAGCTCAGGGCCTTCGTAACACAAGAAATTCGCCCGCACGACTTAAAAGCTTCGCGTGCAAAGAAGAGAATAAGGAAAACCAAACCAAACCAACTAAAAGCAGGTAGCTCATATCGTTTGATTGACACAACTCGTTTTGCCGCACCATCCCAATGGCTCATTGATGATCAGGTAACAAAGAGGGCCTCGAAGTTTTGTAAACATGAAAACAAGCCCGAGTAGACTTCTCATCCTCAGAGCCTAGACTAAACTCATGAATATTTATCTTAATAGCCAAACTTGATGGCTACTGATAATAAGATCCACGAGTTTGGAAAAAGTTTACTCTCCAGTGACCAATATGCTAGCACTCCCGTTGATTACACTAATATTAATGATCTTTGACACTTTTCCTTTTGGCCAAGGTAAGATTGGTTCTGAGCTAACTCAACCTTCCTAATGATTTTGCGACTAATCACTGCATATTGCATCGGCCATTGAAGCAAAATTTAAGCCAAGTAATGAAACAAACCTGCGTGAACTAGTGGTTGAGTATGATTCTTGTATGCTCCAATCCCTGTATACTTTCATGGACTCAAGGTACTACCCACCAACCACGATGGATCAACTGGAGGAGTCTTGTAAGTCTCAAGCTCAGGGACTGAAATGTATCAAGGAGAAGATCAAAACAGCTCCAGCCTTGGTCAAGAGCGGCCTGGCAACCTTTGTTCTCGGTCGGCAGCGTCACTTCAAGAAAATTTGCACCGACCTTAACAGCGACAAGTCGCAACAATTTGTTAAAGAGCTCAGGTGCATTATGGATAAGAAGTTGACAAATTATTCAAAATTAGATATTGATATGGCTAACACCATCGTCGAGCTTGTGAAGAAAAACTTCGATGATGCAGCGAAGGAGCTGAAATACCTCTGTTGCGCAGCCATAAAATTCCGTAAAGTTAGTAGCTCAACCTCTGCATTTAGTTTTGCTCTTACAATTTAACCATCACCTAACTTGATCGCCCATTTTAGGCTTACATTGACAACGTGCGACCTCAATGCAACTCAAGTCGGGCGGAAATAGAGGATATGATTACCAGTATTGTACCGAATGAGCTGAGTTATCTGTGTGACGACGATCAGAAGGTAATTACAAAGATCTGCCCCAAACTGGAACCCCTTAACTTGCCCAACTCAACCGAGCGACCCAAAGACTTCGGGCCGAGCACCACATTGTACCTGATTCTCACCCTTGGCGAGGCTGAAGTAGTTGCCGCCACAGCTCTTGAGGAGAAGCTGAAGTCTTGAGGTTTGTTCGAGAATAACAAAGAATTCAAGCGTGGGCTACAAAGATCGAAAGATGCTGAACTCAATCAAACTCAACTATTAAACTATTTTAATGATACAAATTTGCACCTATAACATGATCTATTGCCCGCTCCTATCATGTCAAGCTTAAACTCGATTGCAATCTAATCTAGGAATCAGACCTTCGGTCTTCCTAAACAACTAATACTTGAACAAAGCTTTCTAACCATCTTTCTGTACCAGATGTTATCCATATTACGTCGAATATTCTCCACAGTCTTGCTCTGTAGATGAGTTATTTCGAGCTGCCGACAAAGTCGTAGATACTCGTTCAACTTGCGCTCTCTAGACTTGAGGGCTGGATCCGATGCATCAAATCGATTCAAAGCCAGTCCAAGATTGTATGGATCAAAAGCTCGAACGAGTGGACGGCGTATCCTACCGCAAATATGATATAGAAACCTAATGAGAGCATTTGCAGAGCCAGGGTACTCTTTTGACTCAATTTGATGATATTGAATTGCACGAAGCATCCCTCTCGCGTTGAATCTGCCTTGATGAAAGTTGGTTGAATGAGCTAGCTCGTAGAGCCGCTGATCATCGTTCATGATCGACGGTTTACCTGCTGCAAACATCTCATCAAACATCGTTTCTGCCTCTTTATCTATTCCTTCTAGTAATTCTGTGAATTTACCTGAGATCCATGCCATACAGTGTTTGTAAGCCGAAGAGCCATAGTGTGTCATGTAATTAAAGAGCTTCAAGTGATGAGTTGGTTTTGCGCCAGACAGGAATGCCTCTAAGGATCCGGCGAATATTGCGCGAATCATGTGTAAAAAGCGCTGAGCTGCCAATGGGGTGCAGTCTGGATAGGTTTCCGGTCTAGAAAGTTTTTCGAGGAAGCGCAGAACGATCCAAAGGTTATGAAGTTTAAAGCCATCATAAAGAGTGACACCGGTGTCATCCTCAGCTTGTGGTACGATCTCGTTGTCGAAAGCGATACGGTGTGCGATCTTGGTGGCTTTGCGCAAGTAGTTGGCCGTCTCAATGATACTCTCTCCTCCCCTAGCCTCCACTTGTTCTTTGACCCATTCGAATTCGTATTCTCGCTCAGTTGTCTCATAGGCGAAAAGCAAATAATCCTGAATCGTTGTCTGTTGGCAGTTGCATTTGATAGTTGCCAGACAGGTAGCAATCAGAACGATCGAACTGTATTTGGCGCTCGTATTGATCATTGTCAGAGTTGATCGGGCTCTTTTCTATCATACTACGATCACTCTCGAATGAAACTCAAATCTGGGCGAGACCGAGTTGGAGCTCTCGATTTGAGAGGTCAAAAGACGATTTATATCGAACGACCTGACCCAAGGTGCTAGATCTTGCTCTAAAAATAGACACCTCGCTCGGTATCACGATCCATCCATTAGAAAATCTGCTCTAGACGAGTGATCACTGGTTCACTTGGATGCGCTCTGGGGCATGGACGCCCAGACCATGCTCAAAAATCATGATCAAGATCACTTGGGATCACCGAGCCACTGCTTTGATGTTATCTGATTTATTATGGTGGCTCGAGGAGAACAGAATACAAGTCCTCAATATATCGATACAGATTTTTTAATTCATTATCGTCACGAGAATTCTGAATTTGATGGAGATGCTCAAGCAATCTGACCTAATAAATAGTCGAGGCGACAATGATGATGGAGCGTTCGATCAGGAAACCTTTTTAACGTTCTTAACAGGCAATCCGATATAGCCGCTGCAATTCTCTGAATTGCAACGACATTGCATCTTCTCGTTTCCCCTACAGTCAAGGTTGTAATTGAAAGTTAGCTCCGAGCCTGCGGGAATGTCACAGATGGCGAATAAGCCAACTTTTGTTTGGCCATTGACGACCCATTTTTGAGTTTCACAATTCGGCTGACAGCTATGGTTCATGAATCTAGCATGATTCGCGGCAGGACCAGCGTCAATTATTCGCTCCTTATCGATAGTCAGGAAATAAAAAGTTGTGTCGCCTTTGTCCATTTTGATCTCCATTCTACGGTTACATTCGGCCTCGTCAATAAGTTCACCGACGTATTCGATAACAAAATCCCCTTTCTTTATGTCTTGTGTTGTCCTCAAACCCCAACCGACATTTTCAGTCCTAAATGGTATACAAACAGGGTACTGTCTCTTCCTGAACCTTTGATTTTTACATTTCTCGCCGACCGGGCATGAGCCAGGCTCGCACTCCAACATCATCAAGCGATTTAGACAATCGTCAGTGCCACAGAGTATATCCCCGTCTGGTTTACAATCGCACCTTTGTTTGGCACTCATTTGAATGTCGTCGTGTGTACTTTGCGACACATTGTTAATGGGTCGATTTTGCTTTATCAATTTGAATCTAGGTTTCTCCATATTCTTCAATTTTTCTACCCTCTCCTCATCCATCACTTTTCTTTGGGCATACTCGGTGCGAGCCTCCTGTACGGCAACCTTAAATTTCTTATCGGAAGAGCCAGATTTACCGTATTTTATCTGCCCATCCTCTTCAACAAATACAAAAACTCTGCCCCTATGGCTCCAATAATAGTCATGAGAGCCAAAAAAGTAGACAGGAAAGTCGCCTCTGGTGTGTGATAATTTCATTATGTTTTCCGGAACCAAGTTTGGGTGACTTATTTTCGCCGGCCACCAGCGATATGAGCCTAGCTTGATCCATATAACATCGCCATAATGCAATTGTTTTCTACTTTGACAATCATAACAGAAGTATTGTTCATCATTCTTAGGCGGGTTATCGATACAGTCTGCATGAAAGGCTGCAGGACATGATTCGCAGCAGATCAAGTTTCCACCCTCATTACAAGAAAAACACCAGCTCACGTTGATATGTTTTTCATTCTTGGTTGACCTATGGGCTGGGCACATAACGTAACTACCTGCCAGTAATACGGTGCCAGCTGCAGTACAGGCGTCATCATTATGGAAAGCTGTTGGGCAACTTAAGCATTTTATCAACTGTCTCTTACTTGGTTTAAGGCAGTTTATATCGCGAGGATACGGTTGGTCCGTGTAACAAGTTAAACAATAGTGCATCGGACAGGTAAATGTCTTCTCCGATCTGATGTTAGCTGGGTAACTCTGCGGATTCAGGCAGGCAATGTGGTAGTATTTACCACAATTCTTGTGACAGCACTTCACGGAGTCCCCGTCAATCGATTTACACACGAAGCAAGGATGTTTGCCTGTTTTACATTCTTGACAAATGAAATTATCAATGTTGTTGTTAGTGCTCTCGTTCCCACCACAGGCTGCATGCATGGTTCTAAGACAGGTTCCGCTACAAAAGTAAAATGTTCCGTTCTCTCCTTGACAGACATTGCATAGCTTATCAAGACGGACATCTGGCGCCTCCAAATCTGAGGTCGAAGAAGCATCCTCGCTACTGGTCATGGTATCGGCGGGTGGAGGTTCAGCTCTTTTAAGTATCGAACCTCCGCGTAGTCTCTTGAGAGGTCTGCCATTATTATTCAATGGAGACATGTCCTCATAAGATGGCGATGGTTCTCGCTCTTCTTTGGCAAAAGTTGTGGGTGATCTTTCCTCAGGCGCTGTTGGAGACAATTCTCGAGTCGGTGGTGATGGTTCTCGCGGTCTAGACCAAACTAATTCTGGCTTATCGTCCTGTTCAATTTCATCAATCGATTCATCAAAATCATACACCGAATCGTTGTTAGCCTTGGACTTGGATTTGTTCGACGCCCGCTTCTTTCTACCAGAACCCGGTGTTTTGGGTATATAATTTGCCTTAGGGTCTACTAAGATATAGTTAAAAGTCAGTTTCTTCACTCTAGTTTGAGGATCAAGTTTTGAAGCTTGGATGGCTTCAGCTATAGCTTCTTCATAATGTTTCGATCTTGATTTAGGTATTACTGATTTTTTTGTATTTGGAAGAACTAATTTGGGACCATCGAATGGCCAAAATTTCCCTGGTTGGACCCAATTCCGAGTTGCCTCGCCAAAGTATTGAACATGATAAGTAAATCCGCCGGACGAGCTCCTAGCGAATCTGCCATCAACTGGATCGCGAGAGATCATTGCCGGCCAGTGAGGAAAGCCGGGCAGTTTAACCCAGAGTAAATCGCCTACGTTGTACGCACCAGCCTCATCGCGACGTGGCGGTACATTTGTAAGCTCCTCTCTGGTTTGGATTGCCTTCACTGCAGGTGTTAGGGGAATACCAATTGTACTAGCGGACTTACTGTCCAAAGAGGGATAGGTGGCGAGCAACTTTTTCTCAAACTCAACTGGGTCTTCCTCCATGTTGTTCTTCGCACAACTAGCTACTTGCTAGTGTCCCACAATTAGCCTTGTTGTATGTATGTGTACAAATTTCGTTCAAACTCTGAAGATGATTTGTTGTGATAGCAAATAATGCCAAATATTTGGAATAGTGGTTCGGTGGAGCTATGAGGTTTGGTAGCTGCAGTGTTGGCTGTTTCTTTGAGTATGAAAGCAGTTGGCCGAAGGTCTGTCAGTTCAATTTCTAGGGAGATTTGTTTGCCTGCTTTCGGTTGTGCTCAGTGGGATTGGTTCTATAATGTTGCAAAGTGCTCAGCCTCTACTAGTAATGTCTACCAGTAACGAGCTGGTGGACATCTTTTAATTCAACCCGAAAATTCATCTTGCAAGTTGCAACCAACCAAGGCAACGTATTTTCAATGGAAATACGCGTGTATGTGTGTGTCGCCATCACTGCTGCGTCCGTTTGGGTCTAGTTCTGGCCGACAACATGACAGGCAGCAGCGGCGGCGGCGGCAACTTGGCTCGTACGCCACTGTCGTCGTCGGCGCCACTGTCGTCGACTAGGCTCAGCGAATGCAGTGCGCATTTCGGTTCCCGTCGTGCTTTTGCAGCGCAATAACTGCATTCATTCGAATGAAACCGCACGGCGGCATGAAACTTAACTAAAACCAAGAAAAAGGATCTGAAGTCTAGATTCTAGGCTAGGATCTCTATCTCGCCAGAAGTGGCCTGTTCACTGAAAATTTGGCCCTAGTCGCAGAAGCCAAGAGCAGATATAACCCAGCAACTGCATCCCGTTTCGGCACGTGTGTTCATTCTTTCATTTATCGGTCGATCCGACCAGAACCTCATGGCTCCCATGTCTCTGAGGCTTTTGACTAATAACAGCAGATGGCAAGAGTGATTTGAAGTTTCTCGTAGTACTTCACCACACGTGCTTCCGTATATCGTCACTTCCCAATTGTTACAGCTATTTCTAGTCTCTCTCCCAGCACATATAGACTCGATACATGTGACGGACTACAGTGGGTGAAATTATTTTGCGAAAATCTGCGCACCCCAGCGATATGCTTGTCAGTGCATCGCAAAGCGGTTTATTCGAATCTCGATTGATAAAATTCGGTCCGTGCACTAGTTGCCGAAGACAATTTAAAACACGCGCTGTGATCTATGATGCGCAGAGACGAGTTTCGCAAAATAAATTTCACCCACTGTATCAATCCTGGTTAACCTTTGTCGAGTGTTATGACACTTATATTGTCTAGATCAAGACCCAGTTTAGCCTTCATCAGAGGGGTCACTCGTTTTGAAACCCGGTGCAAGAGAGAACTGTCCGATGATGTAGCGGAGAAGGCACCCGAGAGTGAGAAGCAAATCGCTAAGATCGAGATCCCCGATGAGAATCCTGAATTGCCAAAGAAGCATGTATTTCAAAAAATTACTAAATTGCAATGTCCAGAGCCGAGTTACACCACTGAACAGGCGTCCAAGCCATTGGAGCTACCAGTTTCCCGACTCTCCTGGAAGTATCCTAAGCTTCTCGAATACCACCAGGATACCGAATACTGCATGAGAAGTTGGCAAAACGAACACACTTTGATCAGTTTCTTTCCCGAGGTGACAGATTATTTGATCGTTGGAAGTGGCTTGGTCGGATCAGCAACTGCCTACTATCTCAAGAAAATGATCACGCGAACTGGCGATGTACTTGTATTAGACAAGGATCCTTATGGGCCTCACAGTTGCACAGCTTTCTGCAATGGCCTCATAAGCACCCAAAGCAAATGTCAGGAGGTGTCCAGAATAGCCTCACTCAGTAAAGAGTTGCTACGTAACCTCAAGAATGATGTTTTGGTTACAAAAGAAGATATCGCGAAGATCAGATACAGGCCATGCACACATCTTATTCTTTGGAGGGAGGAGGACGTCGATGATGTGCTCAATTCTACGGCATCACAGATAGATGACGGTTTCCACACGGAAGCCAAGCTACCAACTGAATTAGAGACAAGTTTCCCTTGGTTAAAAGCCGTCGGGACGGATATTGCCTTAGGCTCACACGGAAATCAAGATGAAGCTTTGGTGGATCCGATTGGACTGAGAAATTTCTATCGTACACTTGCTCAAGCTCATGGGGCTAACTTTGTTCAGGCAGAAGTTGTAGACTTTAACACACGCTTCTTACCTCAAATAAGCGAGATAACCCCCACCTCTGTGTCCGCTATTGTAGCTAGACTACCTGCAACTGGCGAATTGAGATGTGTGGGATTTGCCCAGGCTCTTCTGGCACTAGGTCATAACACACCATATCTGGAGGCACGTTCTGAGATGGAGCGCTTTGCAAGAGATCAAATAGAAGATATGCACTTCATTCAGCCCAAGTTGAGGCTTTGTTTCTCTTTCCACAGTCTCAATACCCCTCTGATAAATTTCCCCGCAATCACAGACACTGATGGCTCATTATTAATTAGGGACGACTACGCGGGAGACTTCAAACTATATCTCACACAAGAGGAAAGTGAAAATTTTCTTGATGCAGATGTTCAGCAATTCATGGATCTAGACTCGGAAGACTCCCACCCCAATCTCATTCACAGAAGTAAGTCTTTTGAGGACTATTTCTATGGCGTCATAAAACCCAGGTTAGCAAGAAGAATACCGGCGATGGAAGATGCTCGGTTTAACTTGGTATATTCTGGCTTTGAAAGTAAGAACATTCATGACGGTATCCCGGTAGTTGGTGAGCATCCTTTCCACAAATCGCTATTGCTGAGTGGCGGATACGGATCGCGTATGATGACGTTTGCACCTGCGTTCGCTCAAATATTGGCGGACTTTTTCATCGAGGACGAATCGGAGATTTTCGACCCGACAAATTTCAGGTGGACCAGGGTACTCAAAGGTAGCAAGATCAGCGAGTTTGATTCCTTGATCAAGTAGTCTAGCGTCAGTGCCTTATGCTGTGATACGAAATCGTAAATTAAAAATTTCAACAAGATTTAGAGGACACTGTATGTATTTGTTCTTTGACTCTTAAGGTGCCTATCGTTTCTCACTTGTCTCGAAACTCTGTTTCAATTGTTCGATGTTGAACGGGTCGAACTCATTTATCTGGTGTCCGTCTGATGGCTGCTGCGAGAAGTCAAACATTTTGTCAAAATCGTCCACTGCAATCTTATGCGGATAACTGCCGTCAAGTTTCACAGATCTTTTCTGAATACTGTCGGCTCCGGATGATTCCACAGTTGATTCTTTCAGGGAAAGCTCATACTCGGAGGTGAACTTGTCGAGTAACCGCCTCTTCAAACTCTCAGCACGGTCTAAAATGTTGTTACATTCGTTCTTCACAAGAGACTTCTCAGCTGGATCTGCTTTACTGTATTCAGGGTGATGTATGATTTTCTCCAAAAACAGGGTCACGTAACGAAGATAGAGAACGAACGCTTTCTCAAGCTCGCCTTTGTCCTCAAAATTGGATGCTGCTTTGATAAGCTCGCGGCCCGATTTGAAGTACTTCGAAACGGAAATATTGCGATCGACACTGATGTTGTGGCTCGATTCGACTAGTTGTTTCATTCGTACCGATGGTTCTATCACATTAGTTTTATTGCTTTGTGGGTTCGGAGAATTCATTATGGAACAAATTGCCGAAGTTCCCGGTTTATCTGTTGCCCATTAACAAATAGTTAAGTAGAGACAAGACTACATTGATCACTTATTTACATTATATTTGTTTTAAACGTGAGTGAGTATGTGACCGGGGTTTATATCATCATGTGACTCATAGTCCAAATGGTCAAAAAACGACAAAAAATAAATAATACATGATTGAGAAATGCTTTGGGCTGTAGCGAGGTGTTTGTAATTTGGCGCCAAAATTCCTATAAGAGATTCGATTCACTCATGATGTTTTGCAGTTGCAAACTGACCGGTGAAGTGAATTTATGGACCAAACCGTTATTGTTTCAAATTCTCCAGACCGTTTCTTCGAAGGTTTCTCTGCAGGATTAGCTAACTATCACAATGATGGATACAGATCAAAACAATCCAGCCAACGAGGAAGAACCGCTAGATTATGAGGATGACGAGCAGCAGCCGGCAGTTCAAGAAGAGCAGGAAGCCGAACAAACAGGTGTAGCGAAGAAAGGTGGTTACGTCTCGATACACTCGAGTGGGTTCCGCGACTTTTTACTCAAACCAGAGCTACTCAGAGCAATAACAGATTGCGGTTTCGAGCACCCATCTGAGGTTCAGAATGAATGTATCACGCAAGCTATCGTTGGCATGGACATCTTGTGTCAGGCCAAGTCTGGAATGGGCAAGACAGCTGTGTTCGTCCTAGCAACTTTACATTTAATCAACCCTGAAATAGATAACACTTTAGTGCTCGTCATGTGTCATACTCGAGAGCTAGCCTTTCAGATATCCAAAGAATATGAACGATTCTCAAAATACATGCCCAAGGTTAGGGTCAACGTGTTCTTCGGTGGCATGAATGTAGCCAACGATGAGAAGGTTTTAAAACAGTATACACCACACATCGTAGTTGGGACTCCAGGACGTGTATTAGCTCTAGTCAAGAGCAAGAAACTCAACTTGCGTCATCTGAAACATTTCGTGCTTGACGAGTGCGACAAGATGTTAGAACAGTTGGATATGAGAAAGGATGTTCAAGAAATTTTCAAGGCAACTCCGTACGAAAAACAGGTCATGATGTTCAGCGCGACGCTGTCAAAAGAGATTAGGCCAATCTGCAAGAAGTTCATGCATGGGCCCCTCGAAGTTTATGTGGACGACGAGAAGAAATTGACGCTCCATGGTTTGCAACAATACTTTGTAAAATTGAAAGACACCGAGAAGAATCGAAAACTATTCGAGCTGCTAGACAGTTTAGAATTCAATCAGGTCGTTATATTCGTCAAGAGCATTCAAAGATGCGTTGCTCTGCGTCAGCTACTCGTCGAGCAAAACTTCCCAGCTATCGCCATACATAGGGCGATGCCGCAGGAGGAGAGATTGTTAAAGTATCAGCAATTTAAGGACTGTCAGCAGAGAATCCTGGTGGCAACGAACCTATTCGGGCGCGGAATGGACATAGAGCGAGTGAACATAGTTTTCAATTACGACATGCCAGAGGATAGTGACACGTACTTGCACAGAGTCGCCAGAGCTGGTCGCTTTGGCACCAAAGGTCTATCAATAACCTTCGTTGTTGATGACAATGACCAAAAGATACTAAACGATGTTCAGGAACGCTTTGACGTGGAGATACCTGCACTACCTGACGAGATCGACATTGGCAGTTACATTGAGGGCCGCGACTGACGGACAATCTCAAATCCAATCTCAACTCAAATGAATCAATTCCCGCCCTTTCACATCGAGGCTCCTTCTATTTATCATAAGTAGTCAAAGATCTGAATAAAATAATATACTGTATAGCTTGTTATCCAGGGTAACGTAAACATTCAATGCCAGTGTATGGCAGAGCGGACTTGACTGCTCGCCTTCTGGCCGTCAACTCTGAAGTAAGAAGTGCAATTTAAGACGAAGATGGCAAGGGATCGTATCTGTTTTAGACTTCTGGCAAAACGAACACACTTTGATCAGTTTCTTTCCCGAGGTGACAGATTATTTGATCGTTGGAAGTGGCTTGGTCGGATCAGCAACTGCCTACTATCTCAAGAAAATGATCACGCGAACTGGCGATGTACTTGTATTAGACAAGGATCCTTATGGGCCTCACAGTTGCACAGCTTTCTGCAATGGCCTCATAAGCACCCAAAGCAAATGTCAGGAGGTGTCCAGAATAGCCTCACTCAGTAAAGAGTTGCTACGTAACCTCAAGAATGATGTTTTGGTTACAAAAGAAGATATCGCGAAGATCAGATACAGGCCATGCACACATCTTATTCTTTGGAGGGAGGAGGACGTCGATGATGTGCTCAATTCTACGGCATCACAGATAGATGACGGTTTCCACACGGAAGCCAAGCTACCAACTGAATTAGAGACAAGTTTCCCTTGGTTAAAAGCCGTCGGGACGGATATTGCCTTAGGCTCACACGGAAATCAAGATGAAGCTTTGGTGGATCCGATTGGACTGAGAAATTTCTATCGTACACTTGCTCAAGCTCATGGGGCTAACTTTGTTCAGGCAGAAGTTGTAGACTTTAACACACGCTTCTTACCTCAAATAAGCGAGATAACCCCCACCTCTGTGTCCGCTATTGTAGCTAGACTACCTGCAACTGGCGAATTGAGATGTGTGGGATTTGCCCAGGCTCTTCTGGCACTAGGTCATAACACACCATATCTGGAGGCACGTTCTGAGATGGAGCGCTTTGCAAGAGATCAAATAGAAGATATGCACTTCATTCAGCCCAAGTTGAGGCTTTGTTTCTCTTTCCACAGTCTCAATACCCCTCTGATAAATTTCCCCGCAATCACAGACACTGATGGCTCATTATTAATTAGGGACGACTACGCGGGAGACTTCAAACTATATCTCACACAAGAGGAAAGTGAAAATTTTCTTGATGCAGATGTTCAGCAATTCATGGATCTAGACTCGGAAGACTCCCACCCCAATCTCATTCACAGAAGTAAGTCTTTTGAGGACTATTTCTATGGCGTCATAAAACCCAGGTTAGCAAGAAGAATACCGGCGATGGAAGATGCTCGGTTTAACTTGGTATATTCTGGCTTTGAAAGTAAGAACATTCAAGTTTGGAAGTATTGCATGACATTTCTTGACTTATCCTGATAAGTATTCACCTGGTCGCTGTACTTTGCTCTAGACTTGTTGAAATTTCATAGCTATTTCGACAATAAAGTGGGTCGGATAGGTTGGTAAGTATATAGTGTGTCGGTACCGGGACTTTCAGAATCTAGGTCTTATACTTACCACTGTTTGTCCGTCATGATTGCCACTTCCTTGTCGTAGAACCAATGCTCGAAGAGCTTTGAAACCTGTGGAATAGCTGGCTTTGCCAAGTGCATCTGATGGCTTTGATTAAATTCCAGTTTTAACCTATTGAGAGTAGTCTGCTCGTCAAAATGATTACGGCGTTGGATGGCATGTAGGGAAGCTAAAACATTCTTTTGTAAAAGTTGAACTTGAGTTAAAATTTCGAATTGCTTCGCACACTTTTCGAAGTTAATCAGCTTCAGTTTTGAAGTTTCGTCTTTCGGAGATGGAACATAAGTTTGATACCTTGCATCTATCATGTTAAGATCAGTTAAAAAGGTACCGAGGTACGGTATCGTTCCAAACGAATCATCCTCGATACTCATTTTCGCAGTTCCCTCAACAATCAACTGCGTTTGACGCAATACAGTCTGATTGTTGACGTCATCTACTATCGATGCCATGAGCTTGAAATTGGTCATACTAGCACGATCTATCTTGCTCCATATAACTTGTTTTAGTCTATAAATGGACTCGTTAGTTAAACCTGCAATGATCGCCTTCAAGGAATTGAAGTTTTTAGTCTTCCTCAAATTCATTGCGATCGCAATCCAGTGGGATGCAACGATATGCGGATTATGAGATTTCAATATTGTAACCACGACGTGGCGCGACAGGAGGTTAAAGTTCTTTATCATGCTTTGAATTCTCTTGTCCGATTTAGTTCCTTCAAGTAGAGAATATGGCCTAAGGCTGAGGAAGTTTTCGAGATCTATGGCGGTTAATTGTTGCGCAACATATCGTGAGTCCAGGTCCAAGACGGTTGAATTTTTTGATCCAGCTTGATAATGGTGACGCGTTCGTCTTGTACTATCGCTTTCGATTGTTCCATTGCATTTTAACTCATGCAATTTTATGGCCTTATTTCTGATATAATCATCCCTGCACAAACGAAGTAGCTCATTGACTAGAGGTATGCCCGACTTTTCGTCAGTCGTCTTGATAGATAAGTTTGAAAGACGCCTATCAAGATTGTCACTTCCGCTTTGCGAACCTCCCGTCGGACCAGTACTATTCTCACTATCGGAAGTTCCCGCTGTTTTTGTTGTTGTTAGGCTGTCATAAGATGCCATTGAATCGTTGTAAGATGCCATCGAGGGCACACTTGGATTATTGACGCTTGTAAATTCTTGCTGACTACTATTTTCTGGCACGTCGACGATATAATCAAAATCCTCAGGGTAATTATCCATCCAATAATGCATAACAAACCTATATTGTTCAACACGGCATAGGTCGGAATAATCCATTATTTTCAACATTAGTTCGTATGGATTCGTGTAAATTCTATAAGTGCAAAACATAACATGTATTATATGAGCAACATTGTTTCTTTCTTCCTCAAGGGCACTCGTATCGATAGCGGAATCCGAATCACGGTCTATATTCCTCAGATCCCTCGTAGAGTTTATAAGTAGTATAAATTTCAGCGCATGATCTAAGGTGGCCGCTTGAAGAACTCTTATTTGCCGAGTTTCCCATTGAAGAGATTGTGATGATTGATTTGATAGTTCGTTCATTGACTTTTGCAATTCGGCTGCCTGATGCTTCTGGTAGTTTTGTTCGTACCCAACTGAGTTGTTGGTTAGACCGTCAAGGTTGTCATGACTTATGCTCATATCTTCATTGATGTTACTAGCTTTCTTATTGGGTGTTGCGAAGTGCATATTCTTGCTCTTGTTACTACTTGTTGAATTTTTGTGCTGTTGTTTTTCGAATGAATACTTGTCCATAGAGCAACTCCGTCTACGATACTTTTGGAAAAAGTTCTTCCTCCCGCGTGGTGACTCAACAGGCTTCTGGCAGTTACTGTTAATTACAAAATGCTTGCCTTGATTGGTATTAGAAATCGCTAACTTAGCTAGATCGTTTGAAGACGTTGAAGTGGATGAGTTAGCATCATCTAAAGAGGTACGGTTTTCACCTCGGGTCTGTGGAGAGGCGTAGGTGGAGGACAGTGATATATCGTTGTTGTACGTATAGCTAATCTTCTTCAGATATATCGAATAAATAGAATCAATGTTTTTTTCCTCACCCCAGTACCTCTTAGCGTTAACCTGTGGCGCTGGTGGGGACATCATCAGTGCTAATGGTCTTAGGCCTAGGATATCTAATACTCGTGCAACATTAGAACAGTTGCCAAGGTTTCCAGTCTCGTAGAAGAGCAATAAGCACGCGCCGTTATACTACCTGTTGCTTGGCCTGAGTTTTTGGGTTATCGACGAAAGGCGTCAGCTTAATAGGCTCGAGGAGGAAACTGGCTTGTAAACGACTTATGTTGATCATACCACCTCATTTCCGATCCACCTACGTAACCCTGTTCCTTGTCATGGAGTTTTGTGTCCATAGAAAGAGGATAGCTTTGAATCATGCAACCCCCCTTGTGTTCGAAATATAATACAGCATCACGGCTTTTAGATACAGGATTTGGATAAGATGATGATTCGGTCGCTATGCAAAGTATGTTGCGGTTATGTCGGGCTCTAAAACTTATGCCGCTGTTCATTGATGATTAAATGTGCCACAAAAGAAGAACCGTCTAGTGGCCGAGCCTTCATGATCAAGAGCGCCGTGTGTAAACAAATAGTTAGGCAATCATGGTTCTGTACAGTTTGCTGAGAATTGCCTGGTAAGTGGAGCTTAGCGAGAAGCAGTGCCTTTGAATGATTTTTCCGTTTTGTCGGAGTAAAGCTATCGAGTCATTGTGATGATAAAGTAATACATGAGTTTACTGCGTCATAGGGTAAATAATGAACAACGATCGCGATATGTGTAGCTCATGGAGCGAAAACGATTTGTTTTCGTTATCCCCCGAGCGTCCAAAGTACTTAATTCGACTGTGTTGAGTAGGTCTTGTGAAACTCTGGTTTATTTCACCTTGAATAAAATCTGTCCCGTTTGTGGCTTCCCCAATCAACATCTAATGGAAGAGAAATATCTCACTCAGGTTGAAACTGAATCATTTAAATCTGATCCGAGAGCTCGCAGAACGCTTTGTTACAAAATTTCACACAGCTGATGCCGATAACAGGCAACTAATTATTGATCTAGTCCTGGAGGACAACTATCCACATTCATTTTTGTCATGAGACATCATAAGAACTCAAAACTAATCCTTTGTGGATTGTCCTTCGTGTTGGACAAGAAGCGCGTTGAGCAACCAACTCTACCTGTTGAAATTTTTTAGTTACAGCCTACGCTGATTAGGTCCCGAGAAGCTTAGAACAGATAAAATAGTTCATCCTTCACTCTTCGAAAATGCTTCGTGTTTGCATTCTCATTTCAGTCGTGAGTCTAAACAGACCACAAACTCAGGTCAACAAGATAGGTTTTATACCTCGATTGTGACTTGCCACTGAGGCCAGTATCAATAGTCAGCGAGAGCCTCGAATCATACTGACGATAAGAAAACAGCCACATGGTCTCGCAATTCAATCACATCTGCGAGTAAACTGAAATAAAAAGCACATATAGTTTGATCATGTGATGATGCCATTGAGATTCGATCTACATATACCTGAGAACTGTCTTGATGTCTATAAGATGGCTTTTAGATCAGTCATGTTTGTCTGGGATTGTAGGCACGACGAAAGTGCTGGGAAAGCCTTGAATTCCGCCTATTGGCATGAATCTTAGACGGAACTAGCCCTAGCAGCCTTGTCGATGGTTGCCTTGGAACTTGAGTACACGTTCTCAGTAGTGACAGCAAGCTCACGCACTCTGTTACTTCGAGCAGATGAGATCTTGTGGGCTTGATTTTAACCCGAAATCTATATCCTTCTTTCTACCCATACCAATTTTTAATCAGACATGTAACGTTGAGCTACAAATTACTGCTGCTGGAGGCAACCCCGAGCAGATCCCATGGTCTCTGAAAATATCTTGCCGGTAATGGAGTGCAATGAACAGAGTCGTAGTCTATGAGATGTCTTGAGGCCAGAAACAGTACTAACTGATCCCGCGCTGTGTTATCCAACTCTTGTCCTATGTTGATTGGATAACTGGTTCGATTCGTATGAAAATAATCCAAAAGCTGTCGTAGACAGTTGGTCTCACTCACAGAGTATCTTCTGAGAAAGTTGTTCTGGTGTCGGGAATTTCCGCTCAGATATTCCTTTAGTAGGGCCTCGGCTCGCTCGTTCATGAGTATGGGAAATCTTTGTCTCAGGAGGTTGATGAGCAGATAATTTGCGCGATTCGTAGGTGGAGAATTATAAGGATCTAATGATATTACTTCATCCTGGGAACGTCTGATCAATAGAACTGGTCCTGTGAAATGTTCTAGATGGCGAGAGTTATCAAGATCAAAATGTCTCTTGATTGCCAGTTCTATGAAGGGGTTCAGAAAGCTGGGGAATATGTTTTTTGCAAGCGGTAGGATATGATCGAAACTGGCGTCGATAACTAAGCCATGGACCTGCGGATGCCTCATGCCAGCCCAAGTAGCCGTAAAACCTCCAATAGACCATCCGAATATGATTATTTGCTTCTGTGCGAAACCTAGCTTCTCAATAGCGAACTTGACTACGGTGTCCACAGCCGCAACGTCTTGGTCTGGATACGGAATACCTGTTGAACCGGCAAATCCTGGATGGTTCCAGCCGAGAACAGAATAGCCCGATTCTAAGGGTGTCAGTATGGTACCTAGTTCGTAGAACCCCCCATTACCTTCACAACCAATGACGAGGTGATCTCCATTGGGAGTTGAGCCACGATGATCAACAAACATGGTATCAATATGATTGCCATCGTAGGATTCGAGCTTATTTCGAATGCCATCGTGCTCTTCGATCAATTTAGATCGACCAGCTGATATTGCTGGTTGCATCAACGCTTGTAGAAAACTCAAGGAACCTGGATATATCAACCTTCTACCAACAGTTTTCATAATAATCGCTAGTATGATTTCAATAGGCCATCTAAGTGGGAAGTTATCGAGCAGCAGAGGATGCCTATCGAGCTGGGTAGGTAAAGTGTTCTTGTAGGGTGCTGGAGGACGTCTATCCTTGGTTTCAGACCATCTGAAATCTACTGGGAAAGCACTGAAGTCTGCGTCAAAATGAATAAGGATCCGTTTGTTGGATGCGCTAGGGTTCTTGCGCGCCTCATCTATGACCCTCAAAAATTCCAAATATTCAGGGTTTCTGTAACGGGTGAAGCCACGTATAGCATAGGCACCAACTAGAACTGTCAATGTAGTTGTTAAGAGCTGGATTGCGAGGGTATGATCGATGGAGCTAAGCACTGAGCCCGAAACGTTTCGCTTGTATACAAGATAAGTGAATAATATCGGTGATAAGTAGGCTCCGAATGAAGTGATCACCCTCGATACCCTAATTATATGATCGGACACAGTTTCTAAGGAACTCGCATGATATTTGTGACTATGGCTGAGAACTTCGGGGGTAGTGCTCGCTAGTGTATGGCCGGTAAGTTTGTAGAATGCATGCAGCCTTGGACCTAAGACACAACTAATCAGCGTTTGCAGGTTATTCATTTTGAGGAGATCTCAGATTTGAGCTTGTTTACAGGTGTTGTCATGGATTGACCAGAAGATATTTGAGCCTGATCATTAATAATGCCCCGGGGAGAGTTCATCGGTGGACATTTGTCTTATTTATTTGTTCTTGGCTTCTCAGATTTTCACTCCAAGATTCGGGGAGTATATTTCTTGTGCACTAATGTTTCTCGGTTGGGGCTCATTCCTCGTGTGCTTTACAGGATTTGTATACAAGAAACGCAGGTTGAACAATGAAAGAATTGAGAATAATCTGGAGAATCCATCGCACAATCAGAGAGTATTATTTATTTTAGTCGTGTGGTACATATCACATGATGAATATATTCGTCTTGAGTACATGTACTCACGACTAAAGTAAATAAATGTTAATGGATAAAACTATTTAATTCTTGACCGACAATACATTAGCTCGGGAGTTTGCGAGTTAAATTGGTTTGGGCGAACAAGAGTCCTGTCACAAGTGGCACTGAGCTTGAGTCCCCAGCAAAGGAAATTGGTAATGGCTGCTCGTTGTCTACCTCTGATACACGACTTACTTCGGCCCCTTGTCGCCCTTTGCCCAAGAAAGACCTCTATCAGATATCAATCTCATCAGACTCAATTGGTTGAGGAAAATAGGGGTAACTATTCGAAGCTCGACCCCTTCGCTCCGGCGAATTCGAATCAGGAATACCTAGCAGATTTGAGTGTTCCTCTCAAAAGAAGTTTCAACTTGGCAGCTTATGTGAACAGATCGAGAACTCTCCAAGAGTTATTGAAAATTGGAGTTAGTCTTTATGATATAGAGCACCATGATAGTCAAGCGGCCAAAAATTTGATTCTACTCGATTTCGAACGCGATTGTGTCCCCCACATCAAGTTTTTGGTGGACAATGGACTCAAGAGCAGCGCCCTCGGACGATTCATTTCGGAATTTCCAAACATCTTTAATGAACATCTGGACGATCTGCAAATCAGGATAAACTATCTCGAATCCAAAGGGTTTACCAAGTCCATGATAGCTCGTGCATTAAATAACTCGCATCATATCATAGCTCATAGAACCAAGACCTTGGACTTCAAGCTGGGTGAGCTTCAAATTGAGTTCAGTTTGACCGCAAAGGTGCTAAGGGAGATGGTCGTCAAGCACCCCGATATTGTCGCTATACCTTGTACGCAATACAAGTTGATCAATTTTACCCTGACTGAAGAATTCGGCTTCGATACGTCTGAGATTCACATGATTCTGAGGGCCCAACCACAGATAATTGACATAGTCCGACCCATCTTGATCGATCGCTTAGATCTTATTCACAACTCCATAGGTCTCAGCCACGAGACTATAGCAAAATTTCCGGAGCTGATAACCGGTCCAATTATGAACATCAGACACCGAGCGAAGTATCTGAGGAAACTCAAACGGAATCAATTTAATCCGAATTTACCTCTGTATGTACCACCTCCTGCTTTATGTCGAGGGTCTGATGAAGAATTCTGTTCCAAATACTGCAAAACAAGCCTTGAGGATTATAAACTATTCTTGAGATCATGTTGAATAGAGACCCACCTTGAGCGCGTGATAGAGATCGCGGCGTCTTGTATTGACCAGCTTGAGATGCTGACTTGTTAGTGTGGACCCATTCAGACTACTTTTCGTTCATCACCGACGTTCTTTAGAAGGCAGTCGTGTAGAATTCTTTTTCCGGGTCTTCTGGGCCCGAGGGGCCTTAAATCTTTGCTGATCTCTGGTATTTTGAGACCAAAAACATTTCATTGAAAGTCTGTGATGCGTCAGCACCTGTAGAACGATTTCAAACAATATCCTCTACTGACATTAAAAGTGGGTTGACATATTCAAATCCTTCAAACTCTGATTGGTCTAGTTTAGATATAAGATCGGGATTGTCTGGAGTGAAACATACGGGCTGTTGAGTAAAATCAGGATCAAAGTGCGCCAAGTCTCTGTCGGATTCAGTAGGAGGTGTATAAGGGGGCTTAACTTGGCGCCTTTCGAGCTGTTCCCAATCTATGCCTCTAAAAAATTCGTTGGATTTGATCTCAGAAAAGCCTCTCTTGGGATCACACCCCAACCGTTCGACTGGGTCCTTTTTAAGGAAGGCTTTGAGAATATTCTGTGCCCTGACTGATAGCGATCGTGGTATCCTTATGGTTTTCTCGAGAATAGTCTGAAACAGTGCGTCTTCGCTTGAGTCTTGAGTGTCAAATGGACTCTTGCCAGCCAGCATTTCATATAGCAAAATGCCAAGAGCCCACCAGTCGACACTGAAATCATACTCATCTCCTCGTAGTAATTCTGGTGATATGTAATTTGGAGTGCCACAAAAGGTCGACGTCTTCTCGCCCTTCTTGATTCCCTCCTTACACATACCGTAATCAGTTAACTTAATGTGGCCTTCGTGATCCAACAGTATATTGTCTAATTTTAAATCTCTATATATGATACCCCTCATATGAAGAAAGTCTAATGCAAGTGAGATTTCCGCTGAATAGAATTGAGCCTCTGGTTCACTAAGACGACGTTTCCTTTGCATGTGATACATAAGGTCGCCCCCACGAACGAACTCGATCACGAAAAAGAGCCTACTTTCGTTTTGGAAACAAGAATGAAGACCAACTAGGAAGGGGTAGTTGGAGGCACGCTCAAAGACGTGCTTTTCAGTTTGAACCCAGTCGATATCTTCGTTTTCATTACCGACAAACATCTCTTTCTTGATCACCTTCATTGCGTAAATTCTTTTCGTCTTCTTCAGTTCGACCATCAGAACCTTGGCATAACTTCCTCTACCTATAACTCTGAGCAATTCAAAATCCTCTAACCTGTAGTGAGGTGGTCGTCCAATTTGATCCTGGTCAATATCAATATTTTGCTCATCGGACAGGATAGCTGGAGTTAGAGCCGATGGGGCATCACCGACTGTCCTAAATGGTTGCGAAGTAGTATTGTTATCATTGACTGAAGACCTGCTTCCACAGACAACTTTACAAAGCTTGTGGCATTTCTTGTGTACCATAAGTTTACAATTTATGCACTTGAAGCCTCCACTCCCCAGTCCCCATATCTTGTCTTGACAGTAGGCACAGGTGTCAGTTTTCAGACGTTTGGGCTCATATATGTGGCCATAGATCTTGTATTTCGTCTTTTCCCTCCATCGGATGGCTCCACGCCGATAAATGTTGCCATCCTCGCCAGGACAAGGCATTCCAGGCATCATTGGTTGGTTCTTGAAAACATGCAGTATCACCTCAGGATCTTTGCAATTGGTCCGATCGTGTAGACGAAGCATCTCATCGAGCTCATCTTGACACGATAACAAGCAAGGGTCGCCTTCGTCATCGATCCATTTGATTGTGAACAATTGGTCCGAACTGAATTGCCATAGTTCGCTTACTTCCTTGTTCAGTTTGTCTAGGGTGATGTTTGGATCTACGTAGGTGACCATGTTGGCCGAGTTGTAGAAGGCTTTTACCTTGATAACGTCGTTATTCATATTGGATTAATTTCAGGACGAATCGATCAGGTAGATATCTATCTATAGTTGGAAATATACTGTCAGAGGCATCTCTTGAGGAGCCTAGTGTTGTAAAATGAATTATGGCAATCTGTTGATCACTTTACACTGTATTCGGTTTGCAAGTGTGTTCGTCAGGTAAAGCAGTAAAATAACTCACAAATGTAAGGCGCAAAGCCATACGAAGTGCAACTTTAAAATTTACTCACACAGGCACTGGGACGAGCATAGAAAGGATTCGTCTCATTACATTCGAATACGAAGTACGCTGTCGAAACTTGATGATTCTTTGTCCCTGTTTCTCACGACTAAAATAATAATTTTAGTCGTGAATGGTATGGACCCACAATGAATTTCATTCGGTACGTCCATCGATACGTGCTTTCGCCTTGCCGGTTTTGACCCTGTGGATTGCTGACTGATTATAATGCTGGTAGCGTTGACTCAAATATATTTGGAGTTAACTCGATCGGCTGCGGAAACATACCCAGCATGGTGACACGAACATTCGCCATGATTGACATAGAGCGCCGAGCCTCAAATCTCCTGAACACCCAACTTGATCAATCATCTGGCCATACACTGGGCACAGGACTTGGGGATGAGCCTTCAATGCGGCTGTCTGATGGTGTTTTATCTAGAACTATCAACTGAATGAAGCCTTTAAAAGATTGCGACTCAATGCCGAAAATGAACAGGTGGTATTAGCATGTCGGTGCAATTTGGTAGTGGAAATATACTGTAATGCCCCGGAAAACCATAGTTCCGTTGTCGTTTGTTATTACGAGCAAATGCGGGGTTGGATTGATAAATGAATTTAATGATAATTGTACAGTACTAATGTTTTGACCCATGTTCAGTTGACCTTAGGCTGGCCAACTTGCCATGATGAGCCAAGGAGTCAAAAAAGAGAATTTTGACAGGAACACGAGTCTTGGGTCTGTTAGGCCAACAGTTAATTTATTAGCCTAAACCACCCGCACCACGATTAGCAGTACCAGAATTAGAGTTGCCAGAGCCCACATTTGGTGATCCCTCTGGAGCTATTCCTGGGGCACTGACACCGCTATTTGATGAGTCGTCATTACTATTGTTATTACTTGTTGTTGTAGTTGTATTATTATTACTACTAGTACTTGTATTCGATGAGGCAGCTGTGGTGCTAGCACCCGCCATTGGTGTGCTTGATGATGCTGACGTCGTAGTATTTGTATTTCTATGTTGTGATAACGGGTCTGAGATTTGGCTAGGTATCAACCGGATTGCCAAATGAGGCTCTTTTCTTAATTCTTCATCACTAAAATTGAATAATGGGGGGAATTCTCTTCCATTCGGTAACAGTTTCGTGTTTGATCTGAGCTCATCAAAAAATGGGTGAGCACAAGCGCCTAGCGGAGTCAACCTATTAGACGGCGTATATTCCAATAAATTTGACACTAATTTCGCAGCCTCTGGTGGCGTCCTGAGGTGACTACTAAATATTCTATTCCAGGAACGAGCTCTTATTACAGGAAACCTGAATTCAGTGTAGTTTGGATTCATAGCCTTCATTTGTTCACGGGTTGGTGTACCTAAAACTTTAATAATTTCAACCAATTGATCTACGCCACTTTCACCAGGGAACATTGGTTCTCCTAATATTAGTTCAGCCATCACGCAGCCAGCTGACCAAATGTCAATCTTTGTAGTGTAGTCTGTTGCACCAAATATGAGCTCAGGTGCACGATAATATCTTGAACAAATGTAAGCAACGTTTGGTTCGCCGCCCACTAATGATTTAGCTGATCCAAAATCACATAATTTCAATACACCAGTTTCTGGATTGAGTAAAAGATTTTGAGGTTTTATATCTCTATGACAAATATCCATGGAATGAATATAATTTAAGCTCCTAAATAACTGGTACATATATAACTTGACCAATATCATTGGAAGGTTTTGTCGGGTTCTGCTATGAGTACGTGCGATTTTATATAATGTTTCTGGTATATATTCTAAAACTAGATGTAGATATACCTCTGAGCTTCCGCGATCGCCAACTGTATGAAAGAAATATTTCAATTTAACGACATTACAATGATCTAATTTTCTCATTATTTGCAATTCGCGATTCTTAAACCTTTTATCTTGTAGGACCTTCTTGATTGCAATTTGCTCCTGAGTTGGCCTCTGTAATGTTGCTTGAAAGACAACACCAAAGGAGCCATTCCCTATGGTCCTCAGATCACTATATGTAATCTCGACCTCTTGCGTTTGCTGATCATTTTGGTCGGGGGGCAAGAGGCCAGGATGGGCTGTGATAGTGAAAACGTTGTTGCTCGAGGCGTTTAATCTAGAAAAGCCTGGCCTCCTACTATCAAGTGACATGATAATAATTTACAATTGGTGCAAGGGTTTGTCCGCTTTAACCTGGCGAAATGGGCCAATATTTTCCTCTCCTCCTTCAACCTCTTCTTCTGACGTCTAATCAGTAATATAGTAAGACTATGTGTGTATGTGCGTGTCTGCCTGTCCGTCTGTCTGCCTATCTATCTATCTCCCTGTCTCTCTGTCTGTCTTTCGCATTGGCCGATGGTGGTTCTTTATTTTAGCCCATCTCTTGCTCTCGAATGGGCAATATTGTTGCGATTGACTACAACTAGCTGAGCTCTCCCTCTCTCTCTCTCTCTATCTCCCTCTCTCTCTGGGACAGAGCAGGCAATCGAGAGAGACAGAGACGGAGATTGTATTTGGGGAGACATACATTGAAATTCATAGAAAGAGCGCAGGCAAGAATAGCGAGAACAGAAGAGAGAAGGAGCGATGGATGTGCAGTTGGAAGGGATCGAGCGAGCGAGCGAGCGAGCAAGCAAGCAGACAGGCAAGTAAGCGAGCCAGCGAGCCAGCCCATCCAGCGAGCCAGCCAGTGAGAAGCGAACTTCAAAAGAGTCGTCAATCCGCTGCTGCTTTTGGACTGCTTATCACCATTCCTCGATCCATTGCATGGCAATGCAATAGCGAATTGTGTGTGTCCAATGTGCATTGCATTGAATCAATGGCGCAAAATTCTGTGCAACTTGAACGCTTTTCTGGGTTCCTGATGCAAAAGCAACGGGAGCACAGTGAGACGTCGTCGCTGGCTCGCTACTCACACTCAGGCGCGCACAGACGCACAGACGCACACGCAAACACACGCACCAACTTACACTGACGCGCACACAGACTCACGCACACACTCAAGGTTGCGGCCTACTTGGAGAGGCGAACGCTCACACGCTCGCGCCGCGGGCTGACTGCGCTAGGGCCAGTTAAGTCAGGCCGCGAGCCGGTAGACTGCTGGCCGTCTACTGGCCCTAACAGAGCCTTTGCATCCTTCGGCTCGCCTAATTCCTGACTCACCTTTTCGGGCTCCCATCGGGGGCGTCGACAGTCGTAGCGCTGCTTTTGCGGCGGCCGCAGAGTCGCCGCCGCCGCCGCCGCCGCCGCCACAAAGCGAGCATCTGTCCGCCTCGATCCAGCTAGCGAGCTCAGAAACCCTGCCAAGATGCGGACGCTCAATCTGATGTCTTGCCAAGTCCGTTGCACAGCTCGCCCAAGGGTTCGACCGTTTGCCGCAGAGGCCTTCCAAAACTCAGTTAGATGCTTGAGGATCTCTTTTCTTGGACCATGCGAGCTGTCATCGGTGACATTGATTAAATTGACAGCTCACCTACTAGGAGGTTTGCTTTTACGGAATCTAGATAAAGTCATGGTGATCAGTATCGCGAGTAGAGTCCTATCCAACCGAAGCTCATCTCGTTCAGGCGCCATTGCAATTATAATCGAGCACCCTAGCATAACATGGAGGTTTCAGCTTATCAACCAAATTGGATGGGCTTGTTCCACAAATGAGGGGCAGATTATTTCCGTCGCTATGTTCAATCTGTGACTCAACCGCTTTGAGTCGATATCGCACTTAATGTACGTGCTCAACTCCAGGAACGACTGACAACACCATCTCTAGACCTCTCACATCTCCGCAAGCCGTGCTCGTTCGTTCCCGTTGCGTGGGACCATTATTTGGTTAGGATCTAGTTTCTCAGAAGTTGCATCGCCCTCACCTTGCATCAGCAATCTTGGGCTGACCGGAATTGAAGCCGATGACTCACAAAATGGCACCTGAAAGCGGCTGCCCCGCTCGATGGGTGTAGGTTCAACCTAAAGCAGTGTTAACCTCGACCTTCGCCTCTTTCTATGCCGGAGCAGCAAGCTGACGCGAGGACTTGTTCAAGCTTAAACTCTGGGTTCACTTGTAAGCATGACAATCCACTGAAAATGGGGAGGCCTCGCGAGTCTCAGCTGACAACTCAACGACTGAACTCAAGCAAGCTCTTAGTTGGAGAGCATTTTTGGCATAACGAACCAGAAGCTGTGCTGCAAAGACTCGAACGAGATATAAACTCGAACGCATCCATCATTGAGCAACACCAAGTGAGGTCTTAAAATGAACGCTCGCGCCCGCTTGATCTCGCCAAAGATTGTACTCAAATATTCTTCGCCTTATTCATCTTTTCAAGGTCACTGCCCTCATCGACTGTCACTAGATGCAGGCGCCGTCAGGGGCCAGGCAAATTGTCGACTTCGATGTTTAATTTCAGTTGCTCGTGCGTCGCAGTGTTGGGGCTTAAACATGAATGGGGAATATTTGTTTTGGATTTAAGCCCGCACTTCGAACCAGGCAGTCAGAGCTTGCATTGAACTTGGCGGCTCAGCGGAAGGACAATCGCACTAATTTGAGCGATTCAACAACGACTGAACCTATCCGACATATTCTTTATCCACACGAAGTCGATTGAGAGAGAGAGAGAGAAAGCTGACTGGCTGCTGTCTGATCATCGACCTCAGACGCGCGCTTCAAAGTCGGCGCTGAGGTAAAGTTCGAGAAGCAAAAAGTGCTTTCCAGCTAGTCTAAACCTTTTTGAGTTCGTAGCCTAATCGGACCAAATTTTTGGCTCGAAATACAACAGACATATTTGCGAGTTTGGTCTCGTACAGTTTAGTGTCAAGTTGTCCGTCATTTAATGAGTTACAATTTGACATATTAAAGTGCATTGACCAAGGCAGACACGAAATGGCGCACGAGCTACGCGCTGTGCTGCCTCGCGAATTGTTCATAACCTGAGCTCTGGAAGCGGGCCACTTAACTGTGTCAATAGAGGCTGTTTCAAACCTATAGCGGTCAATAACAACAATGGCGAGATAAACCAATTTCGGGGTCCAATCTAATGTTGATGGAGGCCATCGATGCCGAGAGAGGTTGTAGGAAAAATTAAGTTGATGGTACCTCAGCTCCTTTCGGGTGAAAATGGGGCGAGCATTTTGTTTGTCCTAAACTGGGATAGCTCCTCCTCCCTGGGCCTGATAGATAGTTAATCAGACCATCGCTATATAGCAGGCATCGTTACTCAACTTACTGTATCGCTACCCCGAGCAAGGGGATAGGAACGAGTGAGGGTGGATTCTGGACGCTAAGTGCTCGATTGTCGGGTTCAACGATGTCACTCTCTAATTGAACTCGCTCCCGACCCGAGTCTTAGGCTCGCTCCTTTGTGGATTGATCGAGCGACTCTTCAGTTTTGCGCGCTAACACTACAGCAGTTCAAGTTGTCCTAGCTAACTAGCCTGAACTGTGACTTGATCGAGAGTGTAAATTTAAGATCGACCCTGAATGTTGCTTTGAGACGACCTCTCGAATCGGCCGGCTCAGCTCCTGGGATGCGTTTCCCCCTGTTACAACACATGAACTCTTCACCTATTTATCGACAGGGTGTCAATTAGATATGGTGGGCGTTAACAATCAGAAGGAGGAGCGAACATTGCCACTGGAACAATCTCAAACAGCAAATCGTCGGGCTCTAAAATAGCTGATTTGAACTTTGGACTTAGCTAATTGTGTACCGACAATAAACCACCCGACAAGTTTACCTTTCATCCACCAAGAAGCTGTGCTACCAAAGATTGATGCGAAAGTTAGAGCATTATCACAAAGGAGTCAAATCAATCAGTATTGGCTAGTAATAAGATATCGAATTGTTGATCGAAAAATCCGCAAAAATCGTCTCAACTTCTTGGTTCTCCTCTTGGTAAACCTTGTTGCAAAAGTGAAGAACGCAGAGTGTCGAGAGTCTTCTCGATAGTGGGAAGAGAAAATTCATAGAGAGAAGCATGGCTTCATGTTGGTCAGAGGGTTCGAGCGCCGGTAGGCAGAAACTTGTGATCGCCACATTAGCACTCATGGCGATTTTGACCCAAATTGTCACTGTAACATCATTGTATATTCCTCAAGCCTCACATTATAATGTTATTCTGAGACGACAGGATCCCGACGACGAAGATATCGAGCCAAAAACCTCAGCCTCGTATCAGAATCAAGATGATGGTGGTGCAGGTGTTGCTAATGACGGTTACGAAGACAATGAACCAGGTAAGTGCTTATCGATATAAAAATTTACAGTTCGAAGTAGAATTCTGACTAATCTAAACGTCCAAAGATGGGCCTTACGAGGAAACCCCCCGTGAAGAGGAGGGACAGGCTGATTTGGAGCGATTCTTTGATGACCATCTAGGTGCAAGCGAACGCGAGGGGATGGACAAGGAGAATCTACCTAGCAACATAGTACCAGTTGTGGCCCTGGATCCACAAACCCCTATTGGATTTGATCCTAAAGTCCCACTTAAAATTGAAGCCAGTTCAGACAGGAAACCAGCCGCTGATTATCATACAACGTCCATCGCTTCACCAGACGATAAGCTTCTAAGCCAACCAAGCTCGAGCTAGTAAGTAATCCAATCATGTGTTTAGTTTACCAGGTCCATTCGAACAGAGATGGAGATATTTCTGAGGATTATCGCCTAATGAATGGAATCTAATACCAGATTGATTGATTGTAAATCATAACAATCATCTGTTACGCTGAAACCGTCTCTGAAAAACCCAACAAACTCTTCCAATTGAATAATAGTCCCACAAATTCAGAGCCAAATGTTGAGACAAGATACATAACTAGCTTACCGAACAACAAATTGATCATTACCCGCCAAATAACGACAGGCCCGATCTACAAGGGAGGTCAAGATATCTCATACATCGCAACTGGACTTCCACAACTACAACATCTGCAAAACTTGGCTCGCACGAACGAGCGACTGACGGCAAATGGAAGCGACATTGTGGCCACTGAGGATGAGGACATGGATAGGGTTTACGTCACAAATATAACCAATAAACCATTCAAAATAGAGGCTCTGGGTGGCTTTGATCCAGAGGAGGATTTCAAGGATGCTTCGCGGGACATCGAGGGGAACCCCAAATATAATCCATCCGTGAGCAGAGGAATCAATGGGGGGCGCGAGACGCGTGGGAAAGATATATCATTCAATGATCCAGAAGTAGATATGTTTGAGGATGCTAGCGAGACGGATGAAGTCACTTTCGCGCATGATCCATACCAAGTCGATTTGGAGCAAGAGATGCGTGATCAGGCGTCCAACAAACAGGATAGTTCGTCGTCGTTGGAGCCTGAAACTGAACCGGACAACACGGACGAGAGCTCACCCGCCAAGAGCTATAGTGATGAGGACTCAGAGGGTAGTTGGATAAATGACGGAGTGGATGATATGGACATACCGTCGCAAGAACACCAAGATTCTGTTCTCGAGAGGGCGGCAAAACAGGATGAGCTAGCGCGACGGATCGCTCAAGATGATGCCTCCCAGCAACAAGATAAAGAGCAACAGACTCATGATCAAGGGGATCAGAGAATGCCGAACGCTGACTACTTGAAAGATGATCTGAAGATGGATGAAATGGTGAACGACGATCTTGATGACGCAAGTAAGTGATTTAGGTAGATTTGTCATCACCGAATAATAGATCTGGATGCGCCCGGCTCAACTTCTTAACTGCAATCTGTGAATATGTCGCCATTCAGGGACCAAAACTCTTTCATTATCTCAGGCGTCCCGATACCTGAACGTGATTCTTTGAACTTAAAACCAGATAAATACTATGTTTGTCCCTCAGGATAGCCATCCTCGTGCTAGTCCTCTACCTCTTTGCCTAATCGGCCATCTACTACGAACAGAGCTGCAGATAGCTCTAGCACTTCACAATTGATGCCCTTAAAAGGGAGACATGAGCATTCTCGATGGAATTTCGATCGATGAGACTCTAGTAGGAGTCCAACATTGAAGCTCTAATTCATACTGATGCTTTCAGCTAAGACCTGAGAACAAATGAGATGTTGAAGTCATCGCACATAGTTCACATGGTTGGCAATAGCAACTCCAGTTTATTGAACACAACTTCATCGATAATGAGAATTCTACTAGATTTCATACCGATTCAAGTTTAGTGGCCACGGTGATCAGGTTGACGCTTCCTCGGAGCAGATTTGAGGATATTGTCAACCCTTAGAATCATTTCAGCAGCTTCAGCTGCGCTCACTAGAGCTTGACTTTTTACAGCCAAAGATTCGTTGATAGCTAAATCAGCCATATCGGCAACAACTCCCTTATTCATGTCAATACCTTTTGAGTACTCGCCGTTGGCATGTAAAGCTCTTAGTTCCGGTATGAGTTGGGAGCTGTCAAATCCACCGTTGTCTGCTATGATTGTTGGTAAGGCTCTTAGGGCTAAAGCGAAAGACTCCATGGCGAATTGTTGCTTTCCCATCGTTTTATGTGCCAGTTTTTCAACCGCATCGGCCATGAGCATTTCGGATGATCCACCTCCGTAGACTATTTTGGGATCCTTGACCACTCTTGAGAGGACACACAAGACGTCGTGTATCGACCTCTGGGCCTCATCCAAAATCTGTTGAGTTGCTCCTCGGATGACAATAGTGCACGCTTCGCCCACTGGTACACCAGAAAATCGAAGTAGCTTGTCCTCTCCGATCATGACTTCTTCTATGAGTTTGCAAGTTCCAAGTTTGACTTGCTCTGGATGCCCAAAAGTTGAAACGATTTCACCACCAGTTACTAATGCCAGACGCTCAATTCCATCAAAGTCGGCGTGCTCGATCGCCATCACATTGGCATCGGCGAATAATTGTTCCGGGAAGTTATAGATGAGCTGTCTATTAATGAAGACGTTAATATTGTGAGCTAAGATCATGTTTACTTTGTCTCTCATCTTTTCCTTCTCTGCCAGCTCCAATTCAGCGACCTTTGCGACAGAATCTACGCTCACTCTTGACGCAAAAACTTTAATCTTATCCGTATCCATAGGTGTGTTAGCGATGAGTATCTTTGCGTTCTCAACCCGCTTCGGTTGACCGTTTCCGGGTGTCTTATCTAGGAGAAAACCTTCGTCCAAAAAAGATTCCTCCAAAGCGCCACCAAGTTTTTTGATGATTTGTATCGAATCTAGGTTTCCTGAACCTTTGAGGCGAAGGGTGGCATCAACGCACAATGTTGCGAACAGATCCTTGCTTTGAGAGATAATTTTGGAGCTCAATGTGGTTTTTGCAATCGTTATAAGTTGCTGCCTGAAAGTCTCTGGATCAGTCGAGAGCGGTCTAGCTGATTTTTCCAACGCTTGTTTAGCAACTAGGGTGGACTCCCTCCAACCAGCAATAATTGTTTGAGGATGAAATTTTCTCGATACTAATGATTCAGCTTCTTTGAGTAGTTCTGATGCAAGAACTGCCACTGTGGTCGTTCCATCACCAACCTCTTCATCTTGAACTTTAGCAATATCGACCAAAACTTTGGCAGCTGGATTGTCTACTCCGATCGAACGCAGTATAGTTGCACCATCGTTTGTGACCTCAACTCGGCCTTCATCCCTACCACTGCCGTATAGGATTTTGTCCATTCCTTTAGGGCCGAGAGTAGATTTGATTAAATCTCCGACGGCGTAGGCGCCGACAAACGAGGACAACCTGGCTTGTTCGCCTTGTTCTTCATCAGCGTCGCCCTTCAGTATTTGAACTGGGTTGAGACTGACAGGACGAAATTGCATCATCGTGAGATATTGTTGATATTTTGGCTTCTATCGAGATTGGACCTTGAATCTAAATCAAGCCTAAAACGTTGGACTCTTGAGGTAAGAAAGGCGAAGATGGTCACCATGTGGATCTAGTACGGACTCTGAGAGCGTGGTCGGATAGTTGTGCCGCACCAATTTTGTGCAAAAACGTTTGCACAGAGAGAGTTTCCTGCACACATTCTCGGAAGCCGTCGGGCTAGGGGCACACTAGAGGGCGCGGTTTACGCTACTAACAAACTCATAAGGCCCATGCAGGCGGCCGAGGACCTGACGGTTCGAAGAAATGAGAGTAGGTTTCGCAGCCGCGATTTGCGGTCCGCGAGGGGGACGCGTTTCATATTAGTTAGTTGGGGTCAGTTTTATTCGTCAACCAGACTAGCGAGAGATCTCAACTGTAAAACGCCAAATCTCTAGATCAGCTGCGGATATTTGTTGTTTCGATGATGGAAACATAAGCGTCGCCCCTTACTAGAATCATTTGTTTCACTTGAACTTTGTTGAAGACGATGAGTCACCACTACCACCCTCCGACTCTTTACTGTTCTTGGAAGTCGACGGTCTCAATGGACACGCGGCCTCAGCTTGAGAAAGCTGAGGGCCTCTAAAATACGTCAATATCTTAGTGATGGCAGGCTGAATGTATGGTCTAATTATCGGCTGAACGAACTTCATGTATAACATGAACAGTATGGGAGGCAAGTAGCATTGAATGCAGACCATCTTGTTCCGATTTCAATTTACAGGAATGAGATTCGCACTTTATAGCTCCAAATGAGATCGGAAGCTTTCTCCCAACTGTTTGAACTGAAACTGGAATCTATTTAACCTAGCTCCTGGACGCAGTTTACGGAGGAGAGAATTGTCTCCCGAGCTGTTGATCTCTGAGCTCTTGGAAGGTGGGCGCTGTATTTGGTTTTTATTAAACGCAGACTTTAGTGTTTATTAGTGTTTATTTCTGTAACGAATCTGCGTTTACATTTGCCCGCATGAATGAAATATTGGACTTGGCGATTTGACAGCTAGCTAGTGTTTATTTCTGCTGGCGAGGCTAGTGTTTATTTCTGCCGGTTTATTTATTTATCTTTTTAACCATCTGCCAAGAGAAGCAATTTGCAATTGCAGTCAACTCGTCGCCCACCAGATGGTGCCATATTGACTGCAAACTAGTTCTCCCCTAGAGGGTTGTCCCTAGTCCTAGTTAGCTTGCTGAACGAATGAGGGGAGGAATAAAATGGTGATCTGACGTCAAGCTTGAACAGGCAAATTTGGCAAAACGTCAGCGGACTAGAGTGTGGGGCCGTCTGCCCTCAGGTGGCGATGATTTATTGACTTTTAGGGGTCACTTTTGGTGGTGGCCTTTGTCCATGCTCCTCGTCGGGCGTCGTCCAGAAGACTTTGACGTATCCCAAGCAAGGCCAACTTGGGAGAAGACATTTTCATTTGATTATTTGTGGATTTGCTGTTTGATCACTTTATCAGCGAGACTTGAGAGACACTTGAGGGGAATTAGTAGTTGAAAATGATGCCAGAAGAAGTCTTTCGAGAGCCTGTGCATCGAGAGAGGGAGAGAGCAGCAGAAGTAGTGGTGGTAGTAATTGCAGTGGAAGGAGGAGAAATGGGGAGATCAGTCTCGGAGTCTCGCGACTGGCGTCCTTTTAGCCACAGACTCCTACCATAAGGTGGAACGACCTTTGAGTTTAGTCTAGTCGAGTCGAGTTGAGTCGAGTCGAGTCGCCACGCAAACCAGCCTCGAAGAGGTCGGTTCGTTTTGGTCTCACAATCAGTGCACTTTGTAGTTTGTATCGGACAAACATTCAGTATGAGAGATTTGTGTACGTAGTGATCCGGTTCCAACAGGTTCAGCCGCTGGCGCGAGTCCACAATTCAGCGAGAGCTTGATTGATTCGCCAGACGTTGTGATTAGGGTGGTGGAGGCGATCTATTGAATTATTATTTACTAAGAATCGTGGTACATTTGAGTGGCTCTCTCAAGCGCCAAGCTAGATTTAGCAAGGCATCGCTATTCAAGCTACTAGGATTGGCCCTCCACCTTGGCGAGACTCCTGTATTTCATCCTGGATGAACCATTTGACTTTTGATGGAGGCTTACTCGGCGCCTCAACACCACGAAAAGAGCCCCTAAATTTGGCAACCAGCCTTAGAGATGCTGTAATAGAGCGTTAAATGATATTGGCACAGCCTTGAACGAATTACAGAGCTCTAGAGGCAATCAATTTGTCTGCCCGACTGGCTTCCGGCTCTAAGCGGCTCATGATTGGTAAAAATGGAAATTTAAGTTGAATAGGCTCGCATTTTGGCCGCCAGGTGAGGGATTCATAACGCAGACAAGTTTAGCGGGCTTATTAAGTAACACCTACTACAGCTAAATGCACTCGCTTGAGCGGCCACCTACCTGAGAGGCAAGTTTTTTCCCTAGAATTGCATGAGCACACAATCTCCTCTCTCAATTCGATGCCAAAACTTTGCAATATAAGTTTGAAAGTTGTTTCAAAATGACAGAAAATGTTATGGAACATGCACACTGTTCCATGTGCAAAGCAAAAGGGTTGCTTTCCAAGACACCCCCTATCTAGATGGCTCTGCACGCGGTGAGACGGCAGCCTGGTGAGCCTTGCTTCAAGGCTCACCACTTACATCAGCCTTGCTCGTTGATGTAAGCTTATTGAACTCCAATATATGTTCCACGAGATCATCCTGGTTTTCTGATGATGGCGAGCGCGCTGAAGAAACAAGCCGTAAAATTACGTTGCCAACTGAAGTAATCTCCGCTTCAAGCCTCATGATTCCGTCCGCTAAAGTCTTGCGAGCACCAGGGATCCTCGAGCGGGAATCCGAGCGGATTGACCTTGCGCCACCACTGCAGTCTGTGGCTGAGATCCTCCAACTCCTCGGGCGCGTGCCATCTAGCTAGCCAGCTGAGGCAACGGCGGCGCCGGCGCCGGCGCCGGCCAGGTGAAAAAGCAGGCGAACGCAATCAAGATTGCTGGAGACTCGAATCACGTCTTGCCCACGAGCCATCTTGCACAAGTTGCCTTGCGGTGGATAGCGAGCCAACTACCCCTCCCCTTTCTCTCTCCCCCTCTCGCCCTCCATTTCCTATGAGCTACCATCCACCGCTTGCATCAAACGGGTTCAAGGTGACCACATTTCAGCCTCGGCCGGCCCAGCCGACGGGCGCAGCGAGAGTTGGGCCCGGCAACAGCCCTCTGCTAGCTTGTTGTTGTTGCCGCTGCTCGCGTAGTGACCGTTGCATTTGCTCTTGTTGCCAGATGATCGAATCCAAACACTCAAACAGGTATTGGGCTATATCCGTCCCACTGACCAACGAGCGGCTGATCCGCCAGTTTTTCTGGGGCTGATTATTTGTGCTTGTTTAAGCGCACATTGCAAACAGCTAACCAGCCCAGTTTGAAATCAGCCACTCGTGTTGAGCTAAGCTCAAGCTTGGCGCTGGTTGTTTTTGTCCCGGCTAACCAGCTCTGGCCCAAAAAGCGCGCTTTCCCCGCAAGCCTCCAGCTGTCGCCACTGAGGGGCGAAAATCGGAAGTTTGCAGGCCAAGAGGAGCGCCGAGCTCTCGTTTGCAGCTCCAGCAAGTTGCCACTTGAACTTGGAGAGTGCAGTGCTCATCTTGCGCCGTCGTTTTATTTTTGGCCAGACTAAGCCAGGCGAGGCGAGGCGAGCGGAGCCGGCAAGTCAGGTTGGCGAGGAGACGAGCGGCGGCTAGTTTGCGCGCTCGAGGCCCAAGCCAACGAGCGCTCTCCGTTTGGCCGATCTCAGCACGCAAATCTCGCCGCTCGGCCCGCTCGCGACTTGCAAGCGGCCCTCCATTGATCCCGCTCGCCGCGCTCTGTTTGCTTGCAGTTGCTCGCCCGATTGGCCAGATAGAAAAGGCTTAGAGTTTGAGAGAGGAGAGCCACTGTCTGCGCGGCCTGCAAGCTTGCCGGCTCTGGCTCGCGCTCGCTGGCCGAGCAGCAGCTAGCATGAGACGGGGAGAGCGAGCTGGTCGTGCAACGGAGCTGCCTTGCAGTCTGGCTGGCTGGCTAGCTGACCAGCCAAGCTTGCCGGCTAGCCAACAGCGATGGAGCTGAATTAACTAATGCATTATGGTTACAATAATAATTAAGTCTCGCGCTCGCTTGCTGTTGCCGTTCGAGCCGCCAATCTCGCCGAGTTTGCCGTTGGCGAGTTGGATGCACTTGCGAGCCGATAGCCTGTTGGCCGGCGGGCGGGCCAGCTCGCTGTCGGTCCAGCTATCATCAGAGGGAATGGCCAGCTCGTCTAGCCGGACGCCCATTGGTGCTGGCAATGGCAATGGCAGTGGCAGTGGCAGTGGCGACCCAGCGAGCGAGCGAGAGAGAGAGAGAGACGGCGCCACTACTGCCGCCCGTCGGCGGGCTTTGTGGGTGGAAGGTTGAGCGGCTTGGCCGGCCGCAGCCAGCGCTCACGTCTGGCCCGCTAGCCAGTTGGCTAGCTCACCAGTCCGCCCATTTCGCCTGCCGCTGTCCAAATCGCGCGCGCTAGCCTCTCGGTCGCTCGTTTCAATTTCGCCTCCTCGCGTCTCCATTTGTTTGCGCTCTCGCTCTCATCCGGTTTTGTATCCACGATGCGCGAACTATCGACGAGGAGAGGGCGACAGCGATCGAGCATCCGAGCTCGAATGAGCCAGTTGCGCCATGAGAGTGCCATGAGAGACGGGCGCCGAGAGACAACAAGTGGTTCAGTGCAGCGACTAAACGCTTGCAAGCTAGCCACAGCGGGCGAGCGAGCGAGAGAGAGAGAGAGCTTGTGCGTGTGCGCGCGCGGGAATCTCACAGCAACACTTGGCAGGCGGCCCAATGCTCGCTCGCTCGCTCGCTCGCTCGCCAACCAACTTGCTTCCCCGATTGCGCTTGCTCGCTCGCCTCCAGTCACTCGCTCGTACAGGTGCTCTCGTTGCCAGTGTATAAAAGTGTATGTCGATAAATACTCCTCTCTCATTCAAGATCGAGACTGTTATTAATGAAGGCCAAGTGCGAAGGAGCTCAAGAGGGCAACACATTCAAGCTGAGAAGACACGAAGACAGCAGAAGAGGAGGAGGCAGCAAGAGAGGAAGAAAATCGGCCCGCTAGCACCATGTCCTCGGCAACCAGCTTCTCGCCCGCTGCGGCCATTGAAAACTTCTTCAGAGTGAATGGCGACAAGCGTGTAGCCGAGCTACGATTTATGGACAACCCCTGGGAGGTTCTACTCATTTCGGCCTTCTATGTATATTTCTGCTACGACCTTGGGCCGCAGCGCCTAATGAAGAATAGGAAACCGTTTGACTTAGTTTGGACAGTGCGCGCCTTCAACACCTTCATCCTCTTGCTCAACGTTTGGCTCTTGAAGCGCCACTTCTCGTTGCTAAATTGGGGCTACGACAGTCTCGGTTGCTCTGTAAGTTTTACAAACACTCACCATGTGACTTGCACTGTAAACTTGTATTCCACCAAACTGACCCCATTCTAAAACTCCTCGCGCCCCCAACAGCCTGTCAGTGAAAACGACCGAAGCCCAAAGGCTTTGGAGCATATCAATATTTGTCACATATTTTTGTACTCGCGCATATTGGAACTAA
>Ga0268249_1000053_pt1 | contig 69962 bp, 48 predicted proteins | sample AgamicAtPe_FD_200257 | JGI IMG/M metagenome (GOLD analysis project Ga0268249, IMG submission 200257) | Agave microbial communities from Guanajuato, Mexico - At.P.e (v2) (version 3) | ecosystem: Host-associated > Plants > Phyllosphere > Phylloplane/Leaf | place: Guanajuato, Mexico | collected... | reverse complement strand
TTGCGCGCACAGGATTACCGCGGGCCCAGCTCGCTCTCATCCATCTACCTGGCAGGCTCAACATGTGTTGGCCCCGCGCGCTCGGCCGGCGGCCCCCAAGTCGCCCGCCGCCCGTCGCCCGTCGCCCGTCGCCCATCGAGCGGCGAGCGGCGACTCGGAGGCAGGAAGAGAGCCGGCCTCTTCCTGGCCCCGCTTCCAGTCTGCGCGCCGGCAGCGCGAGCTATGAGCGATGGCTAGCGGGCGCCAATCTGTCGTCCGGTCGGCCTGTGGCTCCACTGATGCTGGCCGGCGGCCGGCGGATGGCGCTTACGTAAATGTCGTTGAACTTTGAGTGGCCGGTGCCAACTGGGCGCCGCTTGGGCTGTCGTTGCTGGCGCCGCCGCCGCTGCCGCTCCTGCGCCAACTCGGCCGGCGGTCAGAAGTGGATCAGAGGAGGAAAGTGGCGCCTAATTGAAGTGGAACTAAGCGAACGCGCTCGGAGGTGTGATGGCCGATTGGCCGGCCGCTCGGCAAGCCGAGCTGCATCTGGCGCTCGGAGGTGAGAGTGAGAGTGAGAAAGGGGGGCTTGTTTTGGTGGCGGTGGCGCCTTTTGTGTCGCAGCTCGCAGCTCGCAGCTCGCCGCTCGCCAGTCGTCCGCTGGCCGGCTCAAGCCGACCGCATCCACTCAGTGTGAGCAGAAGCCCAGGTGAGCTTGCGGATCCAGATCGAGATCCAGATCAAAGCTCGCATCGATCGCTCTCGTCTGGCTTGAGAAGAACAATAAGAGAATGGACAAATAACAGGATGGCCAGAGAGAGAGCGAGATTGGATCACAATCGACAGTTGCGACATCTTCCCAGTGGCTCGCTTTGCTCTCGGCCTCGCTCCTGCTCCCCAACTCGCTCCTACTCTCACTCCTTGCTGGCCGCCGCCGCCAACGCCGCCAACGCCGCTCGGCCAATCGGCCCTCCGGCCGCACGACAAAAAGGAGCCAACAAGTCGATGGCTGAGCAGCCGGCTGCCCATTGAAGTTGCGCAAAGTGTCCACATCAATTACCTGAAATTGGCCAGCGCTTCCAATCGGTCACAAGAGGATGGGTTTGGCTCGCAGGAGCGAAGTTGGTGTGCCGAGCCGGGCTGAGTTTTGGCTGGGCTAGGCGAGCGGCGGAGGAGGAGGAGAGGAGCAGAGGAGAGGAGAGGAGAGGAGAGGAGAGGAGAGGACAAGACAAGCGACCGATTGATCAATTGGCCGCAACAATATCAATTCAATAGATTGTTGCTCCAGCTCGGCTCAGGTTGCTGCCGCTGGCGCTCGAGTTGCCACTTGGCCAGGTAGCGGGAGGAGCGAGAGCTGCTTGCTGGCTAAGCGGCGCCAGTAGCGGCAGTAGCGGCGGCGGCGGCGGCGGCGGCAGCGGCAGCAGCGGCAGCAGCGAAAGTCAGCCCCTCTGCCCCCGAACCCGAGTGAACCCGAGCAAAGCTTTGAGTTTGCGACAAACTGGCGGCTCTCGAGAGTCGGCCGACTTTCAATGGGCGAGCGAGCGGCGCCAAGACAATGGGCGGCTCCGAGCGGCCGGCCGGGCCAAGTGGGCGCCCACTTGGCCCTTCCGGCGCCCAACTCCCCGCTAACAAGTTCAGACAGGACACTTACCGTTCTTCCGCCGCTGCGGGTTCGCCTGCTTCCGCTTGCACCTGGAGACGGTTCGCATTTGAAGCGTTTTTGGGGGGCTTGCTCGTCGATTGCTTGCTGAACTGGCCCAACTTTCCTGGCTCGCTCTTCGTGCTGGCCAACTTGTAGTCTGGTTGCTGCTCGTTGCCGTCGCTGCTGCTGCTGCTGCTGCCGCTGCTGTCGCCTGGCTCTAGCCTCTTGTCTGCGCGCGCGGGGCGGCCGGAACTTGGGTCCGGCTGGACAGGTGCTGGCACTGGAGGTGATTGCGCTGGTTCCGCTTGCCGGCCGTCTGCTTGTTGAGCGCGCGGGCCAGTTTGCTTGTGTGCGCGCTTGGCTGGCCGAGGCTTTGCGCGCTGTGCTGTCGCGAGCTAGCTTACTTGTTGTTGTTGTTGTTGTTGATGTTGTTTGGTTCTTCTTGTTGCTCTTGGCGCTTTGCTCTTGCGGCGGCGGCGACGGCGGCGGCGGCTGCAGCGACGATGCCTCTTCCACTTGCGCTCGAGAAGACAACAAATATCCTCGCTCGCTCAGCGATCTGTTCCGCGCCCAAAGCCTTGAATGAATTAACTCTCGCTTGCTTGCTCGCTCGCCTCCCCTACACCTGCCAGCCTCTCTCTCTCACAGAAGCTACTCCCGATCTCGCCTCCCTCCTCTCGCTGCCTCTTTGGCGGCCAATTCACGTGAAGCTCGAGCGCAAATGGAACGCGGCGCCGCTGCTCTCGCTGGGCGCAAAACTAACTGGAAAGACCCCAGGCCGAGAAATGAATATCCTTTGCTTCTAACAAGCCGCCTGCTACTGCTGCTGCTGCTGCGCCCGCTGACTAGCCAACGATGGACTGACTGGCTCGCTTACTCGCTAGCTGGCTGGCTCGATGGCTCGCTCGCTGGCTGGCTGGCTCACCCGCTCGCTCGCTCGTCAATGGTCTGGCATCCAAACATTGTGGTGGCGAATGCGCAAAGTCGCTCCCCTTGCCGTGGCCAGAGGGTAGCCAGGGGGGCGCCAGAGTGGACGCGCGCGCATGCGCCCGGCGCGCCGCCCGCCGGACAGCAGCGCGAGCCAGCCGCCAGCTCTAGCGACGCCTAGCGGGCGGGGCGCGCACTCGGCGCGGCCACCATAGAGCACGGAGAAAGTGGGAGGAAGGGAGAGAGGGGCAGAGTGCGGCCGGGCTCGGGGCGCCACCATGCAACGAGCGCCACAAGCGAGCTGCCTCCAATCCTGCTCGCCTGCCGCCCGCTGACGCACAGACTAGCCCAGCCATTCAGCTAGCCAGAGCGCATTTAGCTAGCTCGCCCGCTGACCATCAGCAACAGGTGTGTCTAGTGGCCAGCAAAGAGAAAGGCAGCTCTTCGCAGGGAGAGAGAGAGCAGAGTGGAGCTGGCAAGCTAACAAGCCAGCCTGTCGTCTGGCAACCAGCCAGTTTTCAAGGTTATGGTTAGCGATTCATGCGAGCGGATAGTTTCTTTTCTTATTTACATATTAACTCGTCTACTTTTATCTCGCTGGCTCGCGCCCGTTTTCAACTTGGAGGCTAAACTCGAACTTGGCCTGGCCAACTCTCTCTCTCTTTCCCTTTCATCCCCTTTCGCTTGGCCATCCAAACGGCGCGCTCTCGCTGAAGAAACCTGTCCAGAAATATACTCTCATTTCTATCTCAATTATGCTCGCCGTCGCCGCCAGCAACAGCAGCACCGGCAGCAACAACAACAACGACCATGCCAACACTGCTCGCCAGCAATGATGAGAGGAAGGTAAAGGTAGAAACGCTAACTAACTTAATTTATTGCCCTCGAACAATGGATGTATGTCTTTCTTCCTCTCGAACGGGCTCAGCCTTTGCCGCCTCGCTTGCTTTCCGAACTCGCGCGCCCATCGGCCTATCTAGTAGCTAGTAGGAACTGCGGAACGGTCCCAACACTCAATCTCCCGTCTCAGCCAGCTGGGTTTCGTCTCGCTTCGTTTCCGGGGCCACCAGCTTGGTTCGGAAGCTCAGATCTCTCTTACCTGAAATGCTCTTGAAAAAGAACCCAACGAGTTTAGTTTGTTGCAAACGGATGTCTCCCACTGAAGTGACATTGAGAATAATGAACAGATATCGCAATGCGAAAGGCCAGCAATGGTCAGTTGAAGACGAAGATGGAGGTGGACAAGGCCCACGCACGGATGGGCAGTGTACAGTTTGAGCTGTAAAGCAGCAACGCCCTCCACTGACCTTGGACAGGCTAACCTGAGATCTTGTGCTCGCGCGTTTCAGTTCAAACCTACCGCTTTTACAGCCTTAGTCAGAACCCCTTGACCGAATGCGCCGAGCTTGATAGATAATAACGTAGTCATCATTACTTGAAGGGTGAGAGCAGGACCAAAAAGAGAAACGATTTTGTCACTGGTGGTAGCTGGCACCCAGCCGTCCTTCGTTAGGCATTGATCCTCTCAATCTGACAAAGACCTGACTTGAAGTCGGTCATTAGACAAGCACAAGGGTTCTCTCCATTAAATCCAACAATTATATTTGAACAATTCTGATGGACGGACTATTCTTAGCTTAAGGTTGCGCGGACGATAATGATAGAGACCATCGACTCGGCCACACGGAAGTCTGGCTTTCATTTTTGATTGAGACACTGTTTTTAGGCAAGAACGTGGCGATCAGAACGAGTTTCAGTGGTCAATACAATCACCTTAAATTTTGATCACAATGTTATCCTGGAAGCACAGGCCACTAGAGCCTTGAGGCTACTAGTCTTTGCAATCAAGGAAAAATTGTATCAATCCAGGCCAGCTCTACTTGTTCCCGGTTGCATGAGATCAATTTCGTCCTCAGTCTCGCGCGCTGGTCCCTCTGTCAGCTCATCTTGCGAGCTCGCTGGCTCACCTGTTTCGTCCAGTTTGCTCAGAGCTCCTTGGCTAGAGCGGCCACTAGAGCTCGTATTTGTAGCCCTTCCAACTTCCCACTCGTCTTGGACTAGAATCCTCTTACTCAGCTCGTCCTCATTGTTGTCTGATCCAGTGTAGCCGACGGCTCGCCTAGCTATTCGACGCTTATCCCCTCTGCTTTGGCCTCTCCCAGTTCCTCCTCCAACGCCCAAAACTGCGGCCATTGCAATCACGGGTGCCGCAACGTTAGACTCGGTAGTCTCCAGGAGCACTGCCCCATCTTTGGCTGCAATATTCGAGCGGCGAGCACCATAACCAAGGCGAACATTTTCGCGGTACTGGTTTTTAGGCCGCCGTTTGCGATCGCTCGCGAGCTTGAGAAGGTCGGTATCAATACTGTAACACGTAACGTACCAATATTGGATGCAAACAACAATTGCCGTGACACAACCAACCACGATAGAGTAGATGAAAGTACGCTTGGCCTTCTGGACCAAGTTCAAAAGTTGACTCTTGAACTCGTTCGAAGACTTTTCATCTATTTCGACTGATTCTTCGAGCCAAAGGAGTGGCGCCACCATGGGACTCATATGGCCTATTATGCTTCTATCGACAACCTCTAAGGCTGCCTGCTCTACAAATGCATTCATTTGAGCTCTGGACGCAGCTCGAAATACGGAGCCAGTCATCGGTTCGATGTCCAGATATGTCTCATGAAGATCCTTGTTCGGCTTGAGGCCAGCTGCCATTGCTAACATAGGATCTGCATTGTAGAAGTGAGGCGAAGAGGCTGCAATTGGCGCCCCACGTTGGCACAATGACAAGTCCATGATTCCGTCCAAGTAGCAGCGGCTATCGTTGATTTGTTGGCTTGATTTTGTTGATGACTTGGACTGGCTTGCGGCCTTCTGTTTGTTCGGAATCGTGCAATAGCAGGCATTTTTTGGATTCTTCTTCGGCGCCGCAAAAATATCCGCTGGCGTAGTAAACCTGAGCAGAGGGATGCCCTTAGCTTGAGTATCCTCCTTGTATTTGATTGTGATTGAGGTGCAGATCATTGGAGAAAATATGGATAAAACCTGGTTCTTGTTTGCACCCGGATGAAATTGGCTTCCATCGGTGCCATTGATCTGATTGCACCTGTTTCCAGCCTCCGTATTCGTCGGCCAAACATTGAGCTGTCTAAGATCGTTCCAGTTGTCAACCATCATAAAATCATTCATTGATTCATTTCGACCCGTAAATATTGTGATCTCTCCGTTGTCTCGCCTACTCCAGGTTCCGTTCTTCATGTAGAAGAATCCGAACATATTTTTAGGCAGAGGTGACTCAAAGTTGTAACCTAAAGTTTCCGAGACTAGATCTCTGACTGATTCCATAAAGTCGACCTTATAACCATCGAAAAGAAGCTGATTCGCCGGCCGAGTAACAAGTATCTTGTCATTCCCGTCCTTGATTAAACGGCTTGCGATCTTAGCGGCCAGATTCCTCTTAAATGATCCCTCCTCAAGTTGCGCCAATTTCGTCAGCACCGATAACAAAGGTAAATTAACAATTGTAACAAGTGTATTGTTGGGATCCAACATAGTCGCTTGCTGTTTCTGTGGCATTGAATTGTCTGAAATATTATGCACATCTCCAGTTGAATCAAAATGATTGGACTTTTTGCTCAAACTTGCACTAGTCTTAGTTATTGGAATAGTTTTATCACTTTCAGGTTCCTTGTCAGCGAGATTTGAGCTTTCATACATCGAGTAGAAGGTTTTAAATTCCTTGAACCTGAGTTTCCGATTATTATCCTCGAAGTCGATCACCTCACGTCGTCGCCATTGTTTGTACATGAAGGGGCCGACCTCCTGAAATCTGGGCCTCTCAAGTCCCAGCAGCACTTGTTCACTATTTGTCACATTAAATATATAAAACTTTACAGTTAACGGAATAGGAACTTTAGTAAATCTTTCGAAAGTTTTGGTTCCAATTTTAAGTTGGATCCTCTAGGCGAAATAAAGGTGAAGTGCGGTTGTTGTTCGCGAGCAAAATTGAGTTTTGGGTTTCACGCGCACCACGTGTTTTGGGTTCGGCGCATCGCATAGGGAGAATCGCGCATTAGTTTGTAGGATCGTTTGATGAAAACAAGAGTGGCGGCGCCTGTGCACTTACCTGCTCAATCTTTTGCTGGATCAACTTTGGCATCATCCATAGGCCGCTGAAGCCAAAAAGAATCAGCAGGCAAGCTATTGTCATGAGAAGTAGGCGACACATTTTGAGCTAGTTCTCGTTTGCTCGCCAAAACAAACAAGAGTTCATTTGTTGCTGGCCAGCGCAAAGAGTTCCCTGCTTAAAGAAGAGGAGCAAAGTATTCGAGTATTCGTTTCCTTGAACAGAAAGCAAAACACGCTGGACAGGCCAATTTGCTTTGGCCCCCTTAACAAGGCGGCTGTCTTCCAGTTCCTCCTTGCTCGTCCGCTTACCACCCAAAAGCGACGCCTCACTCAGAGTTAGCTAATATTCTGCCTACAGGTTGCAACTCAAACTTCTTCAACTCGCTTAGCCGCTCCACTTTCTGCTTCTGATCCTCTCCTGGTTCGCCTGGCGCTCTTGAATCTTCAGCAAGCATTGTTGGAACTAGACTGGCGTCGATGACAATCGCATGTCAAGATGCGGCCGATCCTTGTTGGCTCATGGGTGGCATTTAGTGCACTCGGATCGGCAACATAACCGCGCTTCGGCCGACATTTGCGTTCCCTTCGCAATTTTGTCTGTTGTCTGTTGCTTGGATCGGCGGCGGCGGCGGCGGCGGCGACGGCGACTATGGCGAGAATGCTAAACACCGACAGGCTCGCTTGAGCATAAAACTGAGGCAAACTCGCCTATCAATATTGGCCATATACATGATCGATTGGATCTATCCAGCCCCCTAGTGGCGGGCGCTGCCTCTCCCCAACAAGTCCAATGGTTGACTTGTTGGCCATAGAGCGCAGCCTCTGCTAGCGGCGCAAGCAACAACGAGACCGACAGCTCGACCGCGGCAACCGCAGCGCCCGCCATAGACTGCTCATCATTGGGGACATGCGAGCAGATATGAAAACAACGGCTAACACGATAAAACAGCAGCTTATGGCTCAGCCAACAGCTACATGAGTTGCCGCCCCCGAGCTCATGCGACAAATCTAGCCAAAAGCCCGCAAGCTAGCCGGGCGAGAGTTCGTCCGTAAAGTTATTGTGCGTTTGCCATCGCACAGTGGCACCAGCGACCGGCCATTGTTGTTGGATTATGGAAAGGCGAGCGAGTTCTGGATAGGATCCTTCGTGCGACGACACTAACGCTTAGTAGCTGGCATGCATCTAGGCTAATTGCGACAGGAGTTGTTGGTTGGCGCCGGTTGTTGAAGCAAACAAGCCGCCGATGGGATCTTGTCGCCACAGTCTTGGCCGCTCATCCAGTTTCGCTCTCATGAGCGAAAGCTTGCAAATTCAGCGCGAGCTCTATGATCTAATAAGCAGGCCAAATACAAGCCTCTCACACGCTTGCCGTTTTGTCATCTGAACTCTCGAGCAGTGTTTGAGCAACGGCCGAGGCACAAGTTGCCATTCCGCTTGCTCCTGTCGCCTCTCTCGGCTACAAGGTTGCCAGCAAAGCCGAGGACTCTGGGCTGGTCTACTGGCCGCAGAGTGCAGTGGGTGCGGACAAAGTTTGCGAGCCACAGGTGTTCGCAGAATGATTCAGCTTATATGAGGCGATATGACAAATTTGTCCACCAGCCACATTCGGCCGATGCTCACCGGATGTGGACTGGCGGCGGCCATTTTCGGCCTATTTGAAACTGGAAACTAGCCGAGCATGTGAGTCTTTCGTTGGAGCTTCAGTTGATCGGTCAATCCATCAAGCTAGCCGAGCTTGCCTGTCGCAACCAAAGCTCTCAAAGTCAAAAAACTCATATTTAAGCCATCACTCGGGAGCTCACCAATGGATCTGTCGCTGTCGATTGAGTTCCAATTCCAATTCCAAATTTGTGTTCGGCCAACGAGAGAAATCCATTAGCCAAGTTTGTTGTGGCTAGTCCGCGGGCGCAGATGGCGCCACCGGAGCCTTCGATGGCGCGCTTGGCTGGGGGCGCCCGCCAGATGGGGCTTAGAGCGCAGGCAGCAAGCTGGCAAGGCGCATCCAATCTGGATGCGAGACTAATGTGGCGCTCGCGCGCATGGGCGACTGCACGCGCGCTGCCCAGGATGCGAGCCGGCAGCCCGAATGGGGAGGCAAACCCTTTTCGCCATCGACTTGACTGAACGCCATCCACTGGACTCGCTACAAGATCCTGGCTCTCAAGGGGTGGCCATGCGCGCCAGCAAGTGCGAGCAAGAGTGGCCGAGCGGCGGGCGGTCAGGTTGTTGGAGTAGGTGAAGTTTTGGTTCGATGCCGCAAGGCGAAGGACTCAAGTTTAGGCAAGAGCGCTGAGGTGTTGAGTTGGAATGCGACTGAGGCCTCAAAGGTGGGCGAGGGCGCGAGGGTTGTTTGTTGTGGGCGGGTTTTGGGGGTTTAGTTTAAGCCGAAGCCGAAGCCGGTTGGCCATGATGGAAGTTGGCCGAAGAGGATGGCTTTCGGGCCAAAATGCGCAAATCCCGCTCCTATTCCTGCTCCTGCTCGCGCTCTTGCCCTCCAAAGGGGCCGGCCTTGTGCAGGTTCCAAACCGACACACTGTGGCCTCCTTGCCCGGCGACCTGGTGATTGGAATCCTGGTTCCGATTCACGAGCGGCCGTCGCCAAAGCAGGCGCAAACTCGCACCTGCGGCGCAGTGCGCGAGCAGTACGGAATTCAGCGCGTCGAGGCAGCCTTCAAGACCATCGACTCCATCAATGCCGATCCAAGCATCCTTCCAAACATAACGCTCGGAATTGAGGTTCGTGACTCCTGTTGGCACTCGCCAATTGCACTGGAGCAATCGATCGAGTTCATAAGAGACGCGATGGCCGCTAGCGAGCAGAGCCAAGCCAAGGCGGCGGCCCCAGTGGCGCCAGCGAGCGCCACCAGTCTCCAGCTTGGGCCACTGGGCGCAGGTAGCCCAACCGGCGGCGGCGTCGGCGAGCCCGCAAACGCAACCACCAATTCCATCTGCGCGCCGCTCCTCCTCCGCCAGCAACACCAGCACCAGCAACAGCAGCAGTCCAAGAAGGTCAAGAACATCGTGGGCGTGGTCGGGCCAGCCTCCTCGACCGACACTGTGCAGGTGATTGGCCAGCTCAGGCTCTCCCAGTTTGAGCTCCTCCTCCTCCTCCTCCGAGCTCGCTCGTTAAGTCTTTCAAAACACTAACTAGAACCGAAACTCGCCCACTCAAACCGCCAACCAGGTTCAAAACTTGCTCCAACTGTTCAACATGCCCCAAGTGGGCTACTCGGCAACCTCGCGCGACTTGAGCAACAAGAACTTCTTCAAGTACTTCCTGCGCGTTGTTCCCTCGGACAAGTTGCAGGCCCAGGTGATGATTGATCTGATGCTCGCGCACAATTGGACCTACATAACGGTCGCCTACACTGAAGGTTAGTGTGTGCCGGCCTCTGCGCGCTGCTCGAGCGAGATAACGGGCAAGCCAAGGGGCGCAACTGGGCCGAGCGAGAGATAGATATATTTCTCCATTGCGCTGCGAGTTGAGGGAGGCGAATTGAAAGTCACAAAGTGTCGCGCACAAGATTGCTCGCCTCTCCCTGAGCTTGGTTTCCATTGGCAGAGATGAGCCTTGGATTTCAGTTCTGCTCTGTCCTGCTTAGGCCGAGCGGGTTTTCGCTCACCATCTTGCCGGATACGCCAACTCGAAGGTGAGCGAGTTCGTCTGCCTCTTGAGCAGAGGGATGATTCATTGGCTGGATCCAATTCAGAGTCTCGTGAGGTGGAAGCGAGAGGGCGGCCAGTTTGGCGCCGGAAGGGCTGACATTGAATCGAGTTAAATGGGCCGGTCGCGTTCGCGGCCATGGAGGCCCAGCTGGAGGGGAGGGGAGCGAGCGAGCGATGTTTCAGGCTGACTCTGGCTGGCCAGCTTGTTGCCAGCGGGCGCCCCTTTTTAAACTAAATTGCCCTCCTTCGTGCGCCAAATTTAAATGGCCAGGCGGCCAGGCAAGCGGGCTGAGTGTCAGCGCGAGTGATAGGCGATCCGATGTGATCGGCATGTCATTGGCCGGCCGACTTGCCCTCGAGGCTCAACTCCTGGCGCGCCGACCAATTGGCCGCCGCGCAGCCGGGCCAAGGCTGGCCAATGCAACCCTCGACCGTAATGAGATTTCAACACACAAGCCTCGGCCGGATGGAGGCCCAGAATCACATCCGCCACTTGACCAATATAGTAATTGAATTCTGTCCACTGATCCGCACTCAATTGCCGCCCATCCTTTCGCGTCGCCGCCGCCGCCGCCGCCGCCGCCGCCGCCACCACTGCATCTTGTCTTGCGCGCGGCCGAGGGGCTGGAAGTGCAGATTTTTCCTGCTAAGAGCGGCGCAACTCATGCGGCTGCGGCCGCCACCATTTGCGGGCCCTTTGTTTCGCCGGGCCCGCTGATTGGGGCGCACGGCTGACTGGAGCGGCGCCACCATCGGCCACCGTTGGCCCGTCACGCCGGCGCCCTTCCGGCCAACTGCATTAATTCAACAAATCTGGCTGCACGAGCCGAGCGGAACCGGATGATGAATAGGTGCGTGCAGGGGCTGCTCGGGTTGAGGCTGCCGAGGCGACAGAGTGGGGGCCGCGTTTGGGTGCAACAGTGGCGAGCGGCCTGGCCGGCTGCCTGGCTCTCCTGCACCTGCCAATCGGCGGGTGCCTCCGCGGCCAGCGCTGCAAGGACGCCCGAGCGAGTGGAGCCGCGCGCTCGAGAGCCGGCAATTAGCGCCGCCCCCGCCCAGCGTGGCCGCCAGCCAGTGGCGCCGCTCCTTGCCGCCGCTGCGGCCCCCAGAAGCGCCGAGGCTGATTAATTTCGCACTTCCTCCCGTCCGAGGCGCCACCAGCCAGCTCGGCCGGACGCGGCTCCGGACAAGACGCTGGGCGGCGCGCGCGAGCCACACGAGGGCCCCAAGGGAGTTGGCCAGTTGGAATCCTTTGGCGTGCGACATTTATGTTGCCGGCTTATCTCGGCTTTGGGCCCAAATCGGCGGCCGCATCCAGGCGAGGCCGAGCCGCGACAGCAATCCGCCTGCCAGCGCCATTGACACAAGCCATTGACCAGGCAAATCTAGATCTGATTGTAGATTTCGGCGCTCGCCTCAAACTAGCTCGCTTGCCCGATTCGGGGCGCCAAATCCGCAATTGCAAATCGAAATTTAGACTTGGAGGCCCAAAACATGGCCGGCGCAGTTTGTTGGCGTTTCTGTTGCTGTTGGTGTTGTTGTTGTTGTTGCCGTTGCGCCCATTTGCGGAAGCCAGCGGGCATTTGATCTCTAACGGCGGGCGCGATTCGCAACCAGTTTGCAGACGATTCTCGCTCGCAAGCCAGTGTAAATCAATTCCAAATTAGATTAGTGAACTTGTCCCGCCGGCGCCACGTCCAGCCTTAATTCGTCGTCCAGAATTGCGCTTCATTAGCTCGCGCGCTCGGCGGCGGCGGCGGCGGCGGCATCAGCGGAAGTGGAAGCGGCGCCTAGCAGCTCGCGCCAACTCGGCACCAAACGAGCTTCGACTGGCGCCAACCGGAAGCGGGCAAAACGCGCCCCTGCAGCGCAAAGAGCGCCACTTCGGCCAAGCCAAACTCGGGCGCCATTTCGCCGCCGGTAATGCGGCCCTCTGTTTACCTGCTCGCCCCTCTCTGTTTACGTTTCTTGAAACATATTAGTCATCAGCTGGAGCTGAGCCCACTTGGCCCGACCAAACCCCATTGAGAGCTCGCAAATTTCGAGTGTCTGGGGAGGCGGACAGAGGGTTGAGTTTGCAAACTTTCGCTCTGTTTGCATTGTTTTGCCAGATTGGCCACACTGGCCGCCAGCCATTTCGGCGTTATTTTCCCACTCAAATTCATCCCCCCCTTGGCCGGCGCAGGTTAATTGATAATAATCGGGGCCACTTATTGCGAGCGCAAACTCGAGTTGCATGGGAGCGTCCGAGCCGGCTGGCTGCTTGGCCAGAGTGTTCCGAGCCCTCGCCAGCCAAGTCCACGGGGCCGCCCCCTCCACGCTGCTCGGCCGCAAACCAATCGAACCCGGCTCGGCCCCTCCTCTCGGCTGCGGCCGCATCCGGCCAAACCAGACTCGGTTAGCCGCCGCCGCCGCATGCGCTCGTAATGAGCTGCCACCAACTGCGCCCCGCCGCCGATTGGGCCACCAACCGGCGAGGATGAGCCATTTCCTTCCGCTCGCCTATCCTCGGCCAAGTGCGGCCAGTTTTGTGCCTTTCGCCAGCGGAGAGCCCAAAAGAGCGGCGCCAAGATGATTCATAATGAGGCCCCGTCGAGTTTGGTTGCTGGCGCTCGCATTGTGTCATTATGTTTGCCAATTCTATGGACCGGAACTCGGCCGCCGGCGAGCCAGTTGCTTGGGCGAGCGAGCGAGCGCAGAGCAACTGGCTCCTCTCTTGGCAAGCTAACGATCGGGGCCCCAAAGCGGGTCGATTAATCAAGGCAGCCGGCGGCGGAGGCGGCCGGTCAGCGCGCGGATCAGGTGATTTCGACGCCCACACGAGGCAAAGCGGGCGCAGCTGGAGCTTGAGTCAAAAACACAAGCCGGCCGCCTGGTTTGAACCCGAGGGACTTGGCTGAACGAGTGCGGGGGCGCCTTTCTTCAAAAGCTTGGCGCAAACTTGGAAGCGGAGGCCAAGTTGGTTTGAATGGCGTAAAATTCAAACTCTGCGCTGATCTAATTGTGCTGAACGAGTGAGAGCCGAGAGCGCGAGCTGCACTCGAACACCTTTGAGCGTCTACGAGCCGCATCTTGGGGCCTCCGAGCCGAGCGCCATTGACGGCTGCAATGGAGGCGAGCCCAGGTGGTGGCTGAGGCGCCAACACAATGGGCCCGCTGCAGGGCTTTGTCGTCGGCCAAGGGCTGCCCCCAAGCTAGTCCGCTCCAGCAGCTAACCAAACGCCATCCCCACCCCCCTCCAAACTCGGCGCCTCCAAATTGGGCGCCCGAACTCGCCAGGAAGCTACGGATCCAGTTTGATGAATGCGTTTCGCGAGCGAGCCCAAGAGGTGGGCATTTGTTTCGCAACACTCGAGTCGATGCCGCCAAACGCGGACGACGCCAAGTTTGATGAGCTCATTGAGGCCATCCGAAAGCATCCGAACGCGCGCGTTGTCATCTGCATGTGCGAGGGTCGCACCGTTGGAAGACTGTTCGCAGGTTTTAAGCGCAAAAACATCACCAACGAGTACCTGGTTGTTGGCAGGTGAGTTCACTCGACCTGCGCTCTCGCCTGCACGAATGGAGGGGTTGCAATGGCGACGTTGTTGAACAGGAAGCTCGTCTTTGGTTGGCGACAGTGACTAATCGCGACTCAACCCTCTCCGGTTTGACGAACACGCACACTTGGACTCTGCAAACCAGCGACGGTTGGTCGGACAGGTTCGATGTTGTGGAGAAGCAGGAGGAGTTTGCGTTGGGCGGAATCTCAATCCGAATCCACTCGGCCTACGTGAACGACTTCGACGACTACTATTTCGCCCTGAACCCATTCACAAACCAGCGAAATCCCTGGTTCGCCGAGTTCTGGGAAACCCGCTTCCAGTGCAACCTCGAGCTTGGCGCCGCAAGCGCAAGCTCGCTGGCCAGCGCAGGAGGCCTGAATCGAGGCTCGGCGAGCTCGCTTGCGCTCCTACCTGCCGGCCTCCACCAGCGTCCATTCGTTCGTCCGCCCGGAGCAAAGATTTACAATCGGAGCTGCACAGGTAAGATGAGCGCCCTGTCAGCGCAACGTGTTCCTCCCTCCAAAGCTCGCAAAGCAAAGCAAACCTCCTCCCACTCTCGCCTCCCCCTCCCCTCGCTCGCAGGCCGCGAATCGCTGAGAAATAATCACAAACAGGACGCCAAGATGGCCTTCGTCCAAAAGTCCATCATAACAATGGCGCTCGGTCTCGATAGCATGCAACGCGCCATCTGTCCGCCCAACAAGCTCGGCTTGTGTCCAGAAATGTTGCCAGTCAATGGGTCAATTCTACTGCAACACCTGATGAACGTTAGCTTTTCCTTCCTCAACGAGCAAGTCTCCTTCGACGAGCAAGGCGATCCGCCAGGAAAGTACGAGATTCTAAACTTTCAGCGGCGCCGCTCGAGCCAGGCGGCCGAGCCGGGCAACAAGCAATCCGGCCCAGACTATCAGCTCGCCTCGGCAAGCTCGAACGCCGACGAGAGCGCCGCCTCGGAGAGGAGGCGCCTAAATCCAATGTACGACTCCTACTCAACCCTGCGCGTCTACCGTCCACGCCAAGCGGCCGCAGCTCAGGCGCTCGTGCTGGGCCAACGCAAGAGGCGCGGCCAGGCCAAGGGCACCGGCGCGGAGACTCACCTGCCGGCAAGCGGCTACTCCTCAACAAGCGGCTACGAGTACGTCCACGTCGGCTCCTGGAAGTCCAGCGACGGGCTTAGTCTCTTCGGCGACATCCGCTGGCCCTCGATGAGCTCGCCCGTGGAGCAGCAAGCGGCCCACTCGGCTGAGCCGTCAAGCTCAGACTCGGGCACCCAACACAGGACCAGCCTGCTACCAAAGTCCGTCTGCTCGTTGCCCTGCGCTAGGGGACACGCAAAGGTAAATATCGGCGCCCATGTTTCTATGGAGGCCTCCGCTTTAACTTCATAATTTTTGCGCCATTATCTCCGCAACCTAATCAATCACCTGTCGTCGCGCCCCGAATTGCTGTCGGCGCGGGCCGCTCGTTTCAATTTAATCCAATTGAATCAAATACCCTGGACAAACGTAACTGAAACTGGCGCCTGCATTCCCTCCTCCTCCTCCTCCTCGTTGAACAAACGTCAACCCCGAAAACAGAAAATACAAAGCGATAGCGTCAAGTGCTGCTGGGTTTGTGTTCCATGTCGAGCGCACGAGTACCTTTTCAACGAGTTCAAGTGCAAAGCCTGCGAGAAGGGCTGGTGGCCGGACGCAACACGAACAGGTTAGTTGTCCCTAGCTTCTGCTGTCGCTTCCAAGCGCCGCCTAAACTGACCAGCGCAAACCCGCCCACTGCAAACCCGACTGGCCGCTAAGGTTGCAAGCAAATTCCAATCCGCTACCTCGACTGGCATAGCATGGAGGCGCTGGCAGCCATTTCAATTGCGCTCTTCGGCCTCCTGCTAACCTTTGCGACCGCGTTGGTTTTCATCAAACACAACAACACGCCAGTGGTGAAATCGTCAACCCGCGAACTCAGCTACATGATCCTCTTCTCAATGCTCCTCCTATACGCCAACACCTTCTTTCTAATTGCAAAACCGCGCAAAGAGACCTGCTTCGTAACGCGAGTTTTGCCAGGCTTTGCCTTTGCAATGATGTACGGAGCCTTGCTCACAAAGACAAACCGAATCGCGCGCATTCTAGCCGGCTCGAAGAAGAAGATAATCACACGGAGGCCCAGATTTATGTCTGCAACCTCGCAGGTTGCAATCACCTGGATCATTGTGCTCATTGAATGCGCAATAATTGTGTTCATGTTGATTAGGGAGCCGGCAGACAGGATGCACGATTATCCGAGCGACGATAGGGTTGTTTTAGTCTGCAACACAACCACCATGGGAATCATAGGTGAGCGGGAAACCATAGCTGGCAAAGGTCAAACAAGTGCCGCCAGCTAGCTCGCCCAAAAACTGGCCCACCTCTAACCGAGCCAATCCACCCCGCCAATTCGGCCACAAATTTTCCACGCAAACCAAACCAAACCAAAACTCGCCAACTGCACGAGCAGCCCCGCTAGGCTTCGACTTTTTCCTAATTGCAATGTGCACTCTTTACGCTTTCAAGACCAGAAATGTGCCGGAAAATTTCAACGAGGCAAAGTTCATCGGCTTCACCATGTACACGACGCTCGTTATTTGGATTGCCTTTGTGGCCATCTACCTGAGCAGCGACCACAAGGTCACAACCCTGTGCCTTTGCATCAGCTTCAGCGCGCTCTTTGCGCTCTTCCTTCTCTTCCTCCCTCGCTGCTACATTATCATCTTCAAGCCGGAGAAGAACAACCGCAGCTTCTTCACCACCACCAAGAACGTGCGCTGCCACTTTGGCTACCAGATTGGCCCCTCGGCCAGCGGCCAGCTGCACTCGAGTGGCGGCGGCGGCAGCGCCGCCCATTGGACCAACCAACAGCAACTCTGCGCCACAACCAGCAACTCGCTCGACTATGACCAGTGCGAGACACCGACGCAGACCCAGGCGGCGCCAGTGTTGCGCCAGGCAGCAAGGTGAGTAGCGGCGCCCAGCTATCAGCTGCCAAGCTCGGAGGTGGAAACCAAATTAGAGCTGCCTCTTGTGGCGGCCGAAGAGCTGCTTACTTCTAACGAGCACCACTTCCTCTGGGCGCGATTATTTGCGGCTTGCGAGCTGGCGCCAGCGCCGCTCCCCGGAGCGAAGAAGTTGACGCCAACTCTTTCCAATTTGCACCAGATCCCCTTGGCTGGCGCTGCCCATTTGAATAGATGGCCGAAGATGAATGGCATAACCATTAAGGGGAGCTCAAGCGCGCATATTACTCTCCTCTGGGCCGACCAATTGAATCTAGCGCAGACAAAACAAGCCAAGCGGCCAGCGTTGTTATGGGCGCCCGCTAGCCGCCGCCGCCAACTAGAGGCTTGGCCTCCTCTCTCTCTCTCTCTCTCTCCTTCTAGCGCGCTGATTAATCTTAATATTGGCGGATCGGAGAGCAAAACATTTGGGTCACCGGCGAGCGAGAGCCGCAAAACATCGCCCAACATGTCCATCTGACTTCAGCTTGCGAGTCCATCTCCCGTGCACAATGGTGCAACGCGAACCGCGGCCAGAATTGATTAGGAGCCGGATCCATTTGAGCCATTGAAACTGGGCTGCCTTGGACCGGCCAAGGCCACCAGCCAGCCGTCGACCACTCGAGAGCGCCCGAGTCTGACTGAGCCAGCTTCCCGTTTCCAGCATCCGCAAGTCTGGCGTCGTGTTTCTTGGCGCCGATGTGTCCGAGAGGCGGCGAGCAGAGCGGCGACCTCTTTCCATTTTAAAAGCGGCGCTTGCAATTGCTGGGCAAGCCGAGAATGGAGACAAGCAAAAGTGACGCAGCCAGCGCCAGAGCGGGCGCCTCTTGACGTCGGAGGAGACTTCAGACCAAGGGCGTCCAAAGTCTCGCTGGCCAGACCTTGGAGAGGGAGTTGGCGCCGTCAAGTGGAGCTCCACACTTGCGCCAGCGCCTCCACTTGCTCCGGCCTGCCCCGGTCAAGTTGGGGCCAAAAGCGCAAGCGAAACCACCTGAGCCGCAACAATTCATTACCTCGAGCGCGGCGACTCATTAGTTAATGAATTTCTTGTTTCAAGCAAAGCTCATAATGGGCCTCGAGTTTGCGCGCGCCCGGCTCAATGGGCGCCGAGTGGCCCAAGTGCTTCCAGGCGGCCGACTCGAGGATCACTTGAGGCGCAGAGCTTTGCGCGCGGAACTCTTGCAAGGCTACCGGCCGCTTGGCCTTGGATCGGAGCCACCGCAGACAATCCCGATCCGCCGCTTTGCTTGCGCGGGCTTGCCGCTCGCCCGCCCGCCCGCAGCCAGGTTAGCCGAGTGTCTTAACGCGGACAAACTTTTTAAGCTCGAGCGGCTCTCTCGGCTCTGGCGGCTGCCTAATGATGTTGACGGAGGGTGAGAGCGAGTTGCTTGGCGCTCCAAGCGAAACACCTCGACTCTCGATGGGCCGCCAGCTCGAGTGGGCGAGCGGCGGAGTCGAGAGGTCGGCCCTTTGCGGGCTGAATTGAAGCCACTCCGCTTGGCCCTCCGTCGACGCGGCCAAGCCTTCCTCTCTCGCCAGACATAAATAAAACTCTTACAGCAGCGGCAGCAACAGAAACGACAACACACTAATGATAATAGTGATGGCAATAACAATGATAACGGAGATAATTTCATGGTAATTAAGTTGAATCAGCGCCGGCTCGCCGCGAGCGCCGCCGGCCGGCCGGCCGGCCAACTGTCGCTGCTCGCAAGGAGCAGAGCCGAGGAGCTGCTGACTAATTGACTTTGGGCCGGCCGGCGACAGGCGGCTGGGGGCGCCTCGAGCGCGCGACGGGCCGCCGCTCGGCTGACGGATGCATAATTGACCCTGGCGGCGCTAGCCGAGGGGAGCCTCCGTTTGGCTTGCCCGGCGACCATTGGGGCCGCAATCGCAAGATCTAAATCATGATACTTGATGTGTGCGCGCGCGCGGGCCATTTAGCCGGCCGGCCCGCGCGGAGCAGAGCGGCCGATGCTGAGCGCGGAGGCCAATTAATGGCGCCATCCATCCATCCGTCCGCCTAATCGAGCTTGCCACTGGAGGAGGCCGCATCTGAAGCACGTACCAAGATCAATCTCTTGGCTCTCCCCCCCTCGAGCGCGCTGATCGAGTTACTTTATTGATTTATTTTTCATATTCAAGCAAACAAAGCGCCTCCAGCCGAGAGCGCCCAATATCCATGTCCGCTCACTACAATACAAATCCCCTCCCCTCCCCCTCCCAAAACCCAAATGGTGCCCATGGCGCACAGAGGGCGCGCATCCGGTTTGCAATGGCCGGCCCAGCAAATGGGGCCCGAAATAGCGTTTTGCGGCCGCAACGATAGCTTGGCTGGCGCCGCAAACGAGCAAGCGGCAAAGGTAACGCGATTCCACTTGGCCTCCTTCTGCAGCGCCTTCTATTCAATTTTCTCGCGACGCTCGCGCCGCAAGGAGTCGGACAAGGCCTTCAGCATCCAGCAACATTTGCGTGCAGTTCGCCACGCTGAAAACCTCGACCGGCAGACGCATTTCCGGCGCTCACAAGGTAAGTCAGCGGCTCCAGCTCAGCTGGGAGCGCCACTAGCTCGGCAAACCCCACACTAATGCCTCTCGCCCCTTTCGCCCTCTAAACTCTGCGCTCTGTCCTCCCTGTCGCCGCCGCCGCCGCCGCTGCTCTAATTCAATCGCAAACTGGTTGGCCAGTTCAACGCCTAGTGCAACGCTTCGATGCCTCGCTCGCCGCCGCCGACCAAGCTCGCGGCCACGAGCACGACTGGCTGCGACGCTCGCACTTGACTGGCGCCGGCGACGCCCACCAGAGTCCGGCGCTCCAAGCTGGTCTGCGCCCGCCGGCCGCCAGCCAGGAGGAGGAGGAGCAGCAGCAGCAGGCGGAGGAGAGTCGGCTGATCCTCGTTTTGGGCCAGCTGATTGGGTTGCACAACATTTGGCGGCTGGCCGACGCGCTCAAGAGACACTGCGGCCGGCGCGAGCGCGAAACCGGCGCCGCCCGCAGACCGGCCGAGCTGGTTCTAGCGCTCGAGCCAAACAAGCGGAAGGCGGCACAAGTGTTGCTCGACTTCAGCCGGCAGGCCGATCGCGAGTTGGCCCTCAGCATGCTCAAGTATCTGGCTCGAGTGGTGCAAAAGTCGGCCGAGACTGTGCGCGCCCTCGGCCGGCCAGCCTCGCTCGTCTCGCTAGACTTCGAGCCGATAGAATCGGCCCGGCCCGCAAGCGAGGAGACAAACTCTACGCTACAAGCAAAGCTCAGCAACGGCCAAGAGCGAGACTTTGGGCGAAACAAAAAGGTGGCCGCTTTCAGATCGGCCAGTTGTTTTGATTCCGACACAAACGTCTTATGCAAATTATCCTCATCTAAACTCGAACAAACCAATGCGACAACCGACGACCACCATGGCAACTGGCAGCCAGCTTCGGGCTGCCGCTTAAAGGAACTGGATGACAGGCCGCCAAGTTCAACCATTCAGATGGCCTTATCTCAACAGAGTGGAGGAGGAAACATAGTCAACTGTGGCGGCGACGATAGGGCGAGGAGGGAGACTCTTCACAAGGGTTGCGCCAGAGCTGGCGAGACTAGACTGCCATCTGGTGGGCGCAAAGTGCAAGTTGGAGGCGGAGACGAGGTTCTGGTCGAAGGAGGTGGCCAATATGCCAGCTCTGGGCGAGAGGAGAGGAGCGGCAAAATCTCAACTGGTCATCAAGCAAACGAAGCCGACCATAACGAAGACCCCATAAGCAGGGCACTGCAATGTATCCTTGGAGCCCCAAGCGGCAAGCCCGCACTTGGAAAGCCAGTGTTGCGCTCAAACCAGCCTCGCCTTTGCCACTCCCAGCAGGCAACCAAAACGAGCGACGAGAGCACAATTGCCAAGCTGCCTCACTCCGGGGGCCGAGCAGCGAGCGAGAGGCACCCTTCCAGGCGCCAAGCTAAGCGCCGGCCAGACCACCGAGTCTGTTGTCCATGTCCGCCCGATTGTTGCCACAGATTTGACCAATTTGGCGCTCCAACGAGCGAGCCACTCACAGGGCCAAGAGCGCCCGAGGCCCAGACAGGAGCTAAGCCTGAATTGGGCCGTTCGCAGCAGGTCGAGGCCGAACAAAGGATGACCAGGTCCCCTTGGTTGGAAGACAAGACAATGGGGCAAAATACTGCGAGCAAGCCGCCAACCGGCGCAGCAACCTCAACAGCCAGCTCCAAATTGGCCAACGAGCGCGATATGAATTATTGCTTGAGGCTCAATGAAGCCAAAGATCGTCTGGCATTGGATGGAACAATTTGCACCGACCAGGTGAGCGAGCGAGCCCAAAGGGAATTACTCCCGCCGGCCAAGTGTACAACTGACGACGATCCGAGGAAAGGCGATGATAATCAAGCCGAGCGAACTAACGAGCCTCCTGGCCACTTAATGAGCTCACTCGAGGCTAGAGCTAGCTCGGCAAAGAGTTGCACTGAAAGCCGGCAACTGGCGACACTTGGCCAGGTTGCTGGCGAGCCAATTAGCGCACCTACTCTACCGCAACGGCGCCATAGCAGACACAGGTGCCGCAAAACGCGCACTTGTCAGTCAAGAGCTCGTGTGGAAGATTTGCATTCGAACCGAGAGGAGGGCTCCTGCAGTTTTGGCCGCTCGAGCTCATCGGCCTGCTGCTGCTCCCTGTCCAATTGCTGCCACTATTGTAAGCCATCCAGTCTGGTGAGACATCCCTCACGTAGGTCGAGCTGTAATCAGCGAAGCCAGAGCGGAGCCCGCGAGAGTTCGGGGCCAAGAGGTGCGAACGAGGGTTGCGCCGATGTAAGGGCCATGTCTCGTTCTAGAACGTGCAGTCTGTCTAGAGGTGGCAACCATCAACGTTATGAAAGTCGATTATCCTCAATGGACCTTAATGATCAACTCTAGAGGCTTTCACCTGTGATAAAGTCAATGGTGATATTCATATATTAAACCAATGAAGGAATTTGTTCAATATTGGTCGTTGGCCTGTTCTAATAAATTCGTTGCTTCACTAGCATACTCTGAACACCTCGCACTGAGGACTCGAGGTGACGAAAGGAGAGGGTTGCACGACTGTCGGCTTGCTTGAGTAAGCCAAGAGCGCGTTCGTCATCTTAACATCTATGTCAACCTGTCGATTGTTAATCCATCATCCAGTTCGAGTCATCCCGACTCAAGATTCTCGAGTCGCTGCAATAGTTTTCAATATCCTACAACTAGTTCATCCCATTTTCGGCCTCTTTCTAATTCGGGGCGACCGTTAAGAGAAGCTTTTCACCTGGAAATGGAACATCGATGTGGTCACGCAGTCTCAGAAGCCCTACCATCGGACTGAACACGAGTGATGAAATGGCGCCACTGAGACGGATCAGCTGGGAAAACTGTGCGACTGTACAGCCTTGAAAATAAATAAAAAGCGATGAAATTTCATTTGAACTCATTCAATCTTACATCTTTCATGAATTTGAGCTAATTACGTGAGAATATCCCACCAAGATGCCGAACAATACCTACAAGTCGGCCGCTGTGCCCTTCGTCAATTCTAAAGGGGAGCGGTCGATGAAACGCGTGAAAGTGGAACGCTATGTGGCCGGCAAAAAACCAGGTTACGCCGAGGACGAGGATGAAGAATTTTATACGACTGACGAGGAAATCGATGAAGAAAATGAGGAATTCGATGAGGAGGATAGTGAGGCTGATTTGAAAGCAAGAAAGTCAATCGAACGTGATATAAATAGTGATATAGATGAGGACAAACCGGATATTTGCGAACCAAATCTCAAATCTGACTCACAATCTTCGCCTAAGAGCGATAATAATGTCGACGACGATGATGATGATGACCCCCGATTCAGGAAACTGAGACAGTTGGAATCAAGACCAAATCAGAATAGATTACTCGATATACACACCAGCCATCGCTCGAGAGGAATTCCGAGAGTGGAGGAAAAAACTATCATAATCGATGATGATGAGGAGGAGCAGGATATCCGAGACCGGCATGCTGCTGCAAAGGCAAGAGTTTTAGAAGATCCAGTAGGTCCACAACTAGTGTTGGGAGAATTCGAGGGTCAAACAGAAGGAGAATCCGCTTTTAATGAGCATACTGATTCTACCAAGTCAAGGAGGGATCAGACTGAGGACATACTCAAAGACCTTAAATTGACGGGTATCAAACCGAAACAAAGAAGGGCAAAAGATGAAGATAAAATCTCGGAGGAGAAAGTCAAAGATTTAATCGATCAAGCTAGGCAAGAAGCAATTCTAACTGAGCAAATCCACAGGAAAATCGAGGAAGACAACCGGCTAGAGCTCGAGAGGGAGGCTCGTAGCAAGGGCGACATTGGTTCACATGATCTCGAGACAGTCAAGACAGATGATGAGGATGAAGAGCTCGCATACGAAGAGTGGAAATTGAGAGAGATACAAAGAGTTCTGAGGGATAGATCGGAGCGAGCTTTAGAGGCCAAAGCACGACAAAGCTGTGGTTCAAAATGATCCGATTTTGAGCATTCTCTCCAAGTTCATTACTGTGAGTCATGGCAAATTGATCAAGAGCCATATATAGTCGAAGTTTTCATAAAATAAAAGGTCTTTCCTGTCGTAATTTATTACATAGGTACTTGCAAGATACATGATTTGAACTAGGTGTGGTACTTGTTATTATAAACAAATTAATTCATAATAGACTGTATATATCTTTTAATTGTATTAACCTATTCACAGCTCATCACGATCATTTGTATCATCCTTCGAAGAATCATCATCTTTAGGTTTGCTCGATCCTTCCTTGTTGTAAAGTTTGGTGATGATTGGTGTGACAATGCCCTCAAGTTCCTTCTTCTTAGCCTTCATGTCGGAAGCATCAGCTTGAGCGTTCGAATCTATCCATTTGATTGCATCCTGTGCCGCTTCCTCAATCTTAGTCTTCTCATCATCGGACAACTTGCCTCCCAGTTTCTCCTTGTCTGATATCTGTGCCTTCAACGAGTAAGCATAAGATTCCAACTCGTTCTTCGCTTCAACACGCTCCTTCAATTTCTTGTCATCGTCTGCGAACTTCTCAGCGTCCTGAATCATACGATCGATATCTTCAGGCTTGAGTCGATTGTGGTCGTTTGTGATGGTGATGCTCTGTTTGCTGCCAGTGCCTTTATCCTCCGCTGATACCTTGAGAATACCGTTCACATCGATCTCGAAGGTAACCTCGATTTGTGGAACACCTCGTGGAGCTGGAGGAATGCCAGTAAGGTCAAATTTACCCAATAGATGGTTGTCTTTGGTCATGGAACGTTCACCCTCGTAAACTTGAATGGTTACCGTGTGTTGGTTATCACTTGCTGTACTGAAGATCTCTGATTTTCTTGTTGGAATGACAGTATTACGACCAATCAATTTGGTCATTACACCACCTATGGTCTCGATTCCGAGCGTGAGGGGATTGACATCAAGCAAGACAAGCTCGCTAGTGCTGTCTTGTCCGCTGAGAACACCAGCTTGCACCGAAGCTCCATAGGCAACAGCCTCGTCCGGATTTATACCTGAGGTTGGCTCTTTACCATCGAAGAAGTCGCGCACTAATTGCTTAATTCTAGGAATACGTGTCGATCCACCTACAAGAACAATCTCGTGGATTTGTTCTTTCTTCAAGCCTGCATCCTCCAGGACCTTTCTCACTGGCTTGAGTGTTGACTTGAAAAGTTCCATGTTGAGATCTTCAAATTTGGCTCGTGACAAGGTTTCTGAGAATTCATCACCCTCAAAGAATGAATCTATCTCAATGGTGGTTGAGGGTTGGGAGCTGAGAACTCTCTTTGCGCGCTCGACCTCTCGGCGAAGCTTTTGCACCGCCCTGTTGTCTTTTCTTACATCCTTTCCAGTTTTCTTTTGGTACAACTTGATGAAGTAGTCCATTACTTTTTGGTCGAAGTCCTCACCACCTAAATGTGTGTCGCCGCTCGTTGCAGCCACTTCGAAGACTCCCTGATCAATCGTTAGGAGAGAAACGTCGAATGTTCCACCACCAAGATCGTAGACAATGACATTCTTCTCTCCTGATGCCTTCTTGTTGACCCCAAATGCGATAGCAGCTGCAGTTGGCTCATTGATAATACGCATAACATTCAGTCCAGCGATTGCACCGGCATCCTTAGTGGCTTGACGTTGAGCATCGTTGAAGTAGGCTGGCACTGTGACGACTGCGTGGGTAACTTTCTTGTTCAAGTAAGCTTCAGCAACCTCTTTCATCTTGCCCAATACCATGGCACTGATCTCTTCTGGAGCAAACACCTTCTCTTCGCCGCTGACTTTCACTTTGATGTAGGGCTTATTGTTCTTGTTGATAACTGTTGAAGGAGAGAGCGAGAGAGGTTAGTTGATTGTGACAACCGGTGGGAAGATCAGGTCTATAGGTTATTAGGAACTTACTTTTATAAGGTAAAAACTTAATGTCGTGTTGTACAGTTGGATCATCGAATTCACGGCCAATAAGACGCTTGACGTCGAAAACTGTATGCTCTGGATTTGAAGTGAGTTGATTCTTTGCAGCATCACCAATCAATCTTTCGCCGGATTCGGTGAATGCTACAACTGAGGGTGTTATTCGGTTTCCCTGATCGTTGGGTATGATTTCAACTTGTCCATTTTTAAACACACCTACACATGAGTATGTTGTACCTAGATCAATGCCGATCACTGTACCCATGTCTTCCTTCTCTTTTGCGCCCACCATCGAGTGGACGTAAAAGACAGCCGTCAAGGCTAGGAGGGATAACTGGTAACGTTTCATGGTTATATGGAGGTTGGTTATAAATCGATTTTACAGTATGTTGGGAGGTAGATAGAATAATAATTTAAGGTTTGAGGGTAAGTTATTCTTATTCACATGTAATGGATGTGTAAAACGTAGAAGTTTCGTTTCAATCGCTTCTTATGTATGCTGACGCGACATACAGGCTCCTCGCAATGGGAGTCGCTGTGGCACATTCGAGTCGTCCGATTTACACTGCTGCAGTTAGATTCGGGCTTCGGGTCTTTTCGGGTAAAGCTGTGGGGAAGTATTTCGGGAACCCACTGTTAGGCTCACTCTCGGGCAGAAATTCGCCTTATCTTTTGACCCGCTTAATGTCCGCTATGTCCATAGGAGGTTCATACTTGGACAGTGAACCTGACTGCATGCGGATCGTCGCCAGCTAACACACGTCAGCATCCCTGCCGGTAAAACTCGAGTTCTCTGCAGCAAAGGCAATCACTTCATTGTGCGCAAATAGCTAGAAATTTCTGAACCTCTCTACCAGCGACGGATTGAGTTGAGCAGTTCTAGTTCTACAACGAGTGTCGCTCGAGCAGGTAGATCTCCGACCAGATACATGCTACACTTCTTCACTTGAGCTCAGGCTCAATGGATGAGCGATGTTTTGTTTTCACTGAAAGGTTCCAGGTGAGCCAGCCCGGTTGGTCGGCATCAGCGTTACTCATGGCTGAGTCAGCCATACCCCAAGGCATTGATTGATCTCACGTCTTTTGTCCCGTTATAATCTAGAGTGACAGCCTTGCAATTTCGCTGTACAGTAATCGTTTGTCGCCTCTACCTTGCTACATGAAGCTCGAGAGCAATTAGACGATTGTAAGATCTCTCTAGATGTAGCTCCGAGCAGATAGAGTCATACTTGGAGAGCTGTTTGCGTCCGGGATGAAGATCTTGCCAAAGAAGTAACCGCAGCAGCAAATTCCTGCACCCTTTGTTTCGTCTGAAGTTTTATCGAGCTATCAACTGACGGTCTACATCTCTAGACTAGCGACATACCGGAATACTGCTCTCGAGTTGAATCAAAACTCGACAAATTTGCGACTCTCAATGCAGTTCAACGGCATATCATCGCATTTGAGCTTGTTCCTACCCACCGACTTGGTGAGAATCTAAGCAGTCCATCACTAAGCCATGGATCGATTGGCTCATTTTCGTAGACCAATCATGTCTTCCGGATGATTTAAAGACATCGTTCAGAGGCCAGGAACGGACACATTCATTTTGGTAACAACGGGGCAGTGAACGCGGAAGTCATTAGTGATTCTTCAGCCTGATACGACTTTCGAGAGCGGTTCTAAGAATAACGCAGACATATCGCATCTATATCGACATACCCAAGCATCAGTTTAGTTCACTCCACATACTCGAATCTGTCAAATTTACCTGAAATTTGATCATTCGAAACTTGGCGCCACTTTTGCACGTTCTGCCAGTTTGAAAGTTTAGCGCGACATTCATTTTCATTTTCAAATCTCAAATCTTCTGGAATACCAAACAAATAAACACTATCCTATATGTATTTACTTATCTGGCCACCAAATTCATCTTAAGACACCTAAAAACTAGCTACTTGTCACAATGTCCGACGCTGAGAACGATTTCATGTGCAACGATGAGGAGGATTACGATCTTGAATATAGTGAGGACAGCAACTCCGAGCCTGATGTTGACTTGGAAAATCAATATTATAATTCGAAAGCCTTAAAGGACAGCGATCCTAGACTTGCTCTTGAGAGTTTTCAAAAAGTATTGGAATTAGAGAAGGGAGAGAAGGGTGATTGGGGCTTCAAGGCTCTAAAACAGATGATCAAAATCAATTTTAGGATGGCTAATTATGCCGAGATGATGAGTAGATATAAGCAGCTGTTATCTTATATCAAGAGTGCCGTTACTAGAAATTATTCTGAGAAGTCAATCAACTCCATACTTGACTACATTTCCACTTCTAATCGTATGGAACTGCTCCAAGAGTTTTATGAGACGACATTGGAAGCCTTAAAAGATGCTAAAAATGACCGCCTGTGGTTCAAAACCAACACCAAATTGGGTAAACTCTACTTCGATCGGGGTGATTTTAAAAGGTTATCAACAATACTGAAGCAACTTCATCAATCGTGCCGCAATGATGACGGAACCGATGATTTGAAGAAGGGAACCCAGCTTTTAGAAATTTATGCGCTCGAAATACAGATGTACACTGTCCGCAAGAACAACAAGGAGTTGAAAAAATTATACAATCAGTCACTACATATCAAATCGGCAATACCACACCCTATCATAATGGGTGTCATTAGAGAATGTGGTGGAAAGATGCACCTGAGGGAGGGCGAGTATGAGAAGGCACACACGGATTTCTTCGAGGCTTTCAAAAATTACGATGAATCTGGTAGCCCAAGAAGATCAACTTGCCTCAAGTACCTCGTGTTGGCTAGTATGCTCATGAAATCTGACATCAATCCTTTTGACTCTCAGGAGGCTAAGCCATACAAGAATGATCCAGAGATTCTAGCAATGACCAACCTTGTCACAGCGTACCAAAACAATGACATTGTTGGATTCGAGAAGATACTCAACGACAACAGGAACAGCATAATGGACGATATGTTTATCAAAGAGCATATCGAAGACTTGCTCAAGAATATACGTACACAGGTCCTTACCAGATTCGTCAAACCTTACACCCAAGTTCATCTTGATCTCATATCTAAGGAGCTTAATCTCGATGTTGCCGAGGTTGAGGCTCTCCTCGTTTCGTGTATATTAGATAATACGATTGAAGGCAAAATTGATCAAATCAACCACGTTCTAGAGCTCAAGAGGCATAGCCATAACAATGCTAAGTACTCCGCTATGGATAAACTTACACATCAATTGTTATCCCTGCAAACTGCTGTTACGAACGGGATGCCTTAGGTCATATACCGACATTCGATAATAAATCAACTGTTATCGCCCCTATGTTTGCAGTCACATCTGTCTTTTTCCTTTTATTACGATATTGGATCTGATCATTTTGAATGTTTTGATCGTGATTCAGATCAGCTCACCTGATAACGACAAGAACTGGCACATCTTAATGACACCAAAGATCTTGTATAAGGTATCATCATATCTCACGATTCTGTAAACATAACGGGGATTGTTAGTTAGGTTCATTAGGTTGCTGAAATATTTGAGGAAGCTCCCGAATTGGGATAGCAGTTGGTTGCAAGTGCTTGATATGACCCGACGTAAGTTCATAGATTGTGGATTGCCTTTGAAGGGCACAGAATATGAATCTGGATTATAGTAATGCTCCGCAAATAAAGCAAACAAGTTTCGGCTCAACTGGTCGTGTTGCTTCTTCTGGTTGGTCTCGCGGAGAAGCGAGTTGAAATGATCCCAGAAGAACATGTGATTGTCAACATCATCCTGAAACACGATGTTTGTACTTGATACCTCAGCATTCTCGGGTACATCTCGATCATCGACCAATTTGCGAGTTGCGTAATACAAGGTCTCAACCTCATGCGTAAACATAGCTTGCCATACGATTGGATGATTGAGAAGGTTGCAGGTGCACATTTCGATAACGTCAAGTCGGTTCATCACCGTAAGGCTCTCTTTGTACTCATCCTTCCATGATGCTATGTAGTGACAAACCTCCTTGTAGGTATCTAGTGGTGAATTTTGGATCACTCCAGAACACTCGAGTTTGCGATCTGCCGATTCCACGGTCATAGCAACCACAAAAAGGACTAAGATTGTAACTATCATGTTTGATAGTGAGGCCATCCTTAAAAGTTCCTGGTGCAACTAACTAGGCGAATGCTTCAGCTCGAAAATTTCGGACAAAATTCTCGATCCTTGTCAAGAGGAGAGACTGAAGAGGGAGAGAGAGAGAGAGCGATAGACAAGGTCGGGTAAAACATCGGCCCTGAATGGTCTTTCTAACCGGATGATCGCGAGAGCTAAATTTAGATGTGAGTACCAATTTTTGACGCGGATGAGAACGATATGCTCATCTGACATTGCCTTCCAATCGTATATCGAGCCCTTGCTTAAATGTTGACAGTTTTAGGTATAGTGACAGCTGAGAATCTCTCCGGTGGTCGACAAGAATACATTTGTCTGCACCAAGAATCTTGGCCTTGCAAAGCGGGGCGTAGCATAAGATTTGCGCATTATGACACTGTTTAGGGAAGATCTATGACTTACAGGCGAATTAAACTTAGCCTGACGACTTCCGATGTTGCAAACTCAACAATGATTTAGCATACTCATTGTCATGCTCGAGCAAAGCAGATCGTGAAAAGAGTAATTTTTTTACCGAAACGAACCCATAACTCGACCATTGTGCATTCGGTTTATTTTGAAATTAACTGTCTGCGATTCAGTCAGTAAGACTTATCCCCGACAGAAATGACTATCTCGCTGCCGGTTAACCGGAAGCTTACTCTAACTGATTCAAGGGAACATGAATGAACACACCTTGTTCACAACCATCACTCTGTTCATCGGTTCGTCGCTGCTCATTAGCATATACCTGTATTGCGCATTCTCCGTCAATTCCTCCAATGAATCTAAAAAAATGATCATCGTCTTGCTACGAGCTCTAAGTCCATAGCAAACATTCCTAAACAGTTTCATTGGGGCTACAGGATTTTTGTGAGATTCGCTGTTGCGGTGAGACTTCTCGAACATTTGCAACAAGGTTTTCTTCAACTCTGTGATCTGCTCATCCTTTTCCGATCCGCGTAAAAACAGAAGGAAGCGATTCCAAAATTTCATCGTATCACTCTGATCATCTATACTGAAATCCTTGAGCATGTCATCCTTTGCAGTCCTTCCATCCACGAGAGTTTTGATGGCAAAGTGTAGGCGATTCACTTCATCTGTGAGTAGTGCTTTCCATGCGATTGAACGTGAGAGAAATTCACAGGTACACATCACTGTAAAATCAATCCGATTGCGCCCGATCCATGATCCTTCCACGTAACGGTCGCGCCACAGACGCTCCTCACTACATAATTTCCTAGTCTCTAGAAGGTTTTGCTCGAAAGTGTATGGACACTTGAATTCATAATTGAGGGCGGAAACCCGACTGCCATCAAGTATAATGCCGAGCGCAATCAGGATTGGAAAAATAGTTCGTGATGCCATTTCTCTGTTTCTTAGCCTCCCCAAGTTAATGGGAAATCCGAGTTTCAAGATCAAACTGCAAGTAGGAAACTTTTAAGGATTTTATTTAAAAGGTAAGCGAATGTTCATCACATGAAGAGGATAAGGGTTCTATTTTAAGGCCGAGCTCATTAGAGGCCAAAATTGATAGGTTCTATTTTCGGCTCTTCTATTGAAGCTGATTATTGAGTCCACTTGAGAAACCTGGAACTCTCCTTAGCTGCTGCTGCTGCTGTGGTTGTTGGTAGTCTGGTGTTAGGTTAGCGTAGTTGACTCGTGGACTGTTATTCTGAGACTCTTGTTGCGGCTGCGGCAGCTGTGATTGGAGCTGGCCGTTCGAGCCCCCAAACTGACCCAACTGACCCTGGTTTAGCGGACCCATCATGCCTTGGTTGTAGGGATCTTGTGCGCTTGGCCTGAAGTTGTTGATCGAGTTTGGGTTCACTGTGTTTCCGCTACTCCCTCCGCTCAATCGAGCCACTTGTTGCTTGAGTAGGCTGACATCTGATTCAAGAGCGGCCAATCGGCAGCCGAAAGAGTTGCAACCAATGAGGTTGCCCAGGAATAGGGCACTGCAGCTGTTATTCGTGAGAGCGAGGCAAACAATAACCAGCGTTATGCTTGTGGCCAGTTGGGTTTTAAGGGAATCACTCATCCTGGGAGTTAAGATTGAAAATTTCGACTCCAATTGATCATTCGAAGCTGACCGAACCACTTATCATGGTTCGAAGAATCGTTTGTCGGACTAGAGGTTTGGCTATTTATACGCGAACTGATCCGAGTTAGCACAAATGAAATAGTGAGCTAATCAGTTAGGATGAGCCAAGGTCAACATTTATTAGGTGGGCGATTGGTGACAAAGGTGAGAGCGATCGTAGTTTCAAATTATATGCTTCAGATTAGCCAAATGAATCAGCTTAAAGCTATTGAAAGTTGTTGGAATGTTCATTTGAAAAGTCGGCCGGCTCGCTCCCCTCGCCTTGAGGCCACCAACTAGCCACAAGGTTACAGTATTTTGGCTTGGAAAATTTGGTTTGGTAAATTTAGCGGGACCAGGCGAGCTTTTATTATTTGTTGCTCTTTATTTTGTTCGCCATGGTAGCCGCACCACGATCGCCGAGCTCTCTGGCTAAAATTGTCATCAATCACAACCGAAACCTATCGCTAGGATAGCCTGCGTCCTGAGATCACCAACTCCATTGTGATTCACCAGAATGCACTATATTGGTTTAAGCAGGCCAAACTCTGCACGTGAAAGTCTCTGAAATTCAGAACCAGAATAAATACTAAGATTCGGACCAACCCTAGAAAAGATATAACGAACTCGGGCCAATTCTTGAGACCTCTTGCCGCTCGAATCCGGTGCATCGGCACTCGTAGGTGGATCGGATTGGTGCGCATATGAAGTCTTCGTATATTAGCAGTGATTTGAGTTTAGTTCTCGTCTCTGTGTCGAATCTGTGTTGCTCTCAGTACAGATTACCCGATTCAGGAAGAAGTTGCTTCCGGCGCCATCGTCAATCACAAAACCCTAATGCACGGACCGGATCTGGTTCCTACACGATTAAAATAAATGACCAGCACAGAAGTAGAATCGTACAGAAATTTATTCTCCCCCCTCTCCTCCAAACAAATGAATACTGCACGGAGATCACTTCACTTCAAATATTGGCGCCCCACTGCCTGTTCTCAGTGGCGCCGAAATGTGTGAGAGTTGCATGTATTGTATCTGTTAAATAAAAAATTATCGATCTTGCTTTCGACGAATATTACGATGTGTCCGGATTCTTGATTTATTTTATATATATTATCTGATCCCCTATCACGGGATCTTTCGACAAGATGTACTCCATTTGTCAAACAACCCACCCTTCTACGACCGTTGAGCACAGTATTCAGTGCCACTTTTACAACCTCCACGAGTCCAACCTTGTAGTGGCTGGTGCAAACCAGCTAAACGTATACAGGATCGTCCACGTGGGATCTCAAGCACGAATAGAGTTTGCACAATCATTTGAACTCTATGGCACTGTAGCATCATTACAGAAAGTTAGCTTGGGAAACCGGTCAATATGTAGACGTGACTCCCTGGTGATGAGCTTTCATGACGCGAAGCTCTCCATCGTTGAGTACAGCCCTGAACTCCACGATCTCAAGACCATCTCAATGCACTATTTCGAAGACGACTTACTTCGTGGTGGTTGTGTCACAAATCATATGTATCCACCCAGAGTTAGAGTCGATCCAGACAATCGATGTATTGCCATGCTGATCTACGGTCGACATGTTGTAATTATCCCTCTCGATAAGGATGAGGAAGATGATCTAGAGAAAGAATTGTATAACACTTCAACGAGCAGCTCAGAGGACGAGTTAACGCCATCCCAAGTCACCGATGAGGTGGAATTCCCGCCATCGAACCAACTCGTGCCTTCAAGAGCAATACCCAGTTCCACCAGCAAGACGCCGGTGCTTCCCAGTTACGTGGTTGATCTGAGCGAGGAATCTTGTGGCGAGAAGATCGATAACATAACAGACATACAGTTTTTGCATAATTACAATGATCCAACATTAGTTATCTTATACGAACCAACCCGTACTTGGTCTGGTAGGGTCGCTATGCGGCAGGATACGTTCTCTATGGTCGCCCTATCCATGAACGTGCACCAACGCCTTCAACCAATCATCTGGACTGTTAACAACTTACCCTATGATAGCTTAAGAATCCTCCCAGTGCCAAAGCCTATTGGTGGCCTTCTAGTGCTGGCCTGCAACGAGCTCATCTACCTCAATCAGTCAGTCCCAGCTTTTGGCATGTCATTTAACTCCTTCACTAAAGACAGCTCATCATTCCCGCTCAATGACTTCGACGACCAGGGCAACAAGATCAACTATATCAACATTAGTTTGGACCTTAGTCAAGCAGTTTTTCTCAATCATAATAAGATATTGTTTGTTCTCAAAGATGGAGATGTGTACATAGTCACATTGTTCAACGATGATATGAGATCCATAAAGAATTTTCATTTTGAGCGTATAGCTTCGACTGTCCAACCCAATTGTTTAACATTGTGCGATGACAATCTTCTCTTCATCGGATCACATGTTGGGGATTCCGTGCTAGCTGAAATCGTTGGAAATCTTAAATCTAATCAAGTGGACGCGTATAATGATGACGCAGACTCCTCCATATCAACTGAGGATACGGAACCCATCTATTTGCGTGAACACGACAAATTACTTAGCTTCAGTGCGAGCGGCAAAATTTGTTACGGCGAGGTGCCAAAGTTATCTGAAAGTCTGCATTATAACCATGGGGACCCGTTCGTAGAACTGGTCACGACAGCAGGACACCACAAGAATGGATCTCTGTGCATATTCCAGAGAACTGTGAAACCATACGTTGAGGATACCTATGAACTCAAGGACTGTGGCAACATATGGATCGTCGGGCCAAGCCGGTGGGACGACCCATCGAATTCGCGACTTATCCTGAATCGCGATCATGAGTCCAGAATCTTCTCAACCAAAGGAGAGCTGATAGAATTGAAGAGAGACGAATGTGCTTTAGATACTAGCGAACCTACCATATATGCCAGCAATATTGGCGAAGATCGTCTCACTTTGCAGATAATGCCTACATGTGCTCTTCTCGTCATGGACAGCATCTCTATTGACCAAGTGAGATTTGAAGATTTGGTAATCGATGCTTGTGTATCTGATCCTCACATAATTGCTCTCTCACAAAGCGGCTCGATATTCCATCTACAGCTGAAATCATCTGAACCCGAGGTTTCCGATGTACAGCGTCAGTATGGCTTGGTTTATCATAACATCGGAACAATCTCGGACGGAAAAGTAATGTCTTTCGATCTATATAAAGATCTCGGAGGTTTGTTCACGTGCAAATCCGGCCGATATGCCAACAAAGGTCCGACTTACTGGTTACTCACTGTTGACGATCGCGGCATTCTAGAGATTTTCAGCATTCCTGATTTCAGGCGGGTGTATCTGGTGGACAATTTTCCATCTATGCCCGTTGTGCTGTCAGACAACGTCAAGTCGTTCGTTAGTGATCTTGATCGTTCAATCCCGAAAACAAAAGAAGTATTGCTGTCCGGCTTCGGTCTCGATGGCAAGAAGCCCTTGCTCTTCGTACGATCTGAATCAGAATTAGCAATCTACGAAGCGTACAGTTTTCTAGAGGTTGAAATATACAATCATCTGAAGATACGATTCAAGAAAATCCACTCGCTGATTCTTGAACCCGCCATCGACAATGCAATTGAATTTCAACCACGAGTGACAGACGGAAATGCTCGCAAGCGCTTCCATAGTTGGAATTTGAATTTGCAACAAAGGTGGCTTCAAGTCAGGCACTGGTTGCGAGAGTTCCGAGGAATCGGCGGCTACAATGGTGTGTTCTTATCCGGATCAAAGCCTCATTGGTTCATCATGACCGATCGTGGGGCACTAAGAGCACATCCAATGAATGCTGAAGGCTCAATCTATGCTTTCTCACAATACGACAACCAGAACTTCATATATTTCACAGAAAATCGGGAACTAAGGATCGCACGATTATCCGAGAATCTGACTCTCGACTCTTATTGGCCAGTAAAAAAGTTACCAATGAACGAGACCGTCCATTTCGTTAACTATCATGTAGAACGTAAAGTCTACTGTGTCGTAACAAGCCGCCCAGATCCTTGTCTGAAGATAATGAAAGTTGGCAGCGAGCCCGACACTATGAAGATAGAGGATCTGGAGCGCGAGAACGGTTACATTGCACCAACAATTGAAAAATTCCGAATCAAATTATACGACCCCGAGAATTGGGATTTGATTCCTGACTGTGAGTTCGAGTTAGAAGAATGGGAACAAGTTACTTGTGTTAAAAACGTTTTGCTTGCCTCCGAGGGCACTTCAAGTGGTTTGAAGGGCTACATCGCTATAAGCACCAACTATTGTTATGGCGAAGACGTACCAAATAGAGGTAGAATATGGATATTAGATCTCATAGAAGTGGTTCCAGAACCAGATCGCCCATTAACCAAGAACAAGATAAAAAAGGTCTATTGCCAAGAGCAGAAGGGTCCCGTAACCACGCTGTCTCACACTTGCGGCCTACTACTGAGCGCCGTCGGTCAAAAGATTTACCTTTGGCAATTGAAAGAGGAGCAACTCGATGGGGTTGCATTCATAGATACTCAGATTTATATACATTGCGCGTCGAGCGTGAAGAATATCATCCTTGTTAGTGATGTTTGTAAATCGGTCTCATTGTTACGCTACCAGCAAGAGACGCGAACACTCTCAATGGTATGTCGCGATTCGAAGCCTCTGGAGGTGTTTGCCTGTGATTTTGCTGTCGACAACCAGCTGTTAAACTTTGTTGTTACAGACAGTGAGAAGAATATCATCATCTATGCCCATGACCCAGAGCACGAGGAGAGTCATGGCGGGACTCGGCTGCTGCGCCGGGCGGACTATCACCTGGGGGCACATGTAACTAGCTTCTGCCGCCTGCGAGGGAAAGTTCCGCGAGCTATGGCTCACGACCAGCTTGGAGCACTTCAGTGTCGCCGGAAGCACATAACTATGTTTTGCACAGTTGATGGTGCGATCGGTTTCCTATTTCCACTGGACGAGTCAGTTTATCACCGATTTCAAATGTTGCAGAATGAACTTACCGTGGCCCTACCACACGTTGCCGGTCTAAACCCAAAGGCTTGGCGTTCGATCAAACAAGCTCGACCTAGCATAACAAACCCATGCAAGCTCATCCTTGACGGCGACATCATCAACAGATTTCTGTCATTATCGATCAAAGAAAGAAACGAGCTGACAAAAAAGATCGGCACAACTACGAACAGGATGCTGGCCGACATTCAGCTTATACAAGAGTCGACCATGTACTTCTAAAAACCTCTAGGATGATAAAATATTCGCTTGAAGCAACAGGCTTCCCGGAGATAAATTGTGCTCGCCAATTGGGCACAGTTTCCTCCTAATGCAGAGAATTTACATTGGCTCTACGTCCTGAAATCTTTCAATGGTTCGCAGGTAACAGGTATGCGACGACGGTGGCAAAGCACGCACATCACCAATTGTTCGGACTCTCGCAAGTAGACCTCGCGTGTTTCATCACTGAACTTGGAGGCGACACTGCTCAAGCTTCATTGAAAGTTTGGCTGGCTAGCTGCACGAGCTCGACGGGGGAGCATCGATGAAGAGCTTTTCAACCACGAATGCTTGAACGAGATTTAAATGTTAAGCGACAAAGGCATACGACTAGGCTCCAACTAGTTTTAGCTAACTTGTAGCGAGCGACAAGTGATGTGAAACGTCTGACTGTTTCCAGTTATCGCAACTCATTGTACAGTAACTCACTGCCACTAGTCGTCTAACACGCCCATGGCACGGCTCAGGTCCTCCTTGGTATTGTTCTCTCTTTGGTTGGATCTCAGATTCCGATAGAAGCGCGCGATTTGGTTCCCGCATGCCGCCAAGCTCCATCGAAACAACCAACTCTGCTAGCTGATGCGCGAGCTAGAAAGCTCGAATGGATGCCAGTCATCCTCTCTGGCTCGCTGATCCGTGACAAGCCTGGCAACAAATGCGGAAATCGGCGCCTTTACCACCCTGATTTGTTTACATTAACTCCAAGCTGAGGCTCCAATTGGTCGGCGCGTCAGCAAGATGCGCTCCAGGTGAGCTGCTAGTCTATGACTGCGAGCGATCGGTTGCGAGGCCAAACATGAGCAACATTCATCACTAACCAATAGATAAACAGCGAACAAGATAGGTGTTGCCAGAGAAGCAAGAGTCAGATTTTCATAGAGTTGACGATCAAATGAAAGCGAGACGACCGATACGGTGATCAGCCGCTTCTTGGGGAAAAAAGCGCTTTGGAAAGGAAATTAAGTTTCCTCTCGATACGTCAACTTAGACTTAGACCGCTCGAGTGTCCTCGGCGGATGCGACTTGAACTTGATAGCTATCCTTTCAAGATCGAACAGCTAGTCCCAAGATCAGTTCATATTGCAGGCTCTAGGTCAGCTTGCCAGCACACCAGCAGTGTGCTAGCATTTCTCTCTCTCTCTCTCTCTCCCTACATCGACAGTTCCATTTCGTATCAACTTTGTACCCAAGCACATCCGGCTAGATCTGGACCAAGCAACAAAAAGACAGCCCATAATGGAGCCCTCACTTGCGACTAAATGTGCGCTTACTTTGTTACTCATCTCACTGGCCTCATGTTGTTCTAACGCTTTTAGTCCAAGTAGCAACAGGCACAACTTATTCGATCCAATATTCGCCTACGACGATATAGACGCCCACACTGTAACTGCGGCACTCGACCAAAATCTGGCGGGCAATGGAGAAAAGTCGCAAATTTCAACCAGGACGGCTCAGGATCCTGGAAGGCAGTTCGAGCTTAGTCGTGCATCCTCGATGAGCGCGGATAAACTTGCTAGCGCAGTACCAACATTTGGAACAACCACCGACACGAGAAAGCCGAAGAAGATCGAGCCAGAGCATCACTGGTCAGCCCTAGAGAATTACTACCAGAAGCTCAGAAATTCAGCTGCCCAAAAGTCTCACGAGACGACTGGCCACCAATTACCTGTTTATCAGGTGGTGGAGCAAGAAATTCATGATCCATTGAGCGACTATAAGCCGATCCACAGCTACTCGCCAGCCGCAACATCAATCTCAGATATTAGCAAGAAGCAGTCAGGATTCAACTCATCACCAAAGAGTCAGGCATTTTTGTTGCCGATAATCTACAGCTCAAAAGAGTTGCCCGTTTACGATCAAGACTTCGGATTCTCAGTTCATCGGCGACCGTCTGGAATAAGCCAGACTAGTGGCTCGGATGTCACTTCTGGCAGGAGTCGAGCGCAAAAGATTGAGCATGTCGCAGTCAGGCCCCAGAGCCAGTCAGTTCCATTCTCTAGCCCGGAGGATGGCAGAGTAAAGTATCTCGAGTGGCGAAAGCTGCCTGAACTCCTACTGATTCAACAGCAGCAACAGAGAGCCAAACACCAGCAGGAAACGTTCGGATCTTGGTACGATCATAAACGAAGTCGGGAGTTGCTGCAAGAGGAGGCGTTCTGTGGGCCTAGAAACTACATCAGCTTTCACATCAGTCCTGTCGGTTCGGCATCTGGTGGGAGCGGAGCTAGCGCCAATCTTGCCCAACTTGAACAAATTTCAGTGGGGCTTCCTAAAAGCAACCCAAGAGGAGCCGTGGACGAGCCAACTAGCGATCTGAACGTTCCAGTTGCACTCAGTGCGGGCGAGTATCCCTCCCACATGGGTATCTACAACGACTCTAAGACAGAGGATGGAACTTTCTTGTGTTCTGCGACCTGGATTCACGAGAGATTTGCGCTCACCTTGGCTTCTTGTGTCAGTTCTATAGATCAGAAGAAGCTCATAGTTCGTGCAGGCGAGTGGAACCTGAACAAGAACAACACTGGCGAGCGACCTATGATAACGCGCGAAATCAAACAAGTGTCAATCTTCCCCAAGTATCGTCAAGATCATCATGAACATAACTTAGCCCTGCTCGAGTTTACAAAACCTTTGGATTACCTTGAAACTCCGTTCGTTTGTCCTGCTTGCCAGATCCAATCTCGAAGTTCAATACGGACAAGCTCCTGCTGGGCTCCGGTCAAGAACACCACCGTGAGCGAGTACTTTGACCCCGAAGGCGAGGGAGAGACAAAGGAGAGGAGGGTAGTTAGCGTAGTGGAGCTTCCCGTCAGGCTTTTTGCCAACGATGATACCGAGTGCTATCGCGAAACAAAGGTAGAATTCTTCAACTTTCAACATCCGAACTACATCTGTTCCGCCGACTATCGGCTGGCAAACTGGCGAGCCCGCCTAAACCAAACCGACTACTTTGGTTCAGGAATCTACTGCAACGAAGGCGGCAACCTCAGCCTGGTTTCAATCATTCACCCGATACACCCAAACAGCCCATCCACCTACGGCTACTTGGACTTGAGTTACTATAGGCCCTGGATGCGCAACATTATTTCGGGTCGTAGCTACTGAGCCTGCATTGGAGTCGTCCACCGTCTCGTCAACAAAAATAAATCTAACTTTTAATGCTTGTTGTGAACAAATTTCCTAATGTTATTTGTCTCGAGGGTTTCGGTCAGTTTCACGGCCGATGTTATGTCATGGTGGAGCTTGGTCGACGTTCGAGCCGGTTTTGTTGTACAGACCGTATGAGAACAGCGTGCTCCAGATGAGAGCGGCCGACGATCCAAATAGAACACGGTAGGTAAGCGGTATAAAGTAGAAATTTATCACCTGAACAAAAGGCCAAAAGGTATAGTTGAGCTTCAATAGATTGAGATAGCTTTCATCTAGCTCTCTGCGAACGTCTTGGAGGGATTGAGATTTTAGAAGTGTCATCACCGATATGTTTGCGGCGAGAAAGTTGGGAGCGCAGATAACTTGATCGAACAGGAGCTTCTTCACCAAAACTCGCATCGAGTTTGTCGGACCAAAAAGCTTGTCTATCATAACTAGACAACCACGGACTGCGGGACCTACAAAAATTAAGCCAGCAGTGGTGAATCTTAGCGTTTGTCTCAGATCGATCTGGTCCTTATTTTGAAGAAGCCATTGCGAGGTGAGGTCGCCGACGGTCATAAATGTTGTGGATGTCAACACGTTTGTTATGAATGGACGCTGATGGAGCAATGCTCGATACTTGATGATTAGGCCCGACATAATTGTTGGCCGATAATTGAAAGCTTCTGTACAGATTGACTAGACTGAGAACTCAGCGATACATGATATGTAATATTCAATTATGTAGCATTGTTGATAATAATAAATGGAAGCGAGTGGCTATTTTCCGCCACCAGGGTGGTGGAGGCGAGCGGTTCGTCAAGGTTTGTTTAAGGAGGTCTCTCATATTAAGCCGTCTTTCGAAAGTTGAACCCAGATCACAGAGAGCCAACAAATGTCTTTGCATCTTTTTAACAGTATTTCTGATACAGATTGCACCATTTGTTATCTGTTCGATCCATGGAGCATCAACTCACTTACATGCTGAACTCGGTGGGCATCCAGGAAAAACCCTAATCTAGAGTCAAGCGCACGCCTACGAGAGGAAGTCGGCCAGATTGTGCCGGCTATCAGGCTAGAAGGTCCAGGGACTAGATCCATAGTCCGCTACCTTAAAACAGGTGTACGGCTCGCAGACTCTCTCCCTTCCTCGCTAGTACTTGTGTGGCAAGCGAGCCTTGTTTTCTCCCTGATAATGGTCGTCTGAGCGCAAGTGGTTCATGGATGGCTACTTGGCATGGCTTGCGGACAATGGTTGTCAGAGTGGGAAACCCAGTGAACCGCTCGGAAGGGGAAGAGAGAGTCTCTTTGCAAAAGGAGAGCCCTGGTTTTTCCATCTTGACCAACTGAGAAACTTTCACTCGTCCTCGGCTCCTCCCTCTCACCGCTCACTTGTGCTCATCGAGAGCTGTTGCCACTGGCCATGAGTATAAAAGCTCGGTAACTTCGAAAAGAGGCAGCTCATTGGCCATTGCAGACAGTTCAACCCAACAATCCTACAGAACCGTCTCACAATGAGGACCACCTGCTTCTCCTTTTGCGCCTTAAGCGCACTCTCAATAATTATTGCACAAAACCTCAGAGATGCGACAGCAACTCAGCCCTCAGAGAAGATCGATCTCAGCGCTCAGACCAACACTTCAAACCCAAGTTCAAGCGACACCACGAAGGGGGAGCCTCGAACGGCCGAAATTTCGCTCGAGGAAAGTCCAAGTCGACTCTCGCTGAGAGGCAGGCACAGTTCGCGCGACGGCCGGATGTTGGATCTGGATCATCTAGTCGGAGACTTGAAAAAGGAGGATAAGACTGCCAGAGATAGGAAACTGGGCGGCTTTAGACAGTCACGCGCCTTTTCGCCGGAGCTAGCCAACGACGAGGGCCGATCAAAGCCGACAAGGATAGGAAAGAAGATGACCGTCAAGGGTTTTATACCTATTGTAAGTCTCGATGGTCCCAAGGATGGGAGGCAGCTTGAGGATTCCATCGACTCTCTACTGAATGATGGCGACGATGCAGGCCAACTGAATGGTGAGGGTTCGGCTCAGTTCCAGCAGGCGCTGACAGCGGCTCATGCTAACCAACAGACTTCGATTGGACATGCATCCTTCAGCGCCCAGAATCCAGCGAGCGAGCAGACAGGCCAGCATCAAATGGGTGACGAAATGCAACAAACGTCGCAGCACCTTAACCGTAGAGCCACCAGAAGACTTCTCGGCTCACATGGCTTTCTCGCTGGCCCAAGAAGACTAGTCTCAACTCTAGTATCAGCACCACAAGCCCAACACCCAAACCAGCTCGTCGCGCAGTTACAGCCCCAGGAAGCGAGCAACATCCCACTGGCGCAACAGCTGAACCAAATGAACCAGGAGCAAGCGGATTGTGTCTGTGTTCCATTCTTTCAGTGTATCAACGGTTTCCTCGCTGATGCCCGTCCCAACAGAGGCAAACAACACTTCGCGGGAGCTCAAGCGGCCGCCATGGGATTGGGCGCCAACCAGTATCAAGTTCCTCGTGCCATTCAACCCGCCGACAGCCTCCACAATGATCATCTCACCGCCCACCAAAGCCTTAGCTCGCAGCTTGAACTTCCGCTCGCCCAACCGAGTGGCGCCATCAGCGAGACCAAGGGAGCTCGTCAAGCTTACGAGCAGCAGATCGTCAACGACATTTACGAACAACTCAGGAAGAACATCGAGGGTCAGGGTGTCGAGCAAACAAGATATCCGCTACAAATAGACGAGCGCTCCAAGTCAAGTTCGCGGACAGAAAGCGGATCGGCCAACGAGACTGGCCAGCTTGAGAGCGAGACGGAAGGAAGAAGTTTGCTCAACCCGTTGGCTCGGCGCACCGGCAGCCAGCAGAGGTGCGGAATAATGCGCGTTTGTTGCAGAATTCCGCCGGCTCAATTCAACCAACAGCACCTGTTGCCTCTGAGAGAGCAAAACAACCTCCAAGTGTCCCACCCTTTGCAGTACCAAACATTTCAGCCAACAAACACCGCCAACAGCCAGTTCCTGGGGCAGCTCAACCAAAATGGTCCCAACCAAATGTTGCTGGCCCAATCCTCCCTGTCGCCCACTCTCCAGCATCAGGCCACGAGGCCGCCAGCCCTGGATAGCTACCCATCCCAAGGCAGCGGCTTCATGGTTGGCCGGTGCGGAATCAGGCAGACAATCGGCATCGCTGGCCGAGTGCAAAACCTGCAGCCGGCTCCAGGCAGCGAGAGCAGCGCCGAGTTTGGAGAGTTCCCCTCGCACGTTGCCATCCTAAAGCGACTTTCGCCCGGCGACAGTCTCTTCGTTTGCTCGGCAGTGTTAATCTCAAACCAGTGGCTTGCGACTGCAGCCCACTGCGTTCGCAAACTTCGCCCCGAGGAGCTCAAGGTGAGGCTTGGCGAGTGGGACGTGAACAGGGACGACGAGTTCTATCCGTTCGTGGAGTCCAACATCAGACAGATAGTGATCCATCCTGACTTTCAAGCATCGAGCCTGGCCAACGACTTGGCACTACTTCGGATGGAGGCCACCATGGACCCGCAGCAGATGCCGCACATAGCGCCAGCCTGTCTCGCAAACCCGGACGAGTCCTTCGCGGGCGAGCGCTGCTGGTTGGCCGGCTGGGGCAAGGACGCCTTTGGCCAGCGCGGCTCCTTCCAGACGCAGCTCAAGAAGGTTGACCTGCCCGTCGTCGGGCGGCCAGAGTGCGAGAACGCGCTCAGGTTGAACACCAAGCTTGGCAAGTTTTTCCGCTTACACCCGAGCGCCATCTGTGCGGGCGGCGAACGCGGCAAGGACGCCTGCGAGGGCGACGGCGGCTCCGGCCTCTACTGCACCGACCCCAACTCTGGCCTCAGCCGAGTGGTTGGCCTGGTTTCGTGGGGAATTGGGTGCGGCCAGGGCGGCGTGCCGGGCGTCTACACGAGCTTGGCCGCGCTGGCCCCCTGGCTGGAGAGCGTGGTCGCGGCGAGCGGCGAGGAGAATCTGTACGCTGGCCAGGCGGACAGTCTCTTCAAGAGCCTGGTGAGCGAGCGCACCAGCTTGGCCGGCGCCCAAAACGCCACCGCCGGCTCCAAGGAGCTCGAGGCCGGCCGGCCGGCCCAGCAGGAGGGGCGCACAAGCGAGGAGCCGGCGCCTAGCTCCAAGGGCGAGGGTGGCGCGGAAGCGGAAGCAGAGGCGGAGTCGCGCGCCGGCTGATTCCTCCTCAATGCGCCACAGTGTTGCCGCTCGAGGGCGCGCAGGTCGCCCACTGCCAAAGACGGGCTCAAGAAGTAAAAGTGTCCGCATCGCTCAAAGAATAAACTAGCCACATGAACCAATTGACAGCAAGTTGATGCGCGAATCCAGGAGCCAAAAGGCCCCTTTGATCTCCGCTTAGATCGCCGCCAGTTTTGAAAGGCGCTCCGCTTGCATCCAATTGCAAGTTTGCCGTTTGTTTTGGTCCGGCGGCGCTGACGCCAACACCGCCGAGCCCAGTGTCAAGGGCACCGATGCCGAGCTTGCCACCAGGGCTGTCGGCCGCGCGCTGGGGGCTGGAAGTGCGCTCGCAATTCCCGCTCCCTCCAGGGAGAGACAAAAGAGCTGGCAAGACACTTTATCGGCCGCCGATGAGATCAGTATCTGGTTGGCTCTTGGTCGGGCCAAAGTGCACACCATTCGACTGGCCACACGAGCTGGGTGGCCAACTGAGCAAGCGGATCGGTTGCGCCAAGAGGAGGGCTGCTTTGAGCAAGCTCGCTGTTGATTTGGTTGTTGAGGAGAAAATTTTCGGATGACACGAAGATGTTTTGTTGTTGCCGTTGCTGCTCCTGCTCCTGCTTCTCCCCTTGAAGTTGGTCTCATTTCTCGCCAAATCAGCGTCGACGCTCCATTTGCTCACCAAGACCATTGACAAACGACGATCAGATTCAGTGCGCAAATTCTCATTACAAATTTGCAGCCAGAGTTTCAAGTTTGTTGTCAGCCATTTGCGTTCTAGCGTTGACAGGATCGCACAACCCTTTTGGAGTTTAGTGTTTGCAAGAGAGGCCAATGGGAAAAAGATGACAGCAGTTTGCCGGAGTGAGTCAGCCAAATTTAAGCCAAACCGCTGAGAGAAGCTCGCATCTATTCGCCTCCAAAGGCAGCGCGACCAAAACTTTAGACAGGCAAGCAGCTGAATTGAGATGGCAAAACCAAAGACTTGGCACAAGCTTGCGGCCGTCGCCTCCCTGCTCGCACTCGCAGCGCTTGTCTACTTGGCCCTCGATGGTCCAGCGCCGGAGTTGAGCGCCGGTCAGAGGAGAGAGGAGGAGGAGAGGGAGGCGAAGAAGTGGGGCCAGGTGGACGTAGGCTCTGCGGCGCCCGCTCTGGCCGAGCCGCGGCCGGCGCCCAGCTTGGAGGAGCCGGCGCAAACAGCGCTGGACGGCGGCGCTAGCTCGGTGGCGTCCACTAGCTTTGGCCGGCGGCCTCCCAGCGAGCGGCCGAGCCAGCCGCCCGGCCAGGTTGAGGAGCCGGCGCTGGGCCAGTCAGAGCCGAGCCCAGTGGACGGCCTGAGCTCGGCCGGCGCGCAAGCAGCGAACGAAACTGGACAGACCAGCGCCCCAACCCCAACCTCAACAACATCAACAACCACAACCTCAGCCCCAACTTCGACCCCGACCTCAACCTCAAGCTCGACGGTCGCGCCAAATCTACACTCAGATGATGAAACAGACCCAGAGCCTCCAAGCGGCTTCACAGACAGAACTCAGCTCGAGCTGGAGGCTTGGCGCCAGTTCAAGCTCGCCTACAAGCGCACTTACGCCACCAAAGAGGAGCAACTTAAGCGAGAGGCCATCTTTCTGGCCAATCGGCGCTTCATCATGAACTTCAACGAGCAGCAGGGCGCCGCATTCAGTCTTGCCGTGAACCACTTTGCCGACCTGACGCGCGACGAGATCAACCAACTCTACGTTGGACCCCAAACTAGCTGGACGCACACCATCAGCCAACTGCTGCTCCCCATTCCGCCGCCAATCCACATCCTGTCCGAGCAAAGCGGCCCTGGCGGCCAGTCGGTCGACTGGCGCAACACGTTGGGCGAGGTGCTGGACCAGGGAACTTGTCGCGAGAGTTCCGTGTTCGCGGCCCTGGCAAACGTGGAGAGCAACTACAACGCCCAACTGCTCGCCAACAGCCCAAACGCGCCGCCCGTAAAGCTAAGCGAGCGCCAGGTGCTCGACTGTCTGGCCGCCACGCCAACTCCGCCCGGCTCGTCGCCCGTCTGTTCCGGCTCCAGCTCAATGGTGCAAGTTTTCGACCTGTTGCAGCACCAGCCCGCTGCCGGCCTCTCCACTGCCCAAAACTATCTCGACCAGCTGAGCCGGCAGCCGGGGGGCGCGACGTGCGATGTTGCGCCGGCCGACCTGCCCAGAGTTAGGGCAAACGCCTACGTGGTTGTGCACCGAGACAACATCCCCGACGCCCTGCTCAACAGCGGCCCGCTCACCGTCGCCCTGGACGCCAGCCAGTCCACCTTCCACTTCTACAGCTCCGGCCTCTACCACGACCAAAACTGCTCCACCGACACCTACAACCAGCACCTCCTGCTAGTCGGCTACTCGTCGGCGCCCGAGGGCGAGCCGAGCCAGGCCCACTACCTGGCGCGCAACAGTTTCGGGCCCAAATGGGGCGAGTCCGGACACGTTAGGCTGCTCAAGGACGAGCGGCGCAACAAATGTTTGCCACAAAACTTGGCCATCTACCCCAACTTGGCGCCCTGAGGGCAGTGTGATCCACTTTTATTCATTGTTGTATGAAAATAAACTCGAAAGAAGAATCGTTGCGCGGAAGTTTGGCCAGCAGGTTGACTCGTTGCAAGCTTGGCGATTGTTTTCCGGATTCGGCCGCTCGCAGCACCATCATATTTATCTCGCAAGCCAATCGGTCGGGGCTAACGCGAGCAATTGGAGGGCCGAGCTGTCAGGTGGAAACCGTGAAGATTGCAACCGGCCACCAAGTCCACTGGCCGGCTGATGAATGATGCTGGCTGGCAGCTAACGCGCACTCGTTCGCTCGCCTAAACCAGGAGCGCTTCAATCGAGCCCACATCTAAATATGGCGCTCGTTTGTCTACTCCATCAGCCGCTTATTGCGGAAAACGAGTAGAGACATTTGATAGTGAGCGATTATTGCCATTAAATCCAGTGAAAAGCCGATGCGAGATGCAATCGTGAGTTTATGGCAAAGTTAATTTGGCAGCCCAAAGCCCACAGATTGTGGCCCATGTGAGCGAGCTTAAAAAACTGACTACGCTCGTCGTGTTGTCGCTGGTGCCATTGCAGCCGCCTCTGTGTTGCTGCTATTCTTTCGAGGAGCTTGCATTTCACTCGAGCTTATATTTTATACTCTACTGTTTATCTTTATATTTATATCTCCACTTAGACAACTTTGCAACTATACCATCGAAGGGCAGTCTCAAGAATCATCAACAAGATGAACAGTCCGCTGGTGAAAGGAATCCAATCGAGTTTGGACGCCATCGACAAGAGGTCCTCATACGCGCTTTTCTCAAGTTCCCAGAAACTAATGCCAAATTTAAAGCCTTTTCTCGTGGCCCTTGAATGGTCATGTAATGGACTCATCTGGTTGGCAACAACAGTTTTACTTATTGTATATAATCAGGAGCAGACTTCCATGCTGCCGAAACTTCTAATTGGCCTTATTGTGGATATCTTCTATGTGGCCATTACTAAGGCATTAGCGAGACGCCGGCGGCCGACTTACGCGTACCAGCGCGACCAGATGATCATCGCAAACGTGGACAAGCATTCGTTTCCCTCAGGCCATTGTTCGCGATCAACTTATGTAGCTCTATTTGCCCACCATTATTTTGCCCGCTCGTCGCCCCTCTTCACCTTCATGGTATCAATTTGGACAGTGTGCGTTTGTGGATCAAGAATCCTGCTTGGTCGACACCATATCCTCGATTGTTTAGCGGGCGCAATGGTTGGCTGGGCAAATTACACGCTGCAATTCCATTCACCGGTGCCGATTAATCTGTTTGGCATGTTCTTAATTCGCGCAATGTTTGGCACGAAAGCCTTCAATGATCCAAACGATTCGGACGCCTCTGACGCATTTGAGTGACTCGCTCGTCGATAGAACCCCAATCACACACAAGAAAGGTATTGAACAATAAATGGCCCTTGCACAAATTAAGCCCGATTAACTATTTGTTCAGAGATGGAGAGTCACCTGGTTGGTGGAAATTAGAGTCTGAAAGCTTGCTCGTCCTTATCTTGCTAATCAGGTCAAAGTTGACTCCGCTCATGTCCCAAAACTTGATGCTCCCGTCTGCGTGGCCGGTGAGCACGAGCTCCGGGTAGCTCTGCATGGATTGGCCCCACTCGCCGCCGTTGATTGGCCACTCCTTGTCGCTGAAGCCCTTTTTGGGTTGGCGCGAGAGCACGTTTTGCGAGTTTGAGTAGAGAAAGGGGATGAGGTCGGTGGTGCAGTCGGCCAAGTATTGCACGCAGGTCACGGCCGACTCGTTGAGACTTGAGGCCGGGTAGGGCGACTCGAAGGAGGGGTAGCCGGGGCTTGTTAGGTCAATGAGGATCAAATCGTTTGACTAAATTGCCTCTGTTGGTATCTTCTCGAACCTGCTCTTGCACGTTCATCGCTCTATTCGTTTTCGAACACTTAAGCTGACGTCCCATAACAATAATTCTGACAGTTATGCGACATGAAAGCGGCATAGAGGTCTAGCACACGATCTTACATCGAGCCTAATGACTTGGACGAATGAGAATCTTATCAGCGAGAGTTGCGGGCTCCAAAACTTGTCCCGTCGAGGGAGCTGGTGGGTCCAATATTGAGTAGGTTGATACCTAACAGCGCTCTCGCGCACCCTATGCCAAGGTTTGCAGATGGTCTTGGGTTTAGGTCCCAGTCGATTGGCTAGTTAGATTACACTACGACAGATGTAGACACCCAGAGCAAGAACACACCTGTGGTCGCAAAGTAGCCGTTATGCTTCGATCCAGAATGCTGAATGTGGATTTGAACTAGTGACCAGCAAATTGGTCCAGCTGTTCGTGGTTTCGGGTCCTCTGTAGAGTCCGCTACTTCCCAGAGTACATGGCGAATCTTTAATGACCTACTCCAGGGAGACGACGCTCAGTTTGATCAGTTAATGCAAGACGCTCGCCACGTTCAAATCGTCGAGAATCAGAGGGCATGACAGTCTTAGAATTTGTATAAGGTTTCTCGAGGGGCTTGTAAGGGAGAGAGTCAAGTGGATGGGGGGAGGCAAATAAGGGGAATCTTTGGTTTAACGCCACTAGGTGGTGACATCTAGCAACCACAGTGGCTCCATCTGCTCTCCCTGCCGCCGCTAGCTTTCCCATCGGCAGAATATATATTGCGTAACACGCAAGCCGCCACTCTCGTTCCGCCCAATACACTCGAACTGGCCGTCGATAGTCGCCAGTTTGGCCACCGCCATTTGCGGACTTATCTTTACCATCGCGAGTTCGGTTGACTTTCGTTGGCCCCAAAGCGGCCGGCTCGCAAGATTGCGCCGGCGCGAGCGGCCCAAGCGAGTGGTTGGCTTGTGCGCGCGTTGCAACCAGAGTGCAGATCCTTGCGCGAGCTGCCCCTTTCTCGGGCAAGCGAGCTTGCCAGAATTATCATTATCAGAGTCCTTTGGTTGCGCGATGCTTCAAAAGTTTTGCACTTGTCGTCTGAATGCGAGCGCGTGAGGAATAGAGAAAAGCTAGCGAGGAGAGAGGCACTTTTGTTTCCTGGCCTCGTTTGGGCTTGAGCGATGAATTTGGGCCTTTTGGTGCGAGCGAATGAGGGCGCAGAAGTTGGCTGGCTAGCTTAGCTTAACTTGGCTCGGCTCGGCTTGGCTTGGCTCAGCCTCGCTGCGGCTCAGCTTAACTGAGGCGAGATTTCAGCTTGGTTTGCGCAAATTGTGGGCTCCGCAACTCGGCGAGCTAGCTTGTTTTCGTAGGAAGCTGGACAAAAGAACAAGTTGGCCGCGCGCGCGCTCGCAAAGGAAGCGCCGGTGTCAAGGAAACAAGCCGACAAGTCACAAGATAGAGGCCGACGGAAGCGGGCCGATCCGGGGGTTCAAGTTGAGTCGTTATCGCAGTTTTAGCTGGGCGCAGTGGCGGACAAACGGACTTGGGCGGCACAGGAAGCTGGGGCCTGTTGGTTCCGTTTGCGCGCAAGAGCTAGCGGCCAGAGTGAGCCGGTTCGAGTTTAGTCTGGATGGCTGTGTGTGTGTGTGTGCGAATTTGAACGAGCTTCTGCGCGACAGACCTAAGCGAATCCCATTCGCCTCATCTGCGCTCTCCAACTGAGAGGCAGATTGAAACAAGTGCAAGTGGAAGGGCAAGTTCATGCCAGAGCTGCTCGAGTGCATCAGTGGGAGGAAAAGTGGCCAGCTCAAGCCGCTTTCAGGACTAAGCTCGCGGCCAGTTGGTTTGGTTGGGAAAGAACTGCAGCGTTTCGAGCTCAGACTAGCTCGCAAGGCTGGCATTGGAGGTCGGCAGAGTTAGCCAGCCAGCCAGCCAGCCAGCGAGAATAGGAGACAGACGTTCTTCGGCCAGCGGAGAGGTGAATCCGCCAATAGGAGCAAAGTTTGGTTAGTTCATGCCGCTCGAGTTGGATGCGCATGTGATGATGGTTGAAGCCGATGGAAATGGCAAACTGGCCCTGAACGCAGGTTGGCCGCATCAAGGGTTCTAGCGCAGTGAGAGAGGGAGGGAGGAGCAAAGTCGGGGCCAAGTTTGAGTTTGGCTCTACCCATTGACTGGGCTGATTGTTATTGCCGCGCGCTTGTTGTTTCAAGCTGTGGCTAGCACTTGCACCTGGAAAGTGGAGCAGTTGGCGTGAGGGCTGCAAGCGATCGTTGCTCTGGCGAGCCGGCGCGCGCCAGCCTCTGGCTAGAGGTAGCAGCCTCAGTGTGTGTGTGCGTGCGTGCGTGTGGGGGGCTGACGTAGTGGGGCGGGCGGATAGGCAAGGTGGCTGAGCGAGGAGGGATCGCTGGCGCAGCTAGCCAACTGGGCAGCGTGAGCAACGCAGAGCCAGAACTCTAGCGCAGCGGCAGCGGCGTCGCCAGCCAGCCAGCCAGCAGCCATTGGCGCGAGTTCTCCAGGAACAGCTGACGATTAAATTGAGCGAATAAACAAAACAGGTCTCTTTGGCGCGTTGCATAACTCGCGCGCGTTAGCCGAGCGCAGCAGGCGTCCGAGCTGCAGAGGCTCGAGGCTAGAAAGAGCGAGAGGGAGGATCTCTATTCGGGCCTCCGCATTTTGGCCCCAGCAAAGGTGAACTTCCCTCAGAGTTGCAAGACCTCTCAAAACTCCAACAACTGACCGTCAACAACAAACGAGTCGCCAATTGAGGAAGGGGCAAGCTCGAACCACAAACGGGCCCAAACTAACCAGATTGAAGACCACAAAGAGAGAGTGAGTGAGAGGTGATCGGCAACTTGTAATGCAGGGCAGCAGTCTATCAAGCAGGTTCAAGTTTTAATGCTTACAGGTAAATTAGCTATCCAATCCGAGGGTTAAGTTGAAGTTTGAATCTCGAGATAGGCGCATTCTTTGCGCCAGCCGGCCGCTCTATCTGATCGCAACCGAAACGCAGAGCCAAGATGAAGAAGGGCGGCTTCTTGCGCAACGTGCTCGACACAATCAGGTCCAACCAGACCAACCAGCCTGCTGGCGGGAGCGGCGGCGGCGCAACTGGCGCCAACCGAACAACCGAGTTTGGGGGCCAGCTGAAGGCTCACCACTTTGCCCTGAGCCAGGTCGCTCGGCATGGTTTTCCCGAGCATCCCACTGCGCTTGCTTTCGATCCCGTGCAAAAGATTGCCGCCATTGGAACCAGAAGCGGAGCCATCCGCGTGTTTGGCCGACCCGGCGTTGACGTGTGGGTCCAGCACAAACCCGAACACGCGGTCACCCTGATCAGGTTTGTGGTCAACCAGGGCGCCATCATAACGGTCACCGCCGACGAGAGCGTTCATTTGTGGAGTCTTAGGGGCCCAAATCTGAAGCTACAGTTTTCAGCAAACACGAGCTCCGTGTCGCCAAGCTCGCACTCGCCTGCGCCTGGCCAAATTCAATCACACGCAACCAACAATCCAGTCGCAACAACCACCTCAACAGTTCATTCCGCTTCAAACACTCAAACCTACTCAAGTGCCCAAAATGCGGATTGTAGCGCTCAACCAGGTGATCCAGATTATTTAGCTGATCAGCTTGCTGGCGATCAAACTAAACTCGCATCTCGCAGGCCAGAAATCTTGCACACGTTAAAATTTCAACGCGAACACATCACTTGTTTGCATCAAACACTCTTGTCGAAATGGTTATATATTGGAACTGAACGCGGTAATGTGCATGTGGCAAACGTTGAAACCTTTGAGCTCTCTGGTTACTCAATCGCTTGGAATAAAGCAATCGAATTGTCCCGCAAAGCTCATCCTGGTTCAATCATCCACATAAGCGAGTGTCCCCAGGATACAAACAAACTCTTGATTGGCTATGAGAGCGGTTGCATTGTTTTGTGGGACTTGAAGGGTCGCACTGCAGAGGGTCGCTACTATTACACAGAAAATCTCCTCTGGTTGGCCTGGCATTATGAGGGGAAGCAATTTGTTGCCGCTCATGGTGATGGTTCATTAGTTACCTGGCAAACTAGATCCAATGTGAGGCCGGCACAAGTTTTAAGTCCGCACGCAAAGACTGTAACCCAAACCGGAACCTCGCAGGCAGCCAACTGTCAACAAGCAGATTCGGGTTTCTTTTCCTCAGGCAACCAACAAGCCTCACTCGCCTCAACCTTTGCGCGCGCCCTCAACAACGAGCTCTACCGTCCCATCAACAAGGTGGAATGGAAAACTTCCAAAAGCAACGAACAGTTCCTCTTATTTTCAGGCGGACTTCCCTACGACGGCCTGGAGTCCGACTCTACCTCCACGCGCCAACCGGCCTCCGTCTCACCAAACCAAGCGCACCCGCCTCCAAGTGGCCAAGCCATCCAAGCGCAACAACTGCAACAACAGTACCTCAAGGCCACCTCGCCTGGCGCCGCAGCCAGTCCACTGTTAATTAGTCCGTCGATCTCACCAAGCCTCCAGTCGGTTGCAGGACAATCCTCAGCACAGCAGCAGCAGCAGCGGCCGAGTGTCACTCCAGTGCAAAGAGAGAAGAGGATCTTGAGGTCTACCTCGCTCACTGTGATGTATGGAAAATCCATAACAGTTCTCGAGATGGACGAAACAATAATTGATTTCATCACAATCTGCGACAACGCTCCATATGAGAACGACACCTCAGATCCGTACGCGGTCATAGTGTTGCTCTCGAACGATTTGATCCTCATTGACCTAACAAGCCCCGGCTACCCCTCCTTCGAGTCGCCCTACCCGGCCTCAAGTCTCAACGAGTCGGCCGTGACCTGCGTGCAATACTTGGCCGACTGCACCACCGACCTCATCCCCTTTCTCTACTCAAACTCGCAAAACGTGCTCTCGCGCCAACCCAAAAAGGGCTTCAGCGACAAGGAGTGGCCAATCAACGGCGGCGAGTGGGGCCAATCCATGCAGAGCTACCCGGAGCTCGTGCTCACCGGCCACGCAGACGGGAGCATCAAGTTTTGGGACATGAGCGGAGTCAACTTTGACCTGATTAGCAAGATAAGGACGAGCAAGTTGTTTGAGCGGCCCAGTAAGCTTGCAAACTCGGTAATAGTTTCCAATACGTACCAACTTGGCGCATCAAAACGAGGCCCCCACTCCACTAACAAATCAGCCTCTCCCACTGAGCATATGTCAACGAGTCCCAACTTCAATCCCACAGATTTCGACTCATCTCAAGCACAAACTGAGTTGGAGGAGAACTTTTTCGCAATTGAGAAAATTGAATACTGTCCAAGCACGAAACATCTTCTTGTGGCCGGCGTCATGTCGCAGATCATCCAATTTAAGTTGCGCAAGAAGGAAGCTCAGCAGCATGAAACAGCAACCATAATTGTCGATCCCCCAGAATTGAACAGTGAGCAAAATCAAGCCCGCAAAAACGTTCGTCAGCATCTCCTGCTCAAGACCAGAAACTTTCATGGCGCTACCCCCTCATCTAGTGGCTCCTCCAGCTCGTCCAACTCGCATCAAGGTCGGACGAATGGATTCCATCCCGAACTAGTCTGTTTAACTCCCATGCTCGTCAGCGTCGCCTCTCCCGACGAGCCTAGCACTTCGCCCTCCCTACCAGCAACTCCGCTTGTTTCCCCCGAAACAACCCTTCTTTGTCATGTACCCCCCAAAGTGGTGGCGCTTTCATTCCAAGCAACCCACAACATGTAAGTTTATGGTCTTGGCGACCGGCTGCTAATCGTATGCATTTGCTGCATAGTTTATTCTCCCTCGTCGCTCAACTTGCAAGCTCCCTAACTTTCTGCTCCCAATCTTATGACCTATTTTGGGGCCAAACAATCGGCCAATACTATTTATGACCAGACTCGCCTACGCCCACCAGTATGGGGTTGTGCTCTTAGACACAATTCAAAAGTGCGTTATTATGTCCGCAACATTGAACGATCTCTACGGGGGCCCCTCAATCATGCACAACAACCGTGATATCAGCATCCAACCCTTTGCAACCAGCTCAATACTCCAGCACCACTATCAGGCCACTCGAACGGTAGCTGGGAACGCAAGTCTGCCATTAACCGATGCTGGCTCAAACACCGCCAGCAACCACAACAATAGCGGCGCAGACAACTGTCTTTCAGTGGCCACACAACCGAAACAGCGCACCGTTAGCGAAACCTCCAATGTAAGCAAACCGGAACCAAGCGATGATGGTGCCTCAGCCTTCTCTTCGCAAAAGTCCGCACTTTTGAGCGGAAACTCTTGCGACTCCTCGGTGCTATGTAGCCAGGTAAGTAAGGCTACTTTCAATCATGATCCCCACCCTTTTCCCGCAACTCACCGCATAGCAAGCGGCAGCAGCAACCAATGGCAGCGACAACTACAACTAAAACGACAAAACGACGATGACAACAACAACAGCTTCGGCATCAGCGACAGCGAGCACATTGTTGGTTTTATATCAACTACCCGGCTTATGTTTGCCCTGGTGCCTTGTTCGATCATGTTGGTGTCATTATGTATTCAGAAGGGTTCTTTGATGGCGATTCCTCTAGAAAACGTGTACATTTTTAAGACAACATAGGGTCTTGTTCTGCAACTAGGATAAGACTCTAGATGTCAGATGATAGTCTTATTTACAAAGCGGCCTCAGTGTGAAAAGTCTTACAATGGGCGGAGGTTGGACGAAATTTCGTCCCTAGAATGTCGAGAATAATCTCCTGCTATCGGCTGCCTCTTTAGCCGCCAGCTGTTGTTTGAGAGCGTCGTGGACAATCCGCAGAGCTCCAGCTTTCCAATTACTCTCATCTCTAGGGTCCACGGCTCTGGCCTTCACCGTCCCAATGGAACAGACTACCCACTGTGTTATCGATCACAAACAGCCCTGAACCTTGCAGAGCGAGAGAGAAGGAGCCTCTTTTTACTTGGGCCGCTGGGAGAGCGAGATTATGAGGCCTGGCCACGTATAAGAGCTGCTTGTTAAGCTATCAAAGGCCTTGTTGGGCGCCAAAATGCTCCCGGCTAACGTGATTCTATTTCTAGCTCGCATGTTGTTTACCTTCTGTTCGTTAACATTAGCCCGCCGTCAAAGCCGCCTAATGGTGCCCAAGTACACAAGACCACCAAGCAACACGATAGGTCCAATCACCACACCCTCTCCTTTGTTTCCCCCTCCTGCACCAACAAATCAGTGTGAACATGACCGCTAACTAGTAGACAAACAAACCCCTTGTTTCATCCAACCTCCCGCCCAAACCCTCCGATCCAACCCCGACAAACCGTGCGCCAACCACCTATGTTATGTTTTGTCATATTATACCCGCTGCCCATGAAACCGCGCTTGGCGCCGATTAACTCGCGGATGTTGCCGCTCAAATCTCTGCCAATTACGCCTCGAAAACTTGACGCCAACGGCAAATGAACTCGTGCCGAGGCAAGCGCAGATTGAGCCAGGGGCTCGTGATATTGACCATAATTGCACTGGCAAGCGAGAGCTCACGGAAAAGGAACAACAGCAGCACTCGGCCCAAACTGAGCCAGTGTCTCCGCCGCAGCAGAGCCTTGCCCAAGAGTCCGGCCGCGCATCCGGCCTTCAAGCCGAGGCTGCGAGCGCGGCGCAGGTGGCGCCACCTCCCAGGGCCAAGCTCGCGCACACTGTCTCGCTAGCCGACACTCCTGCTGCTCAAAGCGGGCCCATTGCTCCGCCTCGAGCGAGGAAACGGCGCTCGGTGCCCGTCAACCTCGCCGACAGAGTTGGAGGCCACTGCGACTCGTCCGCGGGCCAGCCGGCCACTCTCAAGGTCGCACCGACGAGCTCGTCTCGTTACGGCCACCGTGAAGTTGAGACTGGCGGCGATGGACGCGAGATTGATCGTTCCTGCGCCAACAAGCAATCTGATATTGAAAACTGTGCTAACAACAACAACAACAACATGCACGATGAGGATGGGAGCTCGGCGGTCGCAACTGAGATCAAGCCGCAGCTACCGAGTGCTCAGCCAAGTGGTACAATATCATCCTTGATCACCAAATTTATGGGTAAGTTTGGCCCAGTTATCGCGCGAAAACACGCGCGCACTCAAGCGAGCTCATGGGCAAGCAAGCGAGCGCACAAAGTTTGCCCCCTCCTTCGCTCTCCGCCTCCGAGCTGGACGTGTAGTTGATCTTTACCTCCCTTTGCCGCCGCCACTGCGACCACCTTGAACAGTTTGAAAGATTAATCCTGTTAGCGCGACTAGACTTTGATAGGGAAAGGGGCGGTTGCGTAATTGTAAACTCGGCATCGCCTCATCAAGGCTGCCTTCAACTAGCTCGCAAATGTCGCTATGCGTCGGCTTGTTTGTTGCTGCCTTCAACTAGCTGGTTGTTGTTGGCATGCGCCAGTTGTTGGCCGAACAGGCGCCACAACCGCCTCCAATTAGCCTGACTCTTTATCTCGCCTCTCTTTGTTGCCTCCTCCCTCCTCTTTCTAGGTGACTCCACTGCGTTGTAATAAAATCCTGCCCAAACGAGAGCAGATAATGAATCTGCCCCTTGGAGCCGCCGGCGAAACCTAGAAGTGGCAACGAGCGAGGCACAGACGACGCGAGAGTTATTTATACTTGTGTCCCTGGGGCCTTTCGCTTCAGTTTCGTTGATGCAACAGAGACTGGATTGGGCGCTCACGATTGATAGATGAGTTGGCTTTCATTCTGTCCCAATCCGCTCGAGCGACGAGCTCCACAGAGGCGCCCAAGTCGCCCCTCTCTGGGCCAATTTTAGCGCTCAACTGCCCCAACAAACCCTAAGCAAATTTGAGCCAACTTATTCTAACTCATCGGCCAGCAGCCTCATTGTTCGCCTAGCTTGTTTGCTGAAACCAAAATCCGGCGCCAACCAATCCAACTTCCGGCCACCAGGAGCGAGCTTTGCGAGTTTGAGTCAGCTTGGCCAGCGCGGAAGTGGATCGCTCGTCGGCAAGTTTGGCTCGCCCATAGCTCACCGGCCGCCTCCTCTCTCGCCAGCTGGGGCCGGTGCGGCGCCGGGAGGGGAGTTTGATTGGGGCTTTTGCTTTGGGTGCGCGCTGCTGGGATCAAAGTGGCGCCAGCAAGCGAGGAACAGTCGGAGGTGCGCAGAGCAGACAGGCGCGAACACCAGGGCCACTTTTATAATGACAATTTGGCGTTAATTGATAAACGAGCTCTCGTTGTGTCGACGCAACTTTGATAGATTGTTCCCATCTCTCGCAGGTCCTCCTCTCAGCGGGTGGCTCGCCAGCCCGCCCGCCTAACTCCAAATGGATTTGCGCCCTGGGGACCACTTCTCTTGGCCCGTTTGTTTGTGGAGGCGACGAACGCGGCCAATATTGCCACCGCTGCCTGTTGTTTTGCATCGGGCGCCCCCCTTATCCAGTTAATGGCGGACTCGGCCAGCCAAGCGGCACCAAGATCGCCCGCTGCAATTGCCGCCCAGTTCCGGTCAGCGGGCGCTAAAACTTCTCTCCGCGCTCGCTGCTTAGTCGGCCTCGCCGCGCTGGCCGAGATTGTTGTTTGCCCGACGACCAAGTTCGCAACCCCCCTAATGAACACATTCTGGGCTCGAGCTGCATCCTAAAGTGGGCGGCCCGGCGAGCCAAACCAAGCCAGGCTTTCGATTCCATTTTCAAATTGTCAAAAAGCTAACAACAACAAATGTTTCCTATAACTGCGAGGCCAAGGAGCCGCTCGCTGTCTCCCAGTTCAGGTTCTCCTTGGCGCCCAATTTGTTTGCTGTCGGCTCGCAAGCTAACTGCTGGGCGGCCGGCAGTTAGTTTGTTGCCAGCCTACGTGGGCGCCCGTTTGTGTGCGCGCAAGTAGCGAGCCAGCTAGCGCCGCCGGCCTCTTGTTTGTCGAGACACTGCCTTCACCCGCCGCCGCCGCAAGCGGGCACGCACATTCACATAGCTGCGAGCGAAAGTCAGCCCACGCCAAGCGACAGCTACCTCTCTTGGGCTCGCGCCGCCAAGACCGCGCGCCCAGGTAGAGCCGCCACCGCTTCGCGAGGCCCAACCAGCCGAGCCAAGTTGGGGCGATCCGCTTTCCCGCTTCAGCAACCCGCCGCTTTGTCCACCAACCAGCCGCCAATCATGTATCTCGCTCTCTAACTTTCCCAGTCCAAACTCAACACGAGTGCCGCCAACAGAGCCGCGCGGGCTTCTCCGGCCGCAAGTCTGCCGGCGCCGCTCTCGAACTGGCCGAGCAACGCCAAGAGAAGCCGCAACAAGCAAGCCGCTCGGCAAACTCGCCGCCCCTGGCCGGCAGCCGCACAAGCAACCTGTCTCCCACTTTCCGCTCAGCCACTCTTGCTCCTCCCCCCGCCGGCCAACAGCAAGGTTCGGCCCCACTGGCGCAGCCTCCTGACGGCGCCCTCCAGCAGCCGCAACCTGGCGCGGCACTGCAGGCTGCCCCAAACTGCTCGCCATCGTCGGTCTCGTCGCTGCCGCCGCCGCCGCCGCCGCCGCCATCATCGCCACCAAATCACCACCACCACCATTACCAACCGTCGTCATCCCAAAATGGTAAACTAACGCTCTCTTTCTCTATCTCTATCTCGCACACACCCCCTTCCATCGCCGCTCCCGTCCGCTAAACTTCCGCTCTCGCTTCCGAACACTCGCGCGCCCTCTGCGGCCCTCGCCGGCGCTAATGCGATTTCCGAACGCAACCTCGCGCTACATTTCCCGCTTGCTCTTCACTCGACCAAACCACCAACTCTGCAATCTGGCGCCATTGCAACTCAAAAACCGCCCCCCGCTTCGTCTATCCCACCTGGTCCGCACCTGATCTGCAAACTCCGTCGTGTTCCTTGCCTCGCCTCGCCGCGCCGCCCGATTAAACTGGAAGCAGCCGCAAAAGCAACAGCAGTCAAGGTTCACCGCAAACTCAATGTTCCAGCGCCAGCTTAGCACCACCGCGCTTGGTTCAAGCGCCGGCGGCCGCCACCAGTCGGCCGCCGGCGGGCCCAGGTTGTTCCAGCGCCAACTGACCGCCTCTCAGCTGCTCGGCCCCTCCAGCTCCACTGCCGACGAGCCCGCAAGCCAGCAACGGGTTGCGCTAAGCCCGAGCGGCCGGCCTGGCGAGCAGGCGCACCAGCTGGCGGGTTCAGCCACCTGTCTCAGCGGCCAGCTCTCGGCCGGGGGGCGGCCGGCGGCGCGCGCCCGACTGGCCACTGCCGCCGCCGCCGCCGCAGCCTCTGACTCGAGCCAGCCGGCAAACGAGGGTCAGGCCGCCCTCGAGGCGCAGGGTCAAGCGCGAAAGGCGGCAAAGAACAAGCGCATCATCAGCAGGATGCTCTCCATTTCGGCCATCCACACTTCGGCCGGCGCGCTCGGCCTATCGAACGACTCCAACAATCAGGCGGCCGCGAGCCATCCGCCAGCCGGCGACCAGCAGCAGAACTCCGAGGGAGTTGCAACTCCCACATCGAACACTTGCGATCAGGTGCCAGGTGAGACAAGCGTCCCCTTTCCTTTCCAGCCCCTCCGCTTTCGCTCGGCCTCCTTTCATCTATCAATCAATGATGAGCCAGCCAACTTTCTCCCTCCTCCTGTCCGCTCAACTTGACGCCTCCCCTCTCAAACTAATCCGAGCGGCCGCTAGCTAGCTTCTCGCCGTCCGCGCTCACGCTGAGCCAAAAGCCAGCGCTCCAGCTCCAAGTGACAAGCCGACAATCGGTAACCTTCAAGTCTTGGGAGCTTAAAGTGTGGAGAGAGAGAGAGAGAGAGAGAGAAACTTGAGCCAGAGTTGCATTATCCATTCGGGCGCCAAGCGTGCCGCTCAAATCCGATTGATCTCTCGGATGAGATACTCTCGCAAACTTTGCCCAGCCGCGCAAAGCCTCCCATTGTTAGCCGGTGCAAAGTTAAACTCGATTTTCGCTCCACCGCAGCAACCGGGCCAACGGGATTGTCTCTGCACTCTCGCTCGCTCGCTGGCGCCATTTTCATTCGAGAGCAAGCGAACGGAATCCAGGTGCGCGCTGGGCCGCCCAGCCAGCAGCCCAGCTCCTCTATCACGCTCGGCCAGTTGGGCTAATAATATTTCCCAAATGACATTTCTGCCGGGCTTGTTTCAGCTCGAGCTTAATTCACTTTTGCCGCTCCAATTCGGCGCTGGCCAAGCGCGCGCACATGCACTTGAAAACCGCCCGCCGGCCGCCTAATCTCATGGGCGCCGCGAGCTGGCGGGCGGAGGGCTGCACGGCCAGGTAAGGAGGAGGCGGCGGCCACCTGGCTTCGATCAGTTTGTTTTCCGTCGCGCTCGTTGCCGGCGCCGCGCTAGTTCGGGACTGAGCGGCGGCCAAAGTGAAAGTGTCAAACTCCGGCCGCCGGCTTGCGCGCTCGCCGCCCATCCGGCGCCATATGGAGGAGGGGCCAGAGCCGACTCGGCTCGCCCAGTCGGGAGTCCGATTGCTGCAGCCGCCGCCGCCGCCACCGCTCGGCCAATTTGGCCGCCCAGCTCGGCTCCACCCTCGGCCAAGCGCAACTCAATTAGCCTCGCGCATATTAATTTCGACTTGGGCGCTCGAAAGAGGAAGAGGGGAGCGCGAGCGGGAGAGAGAGAGAGGCCGGAAGTGGCGGAACAAGCCACTCCACTTGGGGCCCAATGCTAATTTGCAATCTTCGCCAGTCGGCCGCATATGTTGACCAAAGTGAGCGCCCTGCTTGCGGCCTCAGTTGGCACTGGAAGCCGAAGACAGGCGGCCACCTGGAGGAGGAGGCTGAGTCAGCCTGCAACAATCGTCAGCTCGATGGCCCTCTATTTGTGCTAGCTCTCTGCTCCATTTGCTTTGCTCTGCTCCACTCAAGCCGCCTCCTTCGTTCCATTTCCTCTCGCGATGGTCGGCGGGTTATTAGCATGGGTCGGCCGCTCGTGGGCGCATCACTACGCGCTGCTGGGCCGCCTCGAGGCTAATTTTTCATCTGCGCGCCAAACCCTCCAGTTTCCCCATCCAACACAACAAAGCGCCACCCTCGCGAGCTGCAGCCCCTTTGTTTGGTCCACTTAATCGCAATCTATTACCTGAGCAAGCCGGCTGCAATCGCACCAAGAGGCCGCCTTGAGAATTCTAATGTTGCGCGCCGAGTTTCCCGTCCGAGCGCCCGGCTCAGAGCCCCAGGCGCCCAGCAAGCTTGAGCCAAGCAGAGGCGGGCGAAACTCTTTTTGGGGCGAGAAATTAAAGCAATTTGCAATTCGACCTCCGCTTTCGCCTCCAATTCGAACCAGCGACGAAACGCGAGCCAATTCAATCGTGCAACCCCAAAGGCAGGACGACTCAATCCCATTGTCAGCCAGCCAGCCAACTGAACCAGCAAGCGAGCGTTCACTTTCGAGTGGCTCCGAATAGAGCCGTTCGGCCTGTTTCGTGGGCCAAAATCGTTATTCAGGCTCGGTTTTGGCCTTCAAGCTGGCAGAAATTAGAGAGCGAGCTGGCAATCTATTTAATCCAGCTCGGACGGCCGCCTCTCTCCATCCCTCGGCTTGCTCGCCCGGCCGCCGACAGCAGAGGGGCGCCCACTGAGGCCATTAGATAAACGATAGCGGCCAGCCAGTTGATTTATTCCGCCAGGTTTTGGTGCCAAACGGCGAATCGGACAAGTGCGCACGAGTTGGCCATCGCGCGTCAGTTTGGCGCCACATAGATCAAGGCCGACGGGATGAGGAGCCTCTTGACCTTGGGGCCGCCTCTCTTCGGGGCGCCAAACTCGCACTGTGTTGGCGGGCGCAAATTGATGGGCTCGGCCGGCGACTTTGCTCCGCTTGGCTCGGCCGCCGCCGCCGCCGCCGGCAGCAATATTAAATTTGCTCCCGATTGCTCTCCATCGCCTCTGAGCGATTTCATGGCGCGCGGACACATTTAAAACGGACTCAGCCGGCCGGAGTGCGGCCAAGCATTGTCATGATTGTCACTAGCCGATGGGCGCATCGGCCGCCCTCTGAACCAATCCATTCCAGTTGGCGCCGATTGGCCAGCTCGCGCTCGCCGCCGCCGCCGACAACAACAACAACAACAACAAAGCCGCGCAACGAGATAAGGGGGCGCCGGCAGCGGCCAGGCCCATTGCAGCATATTCGGGTCACGCGCTCCAATGTGCCTCTCCGGCCAAACTCGGGCCTCCTCGTTGCCCTGTTTGCTCGGCTCGTCTTAGCTCCGCTCTCATTAGCATACAAGCTCGGCCAGCGGAGGCGCCGCTAGCTCCTTGGCGCTCCAACAACACTTGCCACTCAACCCCCACGGCCGCCCACCTAACGAGCGAGGCCGGTTTCACTAATTGTGCGTCCAACCCACCTCCCAACCATCAAGACAAAATCGATTCCTCCTTCGCGCGCTCGAGGAGCTCGAGCGGCTCGAGCTCGGCCCAAACCGAGAGTTGCGCCCCAAGCCAACAGTTGCCGGGCGAGTGCATCCGCTGCCTCTGCTTCCTCGACTTGGCCCAAGCGGCCGACTTTGGCGCTCAAACGGGATCAGCGAGCATCCAATCTGCCGGCCAAGCGAGCTCGGGCAATAAATCACTCGCGCCCACTGGTGAGTGTTATTATTATTGGCTTCCCTGCTCCACGAGCGGAGAGGAGAGCGCCGGTCTAGCCCGCAAACTCCGCCCTTCCCTTCCCTCCCCTCTGGCCCAACAATATTCCTGACCTAAACTCAATTTCGCGCAATGCAAACAAAACGGACGCAGACAACTCAACACCTGGCCAACTGGCCCTTCTGCTGGGAACCTCGCAGGGCTGCGTGCTGCTCGTGAGCCTGCTCATGCCAGATAACGAGGACAACCGAGTGCTCCAGCTGCAATCGGTTAGCGCGGAGCCAATACGTGAGTAACCATTCATTAGCGGCCACCGCCACTGCCACTGCAAGCTCGCACTGGCCGCCGCTACAACGACAAACATCCCCATTTACCTAACCGAACCCTCCCGCCGCCGCCGCCGCCGCCGCCGCCGCCGCCACCCACAGCCGCGGCCGCAATCAGACTGAGCGGCCAGATCCTCTGCCTGGCGCCCTTTGGCTTGGAGGGCGCGCGGCCCTCCGGCTCGCAGGCCTCCTCGCTGGAGAGCGATCTGGCGGAGGGACGGGCGGCCGGCCACCACTCCAGCTCGTCGGCCAGCAGCGCCGGTGGCGCCGCCCAGCGCGCACACAGCGCCTCAACCCAATCCTCTTTCGACACCCGTAAGTGGCAACTCTCAATCCACCAGCTCTGCACCATGCAATGGCGCCCACAACCACTAACCTCACCGCTCCTCCAAAAGGCGCCTCCCAATTTTTGGCCGTCGTTTCGGAGAAACAGGCCCGAGTTTTCCAGCTTCCGCTCTCGGCGCTAAACTCACCGCAGACGACCAGCAGCAGGCCGGGCGGCGGCGCCACAGCAGCTGACCGACACGAGCTTAGCGCCGCAGACTCGCCCCTGGCCAGGCTGCTCACAAGCAAGTCCAATTGCGTAACCAAACTCGACCTAAGCGACTCCTCCTTCGCGTGCTCGGCCAGCCTCGTCCAAATGCGCCAACCCGATGAAAGCTGCCTCGTTTGCTACATGGCCACCGGCAACATTGTTGTCCGCTCGCTTCCAAAGCTAACCATCCTACTAGACGCTGACTTCGTGCCTTATTCGAGCAGTAGAATTGGATCGAGCATGTGCTTTAGCCGCAACGGCCACTGCCTCTATCAGCCATCGCGGGCAGAGATCTCAAAGTTCACTGTGGGCGCCCAGTACGGGTCGCTGGTGAACGAGATGACTGGCTCCCTCTATGTTGCGCGCGAGATGCCAGAGATGCCGCGCGCAAACTTCTTCAAGTCGCTCTTCTCAGTCTCCAGCTCGGCCGCGAGCAAACAGTCTGACCGCGACGAGCTCTTTGGCGAGTGCCAGGCTGGCAAGGCCTCAAGGGGAGTGGCCAAGCACATTAGCAGCGGCACCGGCTTGGACAGGCTCAAGGGCGCTGCAGTTGGCTCGATGGGCCATGAGATGCGCCTAGCGCGCGAGGGGCTCGACGAGCGCGGCGAGAAGCTTGGCGAAATAGAGGACAAGACGCTTCAGATGCTCAACCAATCTGAGTCGTACTCGCAGGCTGCGCACCAACTCGCGCAAAAGTTCAAGGACAAAAAGTGGTACCAGTTCTAGTTGGCCGGCGCTCTGAGGATGAAGGTAGATCTAGTTTATTAGTTTACAGATGTAGAGGCCTCGTTGGCGCCCATTCACGGGCCAAAGGAACCAAAAGAATTAGTTGCAACACTTTTAGCCGTTGTTTGAGATTTCTCTTTATTTGATATTGTTGGCCTCAGGTTGCTCGTCGTGTCAAAACGGGCTGAGTATTCGCTTAGAAGCGAGAGAGAGAGAGATTGCGTTGAATAAACGAGAGACAAGAGTAGTAGTTTACGACGCGATCAGATCGGATGTGTTTGGTGTACAGGCTGCTGCCTTTTGACTCCAGATCCAGCCTTCCAGTGTTCTTTTTTTAGCTCCTTATAGCGACGCCTCAGTTAGAGATCCGGCTGCTCCATTTTGGCCCCAACAGAGGCCAACGGTTTAGCCCGGTCCACTGCGCGACACCTGAACTGTGTGGCTCATTCTGCGCTCGAAACTGAAATAAACCCGACCAAAATCTCGCTCGCCAGACAAGTTCTGATTCAAAGTTCGAGATGAAACTTGGACGCCACTGTAACCTGTTGCCGCTCCTGCTGGTGCTGCTGGCGCTCGAGGCGCAAGCCAGCTGGTTTGATGGAAAAGGCAAGAAGAATAAGCAGGACAAGAGCAGCAAGAGCGTGCCCGAGGACGTGCACCAGGCTGACAAGCAGACCAACGGCGGCGGCAACTGTGACGCCGAGGCCGTCGAGCTAGCCAAACAGCTTGCGGCCATGGAGGATCCGCAGCCCGATTTTGAGGCACGAAAGAAGAACGACATCTCGAGCTTGTTGGCGGCCATTCAGGAGCAGGATCGATTCTCCAATTTCTTCTCGCCAAAACGCGCCGACAGAAACAAGAAGGAATCGCTCAAGGACCAAAACGATGGCCGACAAACGGAGCACGAGGACCCGTTAGAGGAGCAAGAGCAACAGGAGAAATACGTTCCAAGAATTAGAAAGCCAAAATTGAGCAAGAAGATTGAGCAGGTGAATAAGGATGGAACAAGCTACTATGTGAGCAGCAAGGTTGACTCGCCCGATGCGCTCGACAAAACTTCGCTCGTTCCTGAGATTGATTACAAGCAAATGCGCCACGATCCTAAATCTAAACCAAACTCAAGCTCACGAACATCCTCAAGTTGGATGAAGTCGATGAAAGCCGCCTACAGGAGCACAAAGAACTCGTTGAAGCCTGTTGCTGGCGCCATCATCGAGCTGCCAAAGTACATGAGCCAGGCCACCGATTCAATTTCGGCTTTCCTGAAGCTGGACAGTAGGGGCAGGTTGTTGGCTATGATCGAGCAAGTTGACGAGGAAATTCAGTTCTTGCGCCGCGAGTTCTCCTCATTCTCGCTCTCGTGGAGCCCAATAATGGAGAAGGCGCTCAACTACATTGGCTCGAAGAACTTGAACAAGTTGGAGTGGGCGAGCCGCGATGAGTTGGACTTCCGCCAGGACGCGCTCTACCTGGTTGCCTTTGGCTACGAGTTCATGCGGCTCATGATCGGCTGGCGCGAAAATCTAATCGTCGCGCACGAGGCCTACAAGCTCTACTTGGAACGGATCAAGATGGACCTCGCGTCTGGCAACAAGGAGCTCACTGTGAACGAGGATCTGATGTTCCACTTGAACACCATCCACAACTACATGCTCCTCTCCTCTTGGTTCGAAATCGACTCCTTGCTCTTGGAGCCGAGAATGAAACTCGACTACCTGATGGCTCACCACGACGACCAGGAGAAGAACTACGAGCGCGAGTACTTCAGGCTCGCAATTGTGTTCCAGGAACTCTACGAGCCGGTGATCAGCGAGTTCGAGAGAGAGAAGCGGGAGGTGTCTGATGCGCTAAGCTTGGCTGGCGCCCAGGGCGAGTCCTTGGAGGATGTCGACGCCTTTTTCCTCCAATTCCGCGAGGCGCTGGCCAAGAATCAGATCAAAGACATTGACTGGGAGATTCCCGAGCCATTGGCCGAGTTCATGCGAGAACTGAAGCCCGAAATTCAGTACAACCCGCTCGTTTACCGCAAGAGCTTCCTAAAAGAACTTAAGAGTGCCAAAGAGGCAGCCAAGGAAGCTGTCGCATAACCGTTTGACTTGTTTTTGTAGTGACAAAATGATTGTGCAATAAGACCAGTAACGCATTCTGAACTCTTCGAAGAGCTACAAATACAAACTTACTGGGCAAACGAAAGTGGCGAGCCAAGACCCTTGTTAGCTGTTAATTTTTCTCTTTTGAATGAGGAGGGGGATGGAAGCAAGATTGCACCACAGAACTGATTGCCGCCATTTATGGCAGTATGTAAAACTCCGGATTCCTCTGAACTCTTGACCGTCCTCCATGCTTTTCCATTTATTGTTATCCTTCAGGTCTTATTAGCCTCCTATTTGCCAACCTAGAACCCTCGACGGGCATATCACTTGACTGCACGTGAGGCAGTCTCACTTGTTACTTGAGCTTCAAACTGGAGATAACATTTGCAATATCACGGTCACTGGCACTCGCAAATCAATGACCAGTGTCTATCGAGTCGCTGATGAAGAGCAGCGTTAATGCGAAAGCGGCTTAGATTTTTCTGTCAGAGTTGCCTCCATTCATGGCGTTTGAATCTCTATCAGGAGAACAGTGAGAACAACGAAAGGCTCCCATTCGAAATGAGCATCCATACGAATGCGATTAGAGATACAATGATAAAGAGTGCATAGTAGGATGATTTCCAGCTTGAGCTTTGGAATTCGGCTCGTCTTTTCAGTGATGACCTCCTGAAGACGTTCATGAGCGCCAGCCCGTAGTGGCCCCTCTTGATCAGAAGCGAAATCTCTGCCCATCTCAGATAGCCAAGCTCTTGCGCCGACGCTAGTATTGCATCTCGCTCATTCTTCATCACTGCCAACTTGAATCTGAACTCTCTAGGATCTACCTTGAAATGCTCAACCTCACTCCTGGTGTTTAGCCAGAATACCGTGTCGTTCCGGACGGCGGCGATGTACCATATTCCACGGAGTGTACCAATAGTGGTAGTCTCGCATTCATGTATCTGTTTTTGGTTTCTCGGACCGAGTAGAGCGTATTTTGCATGCAACTGGGTGGTGTACAGCAGGACTCCGTCCTCGGTCCAAATTGCCGACTTGATCTTCCTTTGCTCCACGATTGTTCTCAACACATTAAGCTTGCCATCGCAAATTGTGATCGTGTTCGAGCCAATGTAGGCTATATACTCTCGGTTGCCGGAGACAACCACGTGCTTGAAGTCGCTTTTTCGGATCTTGGCCATCTGCTTGCACTCGTCGCCATCCCACAGGGAGAGTTCGAAGACAGAGCTAACATCGTCCTCGTCGTCCTCCTCGAGATTCGTGACGAACAGTCGACCGTCATAAGATTCGTGGATCTCTTTGGCCGGAATCGCCGTTCCAGGCTGCTGCTCGGCCCCATCAACCAACAGCTTAGCACTGGTACCATCGCAAACAGCGTACCTTTTCTCGCCGACAAAGATGCCCGTCTTGGCGGCAGTTCTGACAGGCCCGCCGCTGCCTAAACCTCCGCTACCGTCGATGTTGTACAAGTCGACGGCGCCTGCATTGGAATACTTCTTCCGCATCGTCACAACAACTTGGCAAGGCTGGTCTTCTTCGTACGAATGGCAGTGAATCTTGTGGTAGAATGTGGTCAAGTCGGGCCTTGGCTTGAGTGTTGCGAGAACACTAGTCTCCTGCGTTAGCATGTTGTATTTGTGGATATGAGTTCCTTTGATGAATAATATGTGATCGTTGACGACAGTGAAGATTGGACGCTCCTTCTCCAGCTTGAACACAACTAAGCGGGAACGGTGATATCCGACAAAGATACGTTCAGTCTGGTGCACATCCTTGATTGAAATCTTGTATCCATTCATAGTATACCCGAATACATGTAATTCGACTTTTAAGTCCAAATCATAAATTTTCGCTGTGTCGTGCCCGTGAACAACGACCATATCTCCTTGTGGGTTGAAGGTAGCGTGTGTGAAGCGACGAAAAGTATCCAGTTTGCTCACCTGTCTCAATCCAACTTCAGCGTCCATCTTCCACATCCTGATACATCCTACCTCTACTGTAACACAGAGCTCCTTGCTGGGATCTGGATGAAAGCTGCACCATTCGATGCGGCCCGTTTCACCCTCCTCGGGTACTTTCAGTCTGACGGTTTTGCTTGGTATCTTGGGAGGTCTGTTCATCATCGCATCTGGGGACGGTGTTGATGGAGATCTTTGTTGAATTGTCAAACTACTGATATCCCAGATGCGCAAAGTTTTATCCCGCGATACTGACACGATCAGATCTTGTGTCGGATGGAAACGGGCGCACCTCACTCCTTCCTTGTGTCCCTTCATCACTGCAACATTGGACCTTGACTGCCAGTTCCATATGCGAATTGTCTTGTCGTCGCTGGCTGACAAGATCCAGGGATATTTGTGGTGGAAGAAGGTGCTGCGAACTTTCCCAGCGTGCGCCTCAAAGGTGCACAGACACTTCCCTGTATTGTAGTTCCATACTTTGATCTTGGAATCATTGCCACCAGAGACGAAGAGGGGCTTGCTTTTGTGGAAGTCGAGCGCATGGACATTTCCTATGTGTGCGTCATAATAGCCGATCAAGTACCTTTGATTGCAGTCCAAGAGTTGGATCGCTCCCGAATAAGATGAAAACAGCACCCATCTATTCACTGGGTGAAATACCATACGTTCGGGAAATACGTTAATTCTCCATTGTAATGTGGTCATCACTCCCTGTTTCTTGTCCATTGTGTTTCATATATGAGGTCCAAGTGCGCCAATTAATGCTCGCTCGTAGAAGCTTAGAGATCAGCCAGTAATCAAGACTTGTCGTTGGTGAACAGTGTAAGACCGTAATAATTGTTTCCCGAATCGCGAAAGCGAGTCAGGGGCTTGGCCACTGGTGGAATTAAAATTTGACCACCGGTGCTTACGGTCATAGCAGAACCGAGAACTGGTATCTACAGGTCCCAACTCTGGTACTTCATGAACAAACGCTTAAACTTTAACCGTTAAAGTTAGCATGACACTTCTCCGTGCGCATTGCGCAGTATTCAGGTGCTCATGTACCAGGATCGATGCGAGTGAGGCAACCTGTGCGATATTCAGCGCAGATTCGTGGCGTAAATACTGTCCCTGCCCAGGAATTATTTCTGTCATCAAACCAATCTATGGGTGGGATAAATGTTCATTTCAGTCCC
>Ga0268249_1000052_pt1 | contig 69992 bp, 58 predicted proteins | sample AgamicAtPe_FD_200257 | JGI IMG/M metagenome (GOLD analysis project Ga0268249, IMG submission 200257) | Agave microbial communities from Guanajuato, Mexico - At.P.e (v2) (version 3) | ecosystem: Host-associated > Plants > Phyllosphere > Phylloplane/Leaf | place: Guanajuato, Mexico | collected... | reverse complement strand
GACCATCTCGCGATAGGAAGTGACGCCGATCGTGAGCTTGCTCCAACGTATCTAGGCTCATCCATCTATCCATCCGTCCGTCCGTGTTGGCGCCGCAACAGAGTGTTTGTTGTTTGGCTTGGAAGCGAAAATTTCCATAAGCAACTCGGCGAGTTATGCAAACTAACCATCTCTCCTAACCCACCAAGCCCAGGATCCAATAAATTCGCCCGTAACACAGGCAAGCCCTCCCACCGGCGGCCGCAACTGGCTCTCGCCTGACGGCCGGCCGGTTGGCCAGACTGGCCGCCAGCAACAACGCTCCATGAGTGTGCGTACCTGTCTGCGCTAGTTTTGCCTTCAACTTTTACCTCCACTTCCACTTGGCTTGTGTGCCCCCGTGTCTATGCCTGTGCCTGCACCTGCACCTGCACCTGTGCGATATAGTTAAACATTTGAAATCAGTCGGAGGTAGGATATTGATTTTTATTTATTGGACAAATTTTGCCTCCTCCGACGGCCAAACTGTTCCCCCATTATTTGGACACAAACAACGCTCGCCGCCTGAAAGCGGATCAGCCTGCCGCCTACTCGACTGTCTAGGCCAGCTGATTGGCCGGCGCTGGCGCTTCCTATTTGGCGCCGGACGGGCGGCTTGCGCGGGCACGATTGCAAGTCCGCCTGCTGTCAACACTTGTCAGCCGAGTGGCCCGGCCAAGAAGGCGGCCAGACGGAAGGCGGCAGCCCGGCCATCGTTGGCCGCCAGTCAGACTGCTTTCGCGCGCCAGAGCTCGTTATAAACTGATTGGCCGCGATGCGTTTGCTCCAAGTTAATTGGCCGACTTGGCAAGCGAGCGAGCAAGCCGAAAAAGAGGCCTACTTTGAAGTCTAGCCGACGAGAGTTCCGCTTTGGCTTGAGGTTTCGATAACTGGGCGAGCTGTTCGCGCCGCGAGGAGCTAGCGTTAATGCGTCAGGATCGGTTTGCCTAGCGCAGGTAAGCGGCTCTTGCCCTTGCCTCTCTGCGCGCAACTCTAGACGAGAGACCTCAGCTGGTTTGGTGGGGTTGCAGCGAGAGCAACGTGTTGAGCAGCTGCTCTCAGTGCGCTGTCAATCAGCGCCCGCCGATTGGTTGGCACTCGGAACGCCGAGTACAATTCCAGCCGGGCCGCTTGCTCGTGCCAGCTCGGCCCTCTCAGGTGAGGTGGTTGGAGAAAATTGAATTTGCTCGCGGATGGTATGCAAATGAACGCTGGAGGCCGCGGCTATGACAGAGGAACAAAGCGGATTGAGAGCGACCAGGTCCCGACCTGGCCAACTGTCGGGAGCTGGCCAGGGAGCTCGGCCATCAGATCTAATTGAATTGCATTGACCGCCTGTCAACGTGATCGGAGGTGAACGGCAGGGCTTCGCCTTGGCTCGCTTGGCAGCACGTTGCGCTGGCCAAGGCTTTGGTTGCGCTAGATTCTGTAACAGGTGAGCCGCCGATTTGTTGCTCCGGCCTGGCAAACGTCGAGGTCGCTTAGGAAGCGCGACCTCAGCTCAAATGAGGCGCCAGCTAACTCGACCGAGCTCGCGCGGCCAAGGAGGGTGGAAATTGAAATGTAAGTTTCTGCAAGGAGACGAGATGATTTGCTCGAATCAACTCATTGTTTGTAGATCAAGAGTGTGTATGCTAATTTTTGGTGTCCTCAAACTAAATTAAAGACAACAACTACAAAAAGAGAATGACTTTCCACTGGAAAACACGATCGACGAGTGCGCTAAACAATCATCGGCCTCTCGAGGGGCTCAAAGTAAACTCAGAACCTCTGTCTTGGCGAGAGGACAAATCTTTGTTCTGACACCACCAAAGCTAACGGCGGCCACTCTGTCCTATTTCAGTCCGAAGCCAGACAATTTATTCGATTTCAACTCTGCTATTTTGCGATCCATTGTCTCTCAAATTTTCGTCCCTCAATGGCGTTTAAAGCCGTTGATCCAAAACCATCAACATGCTACTTTCCTCCACCATCAAGTCCAGGAATCGCGCACGACGGCGAGCAGCAGACTATTGTTCTGGTTCGCTCGTTATTGGTTGTGGCCAATAAACAACAATAGCAAGACCAGACTCAAACTTGCTATGCAGCCCCGCTGCCCAACATCACCGCCAACCCAATCCATCCCACTTTTGCCCTTAAGAGGGCCCAGAATGGCCTGCAGGGCGGCCCCAAGAGGCGGCTGGTTGGTTGGCGTTTTAACTATCGTCTATCGTCCGCCGTCTAAAGCAAGCCAGTTTAGGGCGATTCGTTTTGTTGATTAGCATTATGATTGCATCCTCAAGCTGTCCCTTTGGAAAGGCTTTAAATTAGATTTATGAGCTTTTGCTCGTGTTCGGCTCACGTTTCAGCCGGCTGAATCACAATGGACTCTGCTGCTTTGGCCGCCGCCGCCGCCGCCGCCGACCTTGCAGGCAGACGTTGGTGCGAGTATCGTGCGCTGGATCTCCGCGCGCGTCCATCGATTCCGAGGGTAGGGGGTGGCCAGTTGCCCTTGCTGGCCCGAGCAACAGGCTCCGCCCGGCGCGCTCGCCCCTCGCTCGCCCATGGGGCAGGTGAAAGTGGCTGCCACGGAGCAAGAGGAGAGCGCTGCAATTAGGCTGGCTGGTCTGGCGAGGGCCTATTTGCATAGCGGGCGCAGTGGGCAGGCGCAACGGCAAGCGAGCGGTTGCGCGCTGACGCAGACGGATGGTCACCGCCGGCGCCCGCTCCACCCTTCCCCTCCCCTGAATGCCCCTCGCCCTCGCCCTTGCCTCCCCCGCGCGAGACAATCCCCAGCGGCCCGTTTCCTGTGCAATATGATACACTTGACGTCTCCACCTGTTCCCCTTTCCATCTCCATATTTCGCTTCCAAGAGCTGGGGGCTCGCAAGCCGGCAAGTCGCTTTCGTTTACAGCTACACTCTCGTTGGGCCGAGAGCAAATTAGCTAGCCAAAGCGGCAAACAAACAAACAAACACGCGCGCTCATTCTTGCAGCTCGACACCATGACCATCAAGTCGCGCGTATAAAAGCAAACTGAACATCCAGAATCGGAATCAGTCAAACCCTTGATCCAGCTTAAAACCTTTCAGAAGCTCAAGTTCAGCCAGAGGATCTCATTGGCGTTTGCAAGCAGTCGCTTCAGTTGGCCAGCGGGCGGACTTTCACTTCAAGCTCAGTTCAGCGGGCAAGCGAGTCCATTGAGAGGGAGTCAGTCAGTCAGTCAGTTAGATAGATAGATCTCGATCGATAAAGAGGGCCGCTTTCCCATTTAAAAGTTCACAAAAGTCAAAATGATCCATTGCGCTTGAGGGATCGCGAGCAGTCGGTTAGAGTTCTTCAATCAACAAGCCACAACACGTTCGTTCATAGCTTTGTAAGTTAAATATTCATTTTTAGAGTGATCCAAGTGGCCGTGATCGCTTTCAACTTCGCCTTTCCTTTCTCTTTACCTCGCAAACTCTCTCTCTCTCTGGCCGATAACCTGTGACACAATGGGCCAGTTCAAGCTGGCGGACTAGTTTTCCCGTTGCTGTTGTCGTCGTAGTCGTCGTTTATTAGAGCTGAAAGGAAATCAATTAGCTCGCATGTCCATCAAGCAAGGCTCAACCCCCGAGCTCGTGTCCCATTAGCATATCAAGTCTAACCCTTCGCGCCGCTTCATCGGCTAGCCAGCACAGCGATAGAGGAATAGTTTGAGGTTTGCCTCTCAGAGCTCGAGGGATACGATTTGAATTTGGGCATTCAGTTCAGTCAAATAGAGTTGAGTCGAGTCCAATTCAGTCAGCTAGCTCAATTCAAAACAGTTCAGTCTGAGCGATTGAAGATCGAGCGAGCAGGAGGGAGTTTCATTCGAACAAACTTTTGTCTTGAGTAAACAGCCTCATGCTCACCTGCTGACCAATCTCCGTTTGAACATCACATCTCTCTCCAGGTAGCCGAGTAAGAATCATCGCCCGCGCCTCGAGGAAGTCTCTCAAGTGGAGGAGGCAACATCATGCATTATATCCCAGCTAGCGTTGCGCTAGTTTGCGCCCTTCTCTCAATTAGCTCAGGTAAGTTCTAGCAAGAGGTGCAAGTAGGATGCTTGCTGAGTAGAAGAAAGCTAACAATTGAACGCATCCTGTTCACGATTGATCCAGTGTCACCCGGAAAATGCTCATTGGCCGCCTACAGCGAAACTCGTTCCTTTCGCGATGCCCTCGAGGGCCGCTCGATGGAGGAGGCCATAAGTGGACCTGTTGATAAGGACACCAGCTCCTATGGCGACCGCACTGCGAGCTCGCCAAACACTGGCTCAGGTATGATGCTCGCTATGCCAGCCAACGGGAACCTCAATAACATGGCCGGAGATGGACAGCAGCAGCAGCAGCAGCAGGCCTCGTCCGACGAGCAACAGAAGGCTCCGGGCATGGAGATTGAGCGTGAGGCTGGCCCAATTGAGGGCTCCAACTCGCCACCGATGGACTCTCAGCAACAAACGATGGAGCAAAAGTCAGCCCGCCAGCAACAGGGCCAGCGCAATCAAGAGCGCATGAGCGGCCGACTTAACTCAGCGCCCTCCATGATGGCCGGAGGTCCAGCCCGAAGTGGCCGCCAACAGCAACAAGCTGAAAGCGACTATGCAAGCAAAGGAGCCGAGACAAGTTTTGGCGAGGAGCCGGCAATGGCCGCGAATGGCGCCAAGAGGCCAATGGGACCGGCAACGAAGCAAGAGGAGCCAAGCTCGCAAGCTGGCTACGGAAGGCAGGCGCCAGGTAAAGCGGGCGCGTCTGAGTCAGGTGCCTCTTACGACGAGAGCGAGCAGCAGCAATCTGGACCAAACGAGCAGCGTCCGATGAACGGCGCCGACCCAAGGCAGCAACAGGAGATGGGCTACACCAACGGCGACGACCAGATGGCCGCAAAGCAGAAGGCAATGGCAGCAATGCTGATGACGGTCAGCAATGGCATGAAATACTCAAGATCATCGGCGATGGTGCCCTCGATGAGTGGAAATGGCGGGTCCATGACAGGTGGCCAATATGGCGATAAGAAGCCAAGCAGCATGGCGCAAAACATGATGATGTCCCTCGCCAACAAGGCAGCTTATATGGGCCAGCAACAGATGGTGCAACGCCAAACAGCTCCGCCAATGATGATGATGAACGCCTACAACAGGAACCAAATGGGTGCCAACGGCGCTATGGGCGGCAACGCAATGAATGCCATGCCGATGAACAGAAACGGAATGAGAGGAATGAGGAGGGCAAACCAAAGAAGGGTTGAAAAGAAGATGTCGCCCGCAATGGTGAACGCCATGTTGAACAAGATGGTGAACATGAAGTTGCAGGAGCAGGGAGGGTCGAGCAGAAACGGAAACGGATACAGAGGGCCATCGGCCATGGCCATGATGAAGACGCCTATGGGCGCCGAGATGCTGGCCAACATGATGATGCCTCAGATGGTCGGTGCAATGGAGGGAATGCCGGCGGCCAAGAAGGAGCAGTACAAGCGCATGATGATGGCGGCCATCATGCAACAATCGCAAGCTAGCGCAAGCGACTACCCGAACGAAGCCCAGGAGCAACAGCGATCGCAAGAGCCAAGCGACTCTTATGGTGGCAAGCAACAGAGTGAGGAGGGAGGGAAGCAAATGGCTGACATGAGCGAGTTTGGTAAGCCAGCCGGCGCAGGTGGATACGGTGGAGCCATGGGCACAATGTCGCCGGTCGATATGATGATGAATCTCATGAACGGGGCTGCGACTGGCAACTCTTATGGCGAAAACGAACAACAAAAGCAAATGGAGGGCTCAGAATATGCTAATGGAGCACAGAACAGGCAGACAGGTATGGCGGCTAGATCGCCCATGTCCTCCTACGGCAACGACGAACAGCAGGAGCAACAGAGACAGAGCATGGACGGACTTGGCAGCTACGGAGCCCAACAGCAACGCGACCTGATGATTCCTCCTATCATGAACGGAGCCACCGCAAAGACCATGAGCCGAAGCATGGCCAACAAGCCAATGTCAATGGCCACCTATGGACCGAGCTCGGGCGCCATGTCGATGGCAAACGGTGGAAGGTCGCCCATGATGATGAACAAGTATGGCAGCGGCGATAACGAGGAACAGAAGCAAACTGGTATGGGCGGCTACGGGGCCAGCGAGGGGGACCAACAACAGCGAGAGATGGCTCCAACCATGCGACCAGAGGGCGCAATGGGCGGCGCAACCAAGTCAGCCGGAGGCCAGGAGGGCGCATACCCAAGCGCTGGAATGGACTCGATGGCGCCGATGATGATGATGAACGGCAGAGCCCCATCCATGCCCATGAACGGATTCCGTCAATCCTACAACCAGCAGCAGAGGATGAACGAAAAGCCAGCTAGCGGTAGCTACTCAGCGCAAGCCTCTGCTGGAACCAAGGGCGACTATGCGCCGCCCACGATGGCCCCGACCAAATCAATGTCCGGCCAGCAAGGCTACGAGCAGCAGCCACAACAGCAGCTGGATGACTACGGAGCAGCTCCGATGGGCCAGGCAGAACCGTTTGCCTTCGATTACAAGATTGAGGACGATTATGGCAATGGCCAGTACAGGAAGGAGGAGAGCGACAAAAACGGGGTCGTTCGCGGTTCGTACGGATACAAGGATGTGAGCGGCATCTACCGCCATGTTGAGTATGTGGCCGACGAAAACGGATTCAGGGCGAATATCAAGTCAAATGAGCCAGGGTTGAGCAGTGAATCGGGCGGAAAACCCTCAGACTCGGACTCTCAGGTGGTGCAGAAAGAAAGCGGAGCTGGTGGGCAACAGATGACACAAACGAGCGAGCAAAAATAACCACAAAATTCTTGATGGATTCAAGCGACAATATCAATACTCACACCTATCAGCAAGCTTATTCGCATTTCTACGAACTAATCACACGCATCTAGCTTATCTAACTTATATTATATAATCAAAGAGCGATTAAATGATACGAATCAAATTTCATCCGGCAGTTCCATGAAAATGTCTGATTGCAAACTCGAACGAGCATCCTTTGTCTCCTTCGGCGAGGGCTCAATTTAGGGATTGTTTGTCTTGGTAGTTGGGTTACGGGTAATTCATTTCTGCGACTGGGCAGCGCTTTCAACAGAAAACTCGTGGAAACAGTAACAAGTGTCTCGTATGTAGCGACCCGCCATCAGGCTGCCAACAAGCAAAACTAACAGGTACCCTGCAGGCTGCGGCTCACTGCTTCGCACTGCTCAACTTGTAAAGTGCAAATCCCTCTACACTGTAAACCCAATTCTGAGCTCAACTTACGTCGGCTTGGAGCCTTCGGTACTTATTGGCGAGCTCAATACGACAACACAATGGTAAAATCAACCCTCTGATGCTCGAGCGCTCGCATAACGATCTTGGCACTTGTTATGGCTCGCCCAGTGGCGCGACACAAATAAATGTTATTCGATCTACTACCAATGAACTCCCACGACTATTCATCGGCACTCAATGAATTCTTACTCTTAGTCTCGCTCCATAATCCGCCATATTATAACCACACCAGTCCCACCTAAATCATCGCTAAGTCATAGCCCTTTCAAACAGACGGATCACAAGTATCTCACAGTTTGTCCGATAACTCACCTAACAATAGAACTTCTTATCACACTCACGATAGAAAAACCGTGAAGCTGGTGAATAGTGTTAATTTTTAACTATCCAACTTCAAATACAAATCATGCACAACCTCCTACAACTGACCGTTGTTGGCTTGGTTGTTGGTTCCATGATTTATTTGATGAATTGCGAGCCGAGGCTGGTTGGCCCCAATGTTTGTAACAAAACTTTTACCATCAAGAACGAGAAAAAGTAAGTTGATTATAGCAACTGGAGTGGAATCTCACTTTTCAACTGAGTTCGAAAGACTGATCTTGTTCGCTCTTCCAATCAAAGCATTGAGGAGCCAGTTAAGTACGAGATTAAGTACCAGAGCATATGCGGCATATTACCTTGCACCAAAACACGAACAGAAAGCCGCATAGATACCCGGCTGAAAGTGGTGTTCGAGGAGACAACTGTTGCCACCTGCTGTCCAGGATACACCGAGACACCAGATAGACATTGTGCTCCCATCTGTCTAATCTCATGCAACAATGGCAAGTGTGTTGCCCCAAACGTGTGCAGGTGTACGCCAGAACCAAGCGAGAGCTCACCTGGCTACACTGGAACATCGTGCGATCGATTCACCTGTTTGACTAACAATCGCTGGGGCTCTAAATGTGACAAGGAATGCAACTGTCCGGTGAACTCCTACTGTAGCGCCAGCACCGGCAAATGCTTGTGCCGAAATGGCTGGCGAGGTTCTGCCTGCGAGGTTGAGTGCGACTCCTCGATGAATTGTGACAATGTCGAGTTACCGCCAATCGTGGATCCCGAGGTCAATTTACTCTCCGAACCTCTAGGTCGATCTCAAAAGTTGGAAGACTTGACGCCCAAAGCTCTTCAGCAAGACATGACAGACGAGACAGCGAAACCGGATGCCTCTCTTGTAACTGCTCATATGAGTATCAACCTAGCATTGACATTGGTAGCCTTCACACTTTTATTTGCAGTATTTTGGTACAAGAAACGCCTCACTCAACTAAAGAATGAGATCTATTACACTTATTCATCAAGAACATCAGGTAGCGACTCCAACTACTCGCCTGACTCAAACTATACAATCGGACATACACCAAGCATTCGCAATCGGCCACGCATGCCTGCCCCCAACGAGCCAGGGTTCCTGGGTAAGAACCTAAATTTCGACTCAGCAACCAGAACTGCCCTTATGAAAGAAACTACTACAGTTGAAGAGCCATCTGTTGAATATGTTGTGGACAAGAAAGTCGAGTCGCACTTGACTTTGAGCCAGAAATCTGCACAGCAGAACATCTATTCTGATTTGATACCCAACTTCGATCGTAGCAACCCAAGACAAGCTGATTCTACATCAGTGCACTTATGCTCGGACTCAGCTGGAGCAGCCCTTGATGGCAAACATCGTGAAGATCATGTATACCAAGTCCCGAGATCATTTAGTGTGAGATCTGATGTTTTAACAATACCAATGAACGAGCCGAGTCAGAGGACATTGAATAATCTTCAAGGCGCTAGTCAGTACGAGAATGAGAGCTCCTCTGACATCTATGAGGAGATCAAGCCAACATATTTAGACCGAGAAGATCACAATTAGTTCCGTTCTGCTGTTGAGACAAAATAATGATTGAAAAAATTTTCCACCCCCAAACGTTGTATCTTAGGATCAACAGACAATCACATGCTTCGGTCAAATAGACACAATCGATGCGACATATTGCTAGGGCCTCTGAGAATGATCCAGGCAGCAAACATACTAAAGGCAGAACAACTGAGAAACTCAAGCGTATGACAATATAGTGGACCAGGCAGCATTTACAGTTCGGCCATGTGCCATCCAACGACTAGTTTAGAGATATAACACCTGAGATGCATTGAACTAGCAGAATCACATATAGAAAGCCTTGGGCTGTATGGGGCCATTCGGCTAGCATTTCAATCAATCGAGCTTCAAAAAATCTAGATTAAAGCCCAAATATCTCGACAGTGATCCGCCTACAACGTCCGCTGTCTGATTTTCATTTAGTTTCGCTGCAGAATATTCGAATCATACCATGAACTCTACAACATTTGATTTATGTTTGACCACCCAAGCCACTGTTTATAGTTCACTAGTGGTTTTCTATCGCTGAGAGACAAATTCCAACAGTTACAGTATCAGTTGTAGTCAGGTGGGGGAGTAAAACCGTATCCATCTTCATCTTTTGCTCGATGCTCCTCGGGCCGCTGGTGGCGGAAAAACGAGCTCACATCTTTCCAGTGGTGGTGGCTTTCTAAAGGTGATTGGATGCTTGATGAATACATTATAACTGGTGCTTATTTGATGCATGTTTCGAGCTTGAAATGGTCATCTCCAAGAGAGCGTTGCTTAAAGGCTATACAAACCAACCACTCGATCACACTATGATGTCGATCACAGGACGAAGGATCAACGAAACTAGCCAGGAGTAAATTCATATCTCGTATATTCGCTTGGTAAGATTGATCAAATTTTTACCTCCCAAGGGGCCATTCGTTACCGATTGGGCTTATGGTTTGAAAAAGAAGAGCTAGTCCCTGAAAACTCATGGGTCATCATCATTAGCAGCATCAGCAAACTCTACAACAGTTGTCACCTCCAGTCGTTACAATAATTATGATTATTATCATAAAATGCATCTCTTACGTACAATTTAATTGCAACAAGAGCTTTTATTATTCTGTTCTGCGCGAGATTTTCGGTTTAAATGTTCGGTCATGACTATGGTGTCGTGGTTGTCGAGATCCTCTTGTTCCGAGCTCTCTTGTCGTCGCATTATCTCTCTCACGAGCAGTTTGGCAGCTTGTTCAATATTTATATTATATTTGGGAGAGGTATATAAGCAGCCAATAAAATAGTTCTCCTTAGCGAACTCTTTCAAGTTTCTTTCTTCTTCTTCTGACCGTTGAACAAGGTCACACTTGTTAGCCAACAACAGACAGGGTATCTTGGAACCATCACTTAAGCTAACTTTGGTGTCTAAATCGACCTTCAAACGCATAACTGATTTAAATGTCTTTGGTCTGTTCGCATCGAACACTAAAAATGCCCCTACTGCATCCTTGTAGTAAACCCGTGTCATCGTTCCAAATCTTTCTTGGCCCGCAATGTCCCAAAGCTACAGTCGCACCAAGGTGTGGTCATCCTATTGCAAGGTTTTCAAAGCGAAATCCACACCTATGGTTGCCTTGTAAGCGCGAGAGAAGAATTGATGGACATAGCGTTTGATGAAACTTGTCTTACCTGTTGAGGCCTTCCCAACAACCAAAACTTTGAGGAGATGTTCCGAGTTCTGATGTGATGATTGAACCATCTCGCTAGAGGTTATCCAGATTGCGAACAGCGCAATTCGGGTTAATTATTTGCAATATTATGGGCTTTGAAATCGGGATAATAGGTAGATACAATTCACTTCCATTTAAACAGGCGGTGTTGTCCTGCAAGTGAAGACAATGGTCTGGTTCGGATTGGGAGCTCTTATATGTGTCACACAGACAAGAGTGGATGTGGTTGCCAAGTGTCACCGATGGATAATCTCAATCGCCTGATAAATGCGTAAGGGAGCGCAAGTGAGAGATCTAGCAATGCGATAAACGAAATCTAGCTGACGAGCTGGGACCGTCACTAACGGCCAAACCTGAGGCGCATAGAAAACATACGGTACATAAGGTACATAATACAGTTGGGCCGGATCGATCAAACTCAACTCGTTCAAAGTCAGCCATCGAGGTGAGACTAGGAGGTGTTCTAGCCGGCGCATATCGCGCATTTCTACTTCGGGGAGGACGCAAAAATAAGGTACGAGGATAAGCGTTTACCATTTTTGTGGAATTTCCTAATCTTCCTCAAGGCTCTTTCGATTTAGTCGTGAGACAAATGAATCAGATTCGTCCCAGACGAAATTGCATCGCTGTGTAACTATGTGGAGAATCTTGGCGGGAAGCAGGATCGATTCCGTAAAGGATGTGTAAATGGAGGCAAAGTTTGACGTTTGCGATAGGGATTTTCCATAGTTGTCTGCACTCTATTCACGCTGCTCGTGAACGAGCGTCTCAATATTGACCAGAGATCAGAATCACAATCAAAGATGTCTAAAGATGGAACCTCGCCTCCGGGTAGTCTCAGTTTGAGACACATTCTCAAGAAGCATGAGGAACAGCTGATTGATTTCGATCAAAACATTTGCCTACTTTGCAAAAGGCAATTCAAAGACGGAGACCAGATAAAAAGGCATCGAAGCCTATCTAAATTACACCTTTCAAGGCTCAAGAGACTCAGGCAGAGATTGTTTAGTGAGGATCAGCTAGATAGGATTGAGAGGAAAGAACGTGAGGCCCTGTATAGAGATCGAGCTAAAGAGCGTCGCCTAAAATACGGTCAAACAGATAGGGCGATCCCTGTAGACCCATCATATGCGGTGCCGGCTGATACTGCAATCAAGTCGAATGTCGCAGCCAAGCCAATTGGACTAGACAACAAGGGTGCAGCCCTACTGAGTAAGATGGGATGGCGCGAAGGAGAAGGTCTTGGGAGGTCTAATGATGGCATCAAAGAAATTATCAAATTAGAATCTCAAGTAGGAACTTCTGGTCTTGGTCTGAAGAGCTACAAAGTTGATCCCAACCTATCGTATAAAGAAGCGGTCAAGAAAGTCATGTATCAAAGATATCACGAGCTCTCATCAGAGGAGGAATAATTATATGAAAATCCCTAGGAACAAACTTCAGATCTGGTAAATATTAGCGCTTGGAATCACAATAATCTCAATGATCCTGTTATACCATCCAATTCTTGATCTGTGCCGAAGATAGATAGGACAGTTTTCGAGCCCGGCGCGATTTGTGTACAGCCTGCGTCAGATATGAGAAGTGTTGGCAGATTAGCACGCTCCGCATCTTCCTGAATCCTTATTAAATGTCCCACATTGTTGCCTCTGACGACAATCTTCTTCTGCCCTGTAGTTATCCACTGATAGAGCCTCAACTTGGTATCTTCATCGCTTGACTCTTGGATTTTTAAAAAGAGGCCCAAGGCGGCATGGGCCACTTGTGCACACTGTTTACCTCGACCCATATTGAGATCGAGGTTAACCACGAAGATCATCTTGAAATCGTTGCCGAAAAATATCATGGCTAGATGCTACAGTCTTGATCTCTCTGAATCGATGGTTCAGAGGCTGCACCAACGTCTCGCAAAGGATGATCGTATTTATTTAAATGTATACATTCGGTTACAAGTGCACAAGGGCATTTGTACAGTGGCTCGATAACTTCTGGATGGCCGTTGTCGAATGATAGCTTTATATCATATAGTTAGCTATAATTTTTTGGCGTTGCAATTACACTTTTGTTCCTTTGTGCTATGACGTATCCATTGATGCTTGATTCCTTTAACGTCTTTCTTACAATAGCATACATTTTTAGAGACACTTACGATAACACGCTCTCTCTATCTCTCGATGTGATACTAAACAGCTGACCTGCGCATGAGGATGCTGTATGTCAATCCTGCCCCAATTATGATTGATAGGATGTTGGTGAGAAAAAGGAGGGATACTACTTCGCCCGAGAAAAGAGCTCCGTTTTGATTGTGGCTTGAGCTGTACAATTGCCTCTGGCGCATCAAATAATCTTGCTTCGGTGTATGCACTTTCCATTCTTGACCTGTAAAGTATTCTGGCTGTGATGTCCAATCCCAGAGCCAATCGAAGTCTTGAAGCTCTAAGGACTCTCCAAAAGGTGGCTCGCCCGCAGCTGAAGCCCGACTAAGGAGAGACAATGAGTCGCTCAATTGATCGATGTTATTCTGCCAGTCTTCGCCCTTGGCTGGCAATCGCAGACCCATCCCATCAATTGTCCAATGGCGACTCCTGGAATTATGATCAGCATTGACAGTCTCGTCGAACTTTCCTTGCCTTAGCCGGCGTAGACTATCAATTATGGCTTGAGTGTCAGAGGCTTCTATAGAAAGATCCGTATCAGACGAATAGATACCTGAATTATCGTCACCGCAAGTTCCCGGCGTTGGCTGTAAACTATGCTGGCTAGTTGTAAGTTTACGATTGCGTTGAGCCTCTTGCAGGAACCTCTCAACTTGGAATGAGATAAGCCCAAGATTTTGCACAGAGTCGGCCATCGAACGGGGAGCAGCCAAAAACTCGGGCGAATCGTTTCCGCCAGGCATGTCTATTTGACTCTCATTGTGTATATCAATCCAGGATCCGTTTAAGGATTCGTCTTGCAATGAAACCGGTGTTGAGGTCATAGTTCGGAGGTTGAGCAACTTCGATTCTTGGTGGACAGTTAGCCCTCTGCTGCCTCAGCTATGAATATTGTGTTGGTTCCGGTATTTCTTATCTTATCTTGCCCGCACGCTGGAGATTTTTCGTATAACAAAATACGGTCGAATCTGTTTCGATCTATAACTACATAACAGGTGGTCAGTCTCGCGAAGCCCACTCAAACTTAAGTGTTGTGGACTCTCGATGACGGATCAAGTTCGCTTGGTACTGTCAGCTGATTTGCGTGTCACGACCTGTTCGGTAAATGGACCGGATATCGTCCGTTAGGAAGTTTGAGCGATATTAATAGCTCGAGATGTGGAGAGAGATGAAACATAGAACACAATGAAAACCATTCAGCAACAATGTTGCATGACGTCGGCAATTATTTTTTTTCATGTTGTTTGTTGTTGTTATTTCGTCGGTGAAGTGAGCTCTGCGTAGCAAGTGAAAATTGACTGTGAGCTGCTGCAACGAGAGCGCTAGAAACCCTCTACACTATTTTCAAATACGGACGTAGGCTCAATGCACATATCGAGTTGTCAGGATGGCCGAGCGGTCCAAGGCGGTGGACTCAAGTTCCACTACTCGAAAGGGTGCGTGGGTTCGAATCCCACTTCTGACAATACTTTTCTCTAAACTCGCCCTTCTTTTACATGCGCAACTCATGGAGTGGCATATCACGTAGGCAAAGATTACTGATTGGTGGCACAAATTTCATGTGATTTATTTTTCTATACATGATAGTACATACTGTAATCATATCAGTGTATCCATTAGATAAGATTTCCAGCAGCTCTGTCGATCTGAATAGCTGGAATTAACTGCTTTCGGCGCTAGGCCTGTCAGATTACAATTCGCGACCCGTACGCGCGCGTTCAGGTCTATAGAACAAGCCAGTCGATAAGTTTCATACTTAATCATCTTTAATGTTCAAGGACGAAATGGCCTCGCTGGCAAAATATCTAACGTCGTTGTCCGCATCTTTCTGCAAATTATTCAGGATTGGTTTTATGTAGAGGTCTATGTCACTTCTGTTAACGAATTTCTTGCCCATCAGTTCTAACGTTTTGGCAGCGTTAAATCTGACATTAGCGACGTTGTCGCGGGCTAGATCTGAAACAATTGGCAAGAAGGTTGTTATGAGGGTGTTGGGATCACAAGTCTCAGCGAGAGTTCTTATAATAAACAAGCTCGTCATTCTATGCAGGTAGTTGCCCTCATCAGCTAGACTCTTCAATCTTGGTATAACTCTTCCATTGGTCCATTCCCAGCCGAACTTCTCTGTCAGCTGTTTTAGTATCTGAACAGCTGCCTCCCGGATTGCAAAAACATGATCCACCAACCAGGCCAAACAGAGCTTGTTCATGTTCCGATTGAAGAACTGCTCGCCTAACTGTCCAGCCAGAAGTGGCATGTATTGAATTATAGCAAGTCTGACTCTCCATTTAGGATCTTCTGCAAGTTCAACTATGGCTGGTAACAGAGATTGACTCAACTGTTGGATTCCGATAACCTCGTTCACGCAGTCAAGGTTTGATATAATGTTCAATCTAACCTCAGGACAGTCGTCCTTAAGTTGAGTCAGAAAGAGAGGAAGTAGGTGTTTAACTGTCAAATCTTTGCCCAAGATTGGCGCGAGGCCCATGATGACAGAGGCGAGTGCAGACTTGACATGTTGGTTCGCATCAGAGACTAAATCTTTCACGTGAACTAGAATATCACGCATTATAGTCTGTTCCTGACTATCTTTGGGGAGGTTCTGGCAAAAGTCTCGCACCTTTGCGGCTGCTGCTGCACGAACTTCAGCCTCTTGATCCTTAAGTAAAGCTTGAAACGATGGGACCAAGTGAGTCAGGGTTATATGCGGACCAACAGCATTCTGTAAATCCGTGAATTTGTCGGCAACCATGTAACGAACACGCCAAGACTTATCCTCGGCTGCAGAGCGTAGAAGAGGTACAATAGATTTTTCGATATCATCTTGGCTTAGTAAGTTTGCAAGCACGCAACAAGCCTCCACGGCAAGCAATCTAACCGAATCTTGCTCATCCCATGCCAATTGTGTCCACAATTTGACAAAATCGTCTTTGACGTAATCCCTTTCAAGAACTTTGGCGAACTCGCCGAGTTTTGAAGCGGCCGATCGTCTAACCATGGGCGTGTCATCTTCACACAATCGTTTGAATGCTTGTCTCAGCTCCTCTTTAGCCTGATTTGAAACACGAGGATATGCAACGCTGAAGAGACCGCAAGCTGACGTCCTTGAGGTGAACCAATCTCCATTGGCCAATCTAAGCACCAGCGGTACAAAGTACTCTTGCAAATGCGCAGGTGAATGTTGTTGTGCTATATTACGTAAAGATTCAACGGCTTTATCTCGAACGACGGTCTCCTCTAGGGTCGCGAGGGATTCTAGTGGCTCAATCAAGCAATTAACGTATTCTGGTCCTCCTACTAATGGCGTAAATTGGCCTAACTGTTCAGCCAAAGCCAACAAAACTTCGTCTTCATCGTAAACGGTATCCGTAAGGAAGGGAATCAATTCTAATCTAGTTCTTTCGGTTCCAAGAGCCAGAGCTATAGTCGATAGTTTTTTAATACTGTTTAAGCGTAACTGTATATCTTCATTTCTCAGCTCGTCGATAAGCACAGCAATAGGATAGAGAGAATCGTTGTCTCCACCGCTGGTAGCGCTGACAGTATTAGCTGCTGAGGCTTCAGTTGCTGCCATCGCTAATTTAAATAAGTCTAGTTATTTTAGTGCTCTCCGTCGCCCTCTTAGCTTAGGAAAGAGAACGAAGCCGATCGATGAGCTCTTGACAGGATTAATTATGGCTTAAAAATTAGAGGAGCTATGCAATATTGGTCAAACATATGGTATCATCTCCGATTTGGTGAGGGCAATTCGTGGGTTTGCTTCTAAAGCCCGTGCTCGAGCAGTGTTTACCTATGAAATCTGATAGAGAAAGCACGAATTCAGAACATTAAGTTCAAAAATGTACGCGTGATAAGATTCACTGAGATGGCCGATTCTCGCCGATGTTATGCCAGCACGCTCACGCATGCGCCTTACAAAGTAATCATGGCCAACTTAAGGGCGCACATATTTGAAATGTCTCACTCGAACTTGTCGACATTTAGTAAGGTTACTGTAGATGATTCATGGATTGGATTGCATTTATTGGAAAGAGATATGAAAGCTTTGGCAAACAACAATTATAATCAATCAAATTGGTTAAAATCGTAGCTAAGGCTGGTACACTCGAGCAACTAGCACTGACTGTGCGATCTAAGGCCTTCACTAGCAGCAGCAACTTGACTTTTGCAACAACATCCTGTCCTCTTCGTGTATGAATCCAGATCGATCTTTGCCGACTGTCCATCAAGATTTCATCAAATTCTGGAGCTCGACAACGCAATCACGAGCTAATGCAGTAATTCTCTCAGTTTCGTGATGCTCAGCCATCTCTATGGTGTTGGAAAGGTCTTGTTAGCAATAATGTTCCCGCTTAGTATGAAGAAGGCGAGAGCTACTTACCATTGAAAAACTTGATGGTATCCGTGAAATCCATGTTGTTCTCAATAATTATGTCGCGGTAGAATCTAACCATTGCAAAGGCCATGAATACAACAAAATGGTCGGTCACTACATGACGGGCCGACCAGATTGTCTCCCAAACCCTATAAACATCCTCATAGGCTAGCTCTATGCATCATAACGGCACTGTTAATCGATGGCCCAAAACTTTGTATCAATCGTTTCGATAAGAGATGATCTGCTTACCTCTCTTGAAGTCTAAAAGGAGCCACCTGTAACAGAAGTAAAAATGCGTATAGTCGCCATTGCTTTGCAAAATCTCAAACAATCTCGGATCTAGAACTTGCATCAGATACTTCAAACTCTCAAAGTGTTGATCCATTGCGCAGCCATGTGGAAAATTTGCAACCATTCGTTTCATAAGCTGACTGAAACAACTGAATGCCACTATTTCGTCGTCAAAAATAACTAAAAATGGGGCCGCCAAATCGCACATACCCTGCACATAGCCAATATCCAAGTTTTGCCAAACATAACTGCACATTATCTTGCGCAATTTGGTTAAATTTCTCGTCTCTTTGAAATACCAGAAGTTTCTATCACATCTTTGCACATCCTTATCAATGCGATGGATGTTATTTCCGAATTTATCAGTTATTGAGGCATCTGAATCAACGCTTCCGGTGCTCTCCAGTCGAACTCTAGCCCGTCTTTTCCTTCTGGCCGCTGAACTCCTGGTCTCGGCGTTCCGAGCTCTTTGGCTCTTTGTGCTGGATTTCTTATTCTCGACTTCGTTTTCTTGCTCCCTACATTTCTTATCGTGATCCGTCTCCTCCTCATCTGGAGACTTATCCTCTTCGTCCTCCTCCTCCTCTTCAGTGATACCGTCCGACTTTTGATCGTTGTTGTTTTTATCATTCGTACTAGAATAGTCGCTAACCTCATTGGTCGTGCAAACCTTCTCCTTTGCACAACCTCTACTAGCTCGAGCTATGTTTGCCGCAAGTAGCTCACTATCGCGCTCTCTCACAATCCTCTCGACTTTGGTCCATTCTTGCTCGCAAGATCTGTAGGTCTCGCGAACTCTCTCATCTTTCGCCTGCCTCTCCTCTTGAGTGTCATCAAAACTGTAGCACTCCAACAGGTAAGGCCAAACTTCCTGCCGCAGAAGGTCACCCTCAACTCCACCATAGTAGACCAACTGGCTGACCCTCCGGCTCAAGCAGCCCGCAGGAAAGTCGGCCCGATTGCCCATCAGCTCCTTCCATCTAGCCTCGGTCAGCCCGCCCCTAAAGGAGGCCAGTCTCTCAGCCCCCTCAACCAGGCAGCATTCATGGCTCTGTTTCAAGAGTTGGCTAAGATGAGTTCGAACTATCTTGATCCTCCTGCAATGCGCCAGCCAGCCATAGAAGGCCCTCGCAACCAACTGTTTTCGCATAGACTCACAGAGAGTCTGAATGGATTGGGTTCTCAGATTAAGTATTTGATCACTCGTCGACTCTCTCAAGTTGTGCAGTTTTGCCTCTATCCTTGCAAGCTCCCTCGAGCCATCTCTCTCAGCGGTGAATGTCTTTGTTTGAGCCTCAAGAGAGCCATCAGGTATGTTTTCAGTGATTGAACTGCTTTCAATAGTCTGCTGGTTATAGCCTAAACTGCATAGGCTACCATTCGCCACAGTATTAAGTCCTGCGCTGAACGAAGATGTTGAGGTAGTTGAACCACTCTGCCTGTATCGGGCAGAGAATTTGGTTAGCCTACTGAGGCTCCATCTGAACCTCTGTGATGATAACTGCGACGTCTTTTTGGCCTCACTAGCATTTTGCCCGCTCGGCTCGTTGGTGGCCGTGGTAAGCGGCGCAGAGTGAAGACATAGAGCCGAATTGGGTGGCGTTTGGGCTTGCCACTCTTGGTGGTGACTGGTGGAAACAATCCTGTAGACAAAGTTGCGTGCCAGTCCATTTGATAGATCGACCTGGTTGGCATTACCTTTCTTGGTCGGGCTCTCAGTTTGAATTTGACCTGTCGAATTGTCCTCGTTGGAATCTGCTTGCTTGAGTTGGCTCTGTTTTAAGGATGGTAATCTTCGCAGGAAGCTACCCAACCGACTGGGCGAAAAATCACTCGGGCTAGTTGGTGAGTCTGACTTTGGTTGGTCGACTGGATTTGGTGCCGACTTAAGAGCAATCTTGGCTGGCGCTTGCAACGCACCTGTACTGCTGTCGTCAAAATCGATTGCAGGGTCGAGATATCGGTCGGGCTGGAGGCCACTCTCAAGGCAGGAGAGGAATAGCCTAAGGCCGCCCTTAGGAAACTTGAATGGCGCTCGCTGGGTTCCATCGGCCTCAACTAGGATGAGAGTCTCCTCTGAGCTAGGAACTCTTTCTGGTAAATCTGCGCTGTTTTGACTCTCATGTTGGGCCGAACGTGGCTCTTCCCGATCGTTTATAACGTTTGCATTTCCGTCGAAATAGTTTGAGGTATTAGATTTGTGATTTTTGCAAGAATCTCGTTCTCGTTGATTGACAAACTGGCAGTGGAGTAGGACGACTCGCGAAACTGACAAATTGACGACTAGATCCAGATAGGAACTCTCGATTACGGTTTGTTTGTCACATGAGCCATCGTTGCCTGTCTCTCTCGTGAACGATTGATCGAGTGGACTCAGACGAGTCGGCTGAGTGCCATCGTGTTGCTCGTCGGCACTCGATTCAATCTTCGATGTCGCTTGAGTCCCATTGATCATTTGGTTTGGAATCCATTTGAGCAATAGATCCGAGCAAGTTTGATGCAATGACAGGTAGCCTGCGATTGTTTCGTTGGTTTGAGTCTCGATGAGGACATTGTTTTTCGCATAGAGGAGAATAGACTTTGAGTTTTGATGCAACGTTTCGTGCAACATCCGTGGCGACCACAGCGGCCATTCCTGGTTTGAGTTTGAGCTGGCGCCTCCGCTGGAGCTCGAGTTTGCTTGGCTGTTTGGGGTCGTTGGGGGTCCGTTGGTGGCAAATGAGCATAGAAAGGAGTAGCCTCGGGTTTGCTGGTGCTCGCTTATCTCCTGACAGTAGTAATGATGACAATCCGTGACTAGAGTGCCGCGCGTTTTGGAGCTCGTCTTGATGGCCAACGGTCTGCGTCTATTCTCTTTCGGCTCATTTGCTGGACTCGCCGCTGGCTGTTGCCTTGACTCAGCTCCTTCAGTCATTGTCGGTGACCCTCCGTCTATTGAAGCACCTGTCTCTTTGGGCAAACTGTTGCGATCCATGTATTTCAGTCGAGTTTCCGTTCCTGCCGACAGCTGGCTCTGGCCAGTCATTGGCCACGACAACGGGCTGTAGTTTGCAAGTTCCTGTTGGTGCTGTTGATTGCAGAGGCAGGCTATTGGGTTGGCTAGCTTGTGCCGTTTCAGCAGCTCATCGGCGCTCGGATCCTCGTAATAGTAGTCGTTTGTTTTGCTTCGGCTGAACTCCAGAGCGGAGGGTCCAACCAAGAGGGAGGATAGTATTTGGGCGCACAAGTAATTGGACATGAGCGCATCTTGCTCATAATATTTTGCAGAGTTTTGCGCCAAATGTTCAACGATTGGCACCAGCTTATTTTCAATCAACGCGAATTTGATCCACATGTAACGCGTATGGACGCTTGAGTTGCTTGCAACCTGTTTCATCGGCGACTTTTGGTTTCGAGAGGCCGCCTTTCCGCTACTTGGAAGCTCCGATTGTAGATGGACGGCCGACTTGCGCCTGTTCGCCTGCTGCTGCTCTTCGCTTGAAATGCGCCTCTCCTCCTGTTCGACCATGTCCAAGACCTCGTGGGCATCTTTGCAACTCTTGGCCATCTTTTGCACGAGCGCCGTCGACGAGCTCGTCTTAAACAAGCCGAGAGCTCTGCGCTTGAGGCCGTGACACAGACAGGCGTCGACCGCAGCTGGAAGGCAATCGATGGGATGGTTGCAATTCAAGGGGTTAGACTCTTGCCCGAGAGTTGATCTACTTTTATTGGCTATTGAAAGTGAGGGCAAGCTAGTTGCTCGAAAGACCGAAAAGACTCTTGGCTTTGTCGCCGACCTCCGAGAGCTTCGAGCCAAGTTGTTTAAAGAGGCCAGATCCTTTGGGTGGCTCGAGTTGCATGGATTCAAGTAGATCATTTGCGTTCTTGGGCAACAGGAGCGCAAACGGTGCGTCTCCATCGGGTGCTCTAAATTTGCTCATCTGATCTATAAAATCGACAACATCTCGCGGCAAAGAGTCCTCAATGTTGGCCATTGCAGTGCACTCAAAATAAAGCCTCGCGCTGTTGCCCATCGATTGGAGAGCTCTGTTTGCTTGCTGGCTGAGGTCGATGGAGAATTGGTGCCTCAGATCGGCCAGAGTTGCAAAGGGTTGGCTCATCACCAGGTTCAGCTGTGAGGCTGTTAGATTGAGTAAAAAACCAATCTCGTCGCGCGAGACTTGGATGCTCTGGTTGAATTTTGCACACTTATTTAGCTCGCTCCTCTCGGATGGTTGATGTTTTAGATCTGCAATCAGCTGGTTGATCCTGCTTTGGGTTGCATTGAGCAACTGAACGAAGAACACCTGCGCCTCAAGCTCATCCCAGAAGGAAGTGTGAGGCTGTTGCTGTGGCGGCAAATTGGCGGGCGCAAACTGGTTCCCGTCGGCAGGCTTGATCTTGCGGCGCAGCTCGTAGGGGGCTCGGCCGCCTTCGGGTTGCTCTGCATCGGATGGGCCCAGCTGTTGCTCTTGGGTTTGGCGCGGCCTCTGCCGGAACAAGGCCGGTTTTGGTGGCTCGGCCGCTGCTTTCAGGGCGTCGCGGTCAAGCTTTGCCCAAATAACGTAGAGAAGCGTCAAGAGAACCACCAACTTGCAACTAGGATCCATCTTGACGGATTGAACTCGCTAATGTGGTCTTGCATATAAGCAGCTTGCCGCGCGCTGGCCGCTTATATGGGACCCAACAAGCGCTCAGTCTCTGGAGCAAGACGCAAACCGTCAATGGGCCTGTCGTCAGACAAAGGTTAATTGGCTCGCACTGCAACGAGCGCCAAGGCCGCCCGGTCGGCGCGTTCTCGCTTGCACAATGTGCAGTCCCTCGTTTGCAGCAACGGCAGCCATATGGTTGGCTCGAAAGCGAGGCCACAATTGGGAGCCGATTTTCGACAAACAATGGCCGCTTGGCAGCCAAATTTGGTGGAAAACGCGAGGAGTATAACTCACCACAAAGCGATATGATGCTGCTGCTCTGCTCGTGGATGAACTTCTTTGTCACCGCCTCCTCCATCATTCGTTTAACCTGATTGAATCGGTTTGATTCGTTGGGCGGGCGCGGAGAGCGAGCGAGTTGGATAGGATCAGGAACATGATTAGCCAGTAGTTCGGGTTTGCGGGCTAAAGCTGGATTTGGGGTCTTGATTAAAGTGGTCGCACCTGTCTCTTAGTGTTCCAAAGCAGCTTCTCGCATTGGGCGTCTGGGCGAGATGTTTGGTTCGTGTTGGCGACGGTTGTTGGATGGAAAAAGAGAGAGAGAGAGAGTTGAGGTGTTAGCATGAGTTGCACGTAGTCGGCCACACACCCTCCGCGATACAAACCAATGTTTTGCTCGTCACTGTACTGGCCAATCGGCTTCCCCTCGACCAGCTCCTCCTCCTGCGAGCAAGCCTCCCCGGCGGCCGGACAGAGAGTCGGCCTCTCGCCAGCTTGCTCCACTTTCTCATCGAGCTCAGCCTCACGCTCGCCCTCAGGCTCGTCCTCCATCTTATCAGCTGGCCAGCGGTCTAGTATTGGAGGGCCGCGCTTATCATGCTCTCATCAAGCCACCGACTTGCCGCCTCAGTCCGCTCGCCTCTCGCATCCTCATCCACCCCTCGGCCCTTTCAAGCAGCTTGAGAGTTTTGCCGAAAAATTGTGCCACTGCTAGCTGCACTGGATCAGAGCAAAATGTGGCCAAAATGGTCCCTCTCAGCGAGCCTCTATCTCCCGCTCGCTGGCTGCAAAATTTGCGCACAAATCCACCATACTGCTGCCGCTGGAAGCCAGTGCGGATGAGCGGGCGCAAGTTGCCTTATTTTGGTTTTCGAGCCAACTGGAGCAAAGCTGGCGGAGGCGCCTACATCGAGTCTCCCCTCCAACGCGAACGACGACGACGACGACAACAACAACAACATGTACATCCTCGCCAGCGCTGAAGTGCGCACTCGCGCGCCAGAAACAAGCTCGAGCTGCGCGCCCAGCGACCATATGTTTGGTTTACCTGGCCACCCTCGTCTATCCGCCGTGAGCCGGCTAGCCCATGTTTGCAGCCAGAGTTGCACGGCTCCAGCCTGCAACTCGTCCCATCTGGCTGGCGCCCGCAAATCCACTCCAGGCTGCAGTTCGCCGCGCCAAGACGCAACCTTGTGCACTGCAGGCAGGCGGGCAGGCAGGCAGGCAGGCAGGCAAACTGGCTCGCGGCGGAGGGCCCACTGAACCCGGCCGGCCCCATATCAATTATTCAACTGCACCACTGACATGCTAGCCAGCGGACTAGCTCGCCGGCCAGCGGCAAGCGTGCGACCAATTTGTCTGCGCCGGCAGCGCGAGTAGCGGGCGGCAAACTTGCCCGCTCAGCATGGAGCCCCGAGCGCAGTTGGCCCGCCGGCGCTCCGTCTGCCCCTCCGCTCGGTCCCTTCCGGCGGCCCAGTCGATCGCCAGTGGAGGGCCAATCGGAGTCATATTTTGGAGCTGCTTGTGGATGATAGATTGCGCCGCATGGAGTCGGTTGGCCGGCTGGCGCGCGCCCGCCGGCCAGCTACCTGAGCCGAGCGGAGTGCTCTGGGCGGAACTGGGCTGGCTTGTGGCCACACTCGAGAGCTGGTCGGCCAGTGGGGAGCCAAGCGGGCGGCAGCACAATTGCCTCATGACGCCAGCAGCAGCAGCGGCGGCGGCGACAACAACAACGACTGCCCCCCCCCCAAACCCGCTCGCTGCCCCCTCGAGAGGCCTTTGTCGCTGCTCACTCACTCATAAACTCAAACCCATTGGCTCTCGAGTGGCCGCGCGCTCAGCTCGCGAGCCCATCGGCCGCTTCCTGTTGGGCCAGCCGCCCGAGCAGCAACAGAGGCGAGCGGTGAGAAATGGAAGCGGCCGGCGGCGAAGTGTCAGTTGCGCTGACAAGGGTTGCAAAGTCAGCCAGTGAGCGCTAATGGTTTGCTCCGTCGCCACCTCCGGCTGAGGCGCCCACTCTGCTCCAAATTGATGGGCCCTCTGCTGGCGGCGCCGCTGCTCCCACCTCAAGCGCAGTGGCTGCTCGCCGCCACTAAGCGGCGACATGGCGACAGCAACACGTTGTCGCCGTTTCGGGCCACAATGTTTGCTCGCCCAAATGAATCCGGGGTGCGAGCGACCATTTACACAAACACACACACTTTGCAGGCAACACTGGCCGCTCGCTCGAGTGGCCCACTCGCAAATAGCAGCTCTCAATTTGATATCATGATCAAATGGACCGTTCGCGTTGCCCTAAACCTGAATGGGCGCCGCCGAGCCAACCTGAGCGCGCCGATCATTCTTATGGTGTGACTTTTTGGCTTGCAAACACTCGCAACTGTCTGGCTGGCAGCCAAAGCGGGCGCCCGCAAAGCGGATAGCGCACATTCAATTCGATTCAATTCAATTCAATTGATCGCGCGCACAAATTCAATTGAACTCTGGGGCCCCAAATTGAATCTGGTTTGCTGCGGGCCGGCGGGTTTATTTGCGCGCTGGCGCTCGAACGCGCTTTGAGCGCCTACAAGTTCACTGAGGCGTCAGCGCGTTGGACAAAACACTCGAGTGGGCACTTTCGCGTTCGCCCTGCTTTTTGTAGGCCAATGGGCTCGTATCGCTTTGTATGGGGGGAGCGCGCTTTGTATTCATCCTTGCCAGGCCCACAATGGCGCTCCGAGCGGCTCTCTGGCAGCGGCCGCTACCAGTTGCTCGCCAGCCGAGCCTCTTGGGCGCCCAAATATGATAATTACATTGCCTTGCTCGGCTTGGTTGTCGCCGCCGCCGCCGCTTCCTGGCGGCTTGCTTCCTTCCTGCGCCGGCCAGTCGGCGGCCAAAGGTGAGCCCGAGGATTCATTTGCGCGTCCACACCTCTCTGGGGCCATAATTGAATTATAATGCCCCCAGCTTCCTCCTCCAATCGCGCCGCCGGCGCCGATACCTGGCGGCCGGCCGGCCACTCGAGCCGCCGGCCATCCAGCCGACAGATGGGCTTGTTGCGCTAATGGAAGCCAATGGGCCAAATTGTCCATAAATCCACACAATGCGCCGCCACTCTTAAGTGAGTGACAGAAAGTCGTTTTGTCATGATATTTATCGGTTAACTTGAGAAGCGTTAACATACAACTCTATATAACCTGAGTGGCCTCCAGTTTAGTTGGATTCCGAGCGGCTGGCGCACAATGCAACGAGTTTGCGCCGCTCGCTGGGCGTGCAAATTGGCCAAGCAAGTCCTGGTTGGTTTGCACGAGCAAGCTAGGCGTCTTTACGCTTAGACACTCGGCGCCTGGGGCCACTCATCGAGCCGTGAGACCTCTTGACCAGCGGCAGCGGTCGCCGCAGCAACAAGCGGGCACTGCAACATGTAAGCCGATTAGGCGGCCGCACAACAGGAGCAAGGTTAGCGCAAACACAAACAGCAGATCCGCCGGCCTTGTTTGTGCTGGCAGCCGCAAGGGGCGACAAGAGGCCGGCTTAAATCGTGCGCAAGCAGTCAATTGTTTGCAAGGCGGCGCCCAAAACAGAGCCTCGCCTCAAGCGGCTCACCTGCCGGCCGAACGAGGCGAGCGCCAAATCTCAAGAATGTGTCTCGTGGTCAACTCGAGTGAGAGGCGAGTGACAAAAGTGCCGCCTCGCACCCAAATTAGAGCCTGGCCGAGGGAGGTTGATGGAGCGAAAAAGGGCGGCACTCCAAATGGGGTCCCCTCTGCCGTTTGCTCCGCAGCCCTCAGGCCGCTGCTCGCCCCTCCTGAGCCCACTTGGCTCCAGTTTTAATGCGCCAAACTGAATCCTGGTTTACTTAACTACCATGTGTAGTATGGCTCTCAAGTTTACGCTCTCCTCCTCCTCCTCCTCTCTCTGCCTCAGAGCGATTCCGTCGGCCACCAGTTGGCGGCTCTATATGCGCAATTGACATTCGCGCATATCCACTCGCGGGTACCAAATTGACACAAACTCGCCGCTGTCTGGTTTCATGCCATTTAAGCCGCCAATCGACGGCTCCCAGTTTGCAATCAGACTTCATGGCGCCAATCGGCCGACTGCCACGATTTGCACGGCCGGAATGAGCCGCCAACGCAGACAGATGCAACAGAATTAGCGCCACACACCAGATCAAAGCAGAACTAAAGGCAAATCTACCCACCATCGGCCAAACTGTCAACCATGTCCAGAACAACTCCATTATCCTCGGCCTCCAACAGATCCACTAAATTGCTCACAGATTTCTCCATCGAAACCATCATCGGACAGTCGCAAGTTCAAGCCGAGACTAGAGGCGGTGAGACAACGACAACAACAACACTAACCACAGCAACCAGACAGAACGACACCCCACAGTTGGCCGCCAACCGTAAATATAGAGCGAAAAACTTCGTCTGTCCTGCCTGTAAAATGGCCTTCTCAAACAATGGCCAGCTCAAGAATCATGTTAGAATTCACACCGGCGAGCGGCCCTTCAGGTGCAATCACGGCGATTGCAACAAAACTTTCACACGAAACGAGGAACTAACGCGACACAAGTTGATCCACTCCGGTGTTAGGCCGCACATTTGCACCACCTGCGGAAAGCGCTTTGGCCGCAAGGACCATCTCAAGAAACATGCAAGAACCCACGACAGGAAAAAGTTCCGGAGGAGACTGTTTGTTCCGACCGTCAACAGTGCCTGCATCCAAGATAGCACCTATGTGTCTCCAAAGCAACCCATCAAGATTGAAAGTGTTACCAGGAGCCTTGAGTCTGACCTCTCAATTGCAAAGACGATGGCCCTGGTCCCGAGCACCAACAGTCTGGCAACATATTCAGCCCAGCCCATACCCGCACTAACTCTCACGCCACCTCACTATCAAACAGCAACAGCAACTCCCTCCACCACCAACACCACTACTGCCATTGCAGCTGCCGCAACAACCTTCCAACAGTTGGCCGCCGACTATTGGAACAAGTGGTACAGCCTCCTGGGATACTGTCACCAGCAACACTGTCCACCCGCTGAGAGGCTCACCAGCTTTTTCAGACAAACTTGATACCCTAAATATTGAATTTATTCATCTTGTTTACACTTAGCTTGTGTTCATCTTGTCGCGTTCTTCCTCTAATTTTGCCTTGACTTCTAAAGCCTTTTTAAGCCTATCCTTGAGCACCGTTATTTCCATTCTAACCTTCTTCTTGGCACCGGAAATGTCTATGGCTGTTTTCTGGGCCTTTGCATCAAAATCAACCTCGTGCCTGTAGGGTCCGTTGATGAAGGGTTTCGGTGGAGCGTTTAGTATCTGGCTCATCATGAGCGAGGGGTCTTGGAATACAATCTCGTCGTAGTGCTCGGAAACAACGATCTTGTTCTTAATTATTTGTGGCACGGGTGGGGCTGGATTGTTTGGGTCGTGGTTAAATAATCTGAGATGGTGGTAGATTGTTACTGGTCGCTCGTTTGGATCAACAAAGTATATCCTTATAATAAGCTCAAATTCGCCCCATCCAGTTTCTTGAACTTCAAAGGGCGGAGTTGTCATGACTCGTTCGGCTTGTGGCCCATAACTTTCATGCAATTTGAAGGAAACTTTCTTTACATAGGTCATCTCCTCGTTTTTGTAGGGTTTTATATAGCAAGTCCATTTATGAGTATGCTTGTTATCCAACGGCTCAGGCAGAGCTCTGGAAATGTTTCCATAAACAACAGGTTTTACAATAGTTACACCTTTCTGCCTTCCTCCCGAGTCTGGACCCCACTCTGTGATGGAGGTTTTGTTCTTAATAATCGGGGTCTCAACCATGATGCCAATATATTCCGTAACTATATTACACAAAAGCTAATAGCATCTCCGGGCACCTTCATGTTTCTTCTGTTTACTAGAGATAACACGATTCGATGGACCATTTATGCGACCATGTGCGGCGCGCGGCGCTCATTTTCGCCCGCTCCTCACCGGGCTTACAGTCCTCTAGTTTGCTAGCCCGAAGATCCGGATGGCCCCTCGACTCACGACCAGACATACGATTGCATCTAAAATGTCCCAGCCAATTGAGTCGATACAGTTTGATCAGACACCTGAACGGTCTTCTAGGTCAACGTCTATTTGAATACAGAGTATGAATAAAGAGGTGCATGCGCCCAACTCTCTATCTTGTTGACCATGGAGGTCATTAGATCTCAACTGCAGTTGGGCTTGGCTCCATTGGAGTCTACAGTTGAAAAGTAGTTAGCTGAAGGCAAAAATCTCATGTTTTAGAACTTGATCCCATCAGATATGGAAAAGCCGGAGAGCTTGGTAAAAGAGACAAAAGGAGGGAAAGTGAGGAAACTGGACAAATAAGCAGTGTATAACCAGACTTGGGCACTCTTGGTGCCTCTAGACTCGAGTTTATTCTTCAGACAGATAAGTGGGTTAAAGAGCAACAACAATCAAGGGTCAATTCAATCCTCCCGGTTGCTTTGGACGCTCAAAGCACAAAAAGCCACCCAAAGTCCATCCCTTCTATCCAATGCTCCTCACTCGCTCCCATCCTGTCAGCCCCTCTTTTGGCGGCGCTCAAGCTGAGAACTCAAAGCGTACAAGCAGGTTGCCGGATCACCGTAGGGCCTAGAATCAAGTCGTTGGCCGAATCTTGTGCCAGAGTTCCGAGTTAGCCCGGTGCAGCTTTGGCGAATCTCCTATTACCAGTTTGCAAGATCAAGCCAGTGATCAAGCTATGAATGAAATTAATCTCTAGGAGGATTCAGGGTTTCTTCGAACGAGGCCAGCCTTCTGAGGTCTCTTTGCACTACCTTGCGTGCGTTTTTGCTAACAAATTTGCTCTCTCTCTTGAGACATTCAGCTGCAATTCATGTAAGCTCTCTCGCTTAGCCAACAACACGAGTTGCTTGCGCCTGTGGCTTAAATGGAGTTGAAAACGCCTGAGCGGGTCTAGCTTGTTGGTTACCTTGACCGCCTTCTTGGTTTGAGTTTGAAGAGGCTGCTGAGTTTCCGTTGGCGCTTCCCTCTGATGTCTCCTCCTCAGCTGGAGTGGTAGTTGGCGGCGGCTCGCTGCATTGGGGTGTATGTCAAGGTTTATGTGTTGGCGATTGTGGTGGGAGAGCGGGGGGAAGGTTAGCCGGTTTAGGTTATGCTGGAGGTGGGTGAGTTTTATCACTAGACTAAGGAGACTTACCAGCCTGGCACAGTGGAGGCCAGTTCGCACTTGAGCGAGGTTGGATTGACGGCTAGGCCGGCTGGGCAGCGTTGCAGACGAGGGTATCCGCCAACGCAAAGCCAGTATCTTACACAAGACTTTTCAATGAACACCAAACCGTTTGGAGTGTCCTTGCAGATGGCTGTCGTTTGTGATTGGACAGAGACTGTTAGACAGCAATCGAGGGAATGCAATGGAAAGCTGGATGACTCTACTTACGATGCTTTTGGCAGTCTGGCACATTGTCTGGCCAGTCGCAGGCGTGGATGGCATCGTTGTATAGGAGCGAGAATGGACACTGTTGAATGGTTGCAGTTCCGTTCCAGCAGTGCCAGTAGCGGGTGCACGAGGTAGCGTGTGGGAAGACTCCATATTGCCAGTTGCAATTTTCCGATGTGATTGGTTGCTCTACATTTGGATGGGTGGACATTGGAAGTTGTAGCCCAAAAAAGTTTAACTCTGGCTTATAAATTGGCGGCTGGCGTTTAACACTTACGTCCAATAACACGCGTTCCATCTGGACAAGAGACGCGATGAGGATAGTCGCAGTGGCTTGTCAATCCGCGCCTGAAACCAGCGAAAGCAAGCCCGTTCGGGCAAGCTTGCAACAACGGCTCATCCGTGGCCTCATCACATTCGTAATAGTAATCACAATACTCTTCGTGGGCGAAAACTGCCCCAACTTTACCCTTGTTTGCGCGACAAAAGTTTTGAGCCGCCTGAGTTGGAGCTCGTTGTGCATGGACTGTTTTGGTTTTGGTTGTGACAGTTAGCTAAGCTTCAGCTTACATCCAATGGCCAATGCGCATTCAGAGTGCTGTCACAAAACTTACCCAAACATATACAGAGGGCCTGTAACAAAGCTAGCGTTATAAACGCCGTTGAGATGTTCATGGTTGGCAACGGGAGTTTGCTTGCTGGTTTCTCGCCACTTCTGCTGCCTCTTAGAAAACAAAAACTACACTTCTCTCAATCTAATGCACTCAATTCAGGTGCATCCGTTGGCTAAGCTAGCGCAAGTTTATCTTTGATCCGCTTGAGGCCGAGCGTTGGATAGTAATGAATGTGGAGTTGGAAATTAACGATCCAAGGAATGAACGATTCCTTCTCTCTCGCTCTCACCTGTTGCTTGCGCTTCTCTTGGCCAGCGAGCGGAGGTGACGGTGATATCTGTGGCTCGGTTTGCGGCCGCAGCCAGGCCAAGCAGTCGTGAGGCCGAGCCACCTCTCGTGGGCTGGCCGGTCGAGGTGGGTGTGTATCAGTGGCGCAGGTCCACCTGTTCTCATTGTACTTTCGCTTCTTCGTGTTGCGCAACTAGCCTTGCGCACGAGTGCTCGCCAACGAAAGTGACCAGCGCAACCACCAGCGGCGGTGGCCAAGACTTGCAGCAGTCTTAGGTGACGAGGCTTGACCGGCTGGCTGGCCGGCCGGCCGGCTGGCCAACAAGCTAGCCGGCCTAAGTTGCCACCGTCGACGCAGTTGCAACGGATGCGGCGCAAGCTCCACCGGCCGCCAGTCATGTCCTCTCTCGCCCATTTTAATCCAAAAGCTCTCGACGCCTAGCTGTCTCAAAACCCGTTTTCTGCCTCTTGCTTGAACCAGACTCACGCAGACGAGCGCCGACTTGGTGTATTAATATCGCTTTTATCCTTCTCACAATCTCAAAGCCATTCACATTCACTTCCACAGCAAGACGAGCGCACTTACATACAAAATAAGACTTCTTCGGTGGGCTCACATGGCAGCTCATAAATTTATCCTCGGCAGCAAAGGAACCAACAAGCAGGTGATTCAATCTGAAGGCGTGGAAGCCGCCAAGCCCCGTCCAGCCGAGCGGTCGCTCTCTCTCTCTCATTTCATTGAGAGCCGGTAATTCCATTAGTTCTCCTCTCCTCCTTTCTCCTTTCCTTCCTTCCACCTCTATTATTTCCTCTAACCCCAATGCAGCTCAACCACCTGAACAACAGCCACCACCACGACTGACCGCTCGGCCGACCAACATTCTGACAACCTTAATTGATCGAGCTTTTCTTGGCAAACAAGCAGGGCCAAAGTGCCACCTCGAGCGGCACACTTCTCTCTTTCTCTATGCATTTGCGAGGCTAAATCTGATCCTTTGACCCGTTAGAGGCTCCAATGGGCTGGCCGCATTAGAAGGCTCGCGGGCGATTAATTTATCTTCCATCCGTGAGATATGTCAAATTGTTGCGATGTCGCGCTTTGAATGCAAATCAGTGCACTGCAGGCCGAGTGCGATTGTATCGCCCCAGAGGGAGATCAGCGCCGAGAGTGGGAAACCTGAAACTGGATAAGGTGCCGCCCCCTCTCACCTGCCACCCTTGCTGGCTCTTATCTTTCCTCTGCGCCGCGATCTAAGGCTAGACAATTGGAGATTTACATGAGTAACGGTGGCTCGAATGAGATCGCCGCGCTAATGGATCGACGCCGCAGACAACTGGTTAATCCTGGACCCACCTCGCCAAGGGACCACTCCAACATTCGTTCACTGAAGCCACTCCTGCCTTCCATCTCAAGACCCCGACAACCTGAGGCTACTTCTCTCGACCAGTTTGCGTGGGCCAGCGTTGTTTTGGAGCTAGCTCAGGCACACGAAGCTACACTGGTGATGCAGCTCGGCACATGGGACAGAAGAAAGATGATGCTTGCAGTTGGTTCTAGCTGGTGCTTCCCCTGCAAGTGGCGCCACCAACTCGCAAACAGGCCAACAGGTCTGTCCTCTCGCCAAGCAGAGTTATGGTGACGAACTAGAGCCTCGAGAGCACTCGAAGGAGGGAGATAAGATGCTGGCACAGAGGGTCGGTTCGGCTCGGAGCGAATGCAATAGATGATACGAGTGGGCAAAGCCACCGTCAAACTGGCAGCTCAATGAACTCTGACAGTAACTCTAACCAGTCCTCCTGTCTCAGGCCATCGCCAACACATCGTTCTAACTTCAACTCGTTAGTCAAGCGCATCTACTGCACTTTACCAACATTACAAGTCCCGTATGTCGGCAGCTCGAGAGCTGGCCAAACTGCAACGGCGTTGAAAATTCATGCCATTCAGAGAAAGTGGCCAAGTGGTTGCGCCAACAAACCGGACAACGAGCCACTCCACTTGGCCCGCAACACTCGAGCAGTCTCCTGCTAAATTGATTTAGAACCGCGATTAACCCTTTTTATGGGCTTCATTGTTCCAATTCAGTAGTTGCATTGTGCTAGAGATCGTTTCCACTTGGCCATCCAGGTGAGCTTGGCTCCAGCTAACTCAGGCCACTTTCAAGTGGGTCGTACGTCATGTTTGTAATACCTCTAACAACAACTCTCAGTGGAGGCGGCATGATCTCGAACATTATACATCATCAGCAGCATCATGTTGAATCGTTTCAGCGACAAATCCCTCTCAACGCGCCCGCCGCTCTTGTCCACGTCACGTGAACGCCAACAGATCGACGGCTCACCTCCAATACAACGTATGCAATTTGGATTTTACCTGGACAGCACAGCGTCACCGAACATGTCCCAATCTCGGCACAGACGCTGGATTAGCCATGTCTTACCTGACAGAATGTTGGCTTGCGTTAGTGCTGCACTTGCTGCTTGTAAGCGCTCAGGGCTCAGCTAAGGAGCCAGGATCGCGAGCGGATTATGACTATCAGCGAAAGCCAAAGCGGAGTGGTGTCAATAGTATCACTAAACTCTGCTTAGAATCAATGCCTGATGGCGTTGCCCTTGCAGTTGCGGGAACTCAGCAGCCAGTGTTGATCATCTTCAAAGGGAGCCACTTTTGGATCGTTTCAATTGATGAATTGGTCAGAGGAATAAGGAGCTCCAATCGAGAACGGTTGCTTGGCCCCTCGAACCAACAAGAATCTTCAGAATTCTGGCCAAAATTTTTAGACTCTCCATCTTATGCTGTCTCTTTCACTGTGACACGGGGTTACAGTTTCTTCAATAATGTGCTCATTTTCAAGGGCCAGACCCTACACAGGTACCGAATCGATCAGCTCGAGCAGGTAGGAAACTCCAGCTGGCGCATCTCCGTCAGCTTCGTCAGCAGTCACACGACTGAACATTGGTCTTACATGCCAAACGTAAACGATGTTCAAATTATGACTCTCTTATGGGGAACTCGAATTCTATTCGTAGAGGGTACAACAGACTGGTCTCAGATAGGCATCAACCCAAATCCTATCTACAAACTAAACGATGCCAATCTCGACAATCCGGTTGAAAATATAGCTTACAATGCGCCACCATACCCGAACACCGGCAATCTGCGCTCAACTGGACTGAGATTCTTTTACCAACTGACTGTTAACGACTCAATTTACTTCACTCAATCAGGTGAACTATGCTTCACTAGAAGTTGTAAAAAGTTCCGAAGGCTTCTCGAGTGTACGCTCCAAGTTGAGGCCTTTACTGGTAGCTTTGCCTTCTGGCTTTGGCACGATACTGATCTCACCATACGACTTATAATAATCACCCTGTCTAGTGTTATGATGGTCAATTTCACTCTAGCTCTATCGTTCATCTACAATCAAGTGAAGCGTATCGCAGAACTAACCTGACATTGATATTATCAGGCTCTACGACAGACTGAATTTTTCATTTTATTCTTTTCCAAAAGTGTTACCATGAATTAGAGCACAATCGAAATGACGCGAGAAAGACGCACAAAATACATCAGATATATGCCCGACACTGAATAAACGAGATCCGTTTGGCTGGCCACTTGTTGTGCCTGAGGTTGATTCGTTAGCAATTGATGATGTTGTATTCTTGGTTTCTCCCCTGACGATATCGCCGGAAATACCAGCAGCGAGCTCTTGGCTAGGATAACCTCCTAGTTTAGAGAGCATTTCTCTATGTATTGATGTTATTGACCTGTCTTCAATACCACAACTTACGATGTAGTCGAACCAGGAGAGATCACAATCGCAATTTATGGACACCCCATGCATGGTCACAAACCGCCGACAAGATATTCCTATGAAGGCAACTTTTCTCTCTCCACTATTCAGCCAAACACCTGGATACTCTGGCACGGTATGCGCTCCCTCAAGACCAATTCTGGCGAGTGTATCAATAATAGTCGTCTCCAGCAGTCGTACATAGGATTTAACGCTCCTGTTTTGAATTATGCCTTTAAAATCACCTAAATAAATGATAGGATAGGCGACCAGTTGCCCAGGTCCGTGAAACGTGACTAAGCCACCCCTGTCTGTCTTAACAAAATCTGCATGAAGCTTGTTCCTAGCTAGTTCTTCTTTTAATCGTGAAATATAACTATCATCGTACAGTTTAGATCTAATGCCTATTGTATAAACTGGCTCGTGTTCCACTAATATCAAAGAGTTTCTCGCAGCTACACAATCTGGGCCGCAATCACTTTTTGATATCTTAATTCTACCATCACCTTGTTCAAATACTGAGTCAGATCCGGTTTCTTTGTTGTTGGTATTAACTACGTTTGACTTTAATTTATCGAACAATAATTGTTGAACATTTAGCGCTTTGACAAATGGCAAACGTCCAAGCTTATACAAGTTCACTCTTGGCTTCATCGGTTTACAAGGAGAGCCGATTTAGCCCGATGCTGGATTTGCAATCCGGATAAATGTTGGTGGGGAGATATATTGGAGCTGATAGTTTTATAACTAGTGATATACATAAATTATCTTTTTTGTTTTCCGATTAATGAGTTCGCTTAAATGTGTGTGAATTGATTGATTTGTATACATGAATGAGTGTGAGCGCTTTGGATACAAAGCCGATGTTAATAGCTATGAGATTGATGCGATCGAGTTAAATAAGATCATATCAATAGAATATTATAATCATTATTACTATAACAACAACAGCTAAGATTGCGCACATTTTCATATCCTTCCACCAGTATTTTCTCTTCAATCTACCGGCCTGCTGCTCAAATTGTGAGGCTCCCTGTTGAAGAGCGTCCGCTCGGTCATCAAGCTCAGAAAGTTTTTGATCCCTTTCGAGAACTTTTTCGACATTTGTCCTCATGATACCTACAACCTCATCCACTTGGGCCTGAGTTTGTTGGAGCTTCTTAGAAGCGGCTTGCTTTTGTTGATGGTTTGCTTGTTCCATTTTTGGCCCTGAACAGATTTATCGTGCCCTTATTCGCAAATCTACTCGTTAAACTGATGTTACCAAAGATCAAGATTAATTTAGCTTCAGGTCAGTCGATGATAACGAGAGGCCGAGGAGCACTTACTTTTAGAGGTTGAATCTGACAGTCGGGTGAAACTTCAATATGCGCCTGTCGATCTCATTTGATTGACGGCCCGTTTTTGAGGCTGCCGCTTGCTGATTAGTTCGTGACCGCACCACAACACTAAGGAACCACAGAATATCATGAAACCTTATTGTTATGTGAAATGGAAATTGAGATATAGAAGTTGGGTTCTGATTATCGTGGTCTATCGATGAGCCATCGGGTGTACACAGTATCAGTGAAGTTTGACGCTTGCGCAATCTCTATGGCGCGCTAATTTGAGTGCTCGGGTCCATTCACGTATGTAACACTGAATTTTCTAAAATCTTCACATCCATCAGCTACCGATAGAATCTTAACCGATCATATATTGTTATTGTTATAGAAGAATTTATCACCTGCATAGCATTGACGTTATGTAATTAAGGAGCAGCATCAACTTTAGAAATATGGCCAAATGCTCCATAAGATTCCTACCTGCCCTAGCGGCGTGGACCATCTTGATTGGTTCCACTGCCGCCTTCTTCGTGTATCTCAGTCAATATCTTCAAGATAAGTACCATTTTCCAGTATTTGCCGTTCAAGGTGTCATAACGTTCTTTACGATAGCCAATTTTGCATTAACTGAATTCATGGACCCTGGCCGTTTAACAAGGGCCGACCCGGATGAGTACAAGGATGAGGATCCTCAGAAAGCGCCCTACATAAAAGTTATTCAGATTGACGAGACAACTGTTCGAATGAAATGGTGCGTCACGTGTCAATTTTACCGGCCACCTAGATGCTCTCATTGTAGCGTATGCGGAAATTGTATCGAGACATTCGATCATCACTGCCCATGGATAAACAATTGCATTGGACAAGGAAATTATAGGCATTTTTTCTTCTTTCTACTAAGCTTATGCATTCATATGATGACCATATTCGGATGGTGCATCTTGTATCTACTCAGTCACAAAGAGAAACTTAGAGAAACAGACTCAGTCGTCGCCTTGGTATTGGTCGTGCTGATATTTTTCCTCAGTTGGCCAATCATTGGTTTAACTATTTTCCACTTACTGTTGATATCGAAGAATCGTACCACAAATGAACAAATGACAGGTAAATATAAGACTGGTGAGAACCCGTTTAATCAAGGATGTTGCACGAACTGCGCTTACACGTTATGCGGACCTCACTTGCCTAGATGTAAGCATAAAGGAAGTTACTATTCGCCAGCTTCCACCTTGGGCGATCCAAAAAGTGGCGACATAGTATAATAGCTTCAATCAATGGGACACTCAAGAAACAAATAGAAAGATTAATCATAATAATACCCAATTTACAACTGTTTATCTATACAATGCAATACCAACCACCTGCAACATGAAGAGAAGGCACTTCTTCAATCGATCATCTTGATGTCTAGTCTTGAGGCGAATGAAAAAGTTCCTATGTATATAGTGAGAATTAATTTAGGTAAATCATAGTCATTGGAAATAAAATCAGGCGCTATGTTGATAATGTGAATCCAAGGTGAGGCGAAGAGCATCACCGAGGATGAGGATGGCTGAAATTTTCAGCTCAAATTGCTGCATCTACCAATTAATCACCTGTCTTGTGTGCGAAGTAGTATGTGGGCGCACGTAGCTATATCCTGAGTTTTTTGGTGTTCTAATTCTATCCTTTACGGTGATCTCTACTTTCATGTCGACATATTATTCGAAGCAGCAGCCATACAATTTATCCGGTTGAATCTAGGATGACTACCCCAAGCACGACTGGGATGCAGAGGCTTTCACATCCTAAGCGTTCGGATAGTAATATATCAAAGGCACGGCAGATGAGTGAGGAAAGTAACATAAATGTGGCTGTTAGATGTCGACCCATGAGTCAGAGAGAAATCAGGGATGGACACCAGTCGATTGTTGAGTTTGAGGGCAGTAACAAAGTAATTGTGCACAACATACAAGAGTCACCTAGCGACCAACTGGGAACGAAATCGGGTGAGAGGCAAAACTTCGCTCATGAATTTGAGTTCAGCTCCGTATTCGATTGGAACTCTAGCCAACAGGAGGTCTATGATCGAGTATGTCGACCCATAGTGGATAGCGTTTTAGAGGGTTATAATGGAACTATCTTTGCGTACGGCCAAACGGGCACTGGTAAGACTTATACTATGGAGGGCGCAAATTGTTGTGACCCTCTCGAGGAAAACAGAGAAGACAAACAAAAAAATGCCAACAAGTCCACAAGGAGGGATAATTCTGGTGCTAGAAGGCGAACAACGGACAAGAGCCTCTATGATGAAACTTCGTCAGGTGTCATTCCCAGGGCATTCAAGCAGATTTTCAAACACATTTCAGAGACCTCAAACGCCCAGTTTTTGATTCGAGCATCATACCTGGAGATCTATCAGGAAGAGATACACGATTTGCTAAAGAGAGATAGGAGTGTCAAATTAGAATTACACGAGAGGCCAGACATCGGAATCTATGTAAAAGATCTAACTTCGTTTGTGTGCAAATCAATGACTGAGATAGAACGAGTCATGCGAGTTGGTAACCAAAATCGAATGGTAGGAGCGACTGACATGAACGAGCATAGTTCACGATCTCACGCCATCTTTATGGTTACGATTGAGCAACAATCGACCATTTGTAACAGTTTAGGTCAAGCAAGGGAAGACTGTGGCGGCAAAGCTGCTTTGATGGACGGGAATAACAACAGCAGGCAGATTGAGCGCGTTATTAGGGTTGGCAAATTGAATCTCGTCGACCTGGCTGGTTGCGAGCGTCAGCGAAAGACGAACAGCTTTGGCCAGCGCCAGAGGGAATCAATCAAAATCAACTTGTCCCTGTCAGCACTTGGAAACGTAATCAACGCTTTGATGAGAGTTAATGGCCAAAAACAGGAGCAACAAAGTAGCGAAGGGGAGCCTTCTACGAGCAGTTTCATTCCTTACCGAGATTCAAAGTTGACTCGCCTCCTCCAGGACTCTTTGGGCGGCAACGCCAGGACGCTCATGATTGCAAACATTGGGCCGGCCAGCTACAATTACGACGAAACCATAAACACCCTCAACTATGCGAGCCGGGCCAAGTGCATACGAAACAGGCCCAGATTGAACGAGGATCCAAAGGATGCACTCTTGAGAGAGTTGCAGCGGGAGATCAACGATTTGCGTTGCAAGTTGGCCAAAATTAGCAAAATAAAACACAACGCCGACCAGCTCAATCGGAAACCAGAGGTTCGCGACGAGAGGCCGGATCCTTCCAAGTTTGACGGCGACAAGCGGCGAGTTGAGGAGGAGCTGGTTGAATTGAAACAAAAGTTGGCTTCGCTAGAGAGCAAGCTGCTGAATGGCAACAGAAGCGGCGACGTTTTAGATCCTAAACTGCTCAAGGGCTACACCCAAGAGCAAGAGCTTGCCCTCGAGAGGAGCAGGGCTGAGCTTGCGGATCAGGCGAATCGCGAGCGAGCTATCCGCGACGAACTCGAGCGACGCGAGGAGGCTGAATTGTCGGTCAGAGAATCATTTGATTCGATTCAACAGGAGATCGAGGCAAAGAGGCGGCTGATTAGGCAAATTTTGATTAAGACCAAGCAAATGCGTGATGAGCTCGATACGACACAGGGAGCCTATAGCGTTGAATTGAACGATCTAGACCAATCGCAGTATCTTCTCCACAAGGAATTGAAGCTGAAGTGTCTGATTATGGACAATTTCGTACCAAACGACCACGTTGATCAGCTATTGAAGCGGATTGAGTTTGACGAAAAGCGCAATTGCTGTTCTCTGAAACCCATCATCTTACCCTCAAATTTTTGTACCTTAAATGACGAGTTACAACCATCGGATTGGTTGAGTTCAAGCGAAGATTGTTTGAGACTTAGAAGTGAATTCGAACGCATTGGCGAGACAATATATCCGGGCAACATTCGTTTCAAGTGCGAGAATTTAATCGAGCCGAAGCTAGACTTTCCAAGACATTTGCCGATCAGCCGCAAAATCAATTTGGCTGGACTGAACGAGGAGCCCACCGATGAGCTCTCACCAAGACGCCTACATATTCAGACTCTCATCAATAGCTCGCTGAGCAAAAACGAGCCAGATATTGTGATATGAAAGATAGGTTTATATATTCTAAACTAGCTAATATTATCAACTTATATAGGCGCCCATCATTTGGTTGATCTCATATCCGAGTTCAGTCCGATTCCGCTTGAATGTTTCCAGATAATTTCTGGCCATCCAGTCCTATGCTTCCTATCTCTCTGGCGCGAACTCTTGTCCATTTGATTCGAGGAGGCTAAGTTGTTGGTCGCTCCCGGTGGCTCATTAAACCTAAGCTTTGAAATCAAGTTGGTCTGGCTTGTTGGGGTCAGTTGTGCACCTGACTCCCTTAAACAGTCGCCCATCTTTCGCGAGCTCGAATCTCGAGCGTCAATATCAAGAGTAGACATGAGATGGCTAATGTAGCTGATTGCTAATCTTAGCGTTTTTATCTTCGAAAGTTTTGTATCGATCGGGACATCCGGTATGTGGCGACGAAGTTCGCTGAACGCCTGGTTTATGGATTGAGTGCGCCGTCTCTCCTTCTTGTTCGCCTTCACTCTTTGTATTATCCTCTCAGGCGGAGTGCCATTTGGTTCTCTTGGTGGCGAGGGGAAGACACTTGATGAGTTTAGGCTCAGGTATTGATGTCCAACTTGGTTTTGGTTGCTTGAATCTGACGGCCATTGTTGGATGCAGGCTTCCTCCATCGCACGTTCAGTTTGCGCTGGACTATGATGATGCGCTGGTATTTGCCGAGTTTGCCACCCAGAGATACCCTGGAGATGATCAAAGTTTTCATATTTCACTAGGCCAGGATCCTGCGAGTAAGTGATTACATTAGAACACTGAACTTCAGTGGCCAAGTGGCAAGCGGGAGGGCGCTGGTTTACGCAATCACCGCACTCCTGCCGCAGGTAATCGTTTGCTTGCATCTCATTCGACATCCTGTTGATTTGAACCAGCACTTGCCAACAAGCGAGGGAGCCTTTCGGTTTGTTCCTGTTGGTTAGCGATATTCATCTCAAATCTTGTACACCCACTCACTTGATTACGTCGGCTGAACTCAACTGATCTGTCCAAGTTTATAGGTTTCCATTTACGTATCAGCAAGCCTAATGCTTGCTAGCGGCCGAGCAATCCAGTCGGCCAGATATTGTGACTCGCAACCATAACTTTGCCCAACAGCCAGCAATCAAGTGGAGCCGACGGCGCATATAGAGGTCTCGTTGCGCAACTGGCAGATTCTGCGCATTGGATGGAACGGAAGAGCCACGATTATTCAACCCGAATGGCCATATGTTTGGCGTCAAACTTTTCATAAACTAATTGGGCTAACTTGAGCCGACTTGAGTGGGCCAAAGTGACTAGACTAGATTCGCGAGCGGTCGGAGTGGTGGAGGCTGCTCGAGAGGGATGAGCTCGGCCGGTCAGACAATTGAATAGGAGCCTCCCGAGACCGAGATATCGGGGCGGCTAAGCAGCTGGTCAGAACAGAATCTAGCGCAAGACTGTCCGTGGGAGGGGGGATGCTGATTGGATCCAGTTGGTATGGATGGTTGCTGGCGGAGGCCAGAGAATGCCGCAAACAAATCAATTGTCTGAGGCTTGAAAATCAAAAACAGCCGAAGCTCAGGCCCGCCAAATCGGGTAGAGGCAACGATCGAATGGGTGAGCCCAAATCCGGACAGGATATATATGGCTGATTCAATCCGAAAATTTGCTAGCTCAGTTTCCAATTGAAAGCAAGAGAAAGTTGAACCTCCTCTTGCTCTAACCATTTTGGTTTGTTTATTTAATTAGTGTTCATTTGGCGCATTAGTGGAACTTGAACGGCGCTTAGTCCATTGGGTTTGTTCATAATTCACGTTGATGAAATTGGCCAACGAGTAGGGTAATTGACGTATCGATTGCGCCCCCAAGCAAGCGGCAATAAAATAACTTGTAGGGGGCCGATGTAACAAATGGCCGAGCATGGCCAACTGAGGGCGAGCTCCCTGGACTGCACCCATAAATCAATTAGCGGCGCACCAACAATCCGAACAAACCTCAATCGTTCATGTTTGGATCTACAGCTCAAATTCTTGCAAGATTTCAGCTCTTATATTGGTAGCCTAAGGACGAAATGCACCTGCTTTCTCAATCAAATTGGTTGAGAAAGTCTTCCCTCAAGTGAACTAGTACACTGGAATCCAATTCAGACGAGATCGTAATCAAAGGCTCGATCGACCTTCCAGATACTCGCAAGAATCGTCGCCAGTTGGCTCATACAACTGAAGCCGGCTTTCCTCTTATGATAAACTGTGCTCTTCATACACTGAGCTATCCTCAGTGCATGTTGGCCGATGGCTGTTGTATCGTCCAACATCCTCCTAAACTTAGTGGCAGTTTCCGCCTAGGAACGGTCGCCTCTCATTTCGAATCTCTCAATTTCATCACAGTTAGCTCTCTTCTCCTCAGCCCATCGTCTGGAACCAGCCCACGAGTTCCAAGCCTGCTCTCCTTATAATTGCTCCGCATTAAGTGCTCGTAACTGTTGATTGCATTTGTATTCAATTGACGATCATTTGAATATTGCCCACCCACTGTACACTCCCAGCGATTTTACGGAAGCCTCCTCTAGCTTTGTGAACTTCCCCAACTCCACGGTCCCTATGAGAGAGTCACTATTCTCGCCTTACCACACTAAACTCGCTGAGTGTTTGCCATCTTGTAAGATCTCGATTATGAGTTGAGGCTCACAGCAATCGTTTTCATAATGAACGCGTCAGTGGGAGAGGATGTTACCAATTTGCATTTGATCGTCAATCATGTTGTCCGGTTCACTTCATTTCCGTGCACGTAAGCCCATGCAGGTATTGGTTTCCACCTCAGTCCTAGGTATATGGCAAGCTAGATTCTATTTTAACGGGAGACCGTTGTCTTATTGAGGCTCTTTAGTCCCCTGTCAGTTGGTGCTCGTTTCGAACAGCGCGCCCAAGATGCCACGCATGAGTATTCATATTTGCACTGTCAGTTTGCAAACAGATGGCTTCAAAGCTGACAAATTAAACTTAATTTCGGAGTGCAAATTTGCTTGCCTCCGACGAATATCTAGAGTCGTAGTCGAACTGGTGATAACTATTAATGTTAGCCATCCAACTAGGAGTTTACTATTATTCATCATAATGGATAGTATATCGGTTAGGAAACGGCAAATTGAAGTTGCCACTGCCATGATAAATCTGAATGCCTCTGACCTGCAGTTGGGTTGGAAATTCCTCATCTATGACAACATTGCAGAGAATATAATCGCCCCACTGTTCACTGTCCAAGAATTGAAGGTTGACCATGGTGTGGTCTCACACTCGCTGATAACCTCAGACAGAGATCCAATCCCGGACGTGTCAGCTGTGTATTTTGTCATGCCAACTGACGAGAATGTCGAGCGTATTTGTCAAGATCTCACTAACCATCTCTATCATTCCTATTATTTTAACTTCATTGCCCCAATATCGAGGTCGAAATTGGAGGCAATTGCAGATGCCGCTCTCCTATCTGATTCAGCTGAGAACGTAAAGCAAGTTTATGATCAATATTTGAACTTCGTTGCTCTGGAAGACGATCTGTTTATACTTAGAGAGAGTGAAAAACATAAAGTCTCTTACCACGCAATCAATCGGAGTGATGCCTCAGACTCGGAGATCAGTATGGTCATTGATTGCATAGTTGAGTGTTTGTTCTCGGTGCTCGTGACACTCAATATAATACCAATTATTAGATGTCCGAAAGGCGGGGCTGCGGAAGCAGTTGCAGAAAGACTGACCAAGAAAATTCGAGAGACGTTGCGCGATAGTAGAAATAACTTGTTTGAGCATAAGGATTCCAAGACCAACAGCAGCACGCTGGGTCTATCACTCCAAAGACCTTTATTATGCCTCGTAGATCGGAGCATTGACATGAGTACCCCACTTCATCATACATGGACCTATCAAGCCCTGATTCACGACCTTTTGAGCACAGAACTCAACAAAGTTGTTATAACAGACAAAGGCGATCCTAAAAGCAAGCCCCGTGTGTTTGATCTAAACCCGAATGACAAATTCTGGCGCGAACAAAAAGGCAGCCCCTTCCCCCAAGTCGCCGAAGCAGTACAACGCGAGCTGGATGGTTACAAGAAACATGAAGATGAAGTGAAGAATATGGGTCTTGATGGTCCAGGTGATGAGATGGCCTTGCTAGCTGAATCGAAAAAGCTAGTCAATGCAGCAAGTTCTGTCGAGGAACTACTGGAAAACAAACAAGTCATTGAGAAGCATACCACAGTTGCCCATGCAGTTTTAGATGAAATCAAAGCTCGCCAGCTTGACAACTTCTTTGAAATAGAAGAGAAAATAATGAACAGAAATCTCATCGACAGGGTTACTTTGGACGACATGATCGTGAATCCTGACTATGGTAGTCCAAGCGACAAATATAGATTGTTTTTGATTGCTTATATATGTGATAATCCAAATTTCACCGAGGAGGAGGCTGAAAAGTATGTTGTTATTCTCGAAAGTCTCGGTTGTAATCGAGCAGCCTTCGAATACATGAAACGATGGAAGACGTTTGCAAGAATCAATCTTGCCAGCCTCCAGTCCAGCTTGCAATCGAGTGGCGGCGTACTCAAAACGGCCGGTATGTTCTCAAAGCTCATGTCACAAGGCTCGCAATTCGTCATGGAAGGTGTCAAGAATCTTGTTCTCAAAGAGCACTTCCTGCCTTTAACTAAGATAGTTGACAGTCTTATGGATTGTAACTCAAAGTCCAGTCCAGACGTGGTTGATTATTGCTACTTCGACCCCAAGGCTCAAAAGGACAATGAGACTCAGCGAAAAAAAATATTCCAACATGCTATAGTTTTTGTCGTTGGGGGCGGAAATTACATCGAGTATCAGAACTTGGTCGATTACTCTAAATCCAAGTCTCGTTACGCTTCAGGTCCAACTAATTCAAAATATGTGATATATGGTGCAACTGATTTCGTGAACGCGACCCAGTTTTTGCAGCAACTAGAGCTATCAATGTAAATGGAATGGCAGGTATACGTTATTATTCAACTTTAATATCCGTGATAAATCTGATAACATGGTAGAAAAGGTGTGAATTGTTTGCATTTAAAGAGACGCAGATCGGTAGCGTTACATGGACGCTTTGTACAATTTCCAACTGGTTTCTCTTCAGTACTTTTTCCGCCACAGAATAATCTCCTGTTGCTTGAAATACCTCCTCTCTTCTTCGTCAACAAGAACTAAGTTCAAGAAATATCTAACGGAAAACTTTTTGCCTATATCTTTGATAGTAGGTGTGAGCTCATATCCACTCAAGAATAATCGTATTGGTATTGATTCACCTTTTGCTGGGGCCCCGTCCATGATTTCATGTTTGGCAATTACTTCGCTCTCATTGAACACATTCTGCCCATTACCAGTTGATTCGCGTTTGATTATGGCAATTTCCATGTTTTTTATCTTGATCCTAACCAGCAGGAAATATATTTTGCCCAATATGACATCTTTGAGATGATACCTGGGGCGTCACATCGATAAGTTAGTTCATGTAATGTTAATCGCACGTTAGCTGCTATAACAAGGCCTACTTACTTCGATTTGTTATATTCAAACTCTATGTGCAGGCAATCTTCAATGCCGACCTCCATTTTGATTGATGAATCGACTTCGGGGTAGGAATATAGTGTATGAACAATGATGTCCATCTCTTTCACAATATCACTTAATCTGCGCGAAATAACGACACGTAAAAAATATCTTAGACGAACGTTTGTTCCTGTATATGATTCATATGGCTTCTCTACATTGGCAAACTCGAAGGGGAATGATGTGTTCTGCATCAACTCTCCAGGCTTGGCCAGCTCTCTTACTAACGTTGTGAAACCATGATGATTGCCACGGTCCTGATACAGTTCAATTTCTCCGATAAATTCGATAAGGATTCCCTGGTGCTCTAACCTCACACCGGGCTTCTTCAACGTTATGTTAACCTTACCAACAATGGGCTCGCCGTCATAGAATAAGTAATACTTTTCTTTTCGGCCGTCCTCTGAACGGATTTCGGCCATCGGTCTAGTGGGCGCATCGTTAAGTATTATGTCGATGTCGGCGCTTTGCCTGAGGCCGAAGATTAAGCTCATAATTTTATGCTAGAAAATATCCTCTGTGATTTCAGTGGACCTTTGCGATGAACAAGCAAAATTTACAGTAATTCATGAGGGGACTTGAACAAGGACGGGCCGGTCAATCGTATAGCCAGTGTTTTATGGCCGCAGAAAAAACAATACTTGCTATGTAGACGAGCCGATGACAGACAGAACTCCCACATACACGCTCGCGATCGTTAAAATGCACTCAGCCCTCATGGCTTAGCCATGACGGCTGACAATCTCCCTCATAGGTTGTTCCGCCGCGCATTAGACAATCCAACTTCAATCCGTCCGCTGACCTCCCGCCAATTAGATAAGCTAGTCGGTTCTCGTTCACCCTACCTTTTCAGATCAATCTATTGATTGTAGAAAAATATTGATTGTACAAATATGGCCAGAAACTCGGAAAAAGCAATGTCGACTCTCTCCAGGTGGAGACAAGCACAGTCCGAGGGTGATTCGAAAGGGCCCAAGAAGCGGCCTTATCTAGCCGAATTGTGTTCCGATTTGCGGGAGGCTGAAAAATGGCGTAAGGAAATTATCGGCGAGATCAGTAATCTGGTGATGCTGATACAAAATGCTGGACTCGGAGAGTTCAAAATCCGCGACATGAACGACCATATCAATAAACTATTGCGCGAAAAGAGGCACTGGGAACGTAGGATCATAGAATTGAATGGGCCAAATTATTTCAGAGTACCTGCAATCAAATTCGATGATGATGATGCACCAGGAACCGGAAACTATAAGTATTTCGGTGCCGCTAGAGATTTACCTGGTGTTAAGGAACTTTTCACAAAGCCAGAAAAGGAAGTAGCCCGGAAGACGAAAGCTGAGCTACTTCGGTCAATCGATTGTGATTATTTTGGGTATAGAGACGAGGATGATGGAGTCATCCTACCATTGGAAGAGTTGGCTGAAATTGAAGCTAGAGTGTCATTGCAAGCAGACGATGGTCATGGTTGAAATTCGATTTATGCTTTGGATCACTAAATGAGTATTATTAGGATTATAATCGTTCGAGTTCGATCATGACCTTCTCTCTCGGTTTGGATAAGGACGTCGCATAGGATATAATTTCAAGTTCCAATGGTGATCTGAGCTTGATTCTATAACGAAGAAGTATGTCGCACACGATCATTCTCATCTCCAACAGTGCAAGCTGGTAGCCAAGACATTTCCTAGCACCTAGACCGAAGGGAGCAAATGCGCATGGGTGTATGTTGGCACCCTCATGGAAACGATCTGGATCAAACTTATCCGGATCAACCCAATACTCCGGATTGCGGAACATTAGCCAATGATTGTATATAACTCTGGTTCCTTCGGGTATTACTAGGTTACCTAGATCGACTGTTTGTGACGCTAGTCTCGTTGTAAATGTGATAACAGTCGGATAGAGCCTCATCGTTTCGTTAATAACTTGGTTTAGATACTTGGATTCGATGCCATGAGCCATCAGTTCTGATCTCAACTTTTCTTGAATCTTGGAATACTTTCCGAGCACCCAGAAAACGTAGGTCAAAGTTGTTGAGGTTGTATCGTATCCAGCAAACAAGATCGATTCAACATTTCCCATGACCTCTCTTCGTGTTAATTTGCCCTCGTGGTGTAGTTTTATAAGTAAATCTATAGCTTGTGCCTGTTGCTCCTGAACTCGGTTGTCATTTAGACCTCCCGTTTTCGAGAGTTTAGCTAGAGTTTCATCAATAACCTTGTTGACACCTTGATGAACCAGCGCTAGAGCATTGTTGTGTTCTACGTGTTCAGCTAAGAACTCTATGAGAGGAGTTAGGAAAGGATACTTAATGGCTAAAAAGACAACACCCTTATCAGTCCCTGACAAATAACTGTCCAAGCTGATAACGTTCTCCTCATTCTCTTTGACTCTCACATTTGGGAGCTTGATTGCCATCTCGGAAATGAGATGCAGCGCAGTCGCCTTCATCAGATCCTGGATATCGATTTCGAAACGTTTTCCTAAGGCTCGAGATTCATCGATCCGATCATCGATGTAATTTATCATCAGTCTTATACTATCCTCGATGAACTCAGTGGAGGAACCGCCTCTCATAGTATACTTGCCAAAGTACGGAGACAAGGCCTTTCTCATGAACTTCCATCGCGGCAATTCAGCAAAAAGTATACCGAGAGAGAGAGGCGTGTGTACAAATAACCGGGAGCGCTTCGAGAAGGATTGATTTTCATCAAAAAAGACTCTCCTCAACAGCTCCAGATCAGTAATGACTAAATTTGGTTCGTCTCCGATGAAAAAACCGTAGACCTTGCCGTACCTCTTGCTAAATTGGACGTCCACTTGGTATCTCGCGGGATTCGATTTCAGGGTTTCCATATTTCCGGAGAAGATTGAGGTTTCAGGGGTCGGAATACCATAATAACTGAATAGTTGAAATCGTCTCTGACGCCTCCTGATGAACCTTACAAGTTTGATGGCTAAAAAGGTTGTTAGGGTGGCAAGGGACTGGTAAATAAATCTTCTATCATAAACGTAAGTGGAAATGTTCTCAGCAATCATGTTTCTTGAAGAGGGAGAAAGAGAGAGGTGAATCTTCAACTCGATTTGGCCGGATTCCGTCAGCGATTGTTACGGCAAATGTGTCAGAAACACATGTAAGGCGTCTTGCAATATGATATCGGGTTAGTTTGAAATAAACGAGGGTCAAACATCGATTGCTACCCAGATCTGAATTTCATTGACGCCGGTGCGAATGCACTCTTTTCGATAAGGAGCGATATAAGTTTACCCGAGCACAAATGAGGTTGCCTTGAGCGTCGAACGGGCTCTGCAGACACCGCTGGGCCAGATACATATTGAGTTTCTGGGCCTCGAGCGAGTTTTCAATAGATCGAAAACCTTGTTTGAGTCTCGGCAAGCAAATCGGTCGAAAAATGGCTTACCACGAGATGTCTGTCTGATGAAATTTCAGATCTAAATCATTATATCTTGACGTCACGTCCAATCGGAACATGTCTGAGACTGGGACATGCTGCATATGATGGTCTTGATTCATTTCCGTAATCCTTTTCATACTGGATTCCGATGATCATTGAGAACATAAGAGCTTTTCGCGAGATCTTACATCTGAAGTTCCAAATCGATCTGCAGACGAAGAGTCAGGTCGGAAACTGGTGCATCATATTCCATATAGATTATGGCACCCACAAGTCAGATCTGAAGTTGTACCGAGTGATGTCCAGCAACTCGATTGAAACGTTTCCAAAGGTTCATTCCTGCTACCAGATTATACGACATTAAGTGCGTCATCCTTCTAAGAACATGCTACAGAGAGCAAGACTTCCAGTCTACTCTTACGCACAGTAGACCATATCGTGGATGACGAAATATCCGGAAGCCCACAACCTTTGGTTTCACTCTCGATGCTTTACCTGTGAGAGATTGGTACCCTAACAGAAAATGAGTGGACCACGTCAGTTTAATCTTGATAGTCGAGGATATCGAAAATTAAAGACTCTCAATTGAGACTTTCATCTTGGAACTAATCTTATCTCATTCCGCACCGGTTCTCGGAGCTTTAAGGATGCTCTAAACACCTTAGAGCTGATGCCATGGATGAACTATAAATAAACTATCTCGAGTGTTTGAGCAATCACTATGGTTTATTTAGCCACCTCATTTGATAGCAGTATCTCAGGTCAGATGATTTCGATATCTTCGAGATTGACTGATGGATCGCTTCCTCGCGGTACGATCTCAAAAAATCATGACGCAACGCATAAGCTGGAGCACTTCAGCCAAGTGTATCATTGGGAATTCAGTTTGGCGCACATTTTAGCGTGACTCGTGAGATAAGTTTGTCAGGTTTCCATTTGCATTTATAGTGTATGTATTCTGGAGATTAAGATACTTGCGAAAGTTTCTTGAGATCGCCTAGCATTGATTCGAACTCAAGGATCGGCTTCTGTAGACTCTCGATTTCGACAGCAGCCAATTTGGAACAAGAGCTTCTATCTGTTGTATCTCTCAAGGTCAACATCTCGAATACGTTGTCGAATTTAGTGCTTATTTCTTCAACGCAGGAATCCTTAATTTTACGGTATACTTCTAGCCTCATCTTGAGCTCTGTATTTCTCAGAGATGCTCCTTTGGAAGGTGTAGCTGTTTGTGGAGTCTCACTTGACTTGCTTGACTCGTTCAATTTTAAAGGCGCTTTAGTGGTGCTCTTAGGTTGGTCATTGTTTGGTTTAAGTTGTTTCGACAATGGCATCGCTTTGTAAGGGACATTAGACTTAAACTGTGACTTTCCGTTGGTCGGTGTGGTCATTCCTTTGCCTACAGGTATAAGCTTTAGTGGATCATCGGACAGCCTCGATATTGGGGGCTTTGGTGTTGCTTTGGCTTTCGACGATGTGTCTTTAGTCGTTTCTTTCAGTGGGGTGAATACGGTTTCGGCAAGATTACCTTGATCTGGATTGGTCGGCTTTGGCTCTGGGTTGGTCGGCTTTGGCTCTGAGTTGGTCGACTTTGGCTCCGGATTGGTTTGTCTTGGTTCTGGTGTTGGAATTGGAGCGCTGGCTTGGGTTTTGCCTGCGCCACTCTCTTTCTTGCGTTTCTTGGTCGGATTCGGGTTTGAACTCAGATCAGCCAAGTTCTTCTTACGCTCTCTCTCGTTGAGATCTTTCATTGCAGCCTTTGCTTCCTCAATAAGTCGGCTCAGCTTACTTTTGTCACAAGCATAACAGAACCACTTGATCTTTGAAGCCTCTTCCTCCTCCAGACCATCTAGTTTCAATATCTCGTCGTCGGGAGCATTTCTTGTGATACAATCTTTGCAGAATGAATAGTGGCATCTATCTTCATCGGCACGTCCGTCGTTCATACAACCAAATAGTTCGCCGCCATCGCAACACCAACGGCAATAGTTATCGTCACCTTGATCGTCCACTCCATCCTCCCAGACCGAACCGAAGTCTCCAGACCCATAAGTGGTATAACAAGAGCGGCAAATCAAGCAATCTATCAGCGGGTGCAGATTAGCCTCGTAGGTTGTCGTAATTGGTTTAGAGCAGGCTGTGCATTGATAAGAGACTGAGGGCGCCTTCTTGGGCCCAGTTGCTTTAGATTGAGATTTGCCCGACATTATTGACTAAGAGCGATTTTAAAAATACAACTAGCTGGCTACCCGCGGCGTTGCTCGCGATTGGAGAATAAAAACTCAGAGGCGAGTTCGTGTAATGATGCATTTTTATTCTGGGCGTTTGGTGAGTACAGTCGGGTGGTGAGCCCGGCTGGGTATGTGGGCGTGTCCTCGGATCGATGATCGGGAAAGGTGGCCCCCTTTGAAGACGTGTTGAACACCTCGTCACAATGGTCAACGGTAGCTTCGGATCCCAAGTTCGGCAACTGCTTGTTGAGAATAGTATGGGAGGCGTCTCGAACGATGACTTTTGAGGGTATTACCCGACCAAGAGCTGTGCAAACAATGGAAGAAACCCAGACCCCTGTACCCCGAAACATGATCCCAAGTCATTACTATATAAGCTGTAACAAATCAACCAATAAACACTCACTTAATCATTTTCAACCATCCAACAATTTCCGTCACTGTCCCTACTTTCGTTAACATGTAAGAACCTATACTCGAGGCTACCTGAGGTCATGAGGGCGATCAAACGAGCAAGAGGCGGATACATTGTAGGCTTACAACCTTGAGAGGAACGAGTGACAGGATTAGCCACACGATGTAGCGTGCGAAGCGCCCAAAGAATTTTGTTATAAACCGAAAAATTCAGTTTCATCAGTCTTAAGCCGATTCCCTAGATAACCATTCACCGACCCCTGAAGATCCAACAAAAATTTCTAGCCATCAACGCAACAGTCAGTAAAAATCATCATCTTTGTAACGGGTGTTTTGGGTATTCGGGATACCAAACAGCGTTACCGCAATAGGTAGTGGTTCTGATTTGGATAGTAGAGTGATATCTAGATTGGGTTGAGTTAGATGTGGATTTATTGAAGTCTCGACATTAACTGATTCGAAAATCGCTCGCAACACGAGCACACATTGATTGGCTGACCGCCGGCGCGAATTACAAACAGATCGCTACATCTTTACATAACATGTGTTCAATTCTGTGAGCTACTGTATCTTGTAGTCTTTAACGGGTCTGCGTTCGCCCAACTCGCGCATTGGAGAAGTTCACGTTTCGATCTTTGCACTCACGGCGAAAATAGATAAATGCATACAAAACACGTGCTTCGAACTCGGCCCGAGAAGCCAAGAACAGATACAATTAGCATATGCTTGTCTGGACTTTGGTCATTTTTTTCCCAGAAGGTGAGGGTTCGAGGTCAGCTAATACGATAGGTGATAAGATTCAGTAGTGCAACAGTCGAGGACACAGATACTTAGGCGGCGCTTGGCGCTCTCTGTTGCGATTGATGTAAAATTCTGTTCGCACTCCACTCAATCAACAATGAAGCCAAATATTAGGGACTTAGAGAGACCAGTCAAAAAAGTGATGGAGTCCCTGATGAAGGCACACAATATGTTGAGCATGCCAGGTCCTTCGCCAAGGAACGTAGGTGCCGTTGGAGGTAATAGATCTTATGTCATGCTCAGTTCTCTAGCCAAGCTTGAGAAAGCTTTGCTCAAATGGACCATGAACCAGTTGGTTTCAAGATTCAATTTCACGCCAGTTGTTGTTCCTAACATAGTATACGACCACATCATTGAACGATGTGGATTTCCGACACGATCCGAACGGTCACAAGTCTATAAAGTTTCTGGTAATAATCAAGAGTCAATCTTGGATGAAAAATCCACGAAATCCAATTGTGAAAACAGAACTCTACCGTGCGTCGCAGGTACCTCAGAATTTGCCTTGACAGCGATTCATATCGGGGACATTATCCCAAGCGAAGAATTACCAAAAAGATACTGCGCACTATCACGTTGTTACAGAGCAGAGATATCCTCAGTCGCCGAAGAGTCTGGCATTTATAGAGTTCGTTATTTCAATAAGGTTGAGATGGTCGGGTTAACGATGCCCGAAAGGAGTTCAGAGTTGCACGAGGAATTCTTAGCCATTCAGCGTGATCTCTTCAGCCAGCTTGGTTTGCAATATAGAGTCTTAGATATGCCCGAGCATGAGTTGGGACTGTCGGCGAAAAAGAAGTACGATGTGGAAGCTTGGATGGAAGGACGGCAAAGGTATGGCGAAATCTCGAGCACTTCTAATTGTGAGGATTATCAGTCGTCCAGACTGAACATAAGATACTCTCATATGGCCGAAAGAAACAACCAGTTGCAGGTTGACACTGGATTCGTGCATACATTGAATGGAACAGCCTGTTCTTCTACTAGAACTCTGATCGCTTTGATTGAACAGAATCAGACCGACAGCGACAAGGTCGCAATACCCGAGCCGTTGATACCATACATGAACGGGGCTAAAATGATCCCTTGTGCCGAGGAAAGGGAGCTTCTTAAGGAAGTCGACCTGTATCCGGAACTATAATGAAATTGTCAGCCTGACTAGCGGGCTGTCACAAAAGAAAGAACGGGCGGCTAACGCCTTTGCTTCTCTAGAGGTGTAATGTGTTCGAGTGAGATTTTTAGCGTCTAAAATAAATGAAATGTCGCTTAGGAATCGATGACGGTTAGGGCTGACCAATTTGTAAGCGTTGTCTTCAATATCAAACACGCGATGCACGAGATGCACGCGCAACAGCCTAATTGCAATGGTATTTCGATAAAATAACCTCTAAAGATGGCACCAAACACGTTCTCTTGTGACAAGGTTCGTCGAGAGACTCTAGACCTTCTGAATTGGTTGGATCCGGGGTTGGATGCCATTAATGCCCTTGAGCAATATTTCGCCAGAGTTGACGATAGACTCACTACAAACAATTTCGCCGACATCATCAAGGAAACAACCAGAGGTTGTGTCAAATTAGCGAATCCCAAACTATGGGTCCCAATCAACCCGCATGTGAATCTAGACAAGCTAGTAGATGAACTCGAGTTGGGATGGCCAAAGAAGGCCGAGGAAAACTTTAAACATATCAAAGGTATTCTCAACGAGATTGACGAATCTTTTCAGAAAAAAGGGCTCAAGCCGGCTAGAGTACCTGGGGTTAAGCAGTATGAGCCGAGGAACAACCCCCCGATCAACGAAGAGAAATCCAAACCGGCAGGATCCATACGATCTGCCAATGAGGAGTATAATCCCATATTAGACGACGAAAGACTGAAGAACGTCGACCGAAAAATCGCTGAACGGATTCTCAATGAGGTTGTCCACAAAAAGCAAGACACCAAATGGGAGGATATCGCCGGTTTGGATAACGTGAAACAGGCCATCAATGAGATTGTTGTATACCCTATGCAAAACCCAACACTATTCCGAGGCCTTCTAGCACCGGCGAAAGGACTTTTACTTTTCGGGCCCCCAGGCACCGGTAAAACTTTGATTGGCAAATGCATAGCCTCTGAATCGGGAGCGACATTCTTCGCCATCTCCGCCTCATCCCTTACTTCGAAATGGGTTGGAGAGGGTGAGAAGATGGTTAGAGCGCTGTTTGCGGTGGCTAGATGTATGCAGCCGTCAGTGGTTTTTATTGACGAGATCGACTCGCTGCTCACTCAAAGAGTTGACGGCGAACACGATTCATCAAGACGAATGAAGACTGAGTTTCTGGTACAATTTGATGGAGTTTCAACAGGTGCGGATGATAGGCTGCTGATAGTAGGTGCGACTAATCGACCACAAGAGCTCGATGAAGCAGCTAGACGTCGCTTCACGAAACGTCTCTATATACCCCTACCTGAAGAGTCTGCTCGAAAGCAAATCATCAGGACTCTCATGGCCAAGGGGAAGAGCTCTTTGACCGAGGAATGTGTTAGCTTTATCGCAGAGAGAGCAGCGGGTAAGTAGTCACCACGCTTTTGATTAAATTTTTGAACACTCGCAACCGTATGACAATAACGAGATTCAATTTCTCCGTCTCTAGGTTTCTCGGGTGCTGATATGACGACGCTATGCAAGGAAGCCGCACTAGGTTCAATTCGAGCCGTGATCCGTGCTAAGGGTGGCGCCAAGAGCCTCAGTGACGACGATCTACCACCTATCTGTCGAAGCGATTTTGAGGCCGCGTTCAAACACGTCAAAGCAAGTGTAAGTGAGTCTGATCTGGGTAGTTATGAAGATTGGGATAAAAAATATGGTGCCTCACGAGAAAATCCGACTGGATCACACTGATGTCGTTCTTTACTATGCGGATGTTGTACCTATGTCACATTTGACAATGTGATTAAGGATTTGAGATACAAATTTAAAACGTTTTCTTTGTTATTTCATCACGAGATTCTCGTAATAAGAGGCCTTTTCGAAGGATGAGACGAAAATAAATGAACAACATGAATCCAATAGATGTTTTTACGGCATGCATGGGTTCTGCGAGAACTGCTGGACTCAAACACGGCACTTTAAGCATGTGTTCATTTCTGTAGTGTACAATATTTATTTTTGGTGCTACGAAATTCCTACATTGGGCTGTATGAATTTGCTTTCTAATTATCGTTAGCTATTTACTCATTGAATACATCTCTTCAGAGCAGGACCACCCATAACTAACTACCGAAATGCCTGCAACCTCTGAGAAGATGTCAAATAGTAACGAAAGCGATCACTCGTTAGAGAACGAAGATGACGACTTCGAGGAGTTTCCCGCTGAAGACTGGCAAACTAAGGAGGAGAGTTTTCCCGTTTGGGAGGACAATTGGGACGACGATGATGTCGAGGAGGACTTCCATCAACAATTGATGCAACAGAAGGGACAGATATGAACGAAATGGCATAGATAAATCGATCATAAATTTTCGGGGAAAGTTCGAATGCATTTATCATCAAACTCTTTTAACAATCTGAACAACATCTTCGTCATTCAACTCATGATCTTTGCCTACTTTCTGTGGTTGATGCTTTACGGAAGAGCCCCAGACTAAAGCGTATTTAAATTCTTTCATTATGGTCTTGTGAACTTTGTTGCCGAAGTCCTCAACCGTCTTCTTATCTCTTCTCAGTATAATTGGCGCCTCATAATCGGGTAACTGGCCCTTGGGTTTAGTATAAATTCTAACTAGATCGAGATATGTCCAAGTTAAATCGAGCAGATCGTCATAGTTCCACTTATGATGGGCGGATATCGGCACACAATGAGGCACACGGTAAACTAGATCTAACTCTTCAACAGAAATCTGATCGATTTTGTTCATCACGTAAATACACGGTATGTATATCCGGTTACCCTCAATGACATCAATTAGATCGTCGGTCGTTGCATCACATTTGAGAACAACGTCAGCATTATTTATCCTATATTCGCTCAATATGGTCTTGATTGTATCTATGTCCAACTCGCTCTGAGGCACCAGGGCTTGCATTGCAATTCCCCCTTTATCCTTTCTCCTCAGAGTTATGGCTGGAGGTTGCTTGTTGAGTCTGAGTCCGAATCCCTCAAGTTCTTTCTCTATTAAACGCTTATGCTGGAGCGGTTTCAGGATGTCCAAAACTATGTAAATCAAACTACAAGTTCGCGCGACGGCGATAACTTGCCTACCGCGTCCTTTCCCGTCTTTTGCTCCCTCAATAATTCCCGGCAGATCCAGCATTTGTATCTTGGCTCCCTTATATCTGATCACACCAGGAACTGTAGTCAAAGTTGTAAACTCGTAAGCGGCAACCTCGGAGTACACTCCGGCTAGATTGCTTATGAGAGTGGACTTTCCCACCGACGGGAAGCCGACAAACCCGATTCGAGCATCACCAGTTTTAGCAACATCGAATCCTTCGCCACCCCCTCCTCCACCACCTTTGGGCGTTATCAGCTCATGCCTGAGCTTGGCCAGACGAGCTTTGAGTAGACCTAAATGACCCATTGTAGCCTTATTCTTCTGGGTCCTCGCCATCTCGGCCTCTATGGCGGCGATCCTTTCAACGGTCGACATTTTTGTTTGATGATTTTACAAGCTATTGTAGATGGTATGTTATCAGTCGGCGATTAACAGGGTCCTTACACTCTGCATGTGATTCTGTTATTAATATCTTATCTAATGCCGATCGAGTCGAGTTTTAAACTTAGGCCAGCAGTCTCATTGAGTGAATTTGTCGAGCTGGATACGAGTTTCAAGTCTTTCAGTGAAATGTATCCATGGGCATTCGGCAGCGTGACTCGAGCGCTGAGTGTGCAGAACCTGGATTTCACGCGTAGCACTCTTGCATGTCAAAATACATAGTTTCAGGTGAACTTATTTCGATTTTATTCATGCAACTTACGGATTTCGACCCACCGTGTTCGAATCGACAGCAGCTAACGCGAGTCTCGTTGAAGAGAGCCATCTAAGAATGCAATCCCCTTCCAAAAATTAGAAAACCTGAAAATCAGCCAAAACGGAGTTGACCAGAATGAGCGACTGCAGCCCTCTTAGGTTGGCAGAGAACGGACATTCGCCCAGCCAATCATTTGGTAGCCGAAACTCTCAAACCTCTCAAGGCGAACAAAATGCTAGAGTATCAGCTACTGCCCAAGAACAAGGTGATGTCCACAATGTCAACTTCCGAGAAGCTGCGGGTCAGCGCGGAAGATCTCACAGCGAGTGTTCGTCAAAAAGTGGACAGTTGAGATACGGTGCTCGAAACGTCATCGAACTTTTCATTCCAGTTTCCTTGTGTATGCTTATTGTCGTCGGAACCATGAAAGCCACCGACAGTTATCATTACTCAAGCCAATCCGTCATTTGGTATGCTCAAATGATGTTTACTGACCAGTCGGTTGACACTGGCACCAGGGTCTGGCAATCCTTTGCAAACGCTTTCATTATGCTTATATTCATCGTGATCATGACAACAGTATTGATACTTCTCTACAAGTTCAGATGCTATGCAACTATTCATGGATGGCTCATACTAAGCTCTCTGTTGCTTCTTTTCATGTTCACGCTTATGTACATCGCTCAGATACTCAAAGTATACAACATACCGATGGACGTTTACACCCTGACAATATTCGTTTGGAATTTCGGCGTCGTTGGAATGATTTGTATTCATTGGAAGGGACCTCTTCTACTGCAACAGGGCTACTTGATAATAATATCTGCCTTCCTAGCTTTAGTGTTTATCAGATGTTTGCCTGATTGGACCATTTGGACCGTGTTAGCCATTGTATCGGTATGGGATTTGGTAGCTGTCTTGTGCCCTCGGGGACCTCTCAGAATACTGGTGGAGACTGCCCAAGAACGCAACGAATCCATTTTCCCTGCCCTCATTTACTCTTCGACCATCATGTGGGAAATTGGTAGCGGAATACTATATGGACTGCTTGCTCCATCTATTGCTATGGCTGAAAGGGGCACATCAAATCGGTCGAGTGCAAAAAAATCAGGTAATGGTGATAGGAGGAGAGGGCATCAGCAATCAGTAACGGAACATCGAGTTCAAGCCCCGAGTAGTGTCAGAAGAGATCAACACCCAGTTGAAATTTTCTATGAAGATGGAGCACAACCTCCTGAAGTGGTTTTTATCCAACCAAATATGGGTGATGCGTCCAACTTGACGGATGGATGGCAACGCCCGGTAACGTCCTCTCAAGGTAATAGAAAATCTAGTCAAGCTGCACGGGATAGAAGGCTCTTGAATGATGGAAATTTTGGGGCAGCTTGCGGGACTACCACATCAGAGCAAGCCACTAGCTTTAACCAGACCGAGAGTACAAACGAATCAAACGAGGAAGAGCGAGGAGTGAAATTAGGTTTAGGGGATTTTATATTTTTCAGTGTGCTCGTCGGGAAGGCATCATCGTACGGCGACTGGACGATAACGATGTCATGTTACGTTTCTATCTTAGTGGGACTCTGCTTAACTCTGTCGCTGCTAGCCGTTTTCAGAAAAGCCCTTCCGGCCCTGCCTATATCTATAGCGTTCGGTCTCACCTCGTTCTTCTTAAGCTACATGTTTGTATTGCCTCTATCCGAGAATCTAGCCTCAAATCAGATATTTGTATGATGGATTCTCGAGGCAAATTATGTCCGCACAATAGACCTCCTCTCACAAACACTCTCATTGAATCAAATCAATTTAACACAACGATCCGTATCCAGTCAAATGATCATACATGTACATTTACCGACTTAATAAATCACTTCTGCACTCTAGTAATAACTGACTGAAAGTCTGGATCGAGTTATCCAAGTCATCAGCTCCCAATCTTGACTATAGAATTCGAATCATCTGTGGTGACCTGAACTTCCGAGTCGCTCGTGAGTCCGAAAGGTGAATTGCCTCTCGATTGGGAATGACTGAAAGCATGTGCGCACACACCTCGCGTTCGCAGCACAAAAACCGCGATCATTTGTTATCGAGGGTCTACCAATTCAATACTTTTCAAGAATAGTTTGTGCTCACGACAAAAATAAATAAAAGTAAATATCCAACCATCTAGGGTACACACAACACTTATTTACTGCTGATTACTTATATGGGTGAATGCCCACAAGATGGTCAATCCAAGCAAGAAAGCTGGACTTGGTAGAACCCTCAGCAAAGTTCAACGATTTGCTAACAAGAGGAGGAATCCAAGAGAAAGCGACCGCCACATTGTCGAACCTTCCAGCCAGGATAACGCTAGGCTAAATCTACGCAGCGTTACTGCTCAGTCAAATTTGGATGAATTCTTCGAAGAGGCAGAGCTTTCTGGGAAGCAGTTCATCACTGAGAGGAGAAATCTAGTGAGGGTCAACGAAGACAATACGCATGATAATTTATATCAGCTTAGCGAGAGATCAAGAGAGGAGCAACAGAAAAATCTAGGGGATATAGATAAAGCAGGTAGTTTATGTGTCCCTCGCCGGCCAAAGTGGGACGCAAATACCACACCAGAGGTACTCGATGAGCGCGAAAAGGTATCCTTTTTATTGTGGCGAAAGAAACTTGCCAAGCTCCAGGAGAACGACAGCGTTCTATTGACCCCTTTTGAGAAAAATATCGAGATCTGGAGGCAACTATGGCGTGTGATTGAAAGGAGTGATATAGTTGTGCAGATACTCGACTGTAGGAATCCGTTACTCTACCTTTGCGAAGATCTCATCAATTACGTCGACCAAGAATTCGAAGGTAAAAAGATGAATCTCATTCTGTTGAACAAAGCTGACTTCCTCACCACCGAACAGCGTAAAATGTGGGCTGAGTATTTCAGGCAACGCGAGATCAAGTCAATCTTCTTTTCTGCACTGATCGAGAACGAAAACATTAAGCATGTCAGTCGACGTAAGTCAGAAACTGAAAACGAGCTCGCCGAGTCAAACAGTGATGATCCAAATTCTGATGCCCATAAATCCGAAAATGTGAACAAACCTCCTTTTGCTGACGAAGCAGATGTGGTTCGTGGTCTAGCAACTAATCTCAAATTGGATAGTGATCGTGAAGAGCCAGACGAAATCAAAATCTACGACAAACACGAACTCCTTGACGCATGGCATGAAATGCTAATGAGACACGAGAGTTTCAAGTCCAGAGATACGAACAGCGGAACGTTATCAGCTGCTAAATCTGATTCGGACGACCCGTACCCTGCACCACGTCACTCTGAACTTTCTATAGTTAGCCGACCTATGACCGTTGGGCTAGTAGGTTATCCTAATGTTGGTAAATCATCAACAATTAATGCTCTACTCTCAGCGAAACGGACAGCTGTCTCTGCGACGCCCGGTAAGACGAAGCATTTCCAAACTTTCCTAATCGATAGAGACATGATGCTATGTGACTGCCCTGGATTGGTATTTCCAAATTTCGTCAGCAACAAGTCCGAAATGGTGATAAATGGTATCCTACCTATCGATCAAATGAAAGATTATGTCGGTCCAGTTCGAATGATAGTTGACCGAATACCTCGAGGCTTTTTCGAGGAGATTTATGGCCTTGCTTTTGAGCTCGATGCAAAACAGAACATTGTTGCTGAGGATCTTTTGAACTCTTACGGTTTCATGAGAGGATATATGACGGCTAGGGGTTTGCCTGACATCTCTAGAGCTGCGCGTAAGATATGCAAGGATTACATCAACGGAAAAATCCTCTATTGCGAGCCGCCTCCGAATGTTGACAAAAAATTATACCATAGCTATTCAAAACTCGCTGACTATATGAAAAGGATCGAGAGAAAAGGTAACGATTCTGCCCTCCAAATAACCGAGAGACAAAGGCGACTGATGGCACAGGCTAAAGGCACAGCTATAAGTGCTAGAGAATTCGATGCTCAGTACTTTAAAGCCAACATGGGCGGAGCTCATATCAAGGGACTTCCGGGAATCGGCAATATGACACAACCGATAGGTCATCTCGATGGGACGAGACCTCATAAGCGTGAGAGAAAACACAAGAAAAAGGAAAAACTCCGCAGAGTTTATAGGGAGTTGGATGTTTAATATCAGTTGTGACTCTAGATGCATCTAGCAAGAGATGCTAGCAGGGCCATTGTTTTGATCTAGTTCATTCTATAGATTCTAACTTGTTTTTACTATCTTACCACAATAAACTTGAATCACGAAACATTATCATTTCATTGAAAACATATGCTATGGAGCAGTCTCTTACTATGTTCAGTCTCGAACTCTGTGAGAATTTCATCGATCTCGTTGTCTAGATCTTCACATGCAGAGAGACGCTGCGCGAGCTCACGTAGTTTGAAGGCACCGACTGTAGCCTCTTCATGATTATCTTGAATGTCCATGTTGATCACATGCCCTGGCTCGTTATCAGACGGATTTCTATTCGCCAATTCTTCAACAACTTGGTCATATACTCTCTCTTCACAGGTGAATATAATGTCGAATTTATCTTTGCACGATTGAAAGCGCTCCGGACACGGCTTGATGCGTCGATTCCTATCTAGCATGTGTAAAATTCCGTTCTGAGTATATAAATTATGATCTTTGGCTGCTAAATCGTTGTACATATCATCGTAGAGAGTTCCAAACTCATAGATATTTGGTTTATCGGCTGCACTACCAGGTAATTTGACCTGGTTGCCACTACCGAAGCTTCTTACATTGAACCCATTCTTTTTCAGAATATCATGAGCTTCCATAGACCTATTTTGGTTGCTACTGCAGATAACTGCAAATCTCAGAGCTCTAACCATAGTCCTAGGATGAACAGTCGACCTGATGTGGTGCAACTCTCACATATATATATATGCTAATACACATTAACGTGTATGTAGGCCGACGTGGTGCTCGGGTTCGACAGGCTTGGACTACCTGGAGTATTGTTGAATATAATTGGTTGTACTATTTAGATCCGGTTTCAGGCAACAGATCAGTAATGAAACTATACGAAAGTGAGGTCGTGTTCCAACATCGACAATCACCGATTAGGCTACCTCGCGATTTGCGGTATCAGATCGGGAAATCCGAGCAAAGCAATGAGTATGACGTTAACAGATGCAAATGTCCTCTTTCGAAAGAGTGGAGTGTTACCTGAGAAGGTGTTGTTATAGTAATTTCCGTATCCACCCAACAAATTTCGAATGCAAGCGGTTTGATTTGTGGTGTAAGGTTTAATTGTTTCGCTTCAGCTGTTCCTGACATAGATTTCCATCGAGCTAGCATGTTTTCGATCGGGCACCTTTGTATATACGGTCCCGTTGCCGCCCTTGCACCACAACGGGAGCTTGTTGGTGCAGCAGTTTGCATCTTGTTTTCTGTGCTTCAAGCCGAGTGCAAGGATATTACGGACCACTCGAATTGTGCCGAAATGCGCATTATGAGCCACATTCGTCCAAAAGTCTGCGGCACAGAGTCTGCGAGAACTTTTCAAGCTAGCAGACCATGTTCGTTCGAGCGGTCAGTAACACTTGTTGCAGATTCCGTCCCAGAATCAAACGGGCCCCAAGCAATCTAGAATCACCTTGTAGAAAATGTTCATCTTCCTTCTTCTTTTTTTAATATTCTATGGTCTTTACTATTATCTCAGTTATCAAGTTATATTGTTAAACGATTTAGAGCAAATATTTTCCCAAACAGCGGTCAAGGCTCAGGAGGATCTGAAGCAATATAGTGACCTATTACTCGAGGATCTCGGCAAATGTTACTTAAATGTCTTATTACTGATACTCCTAGCAACAACCATATCATTCGTGTGGATATTGCTACTCAAATACAATGCCAAATTGATCATCTGGCTCTCAATATTCTCGCTGCCCATAATACTGTCGGTCGGCCTCTATTTCTCAGTGAAAACTTACATCACTCTACTAAGGGGCGATGGTGATATTAACGATAACGAGTTGCTGCAGGAGGAGGAGCAGACTCTCGCCTTCGATAAGGCATTGCAAACTATTCTAACCGCCGAATTAATGTCATATGCTCGCAATGAAACCTTATGGCTTGTACTCTCCATCCTCCTATTCCTCGTTCTAGCTGCCCTGTTTATAATACTCCACTCGCTTCGCGAGCGCGTCAGCCTCTCGATTGCACTAATTAGACAAGCATCCAAAGCAATCAATGGTGTCAAATCAACCCTAATATTTCCCATCATTCCAAGAACAATTGCAATCGCTGTCCTGGTCTATGGAATTCTTGTTGCCCTGCTTATCATATCAGCAAGTCACCCATCTTACCGCATTTCGGGCGGACCCAGTGACGGCTTCGCATGTCACCCGAAACTCTTCAACTCAAATCGCACGAACGCTGCCATACCTCAGAGAAAATTGAATCCACCCCAACAAACCACCGCACAAGTTCACTTCAATCCTCCGCCAAGCTTATTAAACCGATCAAATCCGACGGGTAGGGCCAAGAATCTAACGGCCCATCCAGATAATCCTCCTTCAGATGCACGGCCGCAATGCGTCGTTCATCAAGCTTTAAGCCGCCAACACGTTTGGAAATATCATGCCTTGAATATTTTCGCGACCCTCTGGTTGGTTCATTTCATTTCCGGTATATCGCAAGCTACCCTCGCAGGCGCCTTCGCGTCTTATTATTGGGCTTACCGGAAGCCTAGAGATGTACCCTTCTTTGCTGTGACAGCAAGCCTCTATAGAGTTATCAGATATCATTTGGGAGACATAGCATTCGGCTCGTTCCTTATTGCAACTATAAGATACATAAGAATTGTGATAGAATTGATTGATCGCAGAATAAGGACTAAGAGCTCATCAAATGGATCTTCCGCCGCACAGTCGGCTACTTGCTGCCTCCGAGTTTTCTTTTGGCTGCTTGATCGATTCCTCAAGTATATCGACAGGAACGCATATATAATGATGTCTATGTATGGTGAAGGTTATCTTGCATCCGCCAAGCGGGCTGTAGAACTACTTTATAAGAACTCAACACGGGCCCTTGTCTTGGACTATGTGACATACTTTGTACTACTCGTTAGTCGCCTACTCATTACAGGGATTGTTGGTTACTTAACAGCTCAAGAGGCTTTCACCGCTGATCTCCATTACAAGTGGCTGCCGATCGTATTGGTTGTACTTGGAGCTTATTTTATATCCAAAGGATTGTTTAGCGTTTACAGTATGGCTGTTGATACACTCTTTATATGTTTTCTCATCGACAGCACTAACAACGATGGAACCGCAGAGCGGCCTTATTTCATGTCGAAAGATTTGAGAAGAATTGTAAAGCGCAATACTGTGATCTCATAGTCGATTGGAAAATCTAGTGCAATTACGCAGTGTAATAAATAACAGTGATAAGTTTCGCCCATTGACTTTCGTTTGCTGCAAATCCATCCACGGCGCTAGCGAGATGGTTTGTTTCTGAAGCCTCTAGTAATACTTAATGACTCATTGCCATGACCTTTTCCACCATTGGTCCGATATTGAGATATTTCACATGCATGAGCGACCAATACAACTGTCGGCAGTTGATCCAGAAGGCTACCACAACAATTAGACTCTCATTGATCTACAAAGTAGACTGTACTCCCAAGTTGAGACATCTCATCAATTCGAATTTCGGAATTCCGTTCGGAAAGCTCAGCCTTTCCTCGTCGTTTTGAGACGTTATCCGTTCTCAAAACTAAGTTCTACTAACCCAAAACAGTTCGCGTCCACAAGTTGGTTGATGAATTCTGTCTTGATACTCCTACTGTCATCGATCAGACGGACGATCTGTACTCAATGGGAGGCAGTTTATGCGAGACCGACCGAAATCGATTGATAAAAACACGGTTATCTTCTTCGAGTTGCATACTGGAACTGGCGACAGGATTGCGGAAGGGGCCACCGGCTACGGCGTGCGCACCCTCACTGCAGATCCAGGGGCGATCAACTCTGATAGGCTCGCAAGAATCAGTGACATCGACAAGTCGCTGTTTGAATCCTGTTTGGACTTGGTAGCAGAACTCATGAACATTACAATATACATTGTATCCATATTTACCGACGCCAGGCCTGTAGAGTTGAATGATAACAGAGTGTGCGAGCTCGGCATATACGACAATAACGTGGCGATTGAGGAGAATTTCATGATCCGGAAAGAGAAGTTCTTAAGGGCAGTCCATAATAAATTTAGTCTAGCCGTCACTGAGGATAATAATCATTGACAACACGAGTTAGCGGTGCAAGGTTAAGGCGAAAACTTTCATGACGAAAGAGGAAAACATGAGGTTTCATTCTCAGCTTATCGCATCGGATATTTCGAAACAAAAAGATTCCTATATGGGCTCAAGGATCCTATGAAATGTTCACCAATCAATTATAGGGAGCTCTGCAACGATGATAGGTCTCGCATGCGCGTTGAGTTCAACTCTCAAGGTGAGATTGTTGGTTATAAGTTGCGTTTCCTGGGATGGTTGAGGAGCCAGTGGAAAGATTAGGTGATTGATGAATATTGATATGGATGAGATTATGAAGTATGCTGGCACATACAATTGAGAAGAACTCATAACTCGCTCCTCTACGTGCCGGCGTTTATCTTTGATTTTGAATTCCGCAGTGCCATTGCCCAGAATGCAGCGCTGCAGTCTCGGCTGCTCCTCTTGTTGCTGTACTGCCTGACGATACATATAATGCTTGTTCTTTGACTCGAAGGCTGCCATGAACTCGGTCTTGCCCCGGCCTCCAACATCCAGGAGTGCCAGCAGACCGGTGAGGGCCAGGGGGTGCGACCCGTCTCGCTGGCTCGTCGCAGCTGCTCGTCACTCGTCATGAAACCAGAGCGTCTACTTCCTCAGCTTCCACTTGTCTCAATTCCACTATTCGGCTTCATGTCGCTCGCAATCTTAAAAGGTGCGCGATTTACTTGAGCAACCTCTCTGCAAATCCAAGTTAAAAATTTGGATCAAGGAGAACTCGCGGCCCCTTCGGCCCCGTCAAAGCATCAGCCCTCAAAGGCAATGCCCTATAAACATCCCCACCAAGAATGGTGCTGATGGAGACAAAACTTTTCGAGATGTAACCTTAGACACAGTTGTCTAAGTAAACCGCGCACCTATATAACATCTAACTGCGGACTGCAGCTGCTTGCTTGGCCTCGGCAAGGCAGAGTTGGGTGGGCCTCGCGGGCTGAGGTTTCGGCTGTTTAGTTTGGTCTGCAAGTGCATATTGAGTCGATTGGTAAACACGAGCGAAGCTGCGCCTTGCACTGGCCAGGGAGATGAAGGACTACATTCCATACTTTTCAAGAATGGTAGGTAATCGCGTCAAAAATGAGCAGAAGGCTCTGACGTATTCTCATCACGTGGACACGACGGTCGATCATGGGTGTATTGCCGTCACGTTCGTGGTCGATCTAGACAGGAGTTGACTCATTTCTGTTGTCTAAGTACAATCATAATTTCGTTAGGGCAGTGCAACCATCTTATCGCAGCCTAGTATCGCTCGTTCAGAAATTCGAGTGCGCCAAATCACTATACTTCCATCATATAAAAATAGGTAGCCACAGAAAATAGCCAGCATTAGAACGAAAACAATTGTCTTGGATTGATCAAACGAGTATCATGGACTCTAGTACAATCATGGACTTGCAAGCGCCTGATAGGAGTCTCCTAGTCGCGGGAGCAGTTGCCCTCCTCAGCTTCGGTTGCATATACAGAATGGTCAAAATATACTCCTTCTGGAGCTCTCGAGGCATCAAGGGTCCTACGCCATGGCCTTTTCTCGGTACAAACATCTACTACCTGCTCTACAACAAGATAGACATCGACAAAGCTTGGCACAAGAAGTATGGCAAGACCTTCGGTCTCTACGACGGATTCGCGCCAAGCCTGCGAACTTCGGACAACGAAATAATGAAGCAAGTGTTCGTCAAAGACTTCTCATCGTTCGTCGATAGAGATACGAGGTTCATACATGGAGATCACACCAGGAGATGGGTGTTCAACTCAAAAGGCGACCACTGGAGCAACCAGAGGGCTTTGATGACCCCAATGTTCACTAGCGCTAAGATGCGCAACATGTTTGGTACAATGTTAGAATGTGTCAGCAGATTCAAGCGAGAGATTGCCTCCAGGTTACCTATGGCCGGAGGAAAACCCGACAATTTGGTGGAGGATCTAGGTGCCTTCTCGAAGGATGAACTGATGTCTCTTGCGCTGAGTTTTATATCGCAGGCATTCTTTGGACTGAAGCTAGATACCTACAAAGACAAGAGTAGCGTGTTCTTCAAGAAAGCCTTCGCTTTCGCCTCCTTCGACATGGTTCAGTTTATCATTTGGTCGATTGTTCCAACTCCCTTAGCAAGATATTTTAAAATTGATCTGGTCAACTACGCACAGTATGAGTATTTCGATAAGCTTAGCCAATCGACAATCGATGAGCGGCGCAAGAATCCCGCAAAGAAGGGCCATGATCTTATTCAATCTCTATTAGATTCAAAGATACCCGAAATACCAGAGCGAATCTATAGCGACGAGGATGATATGGAGTCGCACTATAATGCTGACATTGGGCGTGAAGAATTGGAGAGGATCCATGAGGGTCAGGTGAAAAGGATGACGTTCAGCAAGTTCAGCGACTTGGAGATTAGAGCCCAAATGACGTTCCTATTCATAGCTGGCTTTGACACAACCTCGTCGTCACTCTCTTTTTGCTTCTACGAGCTTGCACATCAGCAAGCCGCACAAGAGGAGCTTTACGACGAGATTCGCTCGCTTCCAAATCTGTTGGGCCAATTGGAATACACTGACTTGTCCAACATGAAGAAGCTGGACGCGTTCGTATCAGAGACCCTGCGTCTATATAGTCCGGTAACCGAGCTCAATAGGTTAGTGACAAACAAGGACGGTGTGATCTTGCCTACGAGTCCCCCGATCTACCTGCCCCACGGCTCTTGCATCTCAGTCAATCCATTCATCGTTCAGCGCGATCCAGACTACTGGCCTGACGCCCAAAAGTTCGACATGACCCGCTTTTATCCCGAAAACAGGGACAAAATCAAAAGCTGCACCTACATGCCATTCGGAATTGGGCCCCGCAACTGTGCTGGTATGCGATTTGCGCTGATGGGAATCAAACTCACTCTTGCCGAAGTGTTGCTCAAGTACAAGGTTTTACCTGGACCCAAGACACAAGCTTACGAGCCAAAATTCAAGCAACACGCCTTCTTCTTGCAGCTTAAGGATACTGACTTTCGATTGGCTCCAAGACAGAATCTATGACTCCGAGAGGAGTTATGACGAAGTATTCATACAAATATAACTTGTTTGCATAAGATGCGGATTTGCCGAGGCGGTTTGCTCACAGAGTCCATTTATTGTTCGCTTTAAAACGTACTTTACTCACCAGATGAGTGGGTCAGCGTCACTAGATCATCAAAAAATCTAAATGAATAAAGCTGCTTGTGTACGATTGATCGTTGATTAAGGACGATTCTCTCAGCAGGAATAGTCCGGTTAACAAATAACTGAAAACTGAGGTTTTCAAGTTGCGAATCTCAACCTAGATTTAAATTGCCAGCTTTAAACACGGATGATCGAGCGACGAAAAGTGTGCATGGAGCGGACAGAGCTCATTCAGACAAGTAAAGGTTTCCACGAGAGTCTGCGGATCGCTTGAATAAGATTTGCCAACCTGAACGCTCACTGAGATCCTAATATTATGGAATATCTCAGAAAAAACATAGATTACTTTGTTGCTGAATTCATAGGACACATATTGTTCATTAAGTTGATCGAGGAATATTTGCTTGAAAAATGGCTTCTAAAACCGATAATCGATTTTTTCTTGACCATCGAGCTACTTGGGAATCAGGGGAAGTGCACGAATTCGTGGAAAGATATTATGACATAGTCAAGAATGATCTGGATACCGTAAAGAGGACGCGGATGGAACAAGGTCTGCCGGCGCCCGTGCTAGACTCAGACGCTGAATCAGACTCAGACTCAGACATTGAGTACGAGGCTGACCTTGGGACAGACTTGGAGCCCTAGCGATCTTGAGTGCGCCTACGGGGCGAGCGCAGCGCAGGTGGTAGTGGCGCGGCGGCGGCGGCGGCGGCGGCGGCGGCAACAGGCGAGCTGCATCGCGGCGAGAGCGATCGCACCAGATAAAGCATCACACGCGGCAAGCGAGCGCGAGCGGAGAGACGAAGAGGTGTCGCCGAACAGGAGAAGGAGGAGGAGTGCGCGTCAAAAAAGGTCCCCAGACACAAATGTAGAAGCGTAGCCGAAAGCGACAGGGAGAGTCGACCAAC
>Ga0268249_1000051_pt1 | contig 71494 bp, 45 predicted proteins | sample AgamicAtPe_FD_200257 | JGI IMG/M metagenome (GOLD analysis project Ga0268249, IMG submission 200257) | Agave microbial communities from Guanajuato, Mexico - At.P.e (v2) (version 3) | ecosystem: Host-associated > Plants > Phyllosphere > Phylloplane/Leaf | place: Guanajuato, Mexico | collected... | reverse complement strand
GAAAGTCACCTATTAATTGTCTGTTACACAACTTTATTAAATGTAACCGTTCTTGTCGCTCGGCGTCATTGGAACACATTCAAGTAGTCATCCGGTTCAGGTTTCTTTTTGTTGTCATCGTATTTACTTTCAGCAACACCGTCAACAGGTGATGTAGAAGTATCCGCGCCGGCGGACTCTTTATCAGATGCGTCTTCAAACTCGACAATATTTATATAGTTTTCACCGCTCACAACAATCTGATTCTGGCCCTCAACGGGACTCACATGCAATGACTCGATGGGTGATTTCTTGCATAATGAGATCTCTCCAATAATGTTGTGAGGCCATAGGGTTAAAGAGCGCATCTTCCCATCGGAGCAGCCCGCCAAGAAGATGTCGGTGTCGGGTAGCTTATCTATTGAATCTATACTACATTTGCCTCTATTTCTGAGATCGCTACTTATAGCATACTTTCCACTTGTATGGGACCATTCGTTTTGGTTGAAAACATAAACGGCGCCATCCTCACCGCCGATGACAACTTTTTTGTTCGAATCCACAAGCTTTACACATTGAAATCCAGCTTCGAAAAGTTCAGATTGCGGCTCAATCATCCTCTTGGCCCTCAAATCATAAGCTGTCAAGGTTCCCTCCCCGCTCGTACAAACCATGAGTCGTCTAGCCTCGAACTTGCCATCAATATCTGAGATATATTGCTCACAATCGAACGACGAGAACACCGGAGCGTCGGACGTTCGCGTATCCCAAACGAATACGGCTCCATCGTCATCACCAGCACTGATTACATTGGATGTGAAAGGCATAACAGAGTAGAAACTTGTGCTCTTTCCGTCATTACGTCGGAGAGTATGCGTTGTTGAGCCGGAAGTAAGGTCATGAACTTTTACAGTTTTGGCTATAGTGACCAGCCTCCCGTCCCTGGTGAATCGAACTTTTCTTATGGGTGAACCCCTGTGGTGCCTTCTCAGGCAGGATTTCTCCGAGCCTGACTCAAATCTGGAAATTTGTTGCGATGTTAACCAACATGCACTTAATGTATAATCTGTAGACCCATTCGTTGCTACTTACAAGTGCACGTCGCCCGCAATCGTAGCCGCAGCTATTAAATTGGACTCACTGCATGGGTGGAATCGAGAATCGAAGATCTGATGGTCCAATTTAATCTCTGTCTTCACTTTGAAATCCATGTCGCATCGACGAATGAGGTATCCGATTGTCTTTATCACTTTGGAACGGATGGGCTTTGATGAGGTCGAAAGTGTAAACTTGAGCTGATGATAATGAATTACCGCCATGTGGTCTCCCAAAAATAAATACTATGCGCTTAGAAGGCGGGCGAGCGGCTGCTGTAGAATTCGAGGCCGCGACCAAAAATGCTGTCGTTGAACAGCTTTACTTGTCACACGATACACATGTACAACACGTTCCCATTATGGGAATCCCTTACAATTTATCCCCTACGACTAAAATAAATATAGAGAAACTAACACCAGATACAACCCATTAGTAAACCAAGCAAAATGATAATATGAGGGCCAAAACAAGTCATCTTGATTACTAATAGCTTTAACTTTATTAGCGCCTATCTAAAGGAAAGAAATCCCATGTCAGCTGTCATGATATAGCTACGAAATTTCAATTGCCAGCAATCATGACTTCGATAATCAACTTAACCTGTATAAGCGGCGGACAAGATTGCTCACCTCCTTGTTACTTACTCCAAATAGATCAGTTCAGATGTCTGCTCGATTGTGGATGGGACGAGAAATTTTCCTTACACATAGTAGAAGAGATAGAAAAATACTATCCTACTCTAGATGCTATCCTTATTAGCTATCCTGACCAAGCGCACTTAGGAGCGTTGCCCTATCTGGTCAAAAAGTTTGGCGTCCCCTGTCCAATCTATGCTACGAGGCCTGTCACTCTCATGGGCCAAATGTTTATGACAGATTTACTTTTATCGAGGCTCAACAATCAAGAATTCGATCTATTCTCTCAAGAGGATATAAAGAAAGCGTTCGAAAATGACAAGATAGTGCACTTAAATTTCAATCAGACATTCCACTTAGAGGGTCAAGGTTGCGGGCTTTCAATAACACCTCTAGCTGCGGGCCACATGATTGGGGGTACAATATGGAAAATCGTCAAAGACAATGAAGAAGATATTATTTATGCATTGGATTACAACCACAAGAAAGAGCGTCATCTGAACGGCTGCGTCCTGGATACTATCACACGGCCAAGTTTGTTGATAACCGATGCCTATAACGCTATGAACCATCAAGGTAGAATGAAAGAAAGGGATCAGAAGTTTCTAAGTACGATACTCGAAACTCTTCGCGGCGGTGGCAACATCCTTATTGCCTGTGACACGGCAGGCCGTGTGCTCGAGATTGCCTACATGCTCGACCATATATGGCGCAACAAAGATACTGGTTTGTCGGCCTATTCATTAGCATTAGTAAGCAACGTTGCGGTAAAAATGATTGACATTACTATGTCTACCATAGAATGGATGAGTGACAACATATTGCGAGAATTTGAGGGATCAAGAGATAACCCGTTCAAATTCAAGTATCTACAACTCAAACAACAGTTGTCAGAGTTGGAATTACTACCTCAGCCCATCACTGTTTTAGCCACCCAGCCAGATTTAGAGAGTGGGTTCGCACGAGATCTCTTCCTTCTATGGAGCACTGACCCCAGAAACTCGATAATCTTCACACAGAGACCTGGAGCGAACACATTAGGATTTCAAGCACTTAACAGTAAAACTCGGATGATAGAGGTCGAAATCTGGCAACGCATAGAATTAACTGGCGAAGAATTGGAGGAGTATAAGAAGAAAGATGAAGAAAAAAAGCATCTGGCTCTCATCGAGAGTCAAAAAGCGCTAGCTATCACCGATGGCGAGAGCGAAGATGAGGTTGTCGAAGATAAGCCTGAAAAAATGTCAACAGCGGTAGCGATTTCAAAAAAGCCAAGCAAACACGATCTCATGATGTCAGACAGCCGCGAAAAGGGAGCAGTCTTTTTCAAGCAAGCTAGGAAGACATACCCTATGTTCCCAGCACCCCCAGAGCGGAAGGTTAGAGTTGACGACTATGGTGAAGAGATTAATCCTGACGATTACGTGCTATTCCATAAAATGCAAGGTAATTTCCAGGTCATGGAGACAGAAGACGATAAAGAAAATCATAAGATAAATCAACCTGAGGCTATCATGGATGTAAAGCCGGAGGTTAAGCCTACCAAATGTGTTAGTATCGTTGCCACTTTAAACCTTCAAGCTAAACTTCATCTGTTTGACTTTGAGGGTCGATCTGACGGAGAATCTGTCAAAAATTTGGTTTCCCAAGTAAAACCACGGAGACTCATTTTGGTTAGGGGATCAGCAGAGTCCACAGCCTATATGGCTGACTATTGCAGAGCATACGTTGATGAGAAAGTGTTCAAGCCCCTAACTGGAGAGACTGTCGATGCAACAACAGAGAATTACATCTATCAAGTCAAGTTAAAAGACTCCCTAGTGAGCTCATTAGAATTTTTTGAGGCTGATGGTGGCGTTGAGCTAGCCTGGGTCGACGCTCAAACACAAATGCCCGATCAAGATGATATCAGTAGCGGAAAACTGCCGCATCTCGACGTTATGGATCCAGAGCAGATTCCTTTGCACAACGCAATATTCATCAACGAGTTGAAGCTGTCTGACTTTAAGCAGGTGCTACTGAATAACGGTATTCAGGCTGAATTTTCAGGTGGTATACTGTATTGTAACGAAAAAGTTAGCGTGCGAAGACGGGAAGCCGGCAGAATTCACATTGAGGGAACTTTTTGCGAGGATTATTTTAAAGTTAGAAACCTGTTGTACAACCAGTACGTTATGATCTGACAAGAGTGGAATGAAACGAATGTTCTGCTTCTATAATAAGTCTATTGTCTCATTTGTTTAGATTAGATTTCTCTGAAATAACCCGATCAGCTTTCGACGTTTGATCGAGCATCTCCTGTTTACGCGTGCTATCCAAGCTCATCACGATTCTTGAATGTAAGAAGCAGGTTGTAAGTGTAGATTTACTCGGGATGGATCACGAAGTTTGGCGTGTTCCAAACAAGTTCATCGCGAAAGAAATCAAAGTTCGCTTGCTTCTAGAGCATCGAAATTTGGCATCTTATCCCAACCTCTTATTATCTCCATCGTTGAGAGGGTCAAGTAACTTATATCAAGCGCTCAGGGTAGAGCGCTGACGAGAGTCTCAATCCAGCCACCCTCTGCGGTTAATTTGTTGAAATTATTAAAGTAATCAAACGCAGTTCTAAAACACTGGATGCTCTGCAAAAGTCATCATCAAACAGATCCGAGGTACTTTATTCATGGTTGCAATTTCGAGTAGACTCTAGTGTTCTTTGGCTGCGGTTCAATTAGTACATTTCCGTTGCCATAAATGTGCGCTTCGACTTCAAGATGTCACAGTTGTCCCAGCTCACCTACGCAATCCTGATATCTCTGGTTTTGGGTGTCGTGGCAAGCCCTCAGGTAATCAACATCCGACACCCAGAGTCAGTCGGGGCCCCGCAGAGAGGAGAGCCCACTCGAGGTCACACAGGTAGCTCACCCAGTTGGCGGGCTCGATTCACTGCAAAACCCGGGAACGTGATTGTGCACTTCGATAAATATCATGAGATCCAGCACATACAATACGTCCTACAAGATGGCGGACTTGCAACTCTCTATCAGCGTCATCAAGCTGCTGACGACCTCCCGACTCAAGTTCAACCCTCCCCACACGCGCAACCACGCGTAGCTACCCTTGGCGTGCACGAACCATTCGAGAGAAAACAACGAGTTAACCATGACGAGACGATTGAGATTCTAGATTCAAAGATGAACGGAGTCTCGCACCTAGTTGGGGACCACATTACCATCGAACTTCCTGACCACAGGTTACATGAGGGGCAAGTGCATCCGATGGGAATTGCAGCAACCGGGCCCGATTACCACGAGAAGTTGGACGTTCTAGCTACAGTGGCCGCAGATGCAATTCAAACTGGTGCTCAAGTTGGCGAGATTAAGCTCAAGAAAGCAGGAGTTCTATTAGACAAGCTCAAGAATAAGGTGAGCTTGAAGTTGCATGAACTGCCGAGCATGATCGAGGCCAAGTTGCGCTCCAAGTCCTCGATGGGACGCATTTTTCTCGACGAGCAGGCTCAGCAACAAGTGGTCGTTCAAATAGATGGACCGGGAGAGGCTAGCGTCCAACCAGTTTCCGCTCATCCGTCCACCAAACAGGCGGCCTCTACAATGGACCAGGTTCACATTGGGTCTCCGTTCTACAAACAGCCGCTCGAACTGGTGCCACCTGCTCGCAGACATGAGAGTGGATTGCGGCCAATGGCAAGCTCCAGTCAGGACTTGAGCCAGAGTCAACCATAGAAATAAATCGGGTTGAAAGATTGGTTACAGTAGTTCAACAAACTTCCTATTTATACAGTTCCTCATATAACTTCAGAGGTGCTGCCGAGTTCCTTCTCTTTCTCCTCGATCCACCGAAGTGTTTCCGCCTTCTCGGCTTTGAACCGCTCCTTTTCGGTTTCTAGTTGCTTGATGAACTCTTCCACCTTCTTTTCTTTCAGATCTCGAGAGTACTCGATGGCTAATTGCCGCATTCTTAGCTTTCTGAATGGCGGCAAAACTGGCACGTTGATTCTGTTTTCCTCTGGTTCGATATTCAAAACTTTTTTGATTCTCTCGAATCGATCATTATGTTGCTCTCTGAGTTCACATAAGTATCGAAATCTTCTGAACTTGACAGAATTCAATGACATTCTTGTTGGTCCGTTGAACCTATCTTCAGGATCTTTGTTCTTTACCTGAAGCAGTAAGTGCCTCAGCGTGAAAGTTAGGTTAATAATCTTCGCCTCGAGTGAATTTGTATAATCGACGGCGTGTACTAAACCGTATTTATTCAGGTGCTCATAGACTAGCGCCTTATTGTGTTTACTTCGTCTTGCGTGTTCGATGGTGAAGATTTTCTTCAACGGATCATCCGGTTTAAGCTGCCGGAGCTTATCGGAGATACGAACCTCAGGGAGAGGTTCCCCAGTAGGGGGGTCTATGGTCTCGACTAGATCACCAGTGTTCAAGTAACCGGGAACCTTCTCTGGTCGATTCCAGTGGAATGGCACCCAATCGTTTGGCCATGACTTCAAGATTACCTTTCTTCGGGCGAAGCGTTTCGCTGTGACGTTCAAACTAGCTTTAGCAATGTTGGAGAATATCATGCTCACGAACAATTTGATAATAACAAAATAACTGATTGTCCGGGGGTGATTTTAAGGGATACACGCGGTGACTTAGGAAATTGTTGACTGGCCGATTTTTCAAACTTCCAGCGCCAACTCTCTCGCGCAGCCGCATAATGACCATCTGCCCACGTCGGCCACAACTTCTGTTTCGAATCATACTTCGAGCAGATTTATTTTTTGGTATTGGTTTCGCACTCATCCCCTAGCCGGAGTTCGTCAAAACCAGATAGGTTAACTCTTTAGTTTGAAATAGAAATAGAAACACATCAGCATGCGATATATTGCAGCCTACATGTTGGCCATCCTCGGCGGCAACAAAGCCCCAACTGAAGAGGACCTCAAGAAAATTTTGGGCTCTGTCGGAGTCGAATATAATCCGGAGCAATCGACAAAGGTTGTATCAGAGCTTAGTGGGAAAAATATAGAGGAATTAATCAAGAAAGGTAGCGAGAAATTAGCGACTATCCCATCAGGCGGAGGAGGAGCCGCACCGGCTGTCGATAGTGGAGCACCAGCTGCAGCTGAGAAGAAGGAAGAGGAAAAGAAGGAGGAAGAAGAGGAGGAGGAAGACGATGACATGGGTTTCAGTCTATTTGATTAAACAAATATTAAATAAATTGAGGTTGTTTACAGAGGCAGCTAAAGGAAGGCTGCCTTTGTAAACAAGACCAACACAGGCTAGCTCCCTCTTCTATCTCTTTTTGTCTGCCTCGCTCTTTCTCTTCCAATTCTCACTTAAGCTGATGGGAAGCCCTACAGAGTGGGGCTTCTAACGATGAGTTAGTCAGCGCGGCCTAATTTATTGCGCGCACTAACAGATGCAACAAATGACATTCACTTGGGCCCAAGAAAAGCTCCACCGAAAGCGAGTGATTTCAATGCTTCTGATGCTGCCGCTGCTGCCTCTAAGGCTGGCGGCGCCTAGGCTGCTCTCGAGCAAACGCTTGCCTAGGTATCGCTGTAAAAACACACACACAAGGTTTCTCTGGCCTGGCTAAAAGCTTGCTATGTTCGTATCGGCGCTAGAAGACTCAGACTATAGACAACTGTGTCAAGTGCGAGCTAGGGATCTGGCCCGCGCATCTCATAAATCAGTGCGCTTGATTTTGAATGAGGGCTAGTACGCGAGGGAGGTAGGCTGCTAGCGCGCATGATTCGGATAGAGGGTTCTTATGCATAGGGCTTGTGAGCTCGCATTGGCTTCAGCACCTTTGAAGCTGACAGCAGGCATGCTTGCTCACCCCCAATTGACCAATGGTTGACGGGCACCCAATGGCTAACTGGCGAGGCTGGTGCCCGTTTAGAGTTGAGGGACAGATTTGTGTGAGTTGAAGTTGTCAGGGTCGAGAAGACGAACGGGTTAAGCAAGATGAGTGAGGCAATTTGTATCGGGTAATCAGACCGGCCGGCCGACAAACAGAAGAGCGAGTTCATCACACATATACAAGATTGCGAGAGACATTGTACCTGACAACGTTTTCTCGCGGCTAACAAGTAAGTCAGTCCGGAGAGAGGATCAGACATTCAATCTTGATAGTGGTCAACAAGGAGAAGAGCTCGTGTGATAGTCTCGTTAGCTTATAAAGCTGATTCTACTGTGTCAGAAGTCGCGACTGCGAGAATTGGCACTTCCGTAACTGCGATTGTGAGCACGGAGAGACTGGCAGAACGCTGAATGCGATCCCAATTGGCCCGTTGCAAGGAGTGAACCAAATCAATCATAGAAGTCCCTGGAAGTGCTGGTTCGCCGGCCCCACAGCCGCCAAATTACCAGCCGAGGTCGCTCAGGCCCGCGAACCTCAGGCGCCAGGCGGCAATGGTGGCGGCTGGCGAGGGCCAGCTTGGCTACGATGGAACCACCATAGAGCTGGCCAGTGTTTTGCCAAGTGGCACCATCGTGCCTCCCAAGCGGCCAGCCCATTTACCAGCCCGCTTCAATCCCGCTTACCCAAACCATGCACCAATCATTGCCTCGCCTGGCCCCTCGCCAACAAAGCCGAATCGCTACTCATGGGCGCAGGTACAACATTGGCAAGCCGCGGCCGCAGCGATCGCTGTCGCATCAGGCGCACAGCCAAGACAAACTACCTCAGCCTCAACTTTACCCACCCATCATGGGTTCCATCATCACTTTTCGGGCCCATTTTCCTCGGCAGCCTCCAGAGTTTTGGTTGTCAATCCAATGCAGATGGTCAACCTGAGTGAGCACACCAAATCTCGACTCATCAAGTTCATAGAGGCACTTAAAAGGTTCAGTGAGAAATGGTTCAGTCACGTATTGTTGCTCCTATTCTTAGCTGTTTACGCCTGTTTTGGCGCCTATATATTTATTAGCTTTGAGGCTCCAACAGAGCAATGGGAAAAGCAGCTTATCATTGACACTAGACAAAGGATTGTGAACGAGTCTTGGGATGAGGCGAAGGTAAAAAGTAGAGAGGACTATTATGTTCTGTTTAAGGGAAAATTTGAGGATTATGAGCGCCTATTGAACAGAGCCTATGCATCTGGCATGACAAGCGTTTCAATGGAAAACCAATGGACTTTTTGGGGCGCCTTGTTCTACTCAATGACTGTATTTACAACAATCGGCTACGGTCATCTAACGCCTATAACCTTTGCTGGCCGAGTGGCGACAATGGTTTACGCGATATTCGGCATTCCAATCTTGCTTATGGTTTTGGCTGACCTTGGTAAACTTTTGACCCGAATTATCAAGTACTCCTTCAAAAAGTTCCGTTATTTATACAACAAGTTGTTGAAAAGAAAAGCGTCGTTGAGGACGCGAAAGTTGATCTCCGATAATACGAATCAATATATCGGAGTTGCAAGAGATGCTTTCGAGCGCAGCGTTGCTTTCATCCAACCACATAATAAATTTACCCAGGCTTTCACTAAGGTTAGCTTCTCGAAAAGAAAGGGCAGAGATAAAGTAGGGGAGGAAAAGGTTTTGAATGGAGCAGAGAATGGCAAAGGGGCGCACGAAACTGATAATGTTGACTCGCTCATTGAGACCGCTCCACCTGAGCTGGGTCCATCCAATGATTGTCCGCTCCCCATAGGACAGCAAACTCATAAGAGGCTCTCAGAGACCACCGATGTTATCGTAACTCCAGGCAAACAAACGAAACCAGTCTCTCCACAGCCAGCAAATGGCAAGAAATCTCAAATCGAACATCATAATCATCAGCATCATCATCAGAACATTGCGCATATTTTGCAGCATCATGCTCGTCACCAAAATCACCGCACCAATCAGGATCACCTGCGACGCAAAACTTCGGCCTCAAGTGCATCTGGTTCAGCAAAACGCCAGACTAAAGGCTCTGTTTCGCACTCGTCATCTTCTTCGATGGTAGCCCAGCTTTTGAATGAGCAAGATGCGCAACCGAACTTGGGCTCACCAACAACAAATGAACAGACTTCCGGAGCTCAATTAGAAACAACTAGCGAACAGGAGACTCAACCTAGAGTCAAGAACGAGAACGAGCCTAAGACTAAAATGTCCACAGATGACCTTGAGGCTTCCGAGGATGTCATAGCTGCTGCGGCAGCAACAACTGCATCGGCAAACTATGAAGAGTTGGAGGACGATTTTGACATACCTGTTAGTTTCGCACTCTTTCTACTGGTCACCTACATGATGTTTGGAGCAGTTGTTTTTAGCATCTGGGAAGGCTGGAACTTTTTCGACTCTCTTTATTTTGTCTTCATATCAATGTCAACAATTGGATTTGGCGATCTCGTTCCACAACACCCCAAACGAATGATTGGAACCTTCATTTACCTACTGTTTGGTTTGGCATTAACATCCATGTGCATCAATGTAGTTCAAGAGAAGATTCATGCAACTTTTTTGCGAGCTAAAATGCAGATTGGAGAGAAGATGGGCCTCGATTTGGATCAGATCATGGCCGATGATTATTACGACAGCTCATTGGGAATGTACGGTGACGAGGACGATTGCAATAGCGTTGCAATTTCACAAGCAAATTCATCCTCAGCCCACCATGATGGTTGTGAAGTGTTGGATCCTAGCGACATACCACGTTGCGCTAATGCTTCAAGAACTGGCAGTCTGCCAGGTAAGGCACATTTTTCATCTGAGGCCAGCGGTTCATATGGAGATGGTTCGAAGTTTACAAGAAATAGAGAGTCAACTAAGAATAAGAAGCGAAGTGTTGCCGGTTTGCCTGGTCATAGTGGCTCTATGCGTCGAAAACCAAGCACCAGAAAGATGTTATCCCGCCAGACGACGCCGTCCTCGCCGCCTCACGAGGTACAGCCGCAATCTCTGACGCCTCAAGCACTGGGATCATGCCAGGAGGTTGTTTTCTGGCCAGCGAAATCGAGCTCTGATTTACCTGTCAAAGTCGAATCAGAAATTTGCAAAACTGAGCCCCCAAGCTTGAATCAACCGAGCATAATCCATCCAGTTAACAGTGCTATGGGCATCTGTGAGCCACTATCAGATGGGAAACAAAACTCAAGGAAGCAAACAGATTATCGTCCGAAGCTTGTGGCTACTCGATCGCAACCTATTTCGGATGTAACAAGGTCGCCTAGCTCTGAGTCACAAGCAGCGAAAAAGAAGGGCACCAAATTTCAAACAGGGAGCTCGACCAGGCATAGTACGTTGGGTCCTCATTCGGCTGGCTCGTCGCGTCGTTCATCTATGAGCCAAGAATTGAGTCAACTAGATGATCTCATTGTAGCATTGAGCCAGTCGCCCTCGGAGCGATTTGGACCTTTGCTCGGCATTCCTTCGAGCGTTCGATCAAGTCGCTCCAATTCGCCTCCCTCTCCTCTCGCAAGACGTGGCACATCCATGACCAACAGGCCAAGCTCTAGCTCGCCAAAACCAAATATAAAGAAGAAGGGATCCCTAGTCATCCAACCCTCCTCTGTCTCCTCACAATCATCGCCACCAATACAACCCATTTCGGGGCTATCACAGCGATCGCAAGCGCGTAAAGCTATCTTGTTAATGGCTTCGAATGAAGCTCAAGCGGCACTCAACGAATTGGAGGCAGTCAAATCCTCAATTGTGTGATTTTTGAAAAATAGTAAAGCGCCTCAATGAAAGTTTCTGTTGTCTTAATATGATGGTTTATTGTTTCATTGAGCTAAGCAAAGGAGCGAATGAGAGTCCAATAAATAACTTATTCGTATTTAGCCATCCAATCTGGACTGATAGAGCTAGGATCTTGGTACGATTATGCTTCGACCAACATCAGTTAGTTTCGTACAACCGCATAACATCATCGCCCTCGAAAGCTCCTCTTTGAGTAGCTTCATCGCCACGTAAACGCCTTCTTCGCCGAAGCTGGCAAGACCCCAGAGAGGCGGCCGTCCAACGAAAACCATGTCAGCCCCTAAGGCAAGAGCTTTCAAGATGTCAGCTCCGCCTCGGAATCCACCATCAACAAATATCGGACATCTTTTGTTGACTTGTTCAACTATGGCGGGTAGAGCCTCAATCGTCGACTGGACTCCATCGAGCTGGCGACCACCGTGGTTAGAGACAAATATCCCATCAACGCCGGCCAACAAGGCTTGTTCAGCATCCTCAGGGGTCATAATTCCCTTTGCAATGACCCTGATTGTGTCACCCACACTCTTCTTCAGATCAGCCAAGTCTTGCCAAGTCACAGATGGGTCGAAGATGTCGGAGGAATGCTCTCGGACGCTCATCTTACTGGAGTCATCTATGTTTTCGAGTGTAAATTTGCCGAGAGTAAAATTATTCTTTTTGTCATAGCGCCTGTTACCTAATATTGGGGCGTCACAAGTGACTACTAGAGCACGATATCCATACCTTATAGCTCGATTGATTATGCTCTGGGTGGCGTCCCTATTTTTCAAAATGTAAATATTCTGCCACTTGGTACAAATTGGCGCCTCCTTGGCTACATCCTCGAGCGAAGTAGTTGAGAACAAGCTGAGAATCATTAAGGCATTGTGTCTATTACAAGCACGAACAGTGGCTAGCTCTCCATCAGGGTGTGCCATTTTGTGCATTGCTGTCGGCGAGAGTGCTATTGGCATGTCGAGTTTGTCGCCATAGATGTACTTTGTCAGATCAATTCTGGAGACATCACACATAACTCGGGGCCGTAGACAGAATTTGCCGGAAATCATGCTCCTATTCCAATTCAAGGTGGTCTCATTGTCAGAGCCGTGGAAGTAATAGTCAAATATAGCTTTGTCTAGCTTCGATTTAGCTATTTCCTCCAATTCGTCGACACACACTACATCCTCCAAGAAGATTTGATTGCTCCCCGAGGACACTGACGAGGAGTCGTTCGACATTTTGCAGATTTTGGATTATCGGCCGCTCGAGGTGGGTCCAATGCCCTGATGGGTGAGTTATTTGGTCAAGAGGACGAATTGCTTTGTTTAGCTCTTTGACTTTCGACGATGACAATTTGTGAAAAGATCACCGGGGACATAGAGTTGTATTTGAATTGCGTATCTATGATCTTCCTGCTTGGAAGATACTGTGCTGTCTGCTGTAGCCATATCGGCATGCCAATATCGATGCGCAAGAATGCACACTGGCAAGGCAGAAAAAGTCACCGACTTCCTCTGACACTAACAGAGCGTCTCCGGTTATCAAGTTTCTAGGTTTGCTCACCGAGTTGTCTAAAATTCACAGCTCGCTTAAGTCGATGTCAGTTAGCTGTCAGTTTGCATGACTCCTCCTGAATATCCTACTGTTGCCCTAAACTGTGGCCATGGTACATTGTATTGACCTGCTTTTTATGTCTATCGAGTGTATTTACCCAACGCAGTTTACTATTACCCCGGACGCTAAGCTTTCTTTGCCAAGTTTACACGTCGTAGGCATGAGAAACGTCAGATATGGAGCGATATTCTGAATAGAAACAACTTGCTTAACCAATCAGTTCAACCGCAAAGCGAGCAATCTTTAGCCCCAATTTACTACCGATCAATCAGAGCTAGATCTTAGCGAGAAATGAGTATGCTGGGCTAGATTGGGGATTAAGCTTTAGATTGCCATCACAACAATCGACCGCAACGGACGGATAGACTGGCGATATGATCTTGTATGGCTGATTTTAGATGTATTGATATCCATATATTAACTTTGACTCTTGTGCTCCATAAGCTAGTGGCTATCCAGCTGATCGATCGAGTTCATACCTCACCTCAGAATCTTCATTGGAATCAAATTTGTTGATTATAGTTTGGTAAATCGTCGGGACGCTCGTAGTAAACGCAATACAAGTCTTGATAGTCGCATTTGTGTGACTTGGAAATATGTTTCAAGAATCTACAGGTTCCCTCATCACATCGGTAGACTAAGCTAAGGCAATTTGATTTTGGCTCGACTGTTAGAAGCTCATAATCCATATCGTGCAGGTCATCATCTGGAGCCCCATCAATATAACTTATATAACCTCCATCTTCAAAGTTTACTTGAAAATCGTGATTGAAGTTCAGTATTACATCTAGAGCCGATTTTTCACCCAGCTCATAACCATGATCATGGATCAGTGTGTACGAGCCAGTTTCAAGATGTCTAAATTCAAATCTTGAAAGTGGATCAGACACTCGCTTCCGCTTTCGAGGAGACTTTCTAGTCTCTTGAGATTTTTCCTTGCTTGTTGTGGGTGTTTCGACTTTTCTTTTTTGAGATTCTGCCTGCTCTTTGAGGTCGAAACTGGTGGCTGCAATTTTATTCTCAAGAATCTGCGATTCGCTATCATTCTCGTCATCTTCTTCAATATCTCCCGTCGCCCGAGATTTTTCAATTTTCAACACATTTTCGTCATTATCTGAATCAATCTCTCGGGCGGATGGATGAGAATCGTCCGCTTTAGCGCCACCAACGACCAAGATCTCTTCAGATTCGGATTTTTCGTCGGAATTGCTATCATAACTACTACTACAACTACTACTGGAGTCACTGCCCTCATCACTGTAATCCTCCTCATCACTATCGTCGTCGTCAGACTCCTTCATATTGTCCTCTCCTTCCTTCCTCCTGGCTTCACGCTTCAAGCTTGGAGGCTGAAGGTCTAAACCGGTGAATTTAGATAGGAGCATGAAGAACGGCTCACTCTGAAAAGCATCATATAGATCCTTACAGATTTGTGGCATCCTCTCAGGTTTAATAACTTTATAATTTCTTTTGTTATATGGTCCAACATGAGTTAGATTTTCCTCATTTCTAACGGTCTCTCTAAGAGCCGCACTAATTTCCTCAAATTTCTCTTTTGCTAGGAAGTTTGTCAGATTTATCTCACTTTTTTTCTTGAATCTTTTCTTAACCATCATACAAGTTTTGTTCATTAGGTATTCTTGATTAAAATATACCTTAAAGATATTCTCTAGTCTCTCGTCAAGAGCTGTTGGTTTCAGGAACACATATGGGCAAGGTTCGATTACTTTCTCCTGTTCGGTTATGTTAAGTGGAAGTTCAGAGTGGTACCAGCCGTTTATCGACAGTCTGAAATCATCTTTGCAGTAAACTTCAGCGACTGAGTGCCATGAGATTGGACTAGTTTCGAATACAACCAGCGTGTTTGGCCTAGGCAGAATGCGATTGTTAATCTTGATTGGCTCGCCGGTTGGGTCTGAATCGTATAAGACTAGTGCGCCCCCATCGTCTTTGGTCCAAACTCGAGAGTTGAGGTAGTAGATAAATGCCAGGGCGCGACCGTGCCGCTTGGGATTGTCCTTGATGTCATCATTGTGGCATAATAAGTAGTTCCCTACATCATAACGGGACGCTGTGATATCGAAATTTTTACTACTAAGTTTTTTTCCGCTGAGTCTTTCCAATTGTATTCGGACGGTATCCAACATGGCATCAATGAACTCATGTAGCAGAGGTGTCACTTTTTTGGCAGGCGTCTCAGTTCTGAGATCTTTGCTCTGCTTAAACTTGTACAGATCGTTGTCCTTTGGTTTCAGCTTAATTGAAGAGTTTATGTCATCTCGTAACCGGGCAACGTTGGAATCCTCCAAGAGATTCTCAAATATGTAGAAGCTGAACGGGCTCTTGGCATCGGGATTTTCTCCGTATGGTCCGAGGGTTTCTTTCGACCATACATTCTTGAGTTGCACGTCCAACGATTGATGAGTCATTTTGAATGACCAATCTGTTACCAGAAGGTCAAACCAACACCTATTCTGGAATGGTCAGTAGCGAGACGCGAATGCTTGATGAGCAGCTGACAAAAGCCATGTGCGCAACAGATAAGCATTTGCTGGCTTCACTCGCTCCAGAATAGAATGTACGCACATGTATTCACGACTCAAACAAACGAACTTGTTTCTTTCCAGGTGCGATGCTAACGTTATATTTCGCGCGCAAAAAATCAGTCAAGAATTGTAACGAGGATTTGATTGATCATAATTGATCAATATAGGACGCAGAAATAAATAGAGGACATTCTTAAATGGGACTCAATGCTCGAGGGGTGATCTTCAAAAAACTCGTGACGGGCACACTTGATGTCGCACAAGCTCTAGCAAGCTGGATCCATGTTTCGATCACCCAGGAAGTGGAACTAGGCACTCTACTCGCATATCCTCTCGAATATGCTCCAACATAAACCAGCCGCATCATCTCACTTCTACGAAACGAGTAGGGGTGGCACATTTGTCATGATCGATTTGAGCAACCTAAGGATCCTAGCGAAGGTTTCCACGTCTGCTGATGCTGCGATATGTCTGTGATGATTGCAAAGGCCTGATCAACGATTTGAATGCATCAGCACAGTGACTCTCTTCAGGCATTACAGTTTACACTTCTTCCGCCATGCTGGTCGCAAACCAACAAAACTGTGATCAAGATTGAGCACCACAACATGCTGGGAGCATTGTTAGGTCAGCTATTGTATCTGCCACAATCATTGTTTGCTGTGTTTTGATTTATCTCAATAACAGAGCTGCCTCACCAAGATTCTCGAGTGAGAGCGCCTCAAGCTCGAGGCTCATCTAAGGTCACGCTGGAGGTAGCTTAGTCATAAATTATTGACTCTTAACACCGAAGGATAATCACCGGATCAACTATGATCCGTAGCCATTAAAGGAGGGATCTATGAGCCGGCCAGGTGTGCGTTCTGGCAGCCTTTGGTTGTCGATCAGCAGGTGTTTTTAGTTAAATTCGCAGAGTGTCATAGTGAACAGCAAGTCTGTTATTATGGTTGGTGCATGGAGTGAATTCGCTCATATTCCGCTGTCGGCTGCTACCAAGCCCAGAATGACATAGATTTTCTACCCTTCAGAACGATTCAACCCTCACCAATTCAACTTGGATCAATGGTCTGCTCCACTGCCGTCAACAACAAATAACGAACAGTGTTCGCTTGGTGGCGCTCGCAGGAATCGGCAGAAGAAAAGTTGACTCTGCATTGATCCAATAGAGTTAGTCGATCTAGCCATCACCGCGATCTGTATCGATTGTAGCCTGTTTTAAATCTTCATTTTACGTTAGATTTTTCCCGAGAGTGAGACGAGAACGAAAATAGAATGTTAGAATTCGAAGCATGAGAAAATTCGCCAACTCATCCACTACAGTTTGGCGTTTTAAAATTGAAAATTTGCAATCGAACACCGTGCGCTCGTGCGAACTTTCAGTAGATCGCTATAGACCTCCGTTCCATTATCTGTGGCAAGAATCTCCCCAAGTCATCTCCGCATTTTTTCGTAGCATTGACACGAGATCAAAATAAGAAATCAAACCAGATTTAGCGGCACCTCGATACATCACTTCAACAATTGAGGCGTCCAAATGCTGAGGTCTCCTGAGGCTGTAGCTTCAAAAGTTGATATAGTTCGTTGTCTCGACATGGCAAGGATCTCGAAAATCCGGTGCGAGAACTTTTGAATCAGTTCAAACTTTATCTGAGTATCTCCAAATGGAGCATTAGTATTGCAGCAACAGTTGGCCCTTCGAGCGATCCAAGGAATCGGACCAGGATTCGTTTATCATTATCCATCATCAAGACACCATCATCCATTTCAAACAATAACCAAGATCTCCTACTTGCTTCTTGCAAGCAAAAACTGCCTCCAAAAAGAGGGAGAGAGATTTGCAAGGCAGCCTACAAGTAGGCTTAGCTGGTTGAATCGCGCATCAACCCATAGCGCTGTCTGGGTTTGGATTTGGACGCGACAACTATGGCAAAGAGATAAGAAATTTGATAGAGTAAGTCTATGTTTGATCAGTCCTCCGCTAACTTGCATGCGTTCAACACATTCTAGCAAATGTTTTATTGTGTCAACCTGATACTATCGAGCTCTTTTTGAAACAGCATAGAGCCTAGAGCCTACAGAGATGAGCAGAGCTTTTTACCATCCCATTCGAGTGGCCTAACTTACTCTCCTTTACGATCTCTGATGAACCAGAGGCAATGTGCTCTCAGCACTCGAGATGTATTTGTTGGGAAACATTCTTAACGAGGTGTTATTAGAACATTCGAAGATAAGTACCTCCAACCACTGAATGGGTCAGAGATTGTTTTCTTTCACAGAACAAGAATCAGCAGCCATGTTAGAGAGAGAGAATTCACCTGATTTCCAGAGGCTATACCAACACAAGTCACCACCAGCCTAGCCCTGGTAGCTTGATGTCCCTACTGCCCGTTCGATGCAACCAGTTAGAGCTATTCGAAACAAACGATTATTTGCATTTTACTATCAGTCAAATTCGAGCGTATCAGTTAGGTTGTTTATTCAAATTCAAGCTAACAAGCGCAAGCAATACATGTTGGAGTTTGTTCAACTAGTTGATGGGACACGAACAAAGGTTAAATATTTGTTTGTCTAACATCGTATAAGATAATCAGCAGTATCGGAGGGCTAATACTGCTCAGTTCAGCAGTGGTGATATTTTTCTGGTATATAGGATGACCAATCTGGCACATTGGCAAGACGACATAGAAGAAGCACTCGGTGGCGATTTTGATGGTTCTTTATCTGGCCTTTGTATTATGAGTTTATCCTTTGATTTCACTAGAAACGGGAATGGCACTTTGTTGGGCTCGAACAGCAATGTTACCTCTAGTGGAACTGGCCAGCTAGCAGGTGGAGCTTTGGGAACGACAGTTCCTCTAGGCAACAAATCCACCAGTTGTGGTACCAACTCAAACTATGATACACGCGATTACAGCAATGGTAGCTGCTTCAAACGTTTCAAACCCTCAAATGCCGTTGATCCCGATAGCTTTGAAGACGAAAACAGATCCTCAAATCAACAGAAGTTTGTGCGCCAGTTGCAACAGTTGAAGAATTGTTTAAACTCAAATAATGCCAAATCAATGACAACCAACGCAACTCAAGCCCAATATCACAACTCTTCGGACACTCAGAATGGAGTCCAGTTAGCTAATGAAAACATCTTAGACCGAAGTTCACCTCAATCCACCGAAACCTCATGCAAAAGCACTCCAGCTCTATCGTCACCCAATGGATCTCCACGTTCCTCGGTCGTCGACGTTAGATCATCGCCATCATCATCAAACTCGCCATCTCCTTCACCAAGTCAGAGGAGCTGCTCGTCCGTCTTCTCCCGATCTCATGCGTCATCGAGGTCACCTTCTCCCTCAGACATGTCAGTACATGGAAGTAACAACAATGCAAACGCCAATCCAAACGCTCAAGATTCGGGTAGAACTGAGCTTGATTCAAGTGGGAGCAAGACCAACCAACACGAGCAGAGATCGAATGAAAACAACGACAACCAACAAGTATCAATATATTCGTTTAAGGACAGCCTACTCAATGGAAGTAAACTCAAAGAATCCTCTTATACAACAAGCGTTATAACTACAACAGCGCCGATGCATTTCAAAAATTTACATCATCCTTTCTCACTTAAACAATTTCCGTTAAGTCCATATCATCAATTTAGCAATAGCTCTTTAAATCATGATTTTTACGATCGTTATATGTCCCATGACAGTCACCAACCCCTGCAGACTCCCTTAATAGGGATTGAGCGCACTCAAGATTTGCTATCACTTAAACTTCCGCCCCATGGCTCGGATGACACAGAATTACAGAAATTTCCAAGGGAGTGGCCATTTGATGACCACTCAAAGAGTGATGCCAACACCACTAAGTCAGGTATTAAAGAAACGCCTGACAAACAAACCGCGTTAAACGGCTTGAATGGAATTAATAGAGATAATAACAGGAAGAAAGAGCAAAGCGTTGGTCTCGGGTCCCAAAAAGGCTTCTCTTTCAACTATAAGAGTGGCTCTAGTGTTAGAAGCGACTCTGTGGTCGACCATGGTGCACCGATAGATCTCAATGTTTCCTATGAACAAAATGAATGTTGTAGCGACGGTCGGAAGAATAGTATATTTGATGAGAGCATGAAACACTTCAATCCAGATAGGGCGCAACAAGATGCATGCTATGACCTAAGATCAAAAAATGCATCCCCCATTCATAACAGTAATCCGATCAATGACGCAGAGAACGTTAATAACATATCGCACCAGTGCCATGGGCAGGAGAGTATGTTTGGCATCGATCCTGGCAAGCAGAAGTTCCACTATGTATTGGCTGCGCCGATATCTGTCGCCACCAAGCTCACAGAGGATACCATGACATATCTGAATCAGGGTCAAGCTTATGAGATCAAGTTGGAAAACTTTACGGATGTTTCCGAGGCTAAAAAAGGTTTCATGTGCTCAATTATCAATATCGGATTCCAAGAGCGACATATGCAACAAGCTGAGAACGAGCTCTGGCAGCAATGGAGCCAACAGCATCCAAATGAGAAGATATTCTCGGTCGATATGAAACTATCGTACAATGTTTTCGGAGTCGAGTCGGACGGTTTGAATAAGTATGAATTTTTGTGGGATTCGAGCAAAGCTGCCGGAGTGTTCATTAGAATCAACTCCATTAGCACTGAATTTACACCCAAGAAGCACGGAGGCGAGAAGGGTGTGCCATTCAAGCTTTCAATCGAGACTTTTTCATACAATAGCAAGACTCATGATTCGTATTTTATATCTGCGGCCTGTTGCCAGATAAAAATATTCAAACCAAAGGGAGCAGAGAGAAAAATAAGGTCAGACAGGGACAAGATCCTGAAGCGGCCTCCAATCGAGCAGGAAAAGTATCATAGATCATGCGATCATACGGGTTTCAAAGAATGCTCATTAATATCTCTGCATCCGATGGCTGACGACTCGCTATGCTATTACCGGCATAGTCATGGTCATTTTGCGTCCAAACAAGTGATTGCAGCATCTAGTGTCGGGGGAACTCCCTCTGTGCAAAATCAGCAATCAACTACACACGAAGCAGCGAGTGAAATCGAACATGCAGACGAGTCCCCTCAACCTGATAACCGATCTCCAGGACAAGGTAGCTCAGGTAGCCAGTTGAACAATGAAAGTGAAAGTAGCAACACTGGACCGACCAACGGAAGACAGGAATACCAAGACCAAAGTTCGAGGAGCATGATTCCTGTCGGTAAAAGCGGCCAATCCGAGTATTCTGTTGGCCGCCCTCTGCAACACGGTCATCAGTATGGTAGGGTTGGTCTCGATCATGCCGGTCAGATCGATCACGATTATGGATCTCATCAAACAGGAGAGTCAAGTCTGGGGAATCCAAGCGAGCTGTTCCAATCGAATGCGTTCAATCAAATGTATCACACCAATCAAGCGCGTGGAGTTGCAAGCTTAGCCGGCGTCAGTAATCCTCAACACTTCGGGGTGGCATATTATGGACATGGCTTACCGGCTGCTATACCGGCACACATCCCTACAGCGTCGGCATATGGAATCCAAACTGGTAGCTCGCTCACTTCTTTGAATCCAAGCAACGGAATGTCGATCTCACCTAACCCGCATATCGGGACAAAAGTTGCACCATCCATCTATAGACACCTTGGTAGCGGGAAACACATGAGTGTCGGTTCAGCGAGTCATTCTGCTCCATTCAAGGCATCAAACCTTGCTCTGTCGAGCCACAATAACTTCCCAACACATCTGGGCAATCATGGCGAACAGTGCACCGAGAACCACATCCACGAACCCAAGGATGGCTCCATGACCAACGAACTCTACCACCATGAGCCATACGATTCGCATTTTCACCATTCATTTCCACCCACAACCAGTTCAGGCCACCAACAACATCCTCGACAACGGAGCGCGTCCATATCGTTAGCTACCGCAAACGGTCACTGCGTTTCGAGTTATGCAAACCACAATCGTCACTTAGAGGGGTACGCTGGTTCTAACAGTATCACATCAGACAATACGATGAATGGTCCTCATTGGAACCATGGTCATGCAGGCAACTCACAAGCGGTGATACCGAATCCGAATTGCGTGCTAAGGAGTGGATTGTCCTCTCAGAGTCATGAAAGTGCTTATAGCAACAATTACGACTGCAACAATCAGCACTACGATTCTGATAGGAGCTCTCCCCATAAGAATCATCTGAACACTAGCAACTCCTCATCGACCTGCTATTCACGCTTTAAAAATACCTCTGCCCTAACAGCTTGCGGATTGCCGCAAGAGCAATATGATAATCTGAGATTGAATACAAGCGTCCCGAACATCAATCTGAATTCTGATTGCACGGAAGTTGTCTCATGGTTTGCAGCGAATAGGTTTGCACTCTACGCCAAGACGTTCAGCAATTTCAGCGGATCGGATCTTCTGAGACTGTCGAAAACAGAACTGATTGAAATTTGCGGTCTCATCGATGGCATACGACTCTATAACAGTTTGCACAACCAACCCATCAAGCCTCGTCGGGTGCTTTACGTCTGTCACGAGGAATCCGAGGTTTTTCATCCAATTTACTTGTACGAGGCTAGTTTAGGAGAGCTTGTAAGGGAGCTTTCAAACGTTTTCCAATCATGTCTCAAAAATGCTGAGCTCCCTCCGGACGATAAACATCAAAAGAATGAGACGAAAAGATTGTCAATTGGTTTGAAGTCAAGCTCGGGTTCGATTTCTAGACCAAATCCTGCCCTGCTTAACGAGAGTGGTCCTGATGATCTTTACCCGAGGAACCAGTTCTATGGAGACCTAGATGGGAGCGAAAAGCACCTTGCGAGCGACGTCAAGGCTGTTAAAGGCGACGCCCCTCAATCAACTAGGATGATTGACAGGCTGCTCGTCGATGGGGTAGCTGTGGTGAAAATAATCGCGACAGAGCAGATGGTGCAGATGTTAGAGGATGAGTCCGTGTGGACCATTAGTTTTGCAACAAAAAACTCGGGACTCATAGAGGCCTGTATAGCGTCCTGCCACACTAAGCGCACCGCAAAATAGGCAGCCATATCAATCTACAAATAAACTTTGCCTGGTCACAACTAATTCCGTAAGTCTCTTTTGACTATCTGATCCAACAAAGGTCCTGTAATCCTATAATTTTGCCTTAATTCGGCATAATTATTGAATTAGCGCGAGCCTCTCAGTTCCAGAAGCTGTAGTTCAGGCATGAAGCTTGGGCTGCTGCCAAAATTAAGTGCTAAAGCCTCGAGGTGAGCTTTTGTTGTTCATTCGCCCGTCCGGACTCAAAGCAACAATTATTAATCGGTCTGTCATGTGTGGTGCTCTTACAATGTACTTTGATTTACACTGTGATCAGAGTATGTTTGCCTCTGCCGGAGGGTCTGTCGGATGGCTAATCAACAGTCCAAACCTTGTTGGAGCAAAATGAGGGCATGCAATTGCCTGTGCCTTACATCATCTGCGCGCGCCGATTTTTGGTTTGGTTTGGTTTTGGTCTGGTAGAATGAAGTTTGTTGGATAGATCCAGTCGTAATGGCTTTCATTACGACAGGGAATCGTAAAACAGCGTTTCCTAATCTACAGATTCTTTCTTCTTTTTCTCAGATCCTAAACGGTGTGGTGTCCGCTTAATTCTAAGGCCCGAATTTAACCTTGGGTCATTGGAATTCGCGGACCCGGCAGTGGTTGCCTCTTTTCCAAGCTCGATTTTTTCTTTCGGTCTACCATTACTCTTTTCAACTGGTATCCTCTTGATTTCCTTGTTACTGTCAGCACGTTTACGCAATTCTGAGTGAAGTTCTGGAGCTATGCCCTCAGGACCGGGCGAATCAAGCCGCGATTTTTCACTAGACTTTTCGACTGATTTCGTGTGCGCCGACTGCTTAGATGAGTAGCTTCTGGTTTTAGTTATGGTAGCTGGAACTCTTTGACCGTCCATGCAGATCAGTGGTGATCGTGATCGACCTCGAGAGGATCTACGTTCTGTTGAATGTGACCGTTCTTCCATAAGTGTTGAGTGCCAGCTGGGCGAGGGTGATCGTCGATGCGCTGAGTACGGTCTACCTCTAGAGTAAGAAAATCGCCCCCTCGATGAGCGTGACCTCCACACGGAGATGTGCTCGCTATTGGGGCTACGCCTTCTACTAGGTGATCGAGGATGAGGTGAGCTAGATCGGTCTCTTGAGGCGGTCCGCCTATCGGGTGAGCGCGATCTGTAGTAAACGTAACGAGGGTCCCAGCTCCCTCTCGACCGAAATGGCCGGCTACGATAGGGGCGAGATCGAAACGGACGTCCACGATAGTCAAGTGCACCGTCCCAAGGACTTGGTGAATGTCTGTAAATTTCTCGAGTTGATTCCGGAGAGCGATAAGAATTTCGCATCCAATTGGCTCCATCTGAGATGCTCTCCGAACGTGTAGCCGGCACACTGCCCACCATGACCACGGATGGACTCCTAGCAGAACGGCATTTTTCGACACCATTCTGATTAGTCGAGGGGGCAGGCGATTTAGGTAGCTCGGGCCTGTGCGTGGAACTTTCCTTAGTCTCCTTGGCACTGGATTTCTCCATCCAAGGATTATTGGAAAGAGTAAAACTGTAACTTTCTTGCTTCGGGTCATGGAAATTGGTCACGTTCTTCACCGTAACCTCTATTGCGGGCTCGCTTAGGAGCGAGCCACAGTGGCAGCACATGGGTTTCATTTTAACCGCGCCAACACCTGTAGCCTCAACCATGAATTGGCGTCTTCTTATACTCGTTATACGTGTCCTTAAAACTTCGCAAACTTGCTCGCTCGTGCTTGACCTAAAACTCTCCTCTATAACTCTATCCAATTCAGCAATGCAAAGCTGAAAAGACGTTTGAGGACCTTTCGGTTTCGGAGCTGCGAAATCATCTTTGCGCTCGCACTCGGCCACTCTCGTTGCTTCGTTCAATGTCATTTGGAATCTTCTTTAAGTCAGATATCACAATAAATTCTATTCTAAACTTTGTTGTCCTGGAACGCCATCAATCATTGTGTTTTTGTGTAGGATAAACAAACCAGCGCGAGAAACCAGAAAGTCGCTAGTAATAGGTGCTATGGTGCACTGGTGTGGGCAGGTCAGCCCTACGAGCGGTGAGTGCATAAGCAATTCTGTGACCGTCCATTGAAAGAGTCCTCAATTTAAACTCGTTGACTTGTGGCTATCCAGCGGAGGTTGCTGACAGCAGCAATTATAAAGTCACATGCAGTTGCGCATCGGGCACACTTGGTGTTGTGTTGGCGCTGACGCGCTCGTTTTCACCAGACGCCTACGCGCCGAGTTGGCCTTTGGTGTAATAAAACAGAACCAGCGAGAAGAAATTTAGCTTGGCTAGAGTATACATTTGGATGTGAAAGTCAAGCAGCAAGCAGCTCACTACCACCGGATAAAACTGCCTCTAGCCGAGGGATTAAGTTACAATGTTTCTTTTGCTGACTCTTCCAGGCTCTTGATTGGAAAACCAAACTGCGCCATGTTCAAACTCGGCCCTTGTAGTATCCGGATCGGATCCACTTTCAGCGACATGTAATCTCTTTGCCAGCTTAATGCTAGCTCCCTGAAAGTAAAACCATCTGACGAACAACTTACGATGGCACGTCAAGCCCTCTCAGAAGCTCTCGCCTATCAGGATGCAGATCCTTGCTAACAACCCTGCAGTTGTGTACCCTGGAGACAATGGCGCTCGATGATCAGGCCTCAAGTTTCGAGCCGCCGATGCTGTCGGACGCAAAATTGAGGCCGATCATTTTCGCCTATTCAAGCGCCTGTACTCGATTGCAGGCTCGAGGTACCTGGCGGCACGAAAGCGTCAAAACGTCCATCCGTTCAGTCAACTAGGCAGCCTCTCACACTTTAAAGGCCTCTTCCAAGACTATCGAGACTGGGCTCAATCGGCCAATTAAGATTCCATTGCCATGACAATGTCCCAATCAATGTTGGCTCACTTCTTTTCTCCTCTCTTTATAAGAACTGTCACAACAGTTCCCTCTAGATCCGCTGCCTGTCGCCTTACTCGATGATCAGACATCCAGAGTCTGTGGAGAGAGGTAACAGATATGTGGAAGAGAAGATGGTTGATACAGCCTTCAAACTTGCGCTCAGCATCCTTGAAAATATAAAAAAGAATCCTGATATTGGGACAAGAAGCAAACTTTTACTTGTCATGTTCTTTTCTCATGCATACAGTCCAACCAGAAGGTTTTACTTGAACAAGTGCCGCAATCATCGGGACCCAATCAAATATCGGAAGAGATCGAGCTTGAGATTAGCTAGCACCAACGAATGTGGATCTCGTTTGTCCGAGCTGGAGACAGTTATGCCGAGCATTCCCCTCAAGTACTATCTCTATTACATCTTTTCAACATCGACCCATTGTATAGGTATCTTTCACGCTCCAATTTTGATCATTATCTTGAACAACTGTTTCGGAATTGATTTACATTGGAACTGCTACCTACTTGGGCGTTTGTGTTTCCATTCCTCCTTCGCCTATTATATACCCTATTTTGAGTTTGCGTCCACAGTATTACACAGCGTTTGGCGTTATGTTAACAAGTACGTCGAGCGCTACTACAAACTCGACTGTCTCGTCTTCTTGCTGGCTGATTCAGCCAGTTTGAAGCGACAACTCGAACACGACCTGGGACCCGATGTAGACACATCAAGTGAGACCGAGTTTCCAATCTTCTCTGTCAAGCCACCTAGAAATAGCTACCTGATGGATATTCTTTACATGGATATTGAATGGTTGGACAATAGTTATAGGCACCTATTGCGTCCTAATAGAAGTTTGAAAGCAAGAGAGCAGCTGGCGAACATTCTAGACTGGGAATTCTTTGCAATAAGTGTCTTCTGTCTCACCTTGCTGGTCTCAATTGAGCCAGTTATCTTCTATACTGGTTTCTTCGATCGTGGTTACATAAAAAGCTATCCAACTTGTATGCCTAATCTGGAGTTGCTGGCAAGAGAGGACAGGTTGCCCTGGTGGTCGGTTACTCTGTTCCCGCCAAACCATCGCTGGCTCGGCGGCCCTGCAGATATAATGATCAATCTGTTCACCTACCTTGACGGCCTTTTAGCTCTAGTGCTCCCAGTTACCTTGGCCTACTTGCTAACCCAAGATCTCATGCTATATTGGCAGTATATCGCCAAGAAGCTCGATCAGCTTAGAATCAGGCAAATCGAAGAGCAGTGCAGCGACAAAATTTGTTCAAGTGATAATAGTAGACGACCGAGTCAAGTCATGGATCCCCGTGAGTTGCGGGCCCCCCTTGTAGCTCGATACACTTCGAGTTTGACGAGGAAGCTTGAGCAGTTTGACTTAGAGACCCACATACTCCAAAGGCAAATCATCGATTTTTTCACCCAGCTGAGGGCCTACGATAAGTTTGTCTCGTTCTTGGTCACCTTTTTGTTGATTGTTTGGGTGATAATGTTTTTGGGCACCAGCTACTTCGCCATCAAAGCTCAGAATACCGCTGCGCTCGTGTTCATCAGGGCTGTTCAGGTCTACTGTTATATTGCATTGATTTGTGCCTTTTATGGCCTTCTAAAGCTCAGAAAGTTCATCCAAGACACATATCCCATTCTAAGCGGCATCATGGCTCGCGAGAGGGTGCCAAGGAGGAAGGCAATCTGGTCGCAGGTATTGGAGTTGTTTACCGACAAGAAGAACTATGGTTTCACCATCATGCACTCAGTGCCGCTCACTTGGCTCAGCTTCACGAACGGCATCGCCTCTTCCGTGTCGTTCCTAATTGTTATGGAAACGTTTAGAAGATACGCGAAGTAGCAAACCATCCCGCCATCATGGGCCAAACTAGAAACGGTCTAGTTGAGCCGAATAAAACTCTCCCAAAGCTGGCCCATATCCACAAATGTCGAGCGCTAAAGAATCTCAAAGGTTCTGGTCAGTTACTGAGTTGATCTTTTTAATTGGTTAAATTCTTACGATGATCGTTTAATGGTTTTAATTAAGTTGGTCATGATGGAGGTGTTTGAGCCGCTTGCCGAGCGTTTCAGGCTAGAATTGGTGGCTCGTCGGAAGCTCAGCTGTCGGCCGCTTCCCTTTTTGCCAGTGTTGCTGACAAATCTTGACCTTTGAAGCAGGGCAGAGAGTTTAACCTCGACGGGCGAGGGCGGCTCCTCGGGCGTCGATGCCCTTGACTCTTGGCCTCCTGCTTCGCGGGCGCTCAAATCCATGACCAAGTTGTAGGAGCTCTCGTGGCTGTTATCGCTCGAGCTGTCGTCGTCGTCGTCTTCGCTTGCACTTGGCGACACTTGTTGAGAGGCATTTGTTTCAAACTCATAGCTGGCCTCCTGAAACTGGTCGTCGAGGGAGTTCTGCTGGGCAACGAGAGTGGGCGGCGGCGGCGGCGGAGGCGGCGCCATCGGCGTTTGGGGCGACTGGGATGCGTCGACGAATGTATCAGCGCCGGCGCGCGACGGCGGCGGGGTGGCCGGCATCTGGAGCTGCTGCATGTGAGCTTGGGGGAACTCGGCAAAGGTTGAGATTGGTTGGTCGGCTGGTGGCTGACCCACCGGATTTCCTGTATCGCTGGCGCAGAAGAAGCATATTGGCTCAAATTGAACGCCGCCGGCGGGGCCGACAGTCAGGTTGTTGTTGTGGCAGCGGCGGCGCGATTGCTGCAGGGCCTCTCGAAGGGTTGCCTGGAGGAGCTCGTGTTGTTCCCAACGTATGCAGGTTTCAATGAGACGTTCGAGGAAGGACTTGAGTCTTCGGTTGTCCTCCTCGCTCATGTGGTCAATCTGTAAGGTATTCGCTTCTTGGACTTGGTTTTCCGGCAGCCCATTCTTGACTATGCGCTCGTAAGAGTCTGTCATCTTGGCCTTGGCAAAGCGCCGTTTGGCCTTGTCGAGAAAGAGCCGAAGCTCGCAGGAGTGGCGCTCCATGTCCTCTATGCTAAGCTCGAAAACCATCTTGGCTAGCTACCCGGAGTGTCGGTCTGTCTAGCAAGTGTAGCTTTAAAAACGGACTTCTCCTCCTCCTTGTGGGCGTCAGGTGATTGTCATCAGGTTGGGAGCTACACCTCTTGGTTGGAGTGAGCTAGCTCGGTGGTGTCGGCTCGGTCAACAGGCAGATTGTCGAAAGTATTGATTAAAAAATTGATGTTTGTTTGTCCTCGGGATTAAAATTAACCAGGCGAGAGGCAGTGCGAGCGAGATTGGCGAGGCGAGCGCGCTACCGAAGTGGCCGAGACTGGGTTCAGTTAGCACGTAAACGGGCGCGAGTTTGCGTGGCTGACGGAGAAAATTGAAGTCGCCGCACAATTTCTGCCGCTCGAAAGTTCATTTCGATTGGCAGCCCAAAATTTCGCTCCATTCGCTAGCGCTTGTTGCGGCAGCGATTGGTGCGAGCGTTCGGATGAGAACGAAGTTTTGCATTGAAGTTTGCCGCAGGCGAGAATGTTTGCTTTTGTTGGCGCCATAACACGACGGCAACAGTCCAAGTCCATGTTTTCCTCTCGCCCATCTCACGCCCCGAACTCCAGTTTGCTCCCACTTGAAACAGAGCGACACTTTCCAGGGGCGGCGTCGCACAAAGCTGGGCTCCTTGTGGTTGAGCCAGCGGCGCCAAGCGAGAAAGTGGCAAAGGAGGAGCCAGACAGCGTAAGCTCGACGGGCGCCTGCGGTCGTCCCGTCCATTTAACCGCCACACTATTGAGCAAACAACTGACAACCCTGAACAGGTGCCGCCACCGAACTTGAGCGCATTCGAGCTGCAAAGTTGGTATCCGTGTGCAGCAGAGTAGCGCGTGAAGGTCCTCTCGCCGCTCTCGGCTTGAATTGAGCCTTGAAGCCTTGAGCTAGATCGACAAAGCTCGCTCAAGTGGCCCGAGAGGCAGCCCCCCTCTCCGGTGCCTTTGGCAAACCCAAACTGATTTAACCCGCACGCTCTGGTTTGTGCCACGAGCGCACAAACCAACGGGTATCGAGGTCAGGCGCGGGCATCTATGGTGATGGCGGCCAGTTAGAGGAGCTGCATGGTGCCAGGTGAGCGAAGCCTCTAATTAGCCGCTCGCCGGTGAGTGCAGAGCTCGCTGGCTGGCGAATTAGCTCAGGCTGATTAATGGATTCATTGCACTTTGCGCCGACCCGAACTGGAGGCTAATTTACAATTGGAGGCCTCGTAGTGCGCATGAGCCAGAGCCTAGGGGCGCCGAGGCTGGCCGCCAACCTCGCGGCGTCAACCTGAAAATGGCATAAAGTCGGTGAGAGAACTAGAGAGAACCTGCTACTGATTCGCGGGGGCAAGAAGAAGCCGAGTGTACTCCTCAGAGCGGAAGTTGCCGATAGATTGCGTTAGAGAGGGCAAAAATGCAGCGACAGAGCAGCTCACCTCTAGTAGATCAAGCCCCTCGTCAGGGTGCAGCAGTCAAGCAAACGGCCAACGGGGACTCGCGGCGAGTTTCACACGAAGAAGCGATGGCCATCAAGGCGGACGTTGACTACCAGAGGCTGGTGAGTATTCAGCCGGCTCAGGTGAATCGAGTGCGGAAGAATCGGTTTAAATCGTCACCAGTGAATCTATAATCTCCTCTCGGAATCGAATCGGACCGATCGGTTGCGTTGGTCGGCTTCATCATCATGTTGAAGCGGCTGGGGTTGTTCCTCTGTTGGTAAACAGTGTGAAGCACCTGCACGGACTGCGATGCGCTGGGTTGAGCCAGTGGCGTTGTTATGGCAGCACATAGCGCCGTACCAAAACTGCCGCACATAGCTGGAGCCTAACTATGTCAACTCACCTCGGCTAGCAGCCAACGGCCTCAGCATACCGATAGAAACTTTCCCTAATTAATGCCGCTCCATCCTCTAGCTGCGCGGGCAAACCTTAATTGCTGCGTTCCACTGGAGAGAGGCTCCACCGGAGCGCAACGCCTCTTGCCCATCGCGCCCGTTTGCACTTGACCATAGGCCGATTTTTGCTCCCCACTAACAGCTAAAACGTTGCCTCGCTTAGCGTTTCGCTGAACCAATTTCGGTCCATGAATCTAAAATCGCAATCGCCCTCAGTTGATCCAGGCATTTATCGCACAAAATGCAGGCTTGAATCTGATGTAGATTGCCCCTCTGAGTGCTTCTCTCCTTGATTAACACGGTGCGTTTTGCGCGCAAATGCTGTCAAGACTCCCTATGGGCGCGTAGTCATCGTTGCATTTGTTGGACAAAGGTAGTGATGTTGACTTGCCATGAGCCAACATGATGTCGTCTGCATCATTGTTGGACTCCATTGGCGCTCAAGCCGATCCATTCAACCATTACAATACGGAGTTTGTCAAGTTGGATGCCAATCACTGGGTTGAAGATTGCGAGCGCGATGAGAGGGGGGCAACCATTGTTGAGCAAAGACAAATGGGTTTTGGATTGTTGGATTCAAATTCAGATATTGAGATGTCGATCGATAGTGTAAATGTTAGCAATCGTAGTCACTCTCAATGCAGGTTTAACAAAATCTTTTCGAGCCAATTCTAACGAAAACTGTCTCCATCACCTTCAAATTCCAAAACAGAACAAATCGTTCACCGATGTCACTTTCATTGTAGGCCCACCTCAGCACTCGAAGAAATACGTGGGCCATCGGGTGCTACTGGCCATGACCTCACCAGGTGAGCAATCTGACCATTCAAACATTTCCCCGAGCTAAACATCACCCTAATGAGCCATCTATCACAGTTTTTGAAACTATGTTCTACGGTGACATGGCGGACAAGAGCAAGTACATAAGGATACCCGATGTTGCTCCTATTGGCTTCGAAAACTTGCTAAGATATGCTTACACGGATTCCCTCAACTTGAACACCGTTGAGGATGCAATGCTAACAGCTTATGCGGCTAAAAAGTATCTTCTGCCCCAGCTCTTGCGCGAATGTTTAACCTATATAGAGCACAACATTGGACCGTCAACTGCTTGCGTGGTGTTTGAATTTGCGCAAGTTCTAAACTCGCAACAGTTGGCCCTTCAAGCGATGAACTTGATCGATAGACAGACAAATAGTGTTTTGAGCAACAAGTCGTTCACTCATGTGCAGGCATCAACTGTGGAGTTTGTTGCAAATCGCAAGTACCTTAGCCTGGATACAGAATACTCGCTCTTCAACGCCATCATTGGTTGGTCAACATCCGAGGCTAAGAGGCGAAACTTACCTGCCGACGATTGGTATGCAATCAGGGCTATCCTGAGTGAGAATTCTATCCTTGGTGCAATAAGATTTCTAGCCATGGACCAGGAGGAGTTTGCGAAAGTTGTTCTTAGGACATCTGCACTAGTTGAAGCTGCGCCAGTTTCAGGGGATTCATCGACCAATGGGCAAGCTGGCGAAACGGGAATCGGTGGCTCTAAGCAGAGAGGCAAAATTGATGTCGGAGACTCAAACACTCTACTTACGGATACTGAACAGCGGTCTATTTTCTTGAACTTGGCTTTAAACAATGTGGCCAGGCTTCCGCCAACCATCAATCCCTCTAGCGATGTGCGCCAACCTCCACCTGAGTATTTTACACTCAAGCGATTTGGGGCAGCTTCGAGCTCTGGAGGCATTGTCACAACCACGACCACAACGCGAAGCATCAAGTCTATAACGAGCAAATTCCAGTGCTTGAGCGAAAACGTATTCATTGTGGCTCTTACATTGCCGCTTAGACTTGATGTAGCTTCGTCATATACAAATCGTACGCCAAAGTTCGAGTGCCATCTCAAATTCACCACAAGAATTGCGGCTTCTGGCTCGGGCGAAAGAAACTCACCACCCAACACTCAGGACAACCCATCGAACCTAACCGGCGCCCAATCGGAGACTATCATGGACGGCTCCACCTTATTGATGGACACAATTGACGAATCTTTGCACATCAGCATAGCACGCGACAAAGATTGTTTAGTGCGACTTGAGAGGCCGATATTAATAAGAGCAGGCAACATAAATGAGCTAACACTGACATTTCAAACCTATGCTCTCGATGAAGATGTTGTGGCCCTTCGGGTACCAAAATCGCGCTCCGGAAACTTCAGCGAGCAAACGGATGGCGAAAACATAAGTTGGCTCTTTTTTAAAACCCAAAATATTGAATTCAGCGAGCTACACTACTATTATTGATTACATCCCATGATCCAAGTTGCAATTTTCTCACGATATCCATTTAGGTGATGTAAAGAGCAGCACCAATAAAAATGAACGTGGAACTAACTTGAGATGGGGCGACGAGGTACGTCATTATGGGCATATAAAGGCGTTCTCTGCTTTGTAACTCCATCATTTGCAATACCAAGCTAGCTTAGTGAAATCAGTACCTGGATAGAACTAGAGTCTCAGATAACTCGAAATCATTAAGTCAAGTTTATCCTCGTCATGTCTCTGCCTATTTCGTCGGCGCTCTCATGCCCGTGGAGATTGAGGCCGGAATCAACTGTGTAGTCTGCAGGAAAACGGGAAGAAATGTGGCTAAGTGCAAGGCTTGCTGCGAAAGCAAGAACTACACCTACTGGTACGAGGACAACTCTGGTGCCTGCTACATTTGATGGACAGGCGACAGCACCTGATTTCGGATCAACCTGGTCTCTAAGATCTGCGATCTGATAACTTCAACAAACCACTGTGGCCAGATGATCGTATTCGAATATCTAATGGGATAAATAAACAGTGCACTCATTCAACTTGGTTCTACGATTTACTTTGCTCAATTTTACCACTTGCACTAGTTCGTGGCCCATGAGTCGTCGCGCTCGGAGTTACAATAGAGGAATAGCGAGCAAAAGCGGAAACTTAATTCAACTCATATTGGGTTCTGCTGTCTCAACCTTCCTCGCATCGTGTAGTTACTTGAAATCACCGTTCTCAGGGCCACCTTAGCCCGACGGGCATTGAAACGCTTGATTCCTTTGGCCTGGCAAGAACTGTACAGCGTCGGAAGATTCTTCCTCGTCTCGAGATGCTTAGTCTGGTTTACAAATGATAAGTTGGTACCTCTGGAACCCTGATATTCCGTCTGCCTAATGATGCGCCGCTTGGGTATCGCCAATTGATTCAGGGGTTTCATCTCGAACCGTTCCTGGGTAGAATAGTCGTAAAATTCTTTGAACTCCTCCGTCGCCTTCTCCTGGTCGTACATGATTTTGCAATGGTCCTTGCAAATCATATGGAGCCTAACACCATGGAGAGTGCCAAATTGCTTGTTGCACCAAAGACAGGTTAGTCCAGCTCCGACCTTGAATCCTAGATACTCCAGTAGACCCTCGAGGTCAATCAAGTATCTCTCCTCAGGCACGAAGAATCCGTGCGTGAGGTTCATATGTTGCACGTTACTCTTTATAGTAGAGCTCTTTTTATCACAGAATAGACATGTGTCGAATTTGATCACCCTAGCGAGTAGCTCAGCCGCCTCGTCCTCATCGTAGTCCTCATCTAATAGGTCTTCATGTCGAATCTCCTCCCAGTCGCTGCTAGAATCTCCGTCGCCTGCACAACTTCTGGTTGTAAGTCTAGAGTAAGTCGAAATCTCGTCATCTTGCTTTTCTGACAAAGCAATATGTATTCGATCGAAGCTTTCCAGATCTATCGGCTCAAGATCGCATATTTTTCTCTTTAAATTATATAAGTGCCATTCTGTCTTGAAGTGGGACCTCTGCAAGGCAGATGTTTCGAATTTTATTCGACAACAAATACAGGTATGCCGATTCTGGTTCGGACTGACAACTACAGCGGTTTGAGCTAAATCAGTACTCATCTGTGGATATTCTTCTGTCCTCGGATAACTTGTAGAAGCTTTTAGAGGAAATGAACTGAATAAACTAAGAACAGTTATGTCCGGGTTGTCTCTGTAATGTTTGTTTTGATTTTCCGACGGGAAAGCTCGATGCTTCAAGTTCGTTCAGTGTGGAGGCTGTAAATACATTTGATAACAGCGCTCAGTCAGTGTGATATGCGAATCACTTCCAGCATCCAATGGAGAAATATATGGTAATGGTTATATTTCCCTCACCAATCTTATTCTGTCGTGGCAGTCCAGGAACGGATGCCTTGCCTTTAGAAATCTCATTCGAGAGGCCTGGAACAAATATTTCAAGGACACTCTATTCATTCTAACGTTCAACGTTCGGCAAATTGCGTTTAAGGAACCGATGCGAGCTGGAAATTTCAACCCTTCCTAGAATGTCTAACTAGACAGCCCATGATCCATATTTACGAGCATATAGCTAGGCAACCATCATCGATAAGCTCTCATGGGCATGTTTCTCAATACAACAAGTTTCAACAGTAACTCTCTAGATTGTAACAATCACGATGTCAGCGAGACGATCGAACATGATTGCCTGAGCGTACTCCATAAGCTCCACGACCAGGTTAATGGGCTTCAACTGGTGCAGGTGGTTGTACAACCTTTGGCACGGTTGTTCAATCCTGCAAGCCTTGCCACCCTAGTTGCAAGTGTCAACTCAACAACCAACACGAACACTAGCAATTTGTCGAGTGGAGCCTCACCTACTACAGGTCTTAGCAATCCGAATGCCAACTTGTTGTCCCCGTTGAGTACTACGGCTGGAGTCCATCAGCCCACCAACGATCCTGATGGACAGTCCACCACGACCAGTTCAGCTTTCCATTCTGGAACGTCCAGCCATAATAGCCATTCTCGAACCCAGAGTTTGACCTCGGCTTATAACAGTGTTGTGAATAATAGCCATCATAACTCAATATTATCGGCAACTAGTACATACATGATGTCTCCAGATACAGCTCAAGCCCTCATAGCTCGATTAGATACAGATCGCGATGTCAATTGGCTCATGGAAATAATCGGCTATGGCTTATCAATGCCATTCTCGCTATCTGGTGAGCAAGACTCCGTTAAGGATTGCTGCACCATTTACTGCGAATGGCTGAGCTCCGCTCTGTTGCCTTACAATGAACAAAATGAGGATAGTAAATATCAACAATTGTCGAAGCTAGTGCCTGTTCCTATCCGTAAAGATCCAAATAGGTATGCTAGAAAGATGTTAAGTCATCTTTACAACGTATTTTTGCCTAGACAGCCAACATCAGGCCAAAAAGACCAAACTGACGCAACATTGACTGCTGTCTCTCGCCAAGCCGTATTGTGTCACAGAGTTTTAAGAACAATTGAGACCATCGCTCAAAATCCGATCAACTTGATGGACGATCAAACCTGGAATCATCTACTAGCATTGTTACTGTCAGTGAACGACAAGCTACTATCCGCACCAACAGAACCTGATGATATTGGTACTCAGCTTCACGATCGAATCTTGGGAGTCTTGTTTGAACTTATGCTCCTCGCCAGTGCAAAATCTATTCCATCTCCGAGCCTGTGGAAGACTTTTCATCTTATGAGCATGAACTGGCGACATAGGCCAGCTCTCATTGATCACTGGAGGAGAATCACTCTAGCTCTAACCAGATGGATTGTTCACAAGCAGTCTAAAAGCAACGATCTTCAAGAAAGCAATGCAAGCAGTATAATTCCGGATAGTTCAAATATCGTCCATTCCAGTGCTATAGAGACAGCAATATCAAGCATGAAATACGAGAACCTATCTCACACATGGTACAGATTCCTCAACTTAGTTGGGAATCCGGTTGAGCTATCGAATCCAGAAATCATCAGTAGAACAGATGAATTTTATCGTGCTGCCTGTGCCTCGGATAGTGTACTAGACCCAAGGCAGCATCCTTGTCTAAGCGTTCTGCCACAAGTATTCATGAATTCGATGGCAGGCGTGAAGGATTTCGTTGATTGCTTTTTAGGTACTTACCAAACAACCCTTGGTGATAGGACTGCCTCTGATCAGCATACTTCAGACCGACAAATTCACAATCAATCATCTCGAGGGTCTATAGCATCACTTTCCAACACTGTCGTGGCTTCGTCTTCCAACATTCCCGCACAAACTTTAACTGGCCAACAACCACAATCAATCAATTTACAACCTCAAGCTGTAACCCCAACTCAATCCAGAAGAGGCGCGATAAAATCGATCTCCACGAAGACTGGGAAGGTCATGGCTCTTACTTCATCATCACCAGGCACACATTCGAACATATTGAGTCCTCAAACGGAACCCGGCCAAGCTTATGAACATTCGAAGTCAATCTCAGGTTCAAATCGAAATCAGCTCATGCAACCAAGACCATCGCTAACGAGTTTGTCGAGTCGTATCAGCCTGTCACTGCAGCAACCTCATTTCAAACTTTACCCAGAAAGACCCAAGTGCAATTCAATACTGCATGTATTCGGTAATTGGCTATTCTCTGCCGCATTAATTGGTTCAGATTTAAACCAAGAGGCCATAGCTAAGAGCGATGGTAGCACAAGTGAGAGTGTGAATAGTATAAGTTCGGCCTCAACAACCACCGAGATTGGACAGCATGGTTACTCGCCACAGCTGAATAGGAAATCGTCGCAGCAAAAGTCTGCTCAGTCTAGTAGCCGTCGGCCGAGTCAATCCTCAAAATATAATCTTGGTCTCACTGAACGAATTACACTTGACCCTCCACTCTCATCAGACTCTTTTGAATCAGGTCAAGCTGAGGCAATGGCCGTCTTGTGCAAGATTTTCTCATCCAAGATGTCAAACGAGGACATCTCTCCGGTATATCTCTCTAGATTTTACTTGTGCATTCAACACTGCTTAGCATTCGGAACTGGAGCTGAACAACGGAACCAGCAGTCTGGAAATGCACTCAAACGTCAACTTCTCGCTAGCGTGCTAGTAAATTCGACAACCCTGTTGCAAAAAGATCTCGACGGTATCAACCTACTTATACCTAGTTTCATCAAGGCTATTGAGTTTGTATTCGAGTGCGGCGATAAGGACGTTCCGATTCAAGCACCACCGAGACAGCACACTAGATCAGGATCTTTGAGACACGGAACTGCTTTTACACTTAGTAATGTGACAAATTACGATCTAAGAAGAGCTTGCATCTTGACGTTATTGAATTTGTTGGCATACCCATTTCACTTTCAGGACCTTGCGATAAGAAATTGCTTGAACGAGTCATCACCCACAACTACATTTAGCTCACTCCGTCCACGACTGCTGAATCTTTTGTTCATCGCCCTACAAACCGAAACGGATGCAACCAACATGCAAATACTATTTGGTGGACTGTCTTCCGCAATTCATGATTTGGCTTCGCATACTTCTGAGATTGCTAGCTCCTCAAATGAGTTGAGCTCGAGTTCTCGTCGAAAAACCGATTCCACATCCTCGGCAAATTTATTCACCGAAAGCTCGAGCAGCAGTCTCGATTCATCAATTCGACCCGAAGAAACAACCGCCCATAGCAGCTTCGTATTCAACTCAACTAGTGGATTTTTGACAAAATCCTTGCATGTAACCTGTCACTTGTTGATCAATATTTGGAAACACGATACTCAGGTCAGTTTAGCTGCTCTAGAACTTCTTACCACTGTGGCACGAGTCTCAATATCAACCAAACTAGTCGAAAACATTGAGCAATCCGTCTCGAAATCTGGTTCGAGTTACAATAATAACAATAATCATGTTGAGATGAGGAACGAATATAAGCAAACCAGCAAATGGATTTGTGACTACATCTGCAACCAGTGCTCAAGACCACCGCCAGCGCACTCTCGGGATATGCATTCCACCATCGTAGCTGCCTACCAGTGCCTATCAGTATGGTTCTCAAACCATCCCTACCTGCTGAATGATGATGATTGTGTCAGTACTCTGATGGAGGTGATTGAGCTCGGCGTATCAGGACAAAAATCAAAGTCTTTAACCTTCAACTCAGCAACCGGAAAGACTACGCAATCAATAATCAGTAGAGACGAGAAGATTCTGAAGCCGTCGTCGATGCGCGTTAAGGAGGCAGCTGAATCTTTACTGAATATTTGTATGATGTGCTCGAGGTCTGATTGCATCACTGGAGAGCCATCTTCCTCCTATGATACAACATTGGACGAGCACTCGATTGCTGAAATGTACGGCGATAGTCAATATAAAGAAAACACACGACAAGTGCAGAATGCAGAACTCAAGAGAGCGGAAGCTCACAGATTGTTCAAGTATTTTTCCAATGAGGACTCGGTTATCTTTGGATTCTTTGAGGGCTCGAATAATGACTTGAACACAAAAGACACCGTAATATGTCTGCTCAGAACACCTTTTGGCAAGTACTGTTGGAAAATAAAATTTAGCTATTATACTGAGAAGTCGAGAGAGAAAATAATCGCCAACAAGACACTTGGTCTCATCAAACGACCTTTTCAGCAGTGTACAACTCCAACTTCCGAGGCAAGGATCTTTCCATTCCTAGGTGGCCATAACAAATCCCTTTATTTCAACAGCTCTGCGAAATTCTTCCCTGAAACTCTAGAAAATCTACTACAGAATGATCTCGATCGACTTGTTCTCACTCTAGAAGATTACACCGGATCTGGCGGTCAAGATTCAGATTTTAGGAGAGACTTAGATAAGCTCAACAAGATACTGGCTCATCAAGTTTTAGCAGAACAAAAAGTGATGAGCGAGTGCTCCATACGAGTCAAAAGAGTTGACTGCGAAGAACCCCAATCTACCAACGATCTGGAGGCTGCTCGACTTCTGGTTACTCATTTGGGTCTGAAATCTTCGTTGAATCCGTTAGCCAGCGATAAAGTACCTACTTCACTTATTAATGATCTTAGTTCGCTCGATCAACAGTCTGTAAGAACCTGCGATACAGTCAGCATATTCTACGTCAGAAGGAATCGCACGAGTCCGAGGGAAATTCTAGAGAGCGTTCGATCGCGTCACAATGTCAGTTTAGCCTTCTTCGAGTGGTTATTTGAGCTAGGACAGCCAACAGTGATAAAGTACCATAGCCGCTGGACAGGTAAGGTTTCGAGCTACCGGAACAGCAGCTCAGGCATGTATGCTCGCCAGAACACCTCAGAGAACTCTTTCTCGAGAAATCAAATGCTCGCTTCGAATCATGGAGGCTCTATATTTGATGGCGATCGTATGATCCTATATTGGAGTGATATGTGCCAGGAGCTTGCATTCCTAGTGCCACACAAAATCGAAAAGGCTGAAGCTAGCACTTGTCTATCGAGCGATCAAGCTCAGCAATCTAGGATTGGAGCAAGCAGCGATTATGATCTCGCTACGAATCTGTCTTGTTCCTCAAGAAATAGTCCAGGATTCGACATGTGTCCGTCCGACTACCAGGTTCGGAACAAAGATAATCTGTCGATACAATCCGGTACAAATCAGGACATGAACCTGGATCGACAATCCTTGAGCAGCGTTGCTAGCGACACTTCTAGTCATTCAACCCGCGCACCCTCCCAATTGAGTTCACCCAAGGACCATACAAGCAAGGATCACAAGGACAACGTCTCACTATCACGCCATAGTGTTGCAACCCAAAAAAGAAGAGGCATCAACACAAGCGCAACTGCAGGCTGCGATACCAATATTGTGATATGTTGGCTCGAGAATTCGGACGACATCTCTGACACCCCGGATGAGGCGCTCCTACATATCTCGGAGAATGGTCTCCTGGTTGATTCAGGTGACACAGCCGAAAGTCAAGCACCCCTGAACCTTAGATCAAGAGACTACGTGAAGTATTTCATAAGTCCGATGAAGAATGGTCTTTACCGGGTGAATTTAATGACCTCCTTCGGGCGCCATTGGCTGGCACTGCCTCTGATTGACGGAATGACTGTGAGTAAGGGAATACTGAGCGGTCTGATAAGGGAATCCGTGCTTAATTTATGCCGCCGAAGACGCTTAGATGCCGACAGTTATCAGCCACCGCATGTTCGTCGTAGACTCCTGATACAAGATATTAGCAATACTTACAAGATCTCAAGCAAATATGAATCAACTGAATTTTATCACAACTTGTTTCGACGAAGGGTTCCTTGAACTAGTAAGATAAAGGAGAGCGACACTGCGCCATCAAGGCAAATTTGATGTCGCCATCTAAATAATAACCCGAGATGACTTGAGCAAAAGCGAATAAACAAAAGCCCATAACTTGGAATCCAGTCCGAGAAGCCAAGAACAGATAGAATCTTTGAGGGGGGTTCATTTTGCGTTTCATTTATTTTACCAAAGGCGAACGCGTTATTTTAAACGCGTTCGCTGATGGAGTAGCCATGGCCAGCAGTGTGATTCGTGCGAGCACGAACCTCTGGTCCTCCGTGTGCTCGTAATCGTCGGCCAGTATTGAGGAGTAGGCATCCCCCCAACGGCCGCGCTTACGCCATCATTCGACCGGCTCACTGGGGCTCCTCCTGCCGATCCCCCCGGCTGCCTTATCTCTCTCTCTCTCTCTCTCTCCTGTGACGCTGGTAAACCCGAATGGAATCCATGGTGGCTACTTGCTTTGTCGGTGCCAGCCAACTCAAACCGCGCTCATCCAGTAGCATCGTTCGGCGGGTACCTTACGTAATATTATGTAATAGACATTTTTACCCGATTCCAAAACCAACATCTATCATCGCCTACCTAAGCGCAATGTCAATTTTTGATTCTAGCTCTATAGGTGTTTTGCACTCAGAGATCACCTATGGGCGGGCATCAAACCTTGAATGAGCCGGTTGACAACAATAATAGGCCACTCGTTGCAGCGGAAGTGAGGGCCTCAGCTGAACCAGACCAAACTCAACTCAACTCAACTAGGGACAATAGAGCAGATGAAAAACTTAATTGATTAATTTATTCATTACTTGTTACGTTTAGCTCCCGCCGTTTTGAGAAATCAACCATTAAAATAGAACTATTGGCGACTAGCTTCTACACATAATCTAATCAAAGTTGGATCAATGGTTCGTCAACGGTATTGCATTGTTTTAGCATATTAACTACAACAGTGATGAAAAAGTCTTTACCCCGATCTAAATGTAACACTAGTATATCATCCAGAGTCGTTGTATCATCATTAATGTTCTCTGATTCGTCCGCAGCGCCGACAAAAACCCTGAACTCAACCTTCATATTTTCACCGGGCAGGAGTAAGCCTGTAAATGGGCTCACTTGTAACCAGGACTTACAATATGTTGGGTGATTGAGCTTCTTTACAAATTCGAAATATACTGGTACTTGGCCAATATTTGAAACGGTCATGTTATCTGCTGATGGTTCTGTTAGAGTCACGTTGTTAAAGACAATCTCCAACTTATCTAAGGCAACTTGAGGCAGAGACTCATTCTCTAATCTGTCTAAACTTTTCATAACCTTTTCATAAACTTTTCTAAATCTTTTTTCATCAACAATTTTTATCGTAGCAGAAAATAAACAACTGACCGGCTTGTGGTCGCTAAGTAGCAATCTTGGATGGCTTCTATATAATATTGGCTGAGTTTGGCCACCCTTATAGAGTATGCGGTCGCACCAAGCCGGAGGACGGTTTTTTTCACTAGTGTCCCATTCGTTGGTACCCGGGTTGTATTTATATGTCGGCCAATGCCTGATTGGCGGCTCCTCAAAACCGTCGAAAACACGCCTGGCGTTCATCTGTTTCTTGAGTTGGTCATAGACTAGCAAAGCCTCAAAGGCATTCCTATCAACTAGCTCCTTGATCTCATCTGTGCTTAAATCATCAATTCTATAGTTGAGATCGCCAAGCCAATAAATTTGTTCGTGATCTTTGATGTACTTGGGTGGTTGGAATTGATTGAAGACAATTCTTGAGCAGATTTCATGATAATCTTGATTGCGTCTTTGGTATTCTTCCACATGGGCAGCGAGGTGACAGTTTATAAAGCAGATTGATGTGTTATGCAATTCAAATCTGATTGCAACGCCTCCCTTATTGCCCATCTTTCTCATGAGACCAGTGCCTACCGTTTCAGCAGCCACATTTGTAACGAATTGTTCGAGCTCTTTCTTGATGAAGACGATCAACATCATACCGACAAGTCTGATTAACTTTAGCTTGACATAATTTGCCTTTGGATGCAACGAGGCATGGCAAATACTGAGCCATTCGTGCTCTCGTATAGAATCATTGAATAGGAACGCTTCCTTACTCAGATCAAGTTCCTGAAAGCCAACAGCATAGACGTCGGGAGGGAATGGATCACAATTAAGCCAAATATTAACGGGAGTTGCGAAAGCAGGCTGACCGTTTACGTTCCATGAGCCAACAAAGATTCGCATCTGCTTGCTATCAGTATACTCGTCTTCATGTCTGGAGATAATGTAGTTACTTGAGGCTATCATCGTGGCCCCAACCACCTGCAGAATATTATGACTGGATTCACTCCTTTTCGATTGCCGTCACTGAGACGAGCAACTGAGGAAGGGCACGACGATAAATTACCGTCTACAATTTGTAAGTTTCTCAGACTAAATATCCATGGTGACTTCTGAGGCCAGTGAATATTTATCCATCTCATAAGCCAGAGTAAATACTCCCAGCATTCGAAATGGTGAGTGACATCTTACCTGAAAAGATAAATAGAAGCCGTTCAAATAGCAGGAACATGCGAAGGTGGCGTCGTCAGCAAGTGCCGTTCAGAATCGATCACTGTTTTGGTTGTAGAAATAAAGGCTAGCGAACGAGCGGGAGTGTTGAGTACAGTGAACATCTACACATCTTGTATTAATGCAAGAATGAAGAGGCGAATCGCCTCCACGAAAGAAACGGATACAGGTTTTGTATATCAAAACTATTGATATTTATCGAGGCCTCTAAAGTAGATGTGTTGAAAGAACAAAATGTCCGCAAGGGTATATTATTAAACTGGTGAAGCTAAACAAATGTCACTATTTAGCAAGGATATCGGCCACAACAATTGTTCCTACCTAAATTCGTCATCTATAGAACTAACTACGCTACCTCACTTGATCTAGTCATGGCCGAGGATTGACATCACCTTTGAGTTTGTCACGGAATCGATCGTAGAATCTAAGATGTGACGTTAACTCATGAAATTTCTTCGCATATCAACGGCTGATCCTTGGAACCCATGTGATTGCTTTTAACAGCTGATTACGCGACCGACAATGATCAAGTCAGTCGTTCAAAGGATAAAGTTGTTATTGCTGATTTTGATCGAACTTGTTCATCGTTTCCAGAAGCTAGTCAAGTTTTTCTGGTACGGCAAGCATGAGTTTGAGCGAATTTGTGAGACTCAAATGGACATTTATGGGAAGACCATGCAGATCGATCAATGGCTTTCCAGGACAAGTTGTGAGCCGATTCGCCAATTCTTCAAGCGCCATTTCGATGCCAAATCGAGTCATACCGTGAGCGCTCCTAAGAGAGCCATAAATCGAGTTCTGAAGGACTATTGCAGTATGAAGGAGCGAATGATCAGAGACTTAAGTCAGACAGCTCAATCAAAGGATGCACTTGGTGGTGGCGATCTCAACCGCAGCCGACAAGTTGAACTAGAAGATGGTGACATTGTTCTAAACTCTGTTCTCCGTGGACTTATGTCGGAACTGCTCGAGGTGATTACCCGGGCAAAGAAGCGCCGTCAATTGTCAGCAGAATGTAAGGCTTGTTTGAGTGATACTCTTTATCGCATTTTGAGTTACAAGTTGAGCATGATGATTGCCGAGCAGCTAGCAAGCACCAAATACGATTCAGATCGTTTATCGCACACTGATATGCTCATTAACTTGTGGAATAACCTCGTTCAAGCTGACAAACAATCGAAAGACTCTTGTGGACCTCAGCTAGAGAGAGTGTTTCCTCCAGAACTAAGTCATGAGGTCAAAAATGTGGACGAAATCTTATCAAATAGATGGTCACACATTGGTTTTCAGGGCGAAGATCCTGGTACGGACTTCAGGGGCATGGGGATGCTTGGTTTAGTGCAACTTAGTTATTTGGCACGAAGGCCAAGAAAGCTTGCTCGTGACCTGTTGCGGAGGAGTCTCAACGAGCCCCACAGTTATCCGTTTGCCATCGTTGGCATAAATATTACATACAATCTGTTGGGTCTTTTTCGCGATGGATCTATGAAGCATCTCTACTACGACACTGGTGACGCTCTGTTTAGAGGTCGACGGCGTGCCTTGAATCTCCTAACAACCTTCAACGAGATCTACGTAGAGCTATTTCTCAGATTTGACTGCCTTTGGCATGAGTCAAAACCGGAGACAATATTCGCGTTCAAAGAGCTTATGGAAAAGTTCGTGAGCATTGTAAAACTAGACCTTTCCAACAGACATTTTTCCCTAAAGTTTATCTACTGATAAAGATAAGCTACAAGTTCCATTCTCACGCAGAGAGCATATAAAGAGGTAATGGTAATATCTATATTTTTATTTTATCAATAAACTTCTCCGTACTCTCGAATGAGTCGGGCTTCAACGTTCAATTCTTCTTCACTCCCGACACTACGATTCGTAAACGGCCTCAGAAGCTCGGCATAGGTCCTAAGCATGTTAAAAGCCCGCCAAACAAACAATTAGATCAAATGCCGATCTAGGCTGTTTCGCAGAGGGACACTATTCGCTCCGATTCCGCTCGAGTTTTATCCCGCTCCAGAATTTAGAAACTAGGATCTGAGGATGCACATCCAAGTTTTGAATCAATGAATGCGACTTGATTCGCATCGAAAGTTGCTTCTAGCAGTTTAAGAGTTCTCAATCTGCAGCAGAGTAACAAAGGGGGAGCTAATTTAGAGAGTTGCTGAAGTAAGTTAGAGCGTTCAAATTCGGGTACTCTTTCCGTTAAATTCCGAGATCGAGACCTAGTTTCTCTGGTAACAAACCATTTTCTCACGGTCCAGGTACAAACTCAAGCATCAGATACAGTCTTGAACGTCATTAATTTCATCTATCCTCACCGAACCTCGATATAATCTTTTCGATTTCCAAGTCGGTGATATATCCGGTTGGCACGAAATTTCTCGGCGTCTCCTGGGCCAAGTTCACCCATCTGTATCATCCAGTCCTCGTTCCCTCGATCCCATATAAAAACGACGAAGCTAAAATCGATAAGATGTCTGTAGATGATAAACGAGTCTGGTTCCTTGTCGTCACCAGGACGATTCGTTACCTAGTCTCGTCAGTTTTTCATCACTTATTAAGATGTCGCACGCCCGACCAGGTCTATGTTCCACAACCGGAGCAGACAATTAGCCTCGTTTTCAAAACTAGGCAAGATTGCGAGAGACGCCAGACTCTCTATCTGAGTCAACTCATTTGAAGAGGTCTCACATAAAAAGGAGTCTTCTGGATGCACAAGGTAGATGGGGCCGACAAAAAGCTCAGACGACTATGTTTTGTCGAAGAGATAGTCTTGGTTGCTTTTAGTTGTGGATCACTACTAAGGCGTATATCATAATAATCTGATTGACTTCACGTGAAGCGTGATGGACACTCTTACTTGAGAGCACCAAAGATAGGAGAAAATGTCCATCTCAAAAAATCCAGATTAGCCCCTGGAGAGAATCCACCAAATCTTTACATTCTCGTCGATATCATTTCGTCATTTAATTGTGGTCAGGTATAACAAAAACTTGAACAGGTAACATAGGTTGCTTGGCTGCAAATCAAAGCCAACAAATGGAGTTCTTTCGCTTCCTATAACTTATATCCAGAATGTTATTGTAAAAAAGAGAAACGTTTCCTTACAGACCTATAGTACAATGGACAAAGCTAACGTATGAACGTTTACATCTGCTCATGTGACGCTTTACTTGATGGAACAATCCTTAATCGTCCAAAACCGACCAGGCATTGTCCTTTTCCTGAAGTTTTCGATACTTTCTAGCGCATTTCGGTTGCATTATTTGCAGCTATTCGAGACGCTTGAGATCTCGAGCATCGCGCCATCACTTTTTGAGGTTGTCCGGCACAATCTCGCTATAATTGTCTTTGAATTATTTTTAGAACTAATGAGTCTAGATCCGCTTGTTGCCCCAATTCAATGAGTCTGATTACATGGAGCGAATGGTAAATAGAGAATTACAGGTGGGCTGTGTTGATAGAAAGCAGTCGATTGCGTGTGATTGATTCAATCCTATGGTCGCGGAACACAAATGAGAGCAGATTGTTTCAACTGTAATTCTTGAAGCTGTTGAGTAACGCGATGCAATATCGATGTTCACCAATTGAAAGGCATCTCGATATGGTCAAGTTTGTCGAACATTGACGTTCTGTTGAATTGCAGCCAATAACTTTGATGGTATGAGTTTCAAGGCAAGAGATAGACTTGATACGTCCACCAAACCTCTTCTGCTATCCTTCCCATCGATCTTACTTTTGAGCTCACCTTCGTCAGCTAGCTCGCTGGCCGAAGTTGAGTGTCTCGCTATCAGGGCCGCATCTTCGAGTAGAATCTCGAGGAAGCATCCAGTGTAACGGGCGGCCTCTTGAATTGCAGCCATATCCAATCGATCCCCTTTGCGCTCACAAATTTCAACTACGAGAGACCTGATGATGGAGTTGCAATAAGATTCGTCGTTTTCGTTGTCAATGTTGTTGCTGTTGTTGCTGCTCAGCTTGAGCTTCTTTTTCCGTGGCAGTTTATCCTCAAAATCCGGATCAAACGATGCTCGAGTGTTGCCGTTTTCGATTCCATGTTTCTGTTGTGACATTTGGGTGTCCAAAAATCGCCTAACCTTTTTGGGCCCATCAAGGGGTGAGTCAGCGATCGCATCAACACTGTTTTCTCCGATTTCTGTCTCCGATAAAACTCTCCTATCAGCCTCCATCCTATTCTCGTCCACGATATCAATATCGTGCTCAATGTCGTCGGAAACATCGAGTTCGCGCTTCAAAATAAAGTTTGTTGACGACTTTGCTAGATCTAGCGCAATATTGCTGCTGTCCAGGTACTTGGACTCTTCAAATTTTGTATCTCGCTCAATAGGGGGCGAGGGTGGACTTGATGGTGGGGTGGAGGTTCTCTCAGTGGGCGAGTTGCTTGTTGGATCCACGATCGATCCCGTGCCAGCCGAGCTCAGGCTTGCCAGCGATTCGAGGATTGAACGCGGACTCTGGTGCTGCAAGCTGGCCAGTAGATCGTGTGGGTGCTGCTGTTTGAGTTGGAGAAGCGACCTGACGAGAGTTTGATGTAAAGCTTGTCTGGTTGCCAGCGATTGATTTGATAGGTCAGCGGCGGCTTGCTGGACATCGGACTTGGCGGGGAACTTGCCTGCGCCATTTTGGATCATAACCGGATCTTGGGTGGCTAAAACTGAAGCCCTAATGGCCGATGAGGAGGTTTGGTTGAGGCGCTGACTTGTTAGGGCCGCCAGTCTCTGTTGCAGGACGCTCGGCGAACTTGGTTGAGGTGAACCAGCGCTTCCGCTATTCACAACGCTACTGCTTTGGCTCGGCTGGGTGTCAAGGCTGCTGTTGCTGTGCATCGAGTCCTGGTTGTGCAGGAGCTGGCTTGCGGGATTGTTGTCTGAGTAGACGCTAAGTTTGTTTGCATTGTTAGTGTTGTTTGGGGCCGCAGAGGCGTAAAAGTTGTTGAGCAGCCGCGATTTCTTCGGCTGATGTTGGCCATTTATTAGAGTCTTGTTGCTTAGGTTCGTGCTACTGATTGCGCTCTGTGACTCGTGTTTTTGCTGTTGGTGCTGTTGCTGTTGGAGTTGGTGTTGCTGGTGTTGGAGTTGTTGCTGGTTAAGATGGTTTGCGGCCGCTTGGGCCAGTTGCGATGACATGTGCTCGAATGGTGACGAATTGGACAGTTGGTGGTTTGTGTGGCCATGGGCGAGAGCCGATTGGTGAAATTGGTGATGATTGTTCAGGTAACTGTTCAATCTGAGCGCTTGCTCTGTTCGGTGTTTGTGCTGGTGCTCGAGCTGTTGGAGTTGTTGGTTGACCTGCATCGCTTGCTGGGCCGCAGCCGCCGCGGCCAGCTGGTGCTGGTCGAGGCCGACAAAGAGGCCCTTGTTTGGGTGCCTCCTAATCATGTTCCTGAGCAGGTGTTGCCTGTCGCGGCGGAAGTTGTCATTTTCATAGTAGCAGTCGTCGACCTTTCTGAATCCGTACATGTTCATTTGGCGCACGAACGATATGGCCTTCTGAGTGTGAAACTGATTGTTTGGTGTTTTGAGATAGTAAGCCTCAAACTCGTTCCTATTCAAGTAAACTCTCTGTCCGTCCTGCGACCAACGCAAACAGTGCTGAATACTCGGGTTGTGTATCAGCTCCCAGAGCTTCTGCGGGAATAGCTTCTTGTTTTTGTCCATCAAGAAGCCGCTTGTATCTAGGTTGGCCGGTTGGTTTGCTTGTTGTTGGTGTTGGTTTTGCAGAAATTGGTGTTGTTGTTGCTGCTGCTGCTGATCAATCACATCGTAGTAGCCTCTCACCTCGTTGCTAAACTCTTCCTCCTCATCGTCGCTCAGGTTGTTCATGTTGTTTGATATGCTTGTTTCTTGGAGCTGATGGTCTTGTTGCTTGGCAGGAGACAAGTCCCTATGTTGGGCTTGCGAAGCAGAAAACTGGTTGTGTCTTGCGAGATGATGAAACTTCATCATGAGCGAATTAAAGTTTTGGCTCCACTTTGTGCGGAATCTTGAAACTCCTATTCACTTGCCAGAGGATCTTGCAATGAAGGCGCTCATTTTTGTCAGATAAAACTTATTCGTCAAACTTGTAAAAACTTGTTGATCATCTAACACGATGTCAACACTCACTCTGCTTTCGAGACATTGGGGCCGAGCGGAGAGGCTGGCGAGTTGGTATCTTCCTATCTTGTTATCTGGCTGCTCGGCTGTCTATCTGTCTGTCTGGCTGGCTTGCTGGCTGAATGGCTGGCTGGCTGGCTGAATGGCGAGCCAGCTAGCTTGCGAACGAAGGAACTGCGAGAGAGCGAGCTGTTCGAGTGGCTTGATGGGAGCTGGCTTTGAGGATTTAATGTGCTTGCTTTACGATGACGCTGGTTCGAGAAAGTAAAGTGCAATGGAGTCGGCGGCGAAGAAGGAAGAGGATGTTGAGGAGCTTGTAGCGGAGGTGGAGGTGGCTTGAGGGGGAGGAGGAAGAGGAGGAGGCTGCTGTTGCTTGACTAAACTTGCTTAGGTTTGCCCATAGAGCGGGCAAGAATGGGATTTGAAACTGGGATGAAGAGCACGAGAATGGAGAAATTCTTTCCCAACTAGACTCCTCTCTCCAAACCTCCCAACGCTCTCGGCCGGCCTCCTTGCTCGTATTGAATCGTATCCTATCGTATCCTCCAGTTGCGCTTCGTCTCCATTCCGACAGGCTGAGCTTGAGGCAGACAATCCGCTGTTGCAGGCCGCCGGCTAGCTAGCTCGCCCGCTTGCTGTGCATCTGGATAAATGCGAATTGCGCCCGCCAGGCTAGAGATTCTCCCATTCTTTGTGCAACTAGACTAGCGGGAGGCTGGCAGACAGGAGGAGAGAGTTGGCGAAGCAGGAACTCAATTGACAAGACTCCCAATACTTTCTCCTCAAGCAAAGCCGCCCGCTTCTTCTTCGTCCGCTTCTTTCCTCTTCCCCTCTCAGCCGGCTATGGCTCAAGCTCCATCTCAAGCTCCAGCTCCAGCTCCAGCTCCTGCTGGCTTCTCGGCCGGCTGCTAGTTTATTGGATGTCTGGTTGAGCGGATGAATCTGCGCAGAGCGCTCGCAAAGTTGGCGAGAGGGCGCAAGCAACGGGAACGCAGAGCAGTTGGCTTCCTCGAGCCGAGGCCACACAAACCAAGCGCCAAACTCCGCCTCCAATTCCCCCGCTCACTTCTCTCAAACCCCAAAGCCTTTCCTCTAAATCCCCGGCCGCCAGACAACAGCGAGCTTAGTCCGCCGGTTCGGCCTGTCTGCCGCTAGCTTGCTGGCCGGCGAAAAGAAGCGGCGCCAACAAGCGCAACGGTGACGGCGAATTGAAAAACCTAACTCTCGCCGCTTGGCCGCCGCCAATCTCAGCGCAGAATCTCTCCTACTCTCTCTTTCTCTCTTGCTGGCCCGCAATCCAGCGTTAAGCTTGCGAGATCCAAAGAGCGGCCAGCCAAAGGAACTGGCCGGCCAGTTCTCAAGCTCAACTGCTCGGTTGGCCAACAACTTTCACTCGTCCAGACTGGCTGGCTCGCCGGCCGGCTCTTGTCGGCTGCCTGTTGCTCGGCAAGCGGCCGCAACGCTCGAGAGCAGGAGGAGGCTTGCAATGGGATGGGATGAGAGCGGCGAGAGGGGACAGCCGGCGAAGAAAGGGATCCAGCGAAGAAGGAAGCCGACAGGCAAACCTTTGCTGCCGCCGCCGCCGCCGCCTCCGCTGGCCATCGTCGTGCGCAGGCAGCCGGCTTACCTGCAAAGGATAGACACTAGAGGTAGCAGGAGCAATTCTATTCTATTCCATTCTCTCCTATCCTCTTCTCTTCTACCGGCGCTCGGTGTCGCCAGTGTGGGGGAATCTCAATGATCACGATTTTTGCTCTTGTGCGGCGTCATGAGAGTCGCCGCCGTCGAGCTCGCTGTTTGGTTCTTGTTGTTCGCGTTGTTACGGCTGAAGTCGTAGCAGTAAAAAGAAAGAGCAAACCACAAGTTGGCAGCCGAGCAGAGCAGAGCAGAGCAAAGCAAGCCGAAAGCTAGTGGAAGCCTTTACTTGTTTTCTTGCTTACTCGGCCGTCTATCCACCTGACAGCGAGCTAATCTCCGCGCACTCGGAGGAAATTGCAGAATTGGCCCGAGAGACTCTCGCTCTCTGAGATGATCGCTTTCCACTTTGCACCAGCCCCGCAGACCATGTGGTTCCTATGAGCCGCTGAGGTGGCCTCCTCTCGCCAGCTAGGCGCAGTCGAATCATCCCATCCTGCTGGACTAGAGGGCCGGTTCAATCTGATTGTTGCAAAACAACAGACTCAAATGAGCGGCTAGAACAGTCCACTTTCTCTCGGCGCTCGTGATCTACTTGGCGTGCAATCCCGAGTTTAGTCAATCTCCATCAGCGGCCAAGGAGTTGGATGAGATGGTTGAAGACATTCTGTTCCATCATGAGATGGTCGGATCTCGTGTCAAGCTCGCGTCCGAGACCTTGCCAAGTTTGCGTAGCTAAAAGTAGGTTGAAATTTGCACAGGCTTTGGAAAAAGCGAAGAGAAATTCACCACGATGAACCTGTTGCCCGGTTTCAGGACTCAAACTCGGATTAAAATGTTGTTTATGTTTCAAATTTGATTGATTCTGGTGGGCGAAAGCGGTTTACCTGGCCGAATAAAGCTTGAAATAATTAGCGCTAGAAGCTACCGTTCGAATGTTTGCCCGAAAGCAATAAAATTAAATTAGCACCTTTGGCTTGTTCGAGTTCTATGAAAAACTGGGCTAAGCAATGATGGAGTTGGTGATATTCAAAACGTTGGCTTCAATTGAGCTCAAGCGGGACACAGAGCGAGGGGGAGGGGGAATTCACCTTTGGAATGGCTCATTATGGCGACTTACGGCGGCAGTTGAGCAGCCAGCGAGATGGAGGGATGAGAAACGGGATTCATCTTTTTGAGCTGAACCAATTAAACATCCTCCTGACCAACTGCCGGCTCCTCTTACCTCCCTATTTAACGCAATTCCATTCAAGCAAACGTCTAAAGTCGCCCTTCCCCGTCCTGGGTCCACCATAATAGCTAGCTCAGGTTATAAGTGCATTTCGAGCAAGGAACGGCAGTGCACACAGGAGGGCGAGATAAACTGCAACAGCCTAGCCCAAGTTAACTTAACCTAGCCCAGCCCAGCTCACCTCACCTCACCTCACCCCGCTCCTACCTGGCCGGCCTTTTGGACTAATTTTCAATTACTTTTTATCGAGAGCCAACTGGCCAAAAATTTAAACGACTGGAGACGACGATGAGGAGGCAAACGCAGATTAAGATGAGAAGAATGGTTGAATGTAACTCAACTTCTTTGCAAGCCCCTACAGTCTGCGTTCAAGTATAAGGGATGGATGAGCGAGAGTGAGTATGTGTGTGTGTGGCGAGAATAGGCTTCATTATTGGCAATTGGACGACTACTCCAGAGACCATCGTTTAAAAGTCCAATTGAATCATAAGTCATTCTCTCTAAGTTCACCTGTCGACTTAAACAAGCCAAGCAATTGCACTCGCTTGTTGGCTCGCGAGCCAAGCTCAAGCTGGCTGATGGCTGGCAGGGAGGGAGGAAGTTGTGTTGCTGTCTACAATTGTCGTGCTTGTTCTCTGGCGCCGATGGGAGCTCTCTAGCCGCAACCTGAGCGCTCAATGGATGAAAAGAACCTGAACTAGAAAGTAGCAGCAATAACAACAAAATTCTAGATTCAATCGGAACAATCAAAGCAAGCCGAGTGGAGCCGCTTTAAGATGGGACGAGAAGTTAGGGAACTGGATGTGGGTAAGGCCTTTGGAAGGGTAACTCTGCTTGATAGCGTCTTAGGCCCGAAGATCCAGCTCGGAAATGATCGGGAACGAGCAACGAGCATAGACGACGAAGACTACGACAACGAAAGGGGGCTGCCTGCACTTGTGCTGAACTTTTCCTAACCGACAGCCCTAGCACAAGCGGAGGCGCTGGAAACTCATTACCAGTTCAATATTTGGCAGCTCACCTGTTGCAGTTACAACAGTTGCGGTCGCAAGACCTGTAAGGAGCGGCGAGCATCTTGGCCGGGATCGTTTTGTTGGCCGTGTCATCGCGTTGCCGTGTTTTGATAGCGGCAGTATCACTGAATGTACAATAGTCGCTAGTGTTGTTGGTGGTGTCGTTGTCGATGTCGTTGTTGGCAACGTCAGCTCTGGTCCCATGAGCGACTTTTGCCGCAACGATGCAAGGAGCGCTCGCTTGCCGCCAGCCTAGACACTCGGCAAGCTTGTCGTTCGGCTCATCATCGTTTGCCGGCTCTTTAAATTAGGGCCGGCTCAGGTGGAGGTAGGAGAGGGGATCGCTATTATCATTAGTTCTATTATGGCTGCTGGCGTTGCAAGTGCAACTATTGCAATTCTTCTAAAGCGATCGTTCGACTTGGAAGCCAGTATGATTCACCAGCAGCAGCAGCAGCAGCAGCAGCAGCAGTAGTATTAACACTAACATTGACGCGAATAGAAAAAGTCAACCAGTTGAAGCTGCGTAGACACACCTGTCGCTCCTGCGAGCACCAAGTTGTTCCTAAAACTGTTGAACCGAGCTCATGTCAATCCTTCCGCCTCTACCCCAACTTTGTGTTTGTGTGATTGCGTTGGTACGAGAGCGCTCGTCGATGTGTAAGAAGTGGTCGGTTGTTAAGGCAGCTCGAGTTTAACGGGCCACTAGGTCTGTAGTATTTTGTATTCGTGCGTTCAGGCAGCCCAATGGTTGGCCCTCCGAGCGCCTTCTCCCTCTCTCGGGCCGAAGCAGCGGCGGTTGTAGTCGTACGCACACAGGCCGACACACTACGGCTGCCCTGATAGGCCAACCATATGATAGGTAAAATCATTGTTCCGCAAGCTTGCATTGGATTCTTGGAGGATAAAACTGGCCTTTCTTTTATACACCAGTTGACTTTCTCAGCCCAATAATGAGCAGTGAATATTGAAGAAAGTGAGCACAACTTCGAACAATTTGCGACCAGCAAGCAGGCGGCTGAGGCTTGAGCGAGAGGTACAGCATTTTGGCCAAAACAAGCCGCCGCCAGGTAGAGGGCGAGAGTGAACACTTTCACCCGGTTGCCTTTCAAGTGTATGAAAGTTTGGGTTTTGCGGAAGAATGGGCAGGGGAATATATAGATGAGTTATTGGTAATTGCAGCCCTGCGACGGCTGTTGCAGTCGCTGCTGCTGTTGTCTTTGCTGCCACTCTCCCTATCTCGCTCCCTCTCCTCCTGTGACATCGGCTTGGATCCCGTGGGCAGCCAATTGGAAGCCATTGATGTGGTTCCAGCGGTGGAAAGGCTCGCTTCAGCTCACTCATGAATTTGGCCAGAAGCCGCAAGTGGAGGCAAATTGGCGAGACAGTTTCTCCGCTTGCGGCAGGAAGACTTGAATTGACGGACACAATGTCTGGGAAGCGAGTTCCTGCTTTCGTCTCCGTCTCCGCCTCCGCCTCTGCGGCCAACCCCCTTCCCTCGCAATCTTGGTGGAGAGGGACTGGGCAGCAAAGAGGCGACCGCCAACTGGCGGCAAGCTACTCACCTCGCGCGCTCATCCCGCGTCAGGCAAGGCAGTAGCAGAAGGCAAGTGCAAGAGCTCATAGCAAGAGCCGACAACATGGCTGCTCATCGTGGCTACACTTGTTCTATGGAAGAAGGAGGAAATATTGTTTGTCCGCTCGAGCAAAGAACCCTTCAGACTTTGTGCGCAAACTTCTAGCTTGATGTTTTGTTCTGGACGCCAATTGGAGGGTTTGCGAATGAAAACCAAATTGCTGCCCGCCTATTCAATGCGCTATCTCTCCAAAGGAATCTTGTGCAGATGTAGCCAGCTTGCCACTCGGCCGGCTAGCTGGTTTACTGTCTAACTAGCTAGCTGGCCGCAAGAGGAGAGGAAGGCGCCCTGAGAGCGCGCACTCCAGTCTAGTTCCTCTCAAACGGCTTACGAACTATCGGTTAGATTTGTGGGAAAGCTATGCCCAATTTGGAGGCAACTTTCGCCTTTCAAGTCAGTTTGCCTTTATTGGCGCGTCACGGAAATGAGCCCTCAGCTGTCTCTGTCTACTTCTCTCTCCCCACGCTAGCTCAAATTTACTCCCTTCCGCTGGCCCTCTGTAAAATGAAGCCTTAGTTTTCGAGCTAAGGATTGGCCAAGTGGTTCTATCGGCGCCAGATCAGCTTGGCGGGCGTCCTCATTGCCCGCTGCTGGCTCCCCGCTTTATGCTCTCTGTTCGAATCGATCCTGTTGGTGGGTAAAATGAAAATTGAAATTGAAATCTCCGCCGATTCTAGGAATAATTTTCGGCCCAACTTGTTGCTGGAGCCGCTCCAACATCCCCTCTCGGCTGGTGGAATATGCACAACTTGATCGGCTAGATAAGGAAACGCCGCCAAGGGACTTGTTTCGGCGTTCTCAAGGCGCTGCAATTGGAGACGAGAGAAGAGAAAGGGACAAACACGAGCATGAGAATTGCCCAAGATCAAGCCAATGCTATAAACTTAGCATCTAAAACTAACAAACCAACCGAGAGTTTGTGTTCCAAGTGCAAGCTAACCAAATGCTCATCCTATGTGAGTCATAATCGAATCCGCCAAAAACATGTGCTACCAACGTGATTCTAATCTTCCCGACTAGACTCAACCATACCTGCAGCTGATCCGAATTAACCTAATCGCATCCAAGCGAGCTCCCTTCGTTGGCTGCGCCTAGAACTGTGGCCGCGCGGATGGCGCCAATTCGGGCTCCCTTACAAATCGAGGCGCAAAAAGCGCGCAAACCTCTTTAGAAACCAATAGTTGGGTTATCAGAGTTGGCGACGTCGTTTTCTCCTGCGAGGCTTGGTTCTTAGTGGGCTCTCAATGGAGTGCCGAGCTGTTGAGCTTCGAAGATGGCTGAACAACCGAGTTCGTTTTTGCCCATGCAGCCGCTCGATCCTGGAGTTGGATGGCGTCATTGGATGGGTGGACAAAAAGTTTGCTTTTCTCACCTTGAAGTGAGCTCGAAACAAATCGTGGCGCCCCAACGAGCGACGTAAAAAACCAACGGTGAGCTTCAGAGAGATTGTACAAGAGAAGATGGGATCTGATTTCTGACCCCACGACTCAGTGCGCCTTCCTTTCGCTGGCAAGCCATGATGGGCTAGCTGGCCGCGATAACGTCTATTTGGCGAATGTATGAGAGGCTGTAGTCAGTTCGTGACTGGCCAATCGGCCGAGCTGGCAGCTCGCGAGCCTTGTTAACCTGATCGCCTGTTACGCCTCTCCGAGCCATCCAGCTGTCCCGTCCAGCCATCTCTCTCTCTATCCATTGCACTCGCTCGCCTCTCTCCGTCTCCGTTCTCCAACTTGGAAAACTTGAGTCTACAACCATTGTGTTTGTACTACATGTGAGCAAAACTAACGGGCGTAAATTGTTGCCTTGCTTTGATGCAAATTGTACACAAGTAAACTCGTTCCCCGGCAAGCTCTTGTTCTCTCTAGCTCGCTCGCCCCTCAGCGATACCTCCGTTTCTCAGCAAGCCGATAGAAAAGTTGAAATGACAAACGCTCTCTCCCCTCTCTCTCTCTCTCTCTCTCTCTCTCTCTCACTACAACCAAGGATTCAGTTCGCTTCCTTCCGCTATAAAAATCCGGCTGCATTGCTGGCGCAACACCGCTCACATTAGGAGGGGAGGCGGCCATCAAAGAGTGCGAGTTTTTCTCTTATCTTTCCATTGGCTGCCTTTTTACGACTCCCGCCATGTTGAACTCGCTTGCTCGCTCGCTCGCTCGCTCGCTCGCCTGCCAAGCCATTTCTCGAGAGGGCCAGCGAATCGAGAAGAAACTTTATTCCGAGAAATAATGAGTCTTAGGTAGAAGAAAGTATGGGGGAGTGAGAATGAGAACTAGAATGGGAATGAGTATGAGTGAGATGGATGAAAGTACGATAATTATGATAATTGTGCTCTAGAATAAAAAGATGGAGACTCTTTGCTTCTTTTATTGACCGCCCTCTGCTTTAGGCAAAACATCCAAAACTAAAATGAACCGCCTGAAACCTGGGCCTAAAACTCCATCGCGTTCCAACAAAGTTCGCCCTAAGAGGCTCACTATCTTCATCCTTCCCCAATCTCATCTCGCCAGTTTCCTGTTCGTCTTACCGTGCAATCCGCTCGCTCACGGTCCTATTTATCCCCCTTTTAAACTTTGAAGATTTCTTTCTCGCATGGCAAACATTCAAAGGACCAACTCCTGAGCGCAAAGTTCAGGCGGAACCGTTTGTGCAAAAATGTTAATTCTAATCAGTCAAAAAAGAAACACACTCTCAACTGGGCGACAGCCAAACAAGTAAATCGACACACAAAGAAGGAGGCCGATGGAAGCGCATGTTTCTCGCCAAGTTCGAGCCATTTGAATTGGATCGTTTGTATTCCAAATTTCTCCCCTCTCGTCCCTTCCAGCAGCCAGTTCCTTTCTCCAACAGACATAAGACAGCACTTGCCTCTCTCTCTCTTTCTTTCTTTGCAACGGCATTTGGCTCAAATGTCAGTATCTTCGGGCACCCAAAAGCACACTCCCAAGCAAGAGCGCTTTGCGCCCCCAGAGAGCTCACAAGTCCAGAGGTAAAGATTGAAAAACTGCCTCCTACTCATCCTCTTTCGTATTCTCTTCGCTCCAACATGAGCTCTGTCCAAGTGCTGATACTCAATAGGCTGTTGTAATCGATACACGATCTTGCTACAACAGCTATGGCATGAGTACAGATGACGCGGAAGTATGTCGACTTAGCTCGGTCGCTCTCACGACTTTGTGTCACCGCAATGGTCTGACTTTTTTCGCTTCCATCTTAAGCTATGAGATTTATGTGCCCTACCCATTAGAGAGCCGACGATTCCTCATCAAGCAGCTATAACGCGCTACTCCAATTCTATGCTTTATGGGCTCCCAATTGTAGCTTTGATTCAAACTAGATTGATAGTTTTGCCGCCAAAGCCAGCATGTTATAGTTAAAGAGGGGAGATGAAGAGAGACTTGCTAGATTGCTAGTTGTCTCTTGCTCTATCTTGCTCACTGTGGCTCCATCTCAGTTTAAGCCGATAAGCTAGCTCAAGCCTCGGAGCAAGTGCACTCGAGTGGTTAGTTCTTTCTTCTTGGGAGAATAAGAAGGCCAGAGAGTATGACTGGCGAGTCCAGTAGAGAAGGCAATCCGACTTCCTACCTTTAAAATTTCAAACCCAGCGGGCCAGCTCTCAGCTGGTCTATTTCCTGTTTCTGGACCGGTTTTGCAGCTGGCTCCAAGTGGCTCGCCGTTGGCTATTAAGCTAGTATTTTGTGCCTTGGCACTGCTAGTCGCCACTCTTGCCGCTTCAAGCCTCTAGCATCATTCTCACCACTTCTTCAAAGGATTGCAAAGACAAATTCTCTTCTACCTTTCCTCAGAACTTGGTCCACTTTCGTTGGCTCAAGAGATCGGGAGAGAGAGAGAGAGCCAGTTGTTGCTCTTTTGAAGACACGAATCGTTGTTATTCTTGACTCGGCCACCACAACAACTTTCCCTTCAGCTCCTCTCTAATGAGTCACAATATTACCATTTCCAACCTCTTAGTTCCGATATGTCTAAAGGAAATGCCTCGCTAACATGACATGAGTCTTGAGATTGCTGATGAACAAGGATGAAGACTTTTTACAAGCAAGCTTCAAGGTGTAAGAGGCTCTACACGACTCTACATATTACGCGGACCAATCTGTTACCTGTTGATCATTGCCATACCAGAGCATGTCCTCTTACACTATGGCTGGCTTATGTAGATCAGAGTCTTTCAATCAGCGCTGAGCTATCTAGTGGATGACGTAACAGGAAAAAATGAAATCATATCGATACGGTCTTGTGGCGGTCGAGATTTTCGTGACTCATCAAGTCATGAGAGAGTAATCGTTTCGTTTATTGTCTTTGATGATGCTAAATTGTGTCTTGTTTGATTCAGATCTGCTATCGGTTACATAAAAGACTCATTTAATTCCGAATTGAATTTGGACAAGTAGATAGATTCAACATTCGTGCGATCATAAATATCATGCGATGAATAAGAACATTCTGATGCAAACTCATAGCTGAATTTCAATACTAACGATATCTGGACGTAGGCTTGGCATCAAGAATATTCGGCAAATTCTGCTTCCCAGGCTAAATAAAATAAATCATGCTGTCAATAAAATCTTCACTCTCAATTCAGATTCAATCATTACTGTTCTGATTCCATAATATGATGACGAATCACGCCTGGTTGATGGTAAGTAAAGGATGATAAATATATAAAACGATCAACATTCAAATAGATTCCCTCGATTGCAGAAATCCTCGTGGTTTGGTCTGCGACATCCTTCATGTTCCGCTTGACTTCGAGTCAGACGGTTTGGCTAGGTCTAAAACTGTGTCGTTTGTCTCCTCAAGTCTTTGTGTACACTGCAATGGCTCAATATTAGCCGATGATCGGGATGAGCTGGTGGTCATCGATAGATAGTCGTACTCATGGAGTAGCTCGTGATCGGAGTTGTTCGTGCAATCACTGTTTGTTGTTTCGTTCCTGCTGTCTCTAGCGTCAGCGTCACCAGATTGAGCCTGATTAGAGGTAGTTGCCACATTTTGGCCAGTTAGATTCAATAGGAAATTGTTGTCAGTCGGAAATGATAGAGTTTGTTGTTGTAGATTCGAAACGGAACTTTGGGTTTGATTTTCAACTAGTTCCGGTGGTAACATACCAGATGCCTGTGGATTTTGTTGCGCTCCCGAGGCTGTTCCAAAGCTTAAACCTGCAAGAGTGTCGAGCATGATACTGGGGTCTTGTTGTTGCAAGAAGGCCACAAGTAGACTTTGCTGTATTGATAGTGGCATTTGTGTTTGTTTTAATTGCAATAAAGATCTTGCGAGGTTTTGCTGCATCGCTTGACGCACTGTTAGCCATTGTTGTGGGCTCAGTTGGGAAGCGTTCTGAGGGCCCATGTTTGGTTGAGGTTGAAAATGCTGGTTCTGTTCTGGCTGGCCCATCATGGTTCCACAATTCATCGCTTGATTTAATGACTCATCGATGATTCTGCGCCGAGGTTGACCAATTAGGGGAGTATTGAGGCTAACATCAAGAGGGGCCTGTTGTTGTTGGTCGTAATGTTGCTCCTGCATTTGCGTTATACTCGGGCTAGTCTGCCCGAAATTGAGAGCAGCCAACCTATGATAGAGAGTTGATGTTAGCGGAGATCGCGGATTGATGGCAGCTAGATGAGCATCAAGGGTCGCTTGTTCGGTGGTGCCAGCCATTGGCTGCTCAATTTGTGGATCGAGACTGATATTGGGCGGCCGCGTCGCCTGTTGGTTTGCTGTGGACCCAACTGAATGCCGACGATCGTTTGCCGCAGCGAAGGTGAGACGCTCCGGGTGCGATTGGTCAGCTAGTTGGGGGAGGCGGTTTTGTAGCTGCAGCTGGCCGGTCTGGTTTCGCTGCTCCGTGGAGCCTGGAAAGGGGCCCCGATTTGTGTGCCGCCTCGCCATGTTCTTGAGTAGGTGGTGGCAGTTGCGTTTAAAGTTGTCATTCTCGTAATAGCAATCATCCACCTTCCTGAAGCCGTACATGTTCATTTGGCGCACGAAGGAGATCGCTTTCTGGGTATGGAATTGATTATTTGGCGTTTTAAGATAGTTATTCTCGAATTCTGCCCTATTTAGGTAGACGCGTTGGCCGTCTGGCGACCAGCGCAAGCAGAAGTTGTACTTTTCATCGTGTATTAGCTCCCAGAGTCTTTGCGGGAACAACTTCTTGTTCTTGTCCATCTAGAGACCATTCGCGCGCTCTAAAAGTTGCTGTCGACGCCGGCGATCGACTTGACTAACTCTCTCCCTCTCTCGCGTTGGCCCCCTGAACAAGTGGGCCCGCTTGTTGTTGAGTGGCGCTATCTCTGCCTTCTGCTTGCACTGCTCCTAAACTCGCCCGCTCCACTGAAACTTGCTCCAATTCTATTTCCGCTCGCTAAACTCACTTAGGTCCGCTTGTTTCAAGAGGCGCTCGTCGAATGGCTGACTATCAGCGAACTAGTTGGCTAATATCGTCGCTCGCCAGTTCGCCGGCGACTGTCGCCGCTGCCGACGCCGCTGGTGCTAGCGCCAGCATGAGCCGGCGGCAGGCGAGTGCGCAAGGAGAGAACGAGAGAACTTCTCACTTGAACCCTGGATTCGAGCTCGGCTGCGCGTCTGCAGGGGAAGGAACCCGCGAGCGGGGGGGGGCCAAGCGAACTGGCTCCTTGCAAGTGAATTGGGGCCAACGGAGAGTTCGCCTAGCCACTGGTGTTCACCCTCCATGCGCTGATACGTAACTCCTTTGGCCCATTGGCGAGCCCATGGGCGCGTTGGCCGGCGCGCTAGCGGCCTCCAGTTTACTGGGATGCACGAGGCTCGCCTGCAGGACTTTGCGAGAGCAGCGTCTGCCGCGAACTGGTTGGCGCAACTCTGTGCCGAACGCGCGGACAACCTCCCCCTAACTTTCCCCCCAAGTGCCAGCCCGTCCCTCTGGCGCTGGCGCACTAGTCTGCGAATTAGAAGAGCGCGCCCTCAATAGAACGCTCAGGCTCTCTTGTCTGACGCGCTCAGCGGGGGAAAGGAGCCGCTACGTTGGCCTGCACGGCTCGTGCTTGTCACTCGTTGTTGGCGCCCTCCACTCAACATGTGTCCCAGCGCGTGTATTCATGCGCCGCAAGACGACAGAGCAAACGCTAGGTCGGCTGTCCTCACTCACGAGCTCCTTATAGGACGTCAACCCGCGAGGAGGGCCCGCCTGAGCTCATGCTCATTCTTTCGCTCTCGCGCGACTCTCTCTCTCTTTCTCTTTCTCTGCCCGAATCTGCGGTTCGCCAGCCCTGGTGCCTGTTGTGCGCTGGGAGCGAAGCCTGGCGAACAGCTCGCCAGAGTTCGCATCTCGGTCTCACTCCAATAGCAACAAGTCGCTCGCGTTCGACCGCTCAAACAACGAGGAGAGCTTCCTTCAATAGGATTGAGGCGGGTTACGCGGACGAGAGTTTGCGCGCTTGCTTTGGATCACAACTGAAGTTGGCGCCTTCGTAACAACCAATCCCGATCCATGTAACTCAAGACGACGAGTCTTAGCCAATTTGCGCCCATTTAAACTCAAACTCTTTCTCTACTTGGCCAAGGGTTGAACTTTTTGAAGCAAGCAACACAATTGCAACACCACTCGCCAACCTCACAACCCGCCCAACACTTGCCACTTGTTTGCCAATTAGATTTGCAATGCTAGGATGTGTTTAGTGAAACTAGACGCCCGCAAGGGTCGATGGGATTCATTTTAGGGCTTTCGAGAGGGCGAAAGTTATTGGAGCGTCTTCGACAGGCCGGCACGAAAAAATGAAGGAAGCAAGCGAAGTTCTCTCCGCGACGTAACAGCCAAGCGAATATGCTCTCGTTAGATGAGCGAGCAAGCAGGCATGAAGCAAGGGATGTATTTGTTTGCAAGCAACTCGCGCTACCCTCGTTGAGCTGGAAATGAAATGAGCCCGTTGAGCGGGGAAAACACTTAGACTCGGTCCAATTTTTGGCTCGCAGCGCCCCCAACCCCCATTGAAAACTCTCGACCAGCGAGAAACTATCACGTCCACTATCCAACGCCCGAATCAGAGCTCATCCTGCTCCTGTATCACTTTGCGCGTAAACATGATTGGCCCGCACGAATTTAAAGTCGGTCTAATCCGTTGAAAGTTGGCAGTTTGATTCAAGTTCAAGTTCTTCTATCAGTCCTGAGCTCGTCACTCCCACGCTACTCGGACGTATATGGCACAGGTGTGTGTGTGCGCGCGCTGAAAAGCGCAGGTCTCTGTGAGCGTGTCTGGCCGGTGCCTGTCAGATTTCGGCGCCGAAATCGGGAATTAAGCCCCATTCCTTCGGTCAGCCAACTGAAACTAGAACTTCCGTTCATGTGTCACTAAGCTGGGAATAAAGCTCTTGTAACTGTGCCGCGTAAGCCTTATTGTTTTCTAACTTTGCAACCAAATCGAAGGCGAACAAGACACCCTAGTAGCTCCTGCACTCGATGGAATTTTGTCGGCAATGGATGAAACATTATCTGAACAGGTGAGACCTTACTGTCAGCTCAGCGGAAGGGCCTCTTAAAAACTAGTGCGATGCGAATCTAAAAACATGAACGGAAGGAAGAAGTGCACCAAACTGCGCGTCAGATAGATCATCTCCGAATGCCCCCACACCAATAGCTCCCATTTTTCTTCTTGCAGGCTGGTTCAAGGTAGTTGTGCCGTTGAAATTATTCCAAGGACCATGCTCGAACTCGAGAAACCTGGCTAGAACGCCGAAAGAACATCAATATCGAACGATGCCTTTTCAAGTTAGACTTCAACATGTTCTTGGTGGGAGTAGTCAATGGTAGCCAAAACAGACACTCGTTGACGTCGCTCTATCCCTCACGAGCGTTGAGTTCAATATGAGCAGCAACAACTGCAACATTGATACCATCTTAGAAGTGGCAACAATTATGATAGTCAATGAGCGGTTTAGCGTCAACACTGCAGCAAGAGCCTTGTGAACGATACCCAGTTTCACGAGTGCAACTGCCTGTAATTATTCGACGATCTTGGTGCAGTCACAAACGGTTGCACGCTGATCTTGGCGCGAACTAAGCCGCTTATATACGGTAGTGGGTAGGGCAGAAGTCGGAAGACGCACCATCAATCTCAAGCTCAACTGGCTTGTTTGCAGAAGTATGTGACAACTGCCAATCGGATCATCCACTGGATCCCTTGACCATAGACCGACGGAATCCCGCACTCGACCCAAGGATGAGGGAGAGAGTCTCTTGTCGTAGATCTGGCGAATGAACAATTTAGTAAACCTTGAATGATATGATCAATTCTAATGGCTAAGGTTCGGTTCGGAGCGAGCCCTTACTCCCTAGCCAAACTTCGTCCCTCGAAAGCAAATTCAGCTTGACAATATCGGCGTACAAGCAAGAGCTTGAAATTGAAATCAAAGCTCGGTTTTAACGGGCAAGGTACTTCAAACTCTACGATTATGAATAGATATCTCATGAGAATCTCCTCAGACACAGAAAGTGATGTTTCGAATGCCCGAGTTTGTTCTAAGCGGCAGAGAAGATTTTAGTCAACATCGGACAGTCTAATTGCTCATCATGGTGTTGAACCATTCCTTCAGCAGATGTAAACTGGGTTGCCGTCGCTACTCCCACTAGCTCTACTGCTGCTACAACTAAAGCCGCTGTAATTATACAATAGGATCAATGATAGTTTCTTTATCAGTGCCAAGAATCGTGTGGACTTCGATACTGTTGATCAAATGAGATATTCCATATCGATTGTACGAATTCCTAAATCGAATTCAATAATCTTGGCGATCTTATCACTAACAACTCCGACTTTCTACTGCCGTCAATGTCAATAAGCTGCTTTTCCGTCAAGCTAACTTGTCGACTTTGATAGCAGCTATATGTTGTTGGGGAGCTCTAAGCGGCTGAATTTGGTGGAACAAAATAACAATAGCGGAGATCATCAATATAGTAATTAGATTAAGGTCTCGATCTATTTGAAAAGGTTGAGAAAGTTGGGTTATATTCCATTAGATACATTGAGCTTCCACTAAACCTCTTCCACTAAATCTTGCTTTTTGGCGTAGCGCTGGTCGAATCAACATAGGCTATAGATGGTCTTAGTAGGTTGATTTATTCAATACCCTTAGTCGACTCGAAATCGCATGAATTCTTCCATATTGCCATTCACTCTGATCGATTCCTTTTTATTGATGGTTTATGGGCGCGAGAGAACCTCTACCTCCAACATCTTGACGAGGTAAAATTGCAAATGACATCATCTGCATCAAGCAATCACGATAGACCAAGACCAATCAGATGGATTTGAATCGACTATTGAGCTCGAGCTCCTTTCACTACACTTATCAACTTGATGTGTAGTCTTTCTTCGCTTTAATACTACCTATGTAGTGGTTTCTCGGCCCCTTTATGTACACGTAACTAAGCTTATCGCCATAGACGCATCCTGTGTCTAGACCGGTGGCGAATTCGTGCTGGTTTTGGAGGCGTCGTCGAGCGTCGTGCCCAAAATATATGTGCTCGGGGCCAGACCAAAATGTAGCCCATGGAGCACCTTCCTGGTTTGACTTTGTACATCTGTAAAAGTGGTCCTTAGTTTCTGGGTTTTCCATCACAACAATGTTTCTCATCGTGGTCATGAGTTCAGTCGGGGTATTCTTAGCGGGATCTTCGATGGCTGGTTGGAGTCCAGCATGAACGATGACGCAGTTTAGAGATGGGATTGTTATAGTGTACGGCAATTTTTCGAGGTAAGAAATGTATCTAGCCGGTAAAGACTCTATCCATTTGTTTTTCTCCGACAGCCTTTCTCCACTCTTATATTTGTTGTGCAGATCCAACACAAGGTCGTCATGGTTTCCTCTAACGGAAATAATTGACTTGTGATAGATGTCTCGGCACAACTCTAATACCCTCAAGCTGTTTGGACCCTTATTGACCAAGTCTCCAACTAGTATCTTCAGGCACTTGGATGGATCTTGAGAGGGTGTTTCAGTGTGAACTCTAACTAATAGTTCTTCCAGTTCGTCGGAGCAGCCATGTATGTCACCAATTACCACTATCTCATCGAACGAGTCCAAATAGTCGTCCGTGAGCATGATGAACTTTTCTCCATCTGCAAGAGGTCCCTTGAGGGGATGAGTTCTAGAGACGAGCCTCCGGTAGATACTGGTAGCTCGCTTGAGGAGGAGAAACGCTAGGTCATTCATCGATAGAGTGCTTTGCAAATACGATCCTTTAGGCTGTTTCCAGTAACACCAATCCTGGTGGGCGGTCAATTATGAGGACTTGATTCCAGATGTTCAATCCTCAAGTGTCATAATCATCTGAAAAATACCGAACCCAAGAGATGCACGCCGCTTCGTAGCTGAGCGCGTAACAATCTTGATGGGGAACTAGCGCGAGTCGAAAATGTCAAATCCTGAGGCTATTTTATCAGAGGGTTGCACGACCTAGGTCGACGATCTTATGCTATGCAATCTAACAACTTGGGGCTGCTTATGACAATATGATATTGATCTCGCGTCTCAATCTTGTCGATAGTTTTGAAGATCAGTTTTCTCTTGATTATTCTCTATCGGAAGGCTGGTAGCGAATCATGTTTGAACATCCTGGAAATCTTTAAACTATCTGGCACAACATAGTCCATCTTAAGAAACTCAGTCACGTTGGCGCATTCATGATTATAGCTGTTCTTGGCCTCTCGGTCTGGTTTCGATTCCCAGTTGCGATACAATACGTAACAGTACGTGAGTTAGAATCAACGCTAAACTTCTGACTAATTTTACAGGTTGTTCCTATTCGTTCGCGATGTTTACTTATTCTTGACTGTTGAGGTTTCAATTTAAATAAACATCTTTCCTGTGCGAAAAGATAGTTGAACACCAAGAGTACATTGCGAATTTATGCCGCATTGGTAGTTAAATCTCGAGAGCAGCCGAAGCACGTGCAACCAGTTGGCATCCGTTCCTACTCGTTTTAGCTATTAAAGCAGGTTGTTCGAACTTCAAAGCACTCAAAAATGAAATCGGAACTCTTGTAGTAATCGGCATTTCTAGATTCGATTTATTTTAAAACAGATTAGGGTCCGGATGATCGTCTAACTAACTGCTTGCGAGAATATCCCGGCATCTCGGACGAGCGTACCTAGGAGCTCAGTGTGACTAATGTTCACAAGTCTAACAAGATCACCCTCGGGTCCTCAATAACTTCTTTGATCTTTTTCAAAAAGGTCACTGCCTCTCTTCCGTCGACCAACCTGTGATCATATGTTAAAGCGACGACCATGATTGGGCGAATCACAACTTGTCCATTGACTGCAGCAGGCTTTTCGTTGATTGCATGCATGCCCAAGATTGCGGATTGTGGTGGGTTGATGATTGGTGTTCCAAATAGAGAACCAAAAACACCCCCATTGCTAATAGTGAAGGTTCCTCCCTCCATATCAGCGACTGTTAAAGCGCTATTCCTGGCTTTTTCGCCAAGTTGATTGATCGTTTTCTCAATATCTGCAAAGTTCATATGTTCAACCTGACGCAAAACGGGAACCACTAGACCCTTCGGAGTCGCCACGGCAACACTTATGTCAACAAAATCACGATACATGATCTGATTTTCTTCAATCACGGCATTGACAACTGGTTGGTCTTTGAGCGCGTAGGCACTTGCCTTTACGAAAGCTGACATGAAGCCAAGCTTGACACCATGTTTCTTGAGAAAAACATCCTTGTACTTTTGGCGCAACTCGATGAGGTTGCTCATATCGATTTCGTTGAATGTGGTCAACATTGCGTAAGTATTCTGGGCCTCCTTCAAGCGTGTAGCAATTTTTTGGCGCATTCTGTTCATTTTAACTGCAGTGACAATCCTGTCCTGCTGACTACTTGCAATGAATTTACCTCCACTCAATGAGTCCAAATCGGATCTGACTTTCTCGACAGGCACAGAGGACTTTTGCTGGGCAAACGCTGGTTTCGTCGAGCTATTTGTTGAAGTCATCTCTTTTGCTGGGGGAGGGGGAGGTGGAGAAGTTGATGTTTGTGGTGAAGGGGTAGGAGGGGCCGAAGTGGTCTCCTGCTCGGCCCTTGGTTTTGGAGTTGGTGTCGCAGATGCTTCTGCATCAGTATCAATGACCATAATATTTTGACCAGGCTTCACTGTGGAGCTATCCTCAACAAGAAGCTCAACAATCTTTCCAGCAACCGTCGAGTTGATGGGAATCGACGTTTTGTCAGTCTCTATAGAGGCGAGTAACTCATCCTCGGCAACTATGTCACCGAGACTCTTCTCGAACTTGATATCCCCTTCGCTGAGGGACTCCGCCAGCGGGGGCACGACAACATTTTGTTTTGCTAGGTTGAGTAGAGTCTGGTGAAAGCTTACAGATTTGGTGGTTGATAGATGCCTAATGCGGGCTATGCCCTTGACAGAAGTTCGGGTTGTATTTGCTGGTGCACAGCGGCATAACGAGATCCTCGATAATACTCTTGTGGCGACTATCATTCTGTTAGTTTAAATAAATAGAGAGCTAGTTTGGTAATTGGTTCATAAGACATTGATTACAAATCACATGGGCGCAATGAACTCAATCCGAATAAATGTCGATGGAGTACCCTTGAGGTGGATTCGGCAGGGGGAGTTCGAAAACTCGTCACCGTGCATTGCGTATGCATCGCAACGGAGCGAACGGCTTCGTTCGGCTGGCCCACACATGTCTAATACAGGCGGCAAGTTTGAACAGCGATTCGCTTATTTATTTTAGTCGCGCTGCCATGTGCGCGCTATATTATGGCTGAGGCATTCTAGGTTCCGAATCTCTACTTGAATCTGAATACACTAGACTCGCAGATCGACTCGATTCCAGACCGTTAATAGATGAAATCTAATAGAACCGAGAAAGCTAATAGATTGGCGGTCGTCAAGGCCTACGACCTTTGGGGCTCCGAGAATGAGTCTAAAAAGCACAGCGGGTTGCACCCCTCCCTCAAGCGTTCCAAGAAGACACCCCTCCCTCATCCAGGACAATCGTATAACCCAGATCCAGACGACCATCAGAAATTGCTGAACAGGATCCTCGAGAGTGAGATTGAGTTTCAGAGGCAGGAGGCCCTGTTAAATAAAGCTGTTAAAACAAGGGTCGATGCGACACAACTGTTTGAGGCCGAGAGAGAAGAACTTGTTTCTGGAATCAAGCACTTAATTGGAAAGAAAGGAAATGATGATAACCCAGATAGTGACGGCTCTTCAACGGATGAGGCTTACAGTGAATACGATGATAAGGACTTCCAAGCCATCGTGAAGGATAAGCGAGTTAAGGAGAAGAGGAAATCTCGGCAGCAGAGGCTCAAGCAACTCAAAGACAAATTGCAAAGAAAGGCGGCAAAATTGAGGAAGCTAAAGAATATCAGATTGGCAAAGTTCGATTCAATCAAGAAGATAAACAAAGAGTTAGATAAGAGGGACCAAGAGGAGGCATCGAAGAGAAGGAGGCATAGGAAGATCAAGAATGAGCGTTTAGGTCAAAAATTCGAAAAATCAGATCCGATCTATTGTCTGACCAAGGACTTGCCTTCAAATTTACGCTCAACAAGCTGCCCAATGAACGCAATAGTCCGCGAGCAGTTGGAGAGCTTTCAGTCGAGACTTATGGTCGAACCGACAAGTTACCAGACTAAGCACCGCAAATTTAAGAAGCATGAGTTCAACAGAAGTTGCGCAGTAGAACAGGATGGTTAGATGGTGGCTCAGACTTCCAAAATAAAGGATGATTTCGACATTTGGGGTCCCATGAGAAATCGCATCTTGTCAGCGTGACCATGTCATATGTTGAGCTCTATCATAAAAGTTTTCCATGTTTGGCGTCTCCAACACATCTAGAGATTTGCCTCCCGGCTTACTCTAGCAATTTGTTATTAGTTTGATGGCTGCACTTTGGAAAAGTCATGCAGGGAGAGAGAGAGAGAGAGAGAGCGAGAGACAGAGGAGGGGGGGAAAATTGCATGTGAGTCGCAAGTCTTATGCAGGTTCGCCAAATGGTGGTGACCTGACAGGTAGGAATTTATCTTACAAATAGATCAAAGAGGGTGAGCACAAAATCGCATCATTGGAAAGGTGAAAACAAATCAATTCGTAGTTTTCATGCCCACGAAAGTTGTGGCATTGCACTCAGGCGGGAGCCAGACCATCGCATGCCATTGAAGTCAGGCGCCGGCTGTCAGCTTGAGCGAGCAATATCCGCAATAGACGGGGCCAGTTTCCGCCAGTTACATGAGGTCCATGTATGTGCCTGTGCTTATTTGCTTGCCTGTGATTGACAACGAGAGTGATAGAAAGGAGGCTCTGCGCAGCTATGCTTGCAATTCAAGTCGGATTCAATCCGCAAAGTTTTGCCGAAAGAATTCAATCTACTGGGAGGGAATCTCAACCAAAAGTTCCAGGTACAGGGTGCGACTGTTGTCGAGTCTTATGGGACAGTGCGGTGCAACTATGAGTGTAGGACACAAGGATCTCAGCTAGTTGATGTAAGTTGCGTTTGCAAGTCGCAATCTGCGCTAGAGTTGGATTGGAGACTGCACGTGGCTGGCAGCTGATAGTTGAACACAAAACGGGGCCCCCGCTCGGCCATTGAATCAGCTGCATTTAACCGGCGAAAGGAACCACCTTTTCTGCTAGTTCGACCAGCTTACCTGCTAAAGGTGGCGCTGGCACACGAACTTGCAAGTCAGTCACGAGATTTTCCAGTCAGTTTGAGGCGCCATGGGTCTCAGCTTGAGTTAGGCTTGTTCGCGCTTTCGCCCGTCACTCAGCCGGACGCATTCAATCTCGACTTCTCACTTCCAGCCAACTAACCTGAGGTGAGACGAGGTGAAGGTTCAGCTATGTTTGTTTGAATCTAGCTCACACACGAATGTGGCCCGACTACTACATCAAGCGCCAGATTGGGCAGCTGAATGTGTTCTATGTCCAACAGCACATGGACGAGAGTGGGCGAATGAAATGTGCAGTTGTTGTTGTTGTCGCTATTGCTGTTGCTGTTGTCGTGTCCCCTGTCTATCGGTTGCCATCGTGAGGGCACGAGAATACGTTGTGAATGCTGGCAAAAGATTACCATCTTTTGCTTCATTTAGCATCTTTTACTTAGCAAGCCACTACTTGGGCGAGTCAGCCAAATCCGGGCGACGCCCTTCTCCTGGTGTCGCGTTTGCCCCTGTCCATTTAGAGCGGCGCCCCTTCAACCTGGCGCGCATTTTTGGGGCGAAAATTGTTGTTGTTGTTGCTGCCACAACTAGCTCTTGTGGCCCATTTGGGGCAAACCGAGAGGGGAGAATATTCTGGCCGAGCAAAGCGATCGTTTCTATAGGCGACCAGACAAGCCTTGGCCAGCGGGCGAGCTCCTCCTTTGTGCTAATCAAGCGAGCACAATTTAGAGAGAGAGAGAGAGCTCCATCCACATCTATACCTACATCTGCGCCTACACCTGCACCCGCACCTGCAACTCCCAACCTTCGTCAGCCGAATCGCCAGCCAGCAACCAAAGTTTAGGCCGCAGAGCGTCCACTTCACCTGGTTGGCCTGTTTTCAAAGCGCGCCCTCAACTAGCTTTGAGATTAATTTTCATTGACAGAGAGTGGTGGTCCATCGTGAGTTTTGGAGAGCGAGAGCGGGAGTGAGAGTGAGAGGGGGCGGCGTTTCAAGTGGATAAAGTTGAACTCTCTCCCACTAACTAACTGGCCACGCGGAGAGGAGATCAATTTTAGAGTACAAAGTCGGGTGCAATAAATAACAGCGTTAGCGC